>Ga0351873_10144_pt1 | contig 19354 bp, 16 predicted proteins | sample TotcelFGM3001N11_FD_206764 | JGI IMG/M metagenome (GOLD analysis project Ga0351873, IMG submission 206764) | Enriched cells from coal bed in the Powder River Basin, Montana, United States - Total cells FGM rep2 HSBNCT.FGM.300.1.N11 ... | reverse complement strand
CACTACTACCGGCTGACGGCGGCCGGATACCGAGTTTTGCATCCGGATCGCGACCAAGCCCCGGGCCGCATGATCGTTGCGGAGATTTCGCCCTCCCGATTTCAGCATGCGATGGCGACGGCCGACGTGATCGTCCACACGCTGGTGAGCTGCCACGCGGCACGCGTGCAGATCCTGCAGTACCACGGCGACGGTCAGTTGACGCTGGGGGTGGGGGAGTACCGGCAGCAGCCGGACTGCCACTTTCAGCTGGGGCATGGCGGGCGGGTATTCAACTTGCTGTTCGAGATCGACAACGCGACCGAGCCGCTCGATTCGCTCCGGGAGCAGAGTATCCGCTCGAAGCTCTTGGGCTACGAGAGCTACCAGGACTGGGTGCTGCGCGTGTGGCGGGACCACGGGCGCCAGGAACCCCGGCCGGCCTTTCGCGTGGTCTTTTTGACGCGAGGCGTCAACCGCGCGAACCACATGCTCTGGCTGGCCCGGCAATGCGCCCGCAACAAGGACCGGCGGCTGGTGTATGCCGCGACGCAGGATGCGTACCTCGGCACCTCGCGTGCCGTGACGGATCCGCTGTTGAACGACCATCATGGCCAATGGCGTGCGTTGTGCGACGCGCAACCGTCGTCCGCGTTCCGGCGGGAACCGGTGCGGCTGTCGCCGCCGCTCGCTCGGGCGAACGTGTTTTGATACGATTCGCTGGACTGTCGCGTTCACTCGCAGTGCCCGATGCGGGTATCAAGCCGCGTCCCTGCTTCCGCCCCCACGGAATCAGGAAGGGAGCCTTCGGGATTGAGACGCAGGCAGCACCGCCTCGCCCGATCCACGCACCTCGACGAGGCGGTTTTTCTTGGCAATCGTCAGCAGCACACCAGATAGACGCCCCGCGGTATTTGAACCGTCCGCGCGCACCGGTAGGCTTCTCGCATGGATACCCTGATCGCCGCGCCGGCCAACAACGAGCGGGGGCCGCGGTACATGGAAAAGGCGCTGGCGGCCATCCACCAGGCCCACCTGCGGGAGTCACCGATGACGCTGGTCTACGGTGCCGCCGACGGACAGGTCGCCTTGATGCTGCAGTGCAGCGAGGCGGAACGGGAGGCGATCCTCGGCCCGATTGCGGCCAGTTACCCCCACTGTTCGCTGGCCGCCGTCGAGGTCCCCGCCGCTCCCACCGGCTGGGCAACGTGGTGTGCCGAGGTGCGTTTGAGTCCCGAGCTGTATCCCATCCTGCGGCATGCGCAGTTCGAGGATCTGCTCAACCACACGTTCGCCGATCCGGTCTGCAGTCTGCTGCGCGCGGTTCGGCCTGATGAGTCGCTGCAGTGTCGGGTCGAGATCAGCGTCGTTCCGGCGTCGCGCAGGCGATGCCGCACGGCCCGCGAAGCGGTGAGGCTGTTGGACCGGAGCTTCTTCCGCGCCCACCACAGGCTGGCCGCCTTCTTCGCCCGGAACATCGTGCGGGGACGCTGGCGCTGGCTGGCCTGGCTGCTGGGCCGGATCGCCGCTCGCAGCGAGTCGCCGGGGCACACCCTGCTGGAGACCTCGACGAGCCGACTGCACGAGCGGGAGGAGAACCTGCAGGCGGCGGCCGACAAGTTCGGCGGTCACCTGTTCGAGTGCCGGATGCAACTTGCGGTGCATGCGCCGGCGGAACGGAAGGCGGAGGCGGCGGAACGGCTGCGGAGCATGGCGGGCGCGTTGGGTGCTTTCACCCAGTCGCGGCTGGCGACGTTCCGGATCGGCAGAATCCGTCCGCAGCATGGCCGCCGAACACGACTGCGGCCGTTCCTGCTGTCCCACGAAGAGCTGGCCACCCTCTGGCATCCGCCCACGGCGACGGCCAGTGCGGAACGCATGCGGGTCAATGAATTCACCGAACTGGAGGCGCCCACGGTGATTCACCCATCCACGGAGGAGGGGACGGTGGTGTTGGGGCGAGTCCGGTTTCGAGACGACCAGCGGCTGGTGACGCTGGCGCTCGAAGACCGCCTCCGGCACCTGTACATCGTCGGGAAAACGGGGATGGGCAAGACGACGCTGATTCAGAACATGATCGCCGAGGACATCGCCGCCGGCCGCGGCGTCTGTCTGGTCGATCCCCACGGCGACCTGGCCGAATCGATCGCCGGCCTTGTGCCCAAACATCGCACGAACGACGTGATCCTGTTCGACGTGGCCAGCCGCGAGTACGTGGTCGGGTTCAATCCGTTGGCCAGCCGCGATCCGTCCCGCGTGGATCAGGTGACCTCGGGCGTGGTGAGCGCGTTCAAGAAGCTGCATGATTCCTGGGGGCCAAGGCTGGAGGACACGCTCCGCAACGCCGTGTTCGCAACGGTCGAGCAAGGCGGCAACCTGCTATCCGTCATGCGGCTGTTGGGCGAGAAACCGTACCGTGAGCACATGGTGCCCAACATCCGCGACGAGGTGGTGCGGAGCTTTTGGATTCACGAATTCGCGTCTTGGAGCGACAACTACCGGACGGAAGCCGTGGCGGCGATCCAGAACAAGATCCGGCCGTTCCTCACCAATACGAACATGCGGGCGATCGTCAGCCAGCCGGGACGATCCCTGGACCTGCGGCAGATCATGGACGATGGAAAGGTTTTGATCGTGAACCTGAGCAAGGGCCGCATCGGCGAGGACAACGCGACGCTGCTCGGCGCGTTCCTGGTGACGAGCATCCAGCAGGCTGCCATGACGCGGGCCGACATCCCGGAAGGCGAGCGGCGGGACTTCTTCCTGTACGTCGATGAGTTCCAAAACTTCACGACGGGCAGTTTTGCGTCGGTGTTGTCGGAGGCCCGCAAGTTCCGGCTGTCCCTGATCGTGGCACACCAGTACCTGGCCCAGATCAACGACGAGACGGCCGATGCCGTTTGGGGCAACGTAGGCTCGATCGTAGCGTTTCAGGTCGGCAGCGACGATGCCGAGATGATCGCCCAGCAGCTTGGCAAATACCCCGGACAGATCACGCCCGAGAATCTTTCGGGACTGCCAAAGTACGCCGCCTATGCCCGGCTGCTGATCGACGGCATGCCGAGCAATCCGTTTTCGCTCCAGACGCTCCCGCCGCGCCGGGAGTCGTTCGATCCGGAGCGAGCCGAAATTATCCGCCGCATCGGTCGCCGGCGGTTCCCGCAGGGTAGCCAAGCTCAGGTCTCGAGCGGGACCGATTGGACGCTGTAGGGGCCCGGGTAGCGGGCGGGCCTTCAGGTCGCTCGTCGGCAGTTCGACGAGGGTATCGACGCGTCAACGGACATCGCTCGGAAAAACCGCCGGGCAACCGTTCGCGGGCCTGGCTATTTCGGCGGAAATCCCCGGGGGACAGCCAGACCGCCGTCGGAGCAGGGTCAACCAGTCAGGCCCCAGCGCGGATGCGGTCAGGCCAGTTTCCCCAGATCCTGCAGTGACGGGGTCTTCAGCAAATCGCCCGGGGTGACAAAATCCGCAGCGGTGGTGAAGAAGCGGTCGAACAGCGAGCGGGTATCTGAATCAGCGGCGGGCGCCCATCGACTTGCCCGGTCGCCCCGAAAAGGCAAGCCGCGGACGCTCGATGCAAGATTCCGCACGGAATCGGCAAGCTCGCGATGGTCAGGCTCCTCATCCACGATCTTCCCCTCGGCAACTTCTTGTACATAGCGCTCGGCCAAGGACTCCAGCACGTCATGACCGGGCACGAACTCCGCCGCTCTGGCGGCAAAGGCCGCCTTGGGATCGTTGATGGTCCCCACAAATCCGGCATCCTCAGCCATGCGAGCAAGCAGGCTGTGCGGCTGGACTCCTCCGGACTCGGCCGCGCCCGTCGCCGCCCAGGCCAAGCCGCGGCTCGCGGCACTCCCGATCTGCAACGAGTACCGATCGTTCGCCTCCGGCAGGGCCTCGTCGAAGCAGCGGAACACGAACTCGGAGCAGATCATCGGTTCCTGATTTCCCGCGTTCACGAGATCCAGGAGGTGGGCCGCCGCCCGATCGATCGCGGACCGCATAAGCAGGCGCAGAACTGGTGTGACTCGTACCCGGCGAGTGAGGCAGATCATGGCCAGCAGCAGAATCTGCTCGTAGGCGTAACGCGGTCCCTGGTCGAGATACCACCTGGCACGGTCGAGCACCGGCTGCATGTCCACACCCGCTGCGGACTGCCGACGGGCAAGTACCCACTCGCAGTCAACGACGCTGTCCGCAAGAGCATTGTTCACCAACCCGCCCTTCACAAGGGCCTCCCCAACTCGCCGATTGCCGAGGTACAATCCCGCATGGCTGACGTCGGTCCCGTCGAGCAGTTGAATGGCCCGCGAAATGGCCGCCGTGCCGCGATACAGAAGCACGTCTCCAGAAACTAGCCGCGAGGCAGGGAAAGTCGTCACGATGGCGATCCTCCATGGAAAGTTGACAGGGTTGGTCAAGGATGCCGATCCGCGAACAGGCCGCTGATGCGCTCCAATTCATGGGCATTTTGAACTGCTGTCAATTAACGTCTCCATCGCGAGAGATCCCAAGAACCAGGGGGCGACTTCAGTGTCGGCGGCTCCGATCTTCGTTGGCAGATTGTCCGAGTACTCACCAATACGCGGGAAATCAGAACGAACAGCTCGCAAAGCATCTCCGAGCAGAAGAGCCACGTTTTCATCGGCCGCGCGGTGGGCGACACGGACTTTGTACAGCAGCTTGCTTCAGCGATCCGATCCCGCGGTAAGACCGTGCAAACCGATCGCGAGCAGGCGCCTACATCGGGCTCCTTAGTCGACTCGGTCTTGGCAGCCATTCAGGGAGCGGACGTCTTTGCTTTCGTCATCAGCCCGGCAGCGGTGACGTCCCAGAACTGCCGCGCGAAACTCGAACACGCAGCAAAGATTGGTAAACGGCTCTCGACTGGTGCTGGGAAGGGCTTGTGGTGAACCATCGGGAACCAGTTTCGGGGCGACGGTGCCCTCCTTCCTTCAGGACACTGCGACGCTGCCCGCCCCGCCCCAAATTGCGCAAGCCGCCCATATTTCCAAAAAAATCTATGATCTCAACGCAGAGCTGCTTGACATTCCCTGCGACAGTCCTTCCAATTTGCTTGTGCGAATAGTGATGAGGCTGTCGAAATCCAGGATCGTCAATTCTTGCGCGAACTCCACTGGAGCAGCGAACAAGCGTCGGTGGCCTCCAGGATCCTTTCCTTGGCGGACTTTGAGTCAGCGTCAACTCAAGTGTGGCACCATACCATGACTGCCATCACAGACATAGCGATTCTCCTCACCCAAACGTGCGATAAGGCGTGTTCCTTTTGCTGTGTCGATGCTCGACCTCACACGAAGAATCATCTTCCCTATTCGTTGATTGTGAAGCTGCGCGGTGACCTACTCGCCCACGGCATTCGCCCCGATCGGATCGGACTAACCGGTGGTGAAGCCTTCCTCTACGCTTCCGAGGGCCGGACTATTGTTGATGTCTTCGATCTCTTGCACGACATCCCCGCCGACCACATCTCTGTGCAAACCTCAGGCATATCGGAGTTGATCCCAACTTTCCAGTCGGACTTAATGACGTTAGCCAACCGTTCGTACTCGGGGCGAGTGCGTATTAGCAGCAGTTTTAATCTCTACCAACGCCCTGGAATCGTCCCAAGGATGACAGAGACAATTGACCTAGTCACGCGTCTCTTTCGGTTCATCCATCTTCAGAACGCCTTCGACGCCGGGAACGCCCAGGCGACCGTCGACGCTTTCTGCGAAATGATGAACGTCCTCGGCTTCGAGGGACCTTCTTTGGCCATCCTAGACGCCGTCCTTCGCCATCGGCAGTGGGTGCATCGTACTGGACAACGCTGTGTGGTAACGCACTTTTACCCGGCTTACCGCGCCGGCCGGGGTTTGAAGACGCTTAAGAATGTCTATGTGAAGGGGCATCAGACGTGTACCGCAGTTTCCGGCGATAGGCATTGGCTCACGGTCGACTGGGATGGTAACGCCAAGCTGTGCAACAGCATAGCAGCATGGGTCTGCAATCCAAGGCTTGGAACGATCGATGGAGACTTTGGGCAGTTGTTGTGCAAGTATGCGAATGAACTGGAATTCGTCCAAACGTACGTGGCTAACCAGTCGTGGGAACGACTCAAGGCCGGCGGATTTGAATCGTTCTGTCAGTTTTGCGCAAAGCTTCGCGCTATCCGAGCCAGGCGAGGGCCGATCAATAACACATCGCTTGACCCAACGCCTGCTTCGATCCAATAAACGGTCTTAGGTCTTTCACCCTCTTAACCGAAGGGGTCCCTGGGAAACACTCCTCGGAGATTTGCAGTGAGTGGATGCGTATCGTCTGATGTCTCGCGATGGTCTCAAGTTTCTGAAGAAGGAGAGCCTTATGCCTCGTAACCTCGACGATGTGAAGGTTGAGAAGATCGACCTCACGCTCGAACAACAGCAGATCGTGAAAGATCTATTTGGCGTGGAACTACCCCTGCAAGTCACGGTGGTAAGAGAAAAGAGTGCTCAGAACACGGACAAGAGAATTCTGATCACCGATGAAATAGAAGAACAGGAAGCCCTCAATGCCACCTGCGTGTGCTGGTGCTGAGAGGATCTCGCGGCATTCGCACCTGCCGCTCGACGCAACCCAGTGCCGTTGACGCCCGGGCGAACATCGAGCGGCAGGTAGACTTAGGAGACTGCGAAGTTACAGACAAACGCTTCTTTGTGAGATCGTTATGGCCGTTCGAACTCGCACAAGCACCGGGCACGCGCTATTCCTACAGCCGACACCTGCGGGGCTGGTAACCTATGCGGCCATCGACAAGCGAATTCGCTTGCTTTCCACTTCTGGACGGGTGCTTGAAGAGCTTCAAGCGATGGAATCGCTGAAGGCCTTTAACTATCCGCTGAAATGCAAGTACATCGTCACTGGCAAGTGCAATCAACGGTGTTATCACTGTTACGCGGAGTCTCGCTTCCAAATTTCCGGACTTGGGACAGACGACGCAATCAAAGTCATCGACCACATAGCGGAGGCGGGAACCCTCTTTATCGAGTTCTTCGGTGGGGAGGTCGGACTCCGAAGCGACTTTGTAGAACTGTTGCGTCGCGCGGCAGATCGCAACCTAGTAATCAGCTTCTTCACGAATGGTACACTTTTTGAACGACACCACCTCGCAGAATTCCCCCCTTCTGATAGCTTCTCCGGTATCGTCGTTTCCATTCTGGCTGGGACCGAAGCGGAACACGATCGTCTGTGCAGGTTCAAGGGAGCGTGGGAAAGGGCTTGGAACTTTGCGGAGACGCTAAGGGACGCAGGATATCCGGTGTCGCTCAGTGTGAGTGTAACACGCGAGAACGCCACCAGCTTGAATCGACTCATGTGCGTTGCAGAAAGCCGCCGCTTACGCCTGCGCACCATCTTCAATACCTACTCGGAAATCAGCCGGCGCCGTGACATTCTTAACCTTGCACTGAACGACGACGAATTCCTCGAATTGGGCCGCGCTACGCCGTCTCTCGCCAAGATGAGATTCTCGTATAAGCCTTGTTTCGGCGGAAGCGTAACCTATGCCATCGATCCCAATGGAGATTTGCTTGCATGCGACCACGTGACAACAAGCCTTGGGAATGTTCTCAAAGACCCGATAGCCCCGCTCTGGGCTGCGACGGAGGCACGGGAATTCAGCCGGCAGGTCTACGACACACCCGATGGTTGTCGTTCCTGCCCGGACGAGTTGCGGCAATACTGCACATATTGTCCTGCCAGTACTTTGAACGCCGGAATTCCGCACGCAGAGTGGGTTGCCCACTTTTGCGCCTTAGCAAAGAGAAAACGGCTAATGCACTTTGAGGCATTCCGCACAGGCCGTTCCTAGTTGAGCTGGCACCGGCCGGCGTCTTCCGTTCCTTGGGGCCGTGTTTACGCGGAGGGTGGCGGAGGAGGCACGAGTAAATCGCGATTGCGTGACCGCACAACTGAAACTCGACGGAGTCGACTATGACGCCGGAGGCAATTGTAGCACATCGAGAGGGGGAGTATTCAATTTCGCGGCAGGCGTTTACCGGCACACTGCGCGACGGCCGGTGCTACATACAGGTCTGGCGGGGATGGATCTTGCGGTCATATCACTGGGTAGATCAACGTGTGAAGAAGTGGATTGATGTCTTGATCGCGTTGGGAAACGCATCTGCCGAGGCCGCCTTTGCCCTTGCGGAAGTCATTGGGCTTACGCCTGGGGAAACGTCTTCGCTCTGGAACCAACTGCTGTCGATGGGAGTGCTCGTGTCCTGGCCGAACGGGGACGCATCTCCGTGCATTCCCCACCAGTCTAATCTTGGTGTATTGCCGCATTCGCCTGTGGAGGGCCACTTCAATCACGAGCTCCTTAAGACAAACAGCCCTTACTCCGTCAAGTTCGAGGTTAGCACGAAGTGCAATTTGCGATGTGGATTCTGCTACGTTGCGAATGTAAGTCAGCAGCATTACATTAGCCTTGAGGACGCGGTCACGGTCCTTAAAAGGCTCCGAACTGCAGGGGTCGTCGAATTGAGCTTAACCGGACTGGAGGCCACGCTTCATCCGGGTATCGCGCAGGTCGTGTCTACATCGGAACGATTGGGATTCCGCACGATGCTTTTGACAAACGGCCTCTGCTTTCGAGATGATCTCTGGGAAGTCCTTGCCTGTAGTCGGCGGACCGAAGTTCGGATTACATACCATTCCTGCGACGATCAGCAGTTCGACGCGTTTGTAGGATTGCATGGTGCACGACGGGCGATTCGCCTCAACTTGGTTCGATTACGCGACGTAGGCGTTCCGGTGGTCGCCACCGTTGTCGTAAACCGGACCAACGAGAGTTGGATACGAGCCACGGTGGCAGAGTTGGAATCGGAACGCATTCCCTACCTCGTATCGAGCATCATCCTTCCAAATGTTGGGAAGGTTCGATCTCCTCTTGAGACAAACGATTACTTGTCGAGTACAGCTGTCCTTTCGGACTTGTTAAAGCACGGAATAACACACCGACGGCGGCGCGAATGTGCTGCGGCGAGAACGAAAGCCTGGGTGGCCAGCAACGGAGATGTTTTTGCGTGCGAACTTGCAAAGTCGCTTCCGATTGGAAACGTACTAAAGACGGATTTCCTTAAGGTCTGGGGCAGCGAGACTGCCGAGGAAATGCGGTCGCACTACGGGCTGGAGCCAGATCGCTGTCGAACTTGCTCGTCCAGACCTCGCTGCCCACACTGTCCGGCGCTAGCTGAACTCGAGCGAGGTCGCCCCGACGCGGTCTACTCAGTATTCTGTGAAACCACGACCTTCATCGAGCGCCAACACACTCAGTCTCCTGGCGATGGACTGGAGAATGGCAACTCGAAACCTGTAGGGAGGAAGTCAGCGATCCAGTCGTAGCCTACGTGAGGGACTGGCTTGCAGAAACGATGTTCGCAGATCACTGGCTGGACAGGCGCTCTGTTCTGATAATGACGCCATTTCATGTCTTGACGCTAAGGTGTTGGGAGTAACGGATGTTCAATCCCAGCGAACTCCAGATGCTTGGCCTACAAGTCACACTGGCCTGTGACAAAGGTTGTTCGATGTGCTGCGTTTCGGCGGAAGGGTCACCATCTGCGAGTCACATGGCATCTGATAGGATCGCTTCCCTGATCACACGCCTGTGCGTCCTGGGCGTGCGAGGCTGCGTCGTTGCGATTTCCGGAGGGGAACCAATGATGTACGATGATCAAGGGAAAGCGCTGGAAGGGATAATTCACCTTGTTCGCGCCCTTCAGCCAAGGCTTCTTTACATACAGACCTCTGGCGCAGGACCAGGCGTTCCTGACCTCAGTGGACAGGTAACGCGAATACTCGCGGCCGCTGGCCCGTGTCCGGTGCAGTTCGCCACAAGCTTTACACTTTACCAACGGGCGGGAATCGAAGGACGAATGGCGACTACTCTTGCCGTTCTAGCCAAAGCAATGGCCCCACGTCCGCTGGAGGTGCACCTTACCACGGATCCCGGCAACCGCGCAGCCACAATGGCCGCTTTCCAGGGAGCATCCCGAATCGCGGGGTTTACAAGTTTGTCTATCGGTGCCGCAGGGGCTATTTGCGTCCGCGGCAACGAAATGCTCGCTGCACGGATGTCTGCAACTGTTGCCGCGGGCCGCGCTGCGCAGTTTACAAATCTTGATCCTGAGCGTCAACCTGCCAACCCCGATTTCGGGTGCGAATGGCTCGCGCGGAATCGAATTGCGATGCAGGTATTGACTGACGGCGAAGCCTATGTCTGCTGTTCGCCGCGTGCATACCGTAATCCTACCCACATCGTGAACGTCTTTCAGGATGACCCGGTCGAGTTCTTTCAGCGATACGCTTCGCTGCGGCGAAGGCTGATTGATGTGATTTGCGGTAGAGATGGTGAACCGTCGGTTACCGGGCGATGTGCACGTTGTAACCTCGTCGACCACCGGACGTTAGCTTTACGATGTGAGTGACCAGTCGAGGGATACCTCTGATGCGCATCTCTCTTGTGCCTTCGGTTTTGACGCCTGCAGAGGCGGCCGACCCATGTGCGGCTCCCTTGGGGGTTCTAGCTCTTGTGGGAATCTTGGAAAAATCGGGCATCACCTGCAGTATAGTAGAAGGGAATGATTGCCTCATAGACTGCCGCCCCGACGCATTTTCAAATGGATTGGATCGCTTAGCGGATCAGATAGTAGCGACTCAGCCAGATATTGTCGGATTTTCGGCTATGTGTTCTTCCCTCCCCGTCGCGGTACTCGTGGCTCGACGGGTGAGGGATCGACTTTTGCGGACACCAATTGTATTCGGCGGGCCGCAGGCGACTGTAGTTGCCAGGGACCTGCTGAAGGCGTTCGCATTCATCGACGCTGTCTTCCAGGGCGAAGCAGAGTTGGGGGTAGTCGCTTTCGTCAGAGCCGTTTCCTCCGGGAAACGGCTTGATCGAATGCCGAGCGTCACGTTTCGCGACGGCGTAAGTATTGTCCAAACTCCTGCCGGCCCGATTCTTTCAGATCTCGACCGGCTGGAGTTTCCAAGATTAGCCAATGTGGCATCGCGATGGAATGGTCAATTGCCTATTGAAGCAGGCCGCGGATGTCCCTTCAGATGCGACTTCTGCTCGACGTCGCTATTCTGGAGTCATAGGTTTCGGCTAAAATCCGCGGGCCGTATTCTTGATGAGATGCTGTATTGTCGTAAGCACTACAATACGCGCCGATTTCATCTTGTGCACGACCTTTTCACGGCTGATCGGGAGCGAGTTCGGCTATTTTGTCGACACATACTCCGTAGTCGCTCCGACCTCGAATGGACCTGCAGCGCTCGTGTGGACACAATAGATACGAGCTTGATTCAGCTGATGCGTAGCGCTGGATGCGTTCAGATCTACTTCGGAGTGGAGACGGGCTCTCAGCGGCTGCAGCGCGTGATCAGAAAAAACTTGGTTCTTTCCCGTCTGCCAGAAATCGCTTCAGAGGTGACACGGGCTGGAATTCGTGGGATCTACTCCTTCATCACCGGGTTCCCAGATGAAACGTACGATGATGTGGAAGAGACGCTCCGAATGATCCGGTGGCTTGCTGATGTCCCAAACACCGAAACCCAATGTCATTGTTTGAGCCTGCTGCCGGGCACTCGGTTGTTTGAGACCCATGGGGATTCGATTGTCTTCGACCCAAAATGGACGGACGCAGTTCTCCCGGTGGTCGGCAGTGAGATGCGCGAATTGATTGCTTCACATCCGAGGCTATTTTCCGCGTATTTTCGATTGGCGAACACTAGGGTTTCGATTGAGGCGCTCCGGCGCGTACCGGCGATGGCGCGCGCGATTGGTTGTCTCCCGCAAACATTGGACGTTGCGAGAGGCGTGCTCGGCGATTCTCAGTTATGTGATACTCTCTCGTCATGGGCCGACGTCGCGTTGGAGGGTCAGGTCGAGGCCGAGTCGTTGTTAGTGCATCTCATGCGACGGCTCGTTGCGATGGGCGCGGGAGCACGCGGGGCGGTGGACGCGTTCGTTGCGCTAGCGTCGGTTCATTTGCGTGGAAGAGGTAACGGGACAGAAACCGTCGCGGAGTCGGGCGATCTCGTGATTCGTAACGGATTGGTGGCTTGGCGAGGGAACGGTCGTGGAATCGTTGTCGTGTTTTCTGATCGCAACGGAAGAATTGGGATTATCCGGGAGGAAGGCAATGACCAGCACAAAACTGTTTCGAGTTCCATTTCACTTGCCTGAGTTCGGGCATCTGCAGGATGGCCCGTTTATACAGGATGGCATGGAGTACGTCCTCCGAGTCGCTTCGGATGAGAACACGGCCACGGCGCTTCGGTCTGCGAGGACGTTCAAGGTGCTTCGGGACCCCGATGATCCGGAGGAAGTGCTTGGTCGTTCGGAGGGTTTCGCGATCGTCAGGTTGTCTGGCTGGGGAGCGAAGGCGGTGAGGGCTTTTGCCCAGGAAATCGAGAGGATTCCCCAGGTGGTTGCGGCTATTCCCGCATTTCGCGACGCGAGTGGACGATCTCGGATGGTTGTTCCAGGGGAGCTGGTAGCGAGGTTTCGTGCAAATGAAGTGAGTAACGCGACGGCAGCGGAACTCGGCAGGCGGGGCGCGACTGTCGTTGGGCCCTCCGCGGGCGGCGTTTTTCGACTCAGATTGGCACCAGACACGCCGCTCACCCCGGTTTTCGCTTTGGAGAAGGACCGTCCGGACATCGATTTCATCGACGTCGTGGAAATCGGGGAACTACTCCCGGCGAGTGGAGCGTTTCCGCCTCAGCCGTCGGTACCGGCCGCAGCAGCCGAGACCACACCTCTCATTCCGAGATTCATCTTTCGGAAGGAGTACCAAATGCTGTTGCTCGGTGACACGGAAGACGAGGTATCCCTTAATGAATTCCGGCAGAGACTTCAACAAATGGCGTCCGATGAGGATCTCACGATTCTCTCTCGCACGGACAGTCTATCGGAAGACAAGACCGTCTTCGTTCGAGTGGAAGATGAAGCGGAATCCGCCACGGTTGTCGAAAGGATCCGGGCAGTTCCCGCGGTGGAGGACGTTTTTCCTGGTCTTCAAGACAGTGTGGATGGCGTTATCCGTTTTGCGGACTTGCGATTTGTTGTCGTGGGACTTCGTGATGATCCAGCTGCTGCGGATTGGGACGTATTCGGCGCATCGCATGGATTAACTCTGCTTCAATTGGATGCGTCGCTTGCCTTTGCTGTGTTCGAAATAGGTTTGAACTCCGATCTGCAAGGTATTCTTGAATCGCTGAGAAACGACGAGCGCGTTCGGTTTGCGGAACCGGCATATGTATCCGATGACGAGGATGACGTGACCGGAGAGAATGTTATTCACGATCCACCGGACAGTGGGTTATGGAACCACCAAGCCATCAATTTGCAGACGGCCTGGAACACGACCAAAGGTGCTGGAGTTGTCGTCGCCGTCGTGGATACCTTGGCAAAGCTCGACCATCCTGGTCTCCAGGAGGCCCTGTTTGTGATTGATGATCATCTGAACTTCTCCGGCCGTAACCGAATCAAGGACCACGGGACCCACGTCATGGGCATCATCGGTGGCCGACTTTCGGCCCCTGATGTTACCTTGGGCGTTGCGCCGGCTGCGAGAATCCTCGCAATCGCGATCAACACGACCATGGGGAGTTATCCTAACCGCGCCACGGCGTTGTGTTTTCTCGCGGATGTCGCCAACGCGAAGCGACTGCGTATTCCAGAATCGGGGATCGACTTGCCCGTTGAGCGGCTGGTGGTCAACTGTAGTTGGGCGACAACCGGGGATGTATTTGTTATCCGGGATGCGATCCGTCGCTTGGTGGCCGCCGGCGCTCTGGTGTGCTGCTCGGCTGGGAACGATGGCAGAGATGCCGAAGGGCGGCATTTTCCATCCGACTACGACGGCGTGGTGTGCGTAGCTGCAACGGATCGTGTCAACCGAAAACTGAATGTTTCAAATTTCGGCGCGAAGATCTCCTTTTGTGCACCAGGGGGCGATGGCGATCCGCTGGACGAGGGCGACATCTTCTCTCTGCTGGCAGAGACAAGTGCAGGCTACCTGTACGGGACGTCAATGGCGTCTCCCCACGCCGCAGCAGTCGCTGCGCTGGCCTGGTCGCTTCTTCCGCATCGCTCCGCTACGGAAATTGTCGAAATACTGCGGACGACGGCGAAGTCGATCGATTCCGACCAAGCGATTCCGACCCTTCAAGGGCAACTTGGAAGTGGCCTGATCGACGCTGGCGCCGCGGTGGTCCGGGCGCTGGAAATCAATCCGCCGTAGTGCTTGGCCTAGCCGCACGCTGGTTTTTTTTAACGTCAAGGGTGGGCGATCATAAACGCTGAGGTTTGTCGATTCAATTGACAGTTGGTATGCCCGGGCGATCTGGCGTTTGGCATGGATGAAATGGGTAGACTTAACCGTTGGAGGTAGCCATGACAAAATGTGGGCTCGGCATGTTGCTTGCCGATGTGGCGAAGCTGGCAGACTCGACTCGATTCGCGATGGATTCGGAGGGGTACACGTTTCTCTCCGGCGCAGCGCGGTTGCTGGCGGTCGCCAGCGAATTGTACGGCAGTCGGCTCGTCGATGCGGCGACGGGCATGCTGCGGGACGGTGACGTGGATACGCCCCTGGCGCGGCTCCTGATCGGTGTCGTGCTGCGGGCCGCGGATAGCCGGCAACGGCGATTCGAGAACCAATTGGCGGCGCGCGAGGCTGGCTGGAAGACGCTGATGGCCGGCGGATTGGATGCGGCCCGGCGCTCGATGCTGACCGACGTCTCGGCGGCCGTTCTCGCCGAGAAAATGACCGAACCGACGCGGCTGATGGATGCGCTGGAGCGGGCGACGCTCAGCAGCCGAGCGGACGTGGTTATCACGGCCTTGAGGGCCAGCGAACGCATCGGCACCCCGCGCTCGCTCGGCTTGTGCCTGTCGGTAAGCGAGCACGCGAGGAACCCGATGGTCCGCACCCGTGCGCTGCTTTCCTCGGCCCGGCTTTCACTGCTCGACCGGGGCGTCCAGGAAGAATTCGTTACCAAGTCGGCCGATCGGCAACTGGCGACCGCCGTACGCCTGAACTGTTTCGAGGCGGCGCTGATCGGCGGCGGACATCGCGACCTGCCAGGGATCGTCGAAGCACTGGAGGATTCCGACCCGGCATCACCAGGTCTCGTCAACGCGGCCCTCGACTCGCGAATTGCTGCCGCTGTGCCTGCAATCGAGAAACAAATCGGCCGCCTATCGATCGACACGCTGCCGGATGCCACGCTGCGGCGGTGCGCCAGAAACATGTCCCTCAAGCACGAGATTTGGTCGCATGCCCGGGACTTGTCCACGGCAAACGCCCATGTGCTTTTCGAGGCCGCCAGCGTCCGGGGACTTGTGGTGCATCGCAACAGCCCGTGGTCTGCCGCGTGGATCGGACATGCGGGCATCATGATCAGCGAGAACACGGTGCTGCACTGCACCACGGAGCGCGATCCACATGCGGTTGGTCAGGACAGCTTTGAGGACTGGCGGGCCGGCTACGAATGCTGGGGATACCGCAGAGACGCCACCCACAACGTCGACTTGGAGAAAGCGATCTCACGGGCGCTTGAAATCGCCTCTTGGCGCACCGAGTACGATGGCACGCACAATAACCAGAAAGGCGAATGGTTCAAGGGTTGGATGTGTGGGCCCGAGTATTGGGAAGCAGACTGCGTGGGCTTCACAGAGCACTGCTACGAATACGCCGGAGGCAACCCCACCCCCGACGAATTCGAGACCGGCGCCGGCTGGCCCCTGACGCCGCGCGAACAGCGCGACCACATGGAATTGGTTCGCGAGTGCTAGTCAGCGACGCACGCGAGGAACTCACGACGTTGTTCCACACGCCTCCTCCTGCGTCAACTCGATCTCGTCGTACGTGCCCTTCCGCGAAGCGGAGACGACGACTTCCGAACCCTGCTCGGTCGGGAAGCATAGCTTGGTATGAGGCCGACTGTTACGGTTTTGTCCACGTCGGTTGCCACGATGCTGACGGACCAGGCGGCCTGTCTCCTCGTGCGTCAGGTCGCCGCTGGCGGCCCGATCGGCGAGTTGCCGCTGCTGAGAGGCGTCTTTGAGCTTCGACAGTTCATAGCCGCCCCGTGCGGCGACTTCCCGGCGTCGACGCGCCGGCGGATCTCGCCAGGCAGGCGCAAGAGCGTCATAGCCCGGCTCACGTGCTAGGCCGGCACGCGGAGTCTTTCGGCGACGTGCTTGCCGTTCCAGGCGTTCAGTTGCATCAGAGCTGCAGGCGAGTGGCGAAACACAGCCCGCAGGGGATGGGAAAATGACACAAGCACCAATCTCCGGCGCGGCAACCAACCCCTCGTTCCTGCGGTTCTTGCTTCGGGTCGGTAAGTCTGGCATTGTCGGCGCCGCTTGGAGCCACTCGACGAAGTTAAGGCCGATGAAGCGACCTCCCAGAAGGCGGGCGCTGGCTACGTGCCGTTAATAACGACGCCCGAGGCCGTGCGGGGGCTCGCCCAGCGCATGGTCGCCCAGCTGGCCAAACCACTCGGCACGACGAATCCGATCAATGACCCGCGAGTGCGATTGAAGGCATTCCAGATTACGTTTTCGTCCCCGGACACCAGCGGACGTTGGGGCCACGAATGGCCTGGGAGCCGCCTGACGGGCGACGACATGCGTAGACTGGCCGTGCTGGGCAATTACGCGAAGCTGCCGACGAACGAACTCCTCCACATCGCGGTCGGCGTGCTGTACGAACACACGCGGGCCTTGATGCAGCGATTGCTGGACCGGCACGAGCAGACCGGCAGACCCTTTTCGGAATTGCTCGACGACGTGGGAGTTTTCCAGGTAGCCCCCAGCCGAACCGCCGGAATCGGCAGCGATGGGGGTCGGGATCCCGCCGAGGCTCAGCACCCGCAAGCGGATGTTAGGGCACTGCCGAACGCCGGTCACCCCACCGTCGCGATGCCCGTAACGCGGGAGCCTGCGATCGTCACACATCTGGCGATGGCCCCGGCAGATGATTACGGCTCGCTCGCTGCCGAAACGGCCCACGACAGTTCCACGTCGCATTCCATTCCCCCACACCCCATGGCAAAACGCACTGTCGCACCGGCACCTCGCGAAAGCTCCACAGATGATCGCGTTCAAGAACTGGAGGAACGGATGCAGCGGCTCCAGGAAACGATGGAGGTGCTGATCGGTTCCATCGACGAATTCCGCGACGATCTTGTGCATACGCTTCGCAACCTGCCCGACCAGCTTCCGCCGCCCGTTCATATTCACAGTCTGCCGCTCGATCCGACAGCTCCGGACTTCGGGGAACGCATCAATGTGATACCCCAGGAAGTGATGGCCCGATTGCGGGAGGAAGCAGCACGTGGGGGAGGCACGCCCGCCGTCGCCACAGCCGCCGAGGGTGATCCGCCGCCCGCTCCCCTGGTCGATGGAATGGCTGGAAACGGCAATCGCCCGCAAACGCGTCAGGGAACGCTGTTTGCTTGACCCGCTGACACCCCAGCCGCATGCCCCGCGAGCAATTTCTGTACAACGGCACCCAGCAGATTTGCGACCTGCTCGACGAGGCAGGCCGCCGAGCGGGCGTCAGCCGAGGCCAGGCATTTGAGGACTTTCTTGCCTGTTCCCTGTCCGCGTTGTCGAATCGGCAGATGGAAGACGAGTACCTGGCCGTCGTGCGGAAGGGCTATGAGGACGGCGAAAAGGGGCGACGCGGCATCGACTCGCTCACGCAGGCATTCGGGACGCTGATTGACCTGATGGAACAAACCCGCAAGGACATCCTCGGCGACCTGTTCCAGGGCGGCATCACCTACGGCGAAGCCGGCCAGTTCTTGACGCCCGAACAATTGTGCGAATTCATGGCGGCGCTCTGCGTCGACGAGACGCACCCAGGGACCGTGGCGGATCCTTGCTGCGGCACCGGCCGAATGTTGCTCGCCTACGCGGAGCATCACCCCGGCGGCGAACTGGTGGGCCAGGACATCGACCTGAGATGTGTCCGAATGACGAGCATCAATCTGGCCCTGCGCAACTTGTACGGTTATGTGCTGTGGGGCAACAGCCTGGCCGGCGAAGTCAAACTCGCCTACCGCACCGGAATGAACATGGACGGCGGATTCATCCGCCACGTGCGTCCCGGCGAACTGGCCGCGAAGTTCGGCGAATCGGACGGAGGGGGATCGCAAGTCCCTCCCGAGCCGACACGAACCGTCGTGCTGCCAACCGCCACTCAAGACGCTCCGGCCCGACAACTGCATCTGTTCTGACGCCCTCGATCCCTTTTTCTGAGTAGAGGTCTTCCGGATTTGCCAGCGGCTCCGTCCGCGTGGATGGCGTCATGCGTCAGATCGCTTGCGCTCGTGGCCCAACAGCGGCAGGCTGGGTTCGTTCTGCCCTCGGTGGGTAGAGCGATAGCCTGAGTGTTTGGTCATTGGCAACGTAGCGAGAGGAGTGACTGCCATGCGTGTGGCGACGAGAGACGGCACGTGCCGGAGTTGTGGAGGGGAACTGGAAATCGTGGATGCGGACGATGCCACGATGACCGTCGAGTGTCGGGGTGAGTGCGGCGACTCGTACCAAGTTGAGCCGGACGCGTTCGGCGACGGCTGCATGACGTACTACCCCGGCTTCCTGACCCAACGTGAGGAATCCGACGACGAGGAAGGAGGCGAGTAATGGATCCGCAAGCCGCATGGGATGATTTGCTGGAAGCGTTGGGGGAACGGGACTGGGACCGCGTCGAAGACTTGGCCGAGGGCCTGCTGCGATGGCTTCGGGCCGGCGGATTTCCACCGCGAGCGGTCACCGGCAACGACCTGGGCTCCGACTGGGACCGGGAGATCGCGCTCGCCGGCTGCCGGTTCGCGCTGGCCCAAGCCAGGGAGGGTGTGGCTCATGTTCCATAAAAATCGTGTCTGGTGCGTCACCCCGGTGGGATCGGCCGAAGAACTGGCCCGCAAGTTGACGGCGACCACCTGGACGTGCTGTACGGCGTTCGAACTCGGTGGATACCTGTGGCTGAACGACGCCACGTCGCCCGATGGAGCACAAGAATTCTCCGCGGTCAAGAAGGCCGGTCCGAACGACCGCCCGTGGCAGGTCGAAAGCATCACCGTGTCGTGGTGCGATTACGCGGAGTTGCTCGCGTACGTCGAGCGGACGCTCCGCGGCGAAGACGACCAAAACGACTTCGCCCACGAAGTGGCACCTGCCCTTCAAACGCCCCAAGAACATGGCCGCTGCTGCCACTGTGCCTGACGTTCAGCCTTTGCCCCCAAGCCGCAAGCCTGGGGGCTTTTCACGGTACGGTCACCAAGCACCAAACGGGATTCG
>Ga0351873_10143_pt1 | contig 19367 bp, 16 predicted proteins | sample TotcelFGM3001N11_FD_206764 | JGI IMG/M metagenome (GOLD analysis project Ga0351873, IMG submission 206764) | Enriched cells from coal bed in the Powder River Basin, Montana, United States - Total cells FGM rep2 HSBNCT.FGM.300.1.N11 ... | reverse complement strand
GATCAATCCTCTAATCAATACGCAGATCGCCTAAAGTGCAGAACTCAACCATCCGATTTTGAACGGTTCGAGGATCGAGCCCCAACAAGTCAGCCAGAGTCTCTGGGCGTTCAACACGAAGCGCCAGTCCACGCAACAAGAACTCATCAATGGGTGGGATGGGGCGAGGCTTAAGCAAGACGACACGAACGTCCATTAAAAAGACCGCTATCGCGACTTCCTGAAAACCTACAAACCGGCAGCCAGGTCGGTGGGCGTATCGTCGAGCGACATTTTCGGGTGAAACGTGTTGGTCCACTGGGATTTCCTCAACTTCCAAGAATCTCCAATCGCATATGGCAGTCCTCGGGGTTTCTCTCAATGTGATCGAGGACTTTTTGAAGCGGTTCAGCCCCCCGAGCCCGACGGACAAACTCGTCGTCGCCGACAATAATTAGTAACTCTTTTGCGCGAGATAAGGCAACATTGATGCGCGAAAGTTCATGCAAGAAACCTGCCTTATCTTCATCATTCGATCGAGTCACTGAGAAAATTACGACATCTGCCTCGCGCCCCTGCACTGCGTCGACGGTGTTACATTCAATGGCGAGCCTCGACAGTAATGAAGCCTCGCGATTTACACTCTGTTCGAGAAGTCGTATCTGAGCAGCGTAGCCACTGAGTAGCAGAACCTGGAGTCGACAGCTTTCATCGTCAACGGCAGCGTTGATGTTTCGCACAAGGCGAAGAACGTGCTGAACCTCGCATGAATTTACGAAACTCGGTCCAGCCCGTTCCTCTTGCCGGTTTGGTTCGTATCGGGTGGTGTACCAGGTCACCGCCCTTCCCGTCACTCCAACCAACGCTGGGTTAACGGCACGCTCATGACTCTCGACCTCGCCGTCGTAGAAACAATGGCTGATTAACCTGCCTATTGGCGGCACCATACGGTACTGCTTCTTTAGCATGCGCTGGCACTCTTGCGGCAACTCTCGTCTCAAAAGTTCAAAGAGTGTTTCTGTTGCCTGTTGACTGTCAATGTCAAATCGATCGCGAAGTCTCGCAGAGCGATGCACCTCATCCTCAAACGGTGGCAGTTGTCGCAAATCACCTACCAAGATCCAACGTTTGGCACGGGTCATGGGTACAAGAGCCTCTGTCGCAGTAGCTTTTGAGGCTTCGTCGATGATGCAAAGGTCGTACTCCACATCATCGGCCCCTGGAAGCGATGCAAGACCGATGCAGGTCGCTGCAACCACAGACGATCGCTCGCAGAGTGCACCATGAAAGGTCACGTCACGTCCAAAACGGTCAAGCCAGTCGGCCTGAAGGCAGAGCAACTGTTCAGCTCTACGGCTCTGTTCAGACTTTCCCAGCAATTCTGTGGACCACTCCGACAATTCCGATGATTCCATTGAAAGGTAGTCTTTTGCGTCAGCATGGGCTTCCTTCAATTCCATTTCGAGTCGGGCGAGATGTTGTTTAGCATTATCCAACTGTATTTGAAGTTCTTGTGTTCCCGCCTCGATTGCGTCGATGTCCGCGTTCGCGCCGGTACGACGTTCATCGTCGGGTACGTCTCGTAGATTGCGAACCTCAGCGTCTTGGTCTTTAATGTCCGCTCTGTACCTGTCGATGTCATCACGAACTGTAGCGATTTGCTTCAACAGTGACCCGAGTACGATTTCATCGGCGTTAAGCCCTTGACCTTCGGCCCAACGTCTAAGCCAGTGTTCGCTGCCAGCCGCCACTTCCCGTCGCCAGCGATCTAATTGGCGTTCTACACGATATGCGTTGCAATTGCCAGCTACGACATCGCTGTCGGAGCGAGCGATTCGGAGAATACGCAATTCCGGGTTCAGCTTTGCGACGCGCTCGATTGCATTGTCAATCGCCACATGGGTCTGGGAAGTAACCAAGATTCTGGCTTGAGGATTGCGTTTCAACGTCTCATTTATTAGGTGGGATATGAATCCCGTCTTGCCAGTTCCAGGAGGACCGTGGACAAGAAGCAGGTCGTTTGAGCCAAGCGCCGCACGAATAGCATCGGCCTGTGAGGCATCTAGGTCGCGAGACACGACCTCGTCTAGGTCTACGGCCGTTTCCGGCGGGTTCGCCGTGGAGGGGACGACGAGAAAGTCTCGCAAATCGGCACGCACGCATCCACCTTGTTTGACATCGGCTAAGGCTTTACGTTGCCGATCGATTGCGATCTCCGCAGCACGCGTGTCTAGGAGTGCGACACCAGACCGTGGGGGATCAGAAAGATCCGCCTGAGGGCAGTAGAGTACAATTTCGCGTCCATTAAAGGAGTACACATCACCAGAAACCCAGCGACCCTCTGTCTTGATCAGACGCGGCTGACCAACTTCTACTCCCGTGGTTTCGCTGTCTTCGACTCGTAGCGCGAGCAGACGGCCCTTGGCTGAAGATTGGATGAATCGTACTGGGGCGACTCTCTCGCGCTCAAAGGCTGATTTTGCTTCGAGGACGTTTTGCCACATAAGAAAGAGCTGCTCTTGAGCGGTCTGCGCCCGTTGTTTTTTCTTGTTTTCTTCGAAGTCGCTCAGCGCAAGCTCAAGGATTTTTCCGGCGTCTCCGGCGGCCGTCGAATCCCGATCGGGCGTCAACACGTATGTGAACGGTGACTGAAGTTGGTCCGCTTTCAACTTCTGCACCAGGTCAGGAGAAAATCTGCGAACATTGATGACAATGAACTTGCTAAAGTCATCGCTAACGGCGACGTGATAGGAGAATGTGCCTCCGAGAACAGTGTATTGGCCTGGCCGAATTCGTTCATTCGGCTTTCCATAATTCTCAGTAAATCTGTCGATTGTGGCTTCATCATTAATGTCTTCAACGACAAACTTTGCTATCTTGCTTTCGCTTGACAACTCGAGATCGTCACGCAAAGCACCTTGCGCTTTGTTGGTGAGAACCACAACGCACCGCTTGCGATCCTTTTCGATCCAAATCTGTCGACGCCGCTCTTGTATTCGAGCCAATTCAACCTGAAGGACGCTTGCCGTGGACGGTCGCTGCGACGGTTGTCGCGAAAGGCAGCGAGATAGGATCTCTCGTACGTCTGGAATGATATCAATTTTTGCAAACGCCGCGTCCACATCCTCATAGGAGCTAATAGCGCTGTCAGACAAGGCCCAGACCGTAAGTACAGCAATGCCAAATACGTCGCGGGCGTAGCTGAACGCGCTATCGTCCGGTTCGGGCGGCGAGTAGGGACGCGACATGAACTCATTTAGCGTAATACGCGGATGAAGGCAACGTTTCAGTTTTGATATGCCAAAATCCGCAAGCTGCGGTGTTCCGTTTTCTGCGATTAGCACGTTCGCCGGCTTAACGTCGCGATGGCAATATCCATTTGCGTGCGCGTAAGCGAGAGCGTCGATTATCGGCAAGAGAACTTGCTCGGCGAAGTCATCCCAGCCATCAAAGGCAGACGCCCCGAGTCGGCGATACTCTACGAGGTCATGTTTCATCCAATCGAGAACTAGGAATGGCCGATCAGTGAGGTCCTTCCCGTGGTCAAGTATCTTCAGAACATTTGGGTGGCGAAGATTTTGGAGTGCTTCGACTTCGCGTCTGTAGGCTTCCGCCTCGATTTCGGGCACGTACTTTGTTTTGTCAAAGCGCTTGACGGCAACAAGCTCATCGGAAACAAGATCCCGTGCTTGATAGATTGATGCCATGCCACCCTCCTGATGAAGGGTCTTAAGGGCATACCGATTTGCCAAGATGTCGGGTGCTTGCCGGTTCATCGAAGACTGCCTCGATCGCTGTTAACGCGGCTCGGAACTCGTTTCCGTGCCGCTTGCCTGTCCCAATCGACCCACTCGCCTGCTCCGTCTCTGCAGATTCTCCGAAGACTGCCAAGATTGTGCGTTGGCGTGCTCTTTCGGACGATCCGCAGTGCACCGCTTCGCGTTGATGTATGCGCGATTTCGTCCACAGACACCAAGCAGTCGGCGGTCACATCGCGATCTTCAATCCTTGGCGGTCCGGCGGTCAGGCCCAAACGGAATGTTTCACTCGAAAGCAGGGAAAAACTATTTCAACATATTGCCATATCAAAAACGTCATCGTAGTGCATACGCTAGTCTGCGAAAAGCACAGGTCGGGTTATCTGGCGCTAATCCGCGACGATTGTACGATCTGTGGCAGCGGGCGGCGGATTTGTGCCAGATCCATCGTCAACCGCCCATCGTCGCCTGCGATCAGCAGTCGCCCGCCGCGGAGCGTCCAGTACCGCTCACAGCCGGCGCCGCCCGCCGCGAACGCGCCGTCGCCCCGAAATATCACCAGCCTGTGTTCGTAGCCCACGCGGTGGTACTCGAACCGCCGAGCGTCCATCGCCGCGATCGCTACACGGTCTGCGTCCGTGGGTAGCGTCTTGGCCGCGGGCGACCAACCGCACTTTAGCTCATCAACGAACCGGATGCAATCAGCCTCCCGACAAGCGTGCCGTTCGCGGCGTGCCTGTCTCCATCTAACGCGACACGGCCCTCGCAATTTCCCAGGGCCGAGGCGGCTCGCTAACTGCCTTATCGAAGCAAAGAGCAACCATTGCTCCGGCCGTTGAGTCGCTAACGGTCTCGTCGTATCGAGCCGTATTTCGGCCTCAACTGCCTTTACCTGCGTGTAGCGACGGCGGTTTGACGGCTGCGGAAATAAACCGTCGGGCGCCGTTCTCAACTGCCTTTGTGTCGGACGGGGATGGTCCTCACCTGACACGTCTCGAACCCTTGAAACGGAGAAACAAGATGAAAGTTCCACCACGCCTCAAGAAACGGTTCGCGAGCTTCCCAGATCGCTTCTCCGCAGCGCATTGGTGCTCGCGGGGTGTATCCAGGTACGTCATGCGGCGAATACCAAGCGGGCAACTCCAGGCTTCGTTAACCCGCGTCGCGATGATCACGGCGCTGTTGTTCGGGATGGGCGGACAGATGGCCGCGACGGTAAGTGCGGGAGACCGCATCGGCGGCGCCGCCGAAGTCGGACAAGATGATCCGGCGTCGAGCAAACCGCCTCTGTCGACGATCGTCGAGATCCAGAATCATGGCGAACGCTTCTTCGACGAGACGGATGCCGCCGTCGAGGCCTTGAATCAGATCGCCGAGCAGGACGAAGTCTGGGAAGCGGCCAGGGCGGCCAAAGCAAAAGCCGACGCGAACCCCGCCGATTCCGCCGCCCAACAGGCTTATCGCGCCGCCCGGGCTCGGTTCTTGCACCAGCGAATCCAAACCTTCGTGAATGCGTTGAAGTTGGAACAAGCTCTCAGGCAGGTCCACGAAGCTTTCTGCAACCAGCTGGACGTGGAAATCGCCGCGGTGCAGAAGCAGGCCGAAACCGAGAAGGAGGCGGCCCAGCAACACGGCGGCAAGTTCCGCGACTATCTCAGCCAGTTGCACGAGTTGCGTTCGCGTATCGAGAGCGCCGAGGACCTCGATCCCCGCGAAGTCAGACTTGTGAAGGATATCGAACGCGAGCTGAAGAACACCGAGGAGCAGAAGGTGCTGGCCAAGGATCGCGAACTCTTGGCCACCAAATCGCTGGGCGACTTGGAGGAAACCAAGAGCCAAGCAAACCAATGCCTCACCGAGCTGATGGATGAATTCGCCCAAGCACGAGGCGACTTGGGCCTGCTGCAAGGCATCGCCCGCAACGATTTGATGATCGTCCAGGGAGATCAACGCAAGGTCGTGCTCGACCGCTTCACGCGGCGGCGGCCGATCACCTCCGGCGATAACCGGCAAGTCGTCTCCGACTTGATGGGCCGGATTCGAGAGCGTCAGGCAGCCTTGGCGGCCGGCCGCCAAAAGAGCATGGACGCCTCGGCCGACAAAAACCGGGAGCACGTCGAGACGTTTTTGAACAACCTGCCCAGCCTGGAGGCCGACGCCGGGGAGACCGACGCACGGGATCCTGGCCCGCAGGAGACGGACGCGCCGGAATCGGCCGATGTTCCCACCCATGTCACCCAAAACTAGTCTCTCGAACGAAAGGAAAACCATGAACAAGGCTCTGTGCTTATCAGCGCTGTTGATCCTGGGCATCGCCGCCGGATGCGGCCGAACGCCTGAAAACGCTTGCCCGCTCGATCCGCCAACGCCCATCGGGCAGGCCACCGAACCGTCCGATCCCCTGACAGGCCAGTCCGTCGCGCCGTCGGTCCGCGACTGGCCGGTGGTCGCGATCCGGGAACCGCCCCCCCAGGTCGGAAGCCCCGTGACTATCTTGGTCAAGACGGATGATGCAGATCCTCCGGCGGCAACGGCGCCGGAGGCCGCCCAAACGCCGCCCGCCAGTGAGCCAGACCAAGCTCCGCCGTCAGCGGCGGCGCGAATCGACAACGACAATTTCGACCTGATCGAAGCCATGCTCAGTCAATACAGGCCGAAGCATGAAACAAAAAGCGACCAAGAGTGACGTTTCCGATTCCTGTACTTCTGCTCTGAAAGGGCAAAACCAATGAAGATGTTCGCATTAGCAACCGTGACAACGCTGGCCGCCTTGTTCCCAGGGCTGGCCGCAGAAGCCGCCGAACCGGCCAAGCAAGAACGCAAACTCGAGGGCGACGAGTTGGCGAAATTCTATCTCCAGCAGATCCTCGATCAGGCTGAAGACGAACCGATTGTGATCGAGCAGCGGGATCTGATGCAGGAACTGCGATCGCTTGTCCAACGCTTGGACGTACAGCACCGTGAGCGGTTGGCCAAGCAGAAAGCCGAGGCGGAAAAACAAGCCGCCGAAAAGGCAAAGATCCAAGCCGAGGGCAATCGCCGTGTTGCATCCGCCGATCCCGCGGAGCCCACCGCGGACACGGTGGTCACCCTCAAGCCGGTCTTGGACGAGCCAACCGAAGCGCCGCTGGCTCCCGGCGCGTTGCCGCCGATGCGCAACACGGCTCCGGCGCGGGACGTCGTCAAAGATCCCGCCGTCCGCCCCGCCGGCGCAGAACTGCCGGCAGCGACGATCGACGACGATGCCGGGAAACCGGATGACAGCGATGCCGACAGCGAGCTGGACGACAACGCGGACGGCGGGCTGGACGGCAATGCCGCAGGCAATGCGGACGGCGCCACGCTACGCCCCCGCTGGGAGCAGGTTCGCGGACTGGTTGTGGCCCTGGACAACATCATCGGCCGGCTGCAGACGCTGAAAGTCTGGTTGGTCGGTATCAGTCAGGAATCTTAACACGGGCGGTTAGCCCGCGACTCGCCGTGGGTCGCGGGCGCCGACCGCGACGCGTCTGGTAACGCCAGAACCCGATCTGGTTCCGATCGGCGCTCGGACCCATCAAGATACAGGAGAACCCCATGCAAACCACCGCGATAATCGCCAACGTGCTCGCCGGAGCGGTGTTCGTTTGGCTGACCTACAAAGCGGCCTGCACCTGCCTGGCCACGCCCGCGAGGTGCCGCCTGCTGGGCGGACTGCAGACCGAGTTGAAGGACCAATCTATCCGGCTGGCGGCCGAGTTGGATCGACTCGCCGGGCAGGTCCGAAGTAAAACGATCTCCGATCCGGCTGCCGCCCTTCGGGTGCTTCCCGACGGGCGGAGCGTGGCCGCCGAGGCGGGCATGCCGCCGGACTATCGGCCCGCGAGGCTCCTGCACCGCATCGTGACGGCCCGCTTGGCCGGAGACGCGGAACTCGCCTGGGACGAATACCGGCACTGGCTGCAGCGTGTCTCGTTCGGCTGGTCGGCGCGCATGTCCCACGGCAAACAAGCCAAGGAGTTCGGCCTGCTGTTCACGGTGATCGGGGCGCTGCTCGCCTTCGCCAGCCTGTCGCAGGTTTCCAAGCCGTTCGAGGTGTTCGGGGCCTTGAGTTTGGCCATGCTCACCACGATCGTGGGCTTGCTCCTGTCGCTGCTGGTCTCGCACTGTCTGGTACAGCGGTTCTATCTCCAGTACCGGCGGCTGCAGATCGAATCCGAAGAGGCGGTGCTAAAGGTCTTGCGGCACGCCGGCCGGCTGCAAGTTGCGGTTCGGCCGACGCGTCCCCCTCGGCGAGCCGTCTCGCGAAAGCCGCCGCAGGACGGCAACGGCAAGGTGCTGCTGCCCATCCTTCCGGCCGGCGCTTCGTCGCTTGTCCTGTACGCCGATGCGCCGTCCGACGGCAATGGAGGTGTTCGATGCGCCAAGAAATGAACGCCGACTACGACCCGCTGGCCGAAGACGACGACTTGGCGCCGTTGTTGGATGTCAAGTTCATTCTGCTGATCGCCCTGATGGTCGTGCTGACGTTTTTCGCCCAGCGGGAGTTCGAGAACCGCTTTGCGATCTCGTCCGGGCCGGGGCCGGGCCTGATCGCGGTCGGCGAGCAGGACTACCGTCGGATGGTCGTCGTGTCGCTCGACGGCGACGGCCGCCTGGGCGTGAACGGCCAGCCGACCACCGAAGAGCAACTCGGTGCACACGTCGCTATGGCGCTGGCCGACGCAGGCCAGGACGGTAATCACCGCCAAACGGCGGAGACACCCGCGAATGGCGACCGCCCGCCCGTGGTCTTCAACGCGGATCCGACCGTCCCGCACGGGGACGCCGAACGCGTGTACCTGCGGCTGTTGAGGCATGGTTTTTCAGTCTTGAAAGAATACCAGGAGATCGACGATGAATCTGAAACAGACCGAATTTGAATGGGACTACGTGCCGGCCCGGACTCGCCATCGCGTCCGCCGGCTCGGCGCCGCAATCCTGATGATCGTATTGGCGGTCGCCGTGATCTTGGGCGGCGGAGGCGGCGACGACGTGCGTTATTACTACGAAGCGATCGCTGTCGAGGGCAATCTGGGACACGTGATCCGCGAGACCCAAGCCCGCGAGACGCAGGAAGAGAACAAAGTCGAAACGCCGCGGGCCGCGCCGCAGCCGGAGGACGAGCCGGTGTCGGCGGTTGATCTGAGCGATAGTCTGCCACCGCTGCCGCCGCTGCTCGATCCGCCGGAAACGATCGTCCAGGTCGCCGCGGCCGCATCCGCGCTGCTCGCCGTAACTGAAGAACTCGAATCACCCATCGAACCGTCGCCGCCACCCCGGCCGCCGGTCACGCCGCCCGCGCCGCCGGCCGAACCAGACCCACCGGCCGAACCAGATTCGCCGGCGCGCGAAGCGGACCAGCCGTCGGCATCGGAGGGCCAGCCGGATGACGAGCGGTCCGTCCCCGATTCTGTCCCGCCGCCCGCACATGGCGGACTAGCCGAAACCGATGGCGAGTTGGGCACGGCGAGCACCGGTTCTCACAACATCGTCGAAGGCGTCACCGCCCCGTACTATCGGCTGACATCGTTGGACGAGTACCGCCGCACGGCAGGGGAACACGGCGGGCGATTCCTGGCTTGGAACGGCCAGACCGCGATCAGCATCGGCCGCTCGCTCGATCCGGAGGCGGCGACGTTGGAGGTACTCGGCCCCAGCTGGCACCGCCGTTACGCCACGCGCATGGCCCCGCTGCCGCAAAACGATCCGCTCGTGCTGGCGATTTTGCAGCGGGTACGGACCTATAATCCCAGCATGGGCGACAGAACCCAGATCATGTTGTCGCTGCCATACGCCTACGACCAGGAGATTCTCCGCAGCCAGCGCGAGTGGTTTGAATCCCGCGGCTTGGCGGTCGACATGCAAGCCGAAACCGAAGGCCGTTTTCAGCCGGCCGCCCGCGATGGCGTTCCGCGGTTTCAGATCGAACAAGTCCTCCGCGAAGGACGCCCGATCGCCCAGTCGCCCGTCCCCCAGCAACCGCCTTTGCTCAATCGCACGGACGAACGCGTAACCCGCAGCGTTAGCGGGGCCGAGTCGTAACCCGCAGCGTCAGCAAGGACCAATTGTATCCCGCAGCGTCAGCGAGGCAGGATGCCCCCAATCCCTCAACCTCCAAGGACCCCGATCATGATTCGCCCAATTCAAATCGCCTTCGTTCCTGCGATCGTCGCCGCCTTGTCGGCCACGGCGTGCCGAGCCGTCGAACGCGGCCGGGCGGCCGAGCAGGCGAGCGTGTACATCAAGGTCGAAGCCATTGGTAGCGACGGTAAACCGTGCGTACGCACCGGCAGCGGCGTGTGCGTCGCTCCGGACGGCCTGGTGGTAACGAACCAGCATGTGATCCGTCTGGCCAATACGATCCGAGTGGTCTTCCACGCGGCCACGGCGGACGAATACGAAAGCGCCGCGGAAGTGATCGGCGTGCATCCAGATCGCGATCTGGCCCTGTTGCAATGCCGCGCAGAACGCGCCGCGGCGTGGATCCCGCTGGGTTCGACCCGCGATCTGCAGTTGACCGATGGGGTCCGCTGCGCCGGCTTTCCGCTGGGCGGATGGATGGCCGACGGGAACCGCAACCCGTCCGTGTCGATCTCCGTAGGATCGGTCGCTTCGCTGCGCAAGAATGCCGATGGGCGGCTGTGCTGGATCGACGTCGGCGCCCCCGTGGCGGGCGGAAACAGCGGCAGTGCGGTGCTGGACGAAGCGTCCCAGCTGATCGGCATCCTGACTCAACGTTACGAGAGCTTCGGACGCGCCACGCCGGTCGAGTACGTCAAGGAGTTGCTGGGCGCGGCCGCGTTGGACGTGCGGTTCGACCCGGCGGTGGCCCCGGAGGATGGGGGCCCAGTCGACGTGGTCGTCAAGCCGCAAGGCCCGGTCTCGGACCTGCTGCACGGCCTGGTCTGGATCCCGGATCAAGACCAGCGTCCGATCCGCCTCAAGCCGGCCGGCAACACGTTGATCGCCAAGCTGCGCGCGCCGCCGCGGCAGGACGGCCAGCCGCAGTTGCCGATCGTCGTCCAGGCAACGACGCCGGACGGACTTGGCTGGGAACGCGTCGTGGGACTCAATCGCCTGGAGCGGCCGCCGGTCGCGATTCGGGGCATAATCGATTCCATTACCCTGCAGCGTCTCAAGGCGAACGGCTGGCGTTGGGATGCCGATGCCCCAGACCAATTTTGCAATCTGTACGTGAACGGCCTGCTGGTCAAGCAGACGGACGCGGTGCGGAACCAATATCGTTTCCTCACGGAAACCGCCTTTGATTGCCAAGCGGGCGACAGCGTCCGCATCGTGGTCTTTGACAAAGACCTGTCACGGCACGACTTGGCGGGCGAGATCTGCTTTACGGCAGAACCCGGCCTGACCGTCACCCGGCCCACGGCTGGCGAGCTTCAGGACTGTGAGATCACCCTGCGTGCCGTGCCTCTCCGGCCGGTCTCGCTGGAATGACAGGTCGTTTATTTAACAAGGAGATTTCGTCATGAAAACGGAAATCGTCATGAAGGTCCTTCCCGCCCCGGAGCGTCCGGCAGTCGCCGTGGAACCAAGTCCCGTCTCGCTGGAACTCGGCGCAGACCTCATGCGGCTGGAGCACGAACAGCGCGTCGCCCTTGATCGCAAACGCCAGGAGGAACTGGCCCGCCTGCGAGCCGTCCAATCGTTCGATTGAGTTCTTTGAATCTCAAATCCGAATCTGAAATCTTGAACTTCACCAACGCTTCCTCGCAGTGCGCGTACGAGACTTCCCATGCCCGACCGTCCTGAGTACGAAATGGTCCTGACCAGCGATCTGTGGGAGACCAAGTTGCCGGAGCTGCTGTTGTCTCCCGACCGGCTGGCTGTCGGCACGTGCCGACACAATCGGCACGCCGGCGCGGACGAATTGCTGGTCGAGTCGCTCGACATCACCGACCGCGTTCCGTCGGGCGACGACCGCCCGCCGCTGAGCGATTGGGTCGTGCTGGGCGCCCCGGGCCGGGACGTCGGCGCCGAGTTGGGTTCCTGGCTGGACCAATTGCAGCCGCGCAAGACGCAACTGCTGGCCGTCGGCCTGGTCGGCCTCGGCCCCAAGCGGTCGGGGTGGAACGGCGCCGTGGTGGAGAACGGCCAGGTGCGGCCGTTGGAGGCCATCCGCGTAGTCGGACCGGGGATGCTGTGGGCTGGCCGTCATAGCGCGGGCCAGGGCTGGGAGTTGTCCGCCGACGACGCACAGCGTTGGAGCCGCACGCGCGGCGCCTTGGGCGACGCCGCGTGGCGAAAAGTTGCCGCGGCGCGCGTGCTGCTGATCGGCGCCGGGCGCACCGGATCGGCGTTGGCCTTTCAGTTGGTCGCCATGGGCATCCGCTCGCTGACGCTGGTCGATCCCGACCGCTTGAACTTGGAAAACCTGGACGCCGAGTTCTGCGTCACGGAGCAGGACGTGGGACGAGCCAAGACGGAGGCGTTGCAGGAGCGTCTGCACGCCTTCCGCTCGGATTGCTCGATCACCAGCCTGCCGCATTCGGCGACGCACCATTGCGTAGCGGCCAAAGCCGCAGGTGTCGATCTGATCGTCACGTGCGTGGACCGCGATACCGCACGGCTGGTCGCCGCCCGATTGGCACGGCGGTTCCTGAAAGTTCACATCGACGTCGGCACCGGAATCACGTTCGAGGATGAATCCGGCCCGCCGGTCTTGGCAGCCGACGTCCGATTGCTACTGCCGCGAATGGGGTGCGTTTGCTGCGTCGGCGGGCTGCGGAACGAAGAAGAAGCCCGTTATGAACTCCTGGCCCCGCCCGGCGCGTTGCCGCGGCGAGCACCCCAGCCGTGGCACCAGCAGCGGGCCGGATCGCTGATCACCTTGAATTCGTTGGCCGTCGCTACGGCGGTGCAACTGTGGCTGGACCTGTTGGCCGGCCGTCTGCGGTCGTCGTATTGGCACCGCCTGCGCTGGGAATCGGGCTACGGTCTGCGCGCCGACGCCGCTCCCGTCGGTTCGGCGTCGGACTGTCGCGTGTGCGGCACAATGTCGTGACTGGCAGGAAAATTGGGGGCAGAGAAACAAAGGCAAGAGGATGTGGCGTTGTCTTCATCTTCCTGCCCTCAATGTTCCTGCCAGCCCTTGCTTCTGTGAACGAATGAAAGGCACTCCCATGACGCGTTCAACACCACGCCCGAACGTCCTCCGCACCGTTCTGTTGGTCCTATCGATCCTCGGCTCCGGACGCTTGCCCCTGGCTGCCGCTCCGCACGACGCGCGGGGCGTCACGCTGTTGTTGCAGGGCGCCGGTCCCGCGGTCAGCAGCAAGGCCAGCGAGGAGACGTGGGGCGAATACCTGCCCGATGCCGGCGGCCGGCTGCACTGGACCGGCTTTGTCGGCTATCTCGTCCGCCAGCACGGCTGGAACATCGGCGGTGTGGTACGCCCGCGGGCGGAACAGGTCCTGGCCGAACACTTGGACCCGATGGGCGCCGCGCCGGCCGGCCGCGCCGACGTGTACATCCTCGCCTCGTCTCTGCCTGCCCAGACGGACGGCCTGGACAGCCGCGCTCGCGAGCTGGCCAGCGCCGTCGCCATGCTGCGATCGCTGACCGGCACCCCGCGAATCCGGCTGGTCGCGTACAGTGCCAGCGGCGTGGCGGCCCGCATCTGGATGCAGGGCGGCTTGGAGAACCAGCCGTACCCGCCGGGCAGCGTCGATCGTCTGATCTGCGTGGCCACGCCGCACCTGGGCGTCGGCACCCTGGCCCGGCCCGCGGCGTGGTTCTGGCGGCGTTATGGCCCGCTGGCTCCCGACTCGGACGCGCTGAACCGCATCAATCGCCACTTGGCCTTGCCGCCGGACGTGCGTTTCATCGACGTCGTGATCCAAAGTTCCGCTGCCCCGCTGGTCGATTCCGGTCGCAGCTATCGGCCGTACGTGCGGTTGCCCGAAACGCAAGTCCGCGGTCTGCCGCCCCTACTGGGCACCGGCCACGATGGCGTCGTGCATGTCATGTCGGCTCAATTGCACCTGACGCCCACCGCCGCCCGTTATGAAAACGAGACGGACCAGCCGATCCAGGTCGTCGTCTGCACGCCGCCAGCCGGCCCGGTCGACGACGTGGGCGATTTGACACTGCACACCCTGGCGCTGCGCGACCCGAGCGTCTGGCAGACGCTGCGGGAACTCCTGGAACAGCCATCGGCCGATCCAGACTCATTATGTGCCGAGGCTGCCGCCACCGTGCGCCGCGCGTGGGCCGAGCAGATCGCCCGGCATCTGGCCGCGACGACGGTCCAACACCGCCATCCAACCGGGCGGATCGTCGCCGTGGAAATCGTCCGGTGCGAAATCACCGCGCGAGACAGGCATGGCCTGCATTGTGCCTGGCAAGCCCAGTGCGAGATCGAAGTGCGCCGCATGTTCCGTCAACCGGACTGGCAGTCCTGTGCCGCAACCGGTTCGTTCACGCTCGACTTCGACCGCTTCCAACGGCCCATCGCCCTGCGGGAATCGGCGACCGAGGTCAGCGACTGACCGTCGTAGAACGAAATTCATTCCGTTCCTGAACCAGAAGAAAACGGAATGAATTCCGTTCTACGATGCCGCTGCGACGGATTCGGGGACGAAGGCAGAATGGCCACAAAAAGCACAAGAGGCACAAGGAAGGCAAATCCCAGTTTGCGGCAAAGAATAAAGGCCGCCGCGAGCGTTCGACGCGGGCCTCCGCCACACGCTACCAGCACCCGGCGGCCCGGGACGCGTTTGGCCCGCGCACGCGGCGCGAGCGGGAAAGTGGCCGGTTCCGTCGGGCCGAGCATCCACTCGGTCTGCGGAGCTGCGGGCAGGACGGAAGCCCAGGTTGTTGTTCCGGTTGCCCGGCGTGTTCCTGTTGCGGTACGCCGACCGGCAGTTCATCGGCCTGTTGTTCCAGCTGCCGCCCCGGTTCACCCGGTTCGAGCCCCTTGGCCACTCACCGGCATCCTTTGTAACACACGCGTGCGGAACTGCCAACTCCGGGTCCCGCCAGCGGTCGTAAATGCCACCAACGCCGTCGCCCGCTGCTGCAGTTCCCGCTCGTCCAACGCGCCCCGCGCGTAGGCTGTTTCCAGCTCGAACAATTTCGCGCGGAACCTGGCCCGGCTGCGGCGATTGAGTTTCAAGTGATCCGGATACACCCGGCAGCCCAGGAACTCGAATCCGTGCCGCGCTCGGGCTACGCCCGGCCGCCCCTTGACCGACAACCACAGATCATCGGCCAGGAACTGCTCGCACCGCTGCAAGGCATCCCGCAAGTCCGTGGAACGGTCGCCCCAGATCACACTGTCGTCCATGTACCGCACGTAGCCCGCCGCGCCGAGCGACTCTTTGACAAACCGGTCGAACCAACCCAGATAGAAATTCGCCAAATGCTGCGACGTCAAACTGCCAATCGGCAGCCCCCGACCCGGCGCGGTCACATAACTGTCGATGATCCGGCCGAGCAACTGCAACAACTGCGGATCCTTGAAACGCCGCTCGAGCCGGTCCTTCAGCACGTCGTGCGAAATGCTGTCAAAGTACTTGCGGATATCCAATTTCAGCAGCACCGGAAAACGGTGCGAGAAATGCATCGCCCGGTGCAGGGCCGCAATCCGGCCCTTGCCGCGCCGGCAGGCGAACGTGTCGTCGATCAGAAATCGCTCGAACCACGGCTCGCACACGTTCATGATTGCGTGGTGCAACACGCGTTCCGCAAAACACGGCGCCGTGATCAAACGCTCTTTCGGATCGTAGATCGTGAACTGGACACAGCGACCCAACGGAAACTCGCCCGCCGAGATCTGTTGGGCCATTTGCCCCAAGTTCGTTTCCAGATGGGCCGTGAATTCTCGCGCGTCCGCCCGGTCTCGCTTGCCCTTGAGCGCCCGGTGGACGGCCATGCGCAAGTTGTCCCGGTCAACGATCCTCTCCAGCAGCCTTCCCGCTCGTTTCATGCTTGACCTTCGCCACCTCATTCAGCAGTTGAAACACCCGCGGCCCGTACTTGTCCGCTCGTCCCTCGCCCACGCCAGAAATTTTCAGAAGTTCCGGCTTGCTCCGCGGACGCTGCTCCGACGCTTGCGCCAGTTGCTCGTTCGTAAACACGGCGTACAAGGCCAGACTGTCTTCCGCCGCCATCTCCTTGCGCAGGTTCCGCAACTGAAGATAGACGTCGAAATCCGCCGGGCTCAGCCGCTCTTTATAGTCCACCTTCTTCTTCGCCCCGGACGCGGGTGGGCCGCTGGCCACCGGCGCGGACGCTTCGACGTAGTCCACCCACACGGCCCAGAACGAGTTGCTGCCTTGATCCACCCAACGCTGCTCGACGTGCAACACGCGATGCGTTTTCAGGAATTGATTCAGTTCCCGCTCGGCCCACTCGCCGTGGCCGACCGGGACCATGAAGGATTTGAAGGGCATGGTTAAAATAGACAATATGGATGAAGATTTCTCAATTCAGAACGGATTCGCTTCGAAGGACCATCGCTACGCCTTCCGCTTCGGCTCGAAATGGTTCGGCTCCGCTTCGCTGCGCTGCGAACCCTTTCGGCCTGCGCTACAGGCTCCGCTCTTCTCGCGACTGGACCTGAACGGACCCGACGGGACTGCGGGCAGGACGGAAGCCCAGGTAGATGCTCCGGTAGCCCGGCGAGTTCCTGCGGCGGTACGCCGACCGGCAGCCCAACGGCCCGCTGCCCCAGCCGCCGCCCCGGTTCACCCGGATCGAGCCCCCTGTGCCGCTGTAGTCCGGCGAGTACCAATCGTCGCACCACTCGAGCACGTTGCCCAACATATCACGCAACTGGAAGTCGTTGCAATGCCCATCGTCCGGGGCAGTCGTCAGGCCCTGGGCACCGCCCGCATTGCAGTTCGTCGGATCGAATTCATCACCCCACCAGTAGTGCCAATCGTCCGCTCCGGCCTTCGCCGCATACTCCCATTCCCGTTCAGTCGGCAAGCGACAACCACAGCCGTCACATGTGGCCCATTGGCAGAACACCCACGCATCGTACCAGTCGACGTAGATCACCGGCGTATCGGGATCGGGACTGTACTTGGCATAGTCCTCGCGATACCCGGACGGCCGCAACCCGTGTTGCGGGTCGAACAGGCGATACCAGCGATTCAACACCGGATCGCGGCAGAACTCAAACGACTTTACGCTCTGCTTGCGCTGAGCAGGTGTTTCATCGTCCGCACCTGCAGAACCCGCAATTACTTGAGCCAGTTGGTCTCTTAATTCTCCCGCTTGTGGCGACTCGAACAGTTGCTTCCATTGCGCCTGCTCTTGCCGACACTGATCGTCTCCATGCCGCCCCCCCGGAAACGCAGTCCGAGGCCGAAACAACTGTGCAAGCTGCACAGGCAATTGACCATCGACGAAGTTGCGGGCCCTCTCAAGTTCCGCTTCATCCACCGGAACCGGTTTATCCTTCGGCCGTCCCAGCAAGAACGTGCCGGCCGGGATCGGGACGAAGCTCGCCGCGAACTCGGCCGCCGCCTGCTGTTGGTCGGCGGTCCCTCGTGTGCGGTTCTTGATCTGTTCGAACTCGTCCCGGAACTCGTCCAGGATCTTGCGGGCGGCCACGGTCTGGCGTGCGTGCTGCTGCATCGCCGGCCAACTGCGGTAGATCATTTCGTTGGAACGCCGCGCGGTCTGGCCGTCGCCGGGCTGATACAGCGTCGACATGGCCCGCGGCCAATGCACATTGTCCCTTCCCCGCTCGGGCATCTCGGCCGCGTACCGCCAGATCCAGTAGTATGCATCGCTGGCTGGGACGTCGGGCAGATACAGCCAACGGTCGAGGGTCGCGAGGTCGTCTTTCAAACAGCACTGCGACATCCAATACGCGGCACAGAATTCCTGCAAACTCCGATTCCGCCACAGGATCTGCTGCAACCCGTCATCCCGCTCACCTCGGTCACTGCTGTCGAAAAAGCCGTGTTCGAGAATCCCGTTCAGGACCGCCAGACGGTTGATGTCGATCGCGGTGGTCGGCTCGCGCTGGACCTTCCGTTCCTTGTCGCGCCGTTGCTCGCGGGCCGTGACGCAGTCCACAAAACGTCCGAAGTCGCCCGGCTCGATCTGGACGAAATTGGGATGCCCGCCGGGATCTTCTTCCCGCGGGCCGTCTTCCGGCGGCGCCGGCCAACTGGTCATCTCAAAGGCGATGGCGCCGAGCAATACCATCGTTCGCCGGAGTCCCATCGCTGCAGCCTGCGGACGCTTTTCCATGCCCTCTTCGATCAAGTGCCGCAAGGACCGATAGTACACATCGCTGACCGTGCGGATCTCACTCAACGCGGTATCGCTGAAACCCCGCAGGTACTGCAACACGCGCGGCGTGCCGAGAATCTCGCGGGCTTCGGGGCGAATGAACTCCTTATACCGCGATTTGCCGTCCGCCGTTTTTCCCAGATACGCTTCCTGCTGACGTTCGTCGAATTCTTCCACTTCAACAAACCGCCAGCCGATCGTCCGGTGGTTCTTGAACAACCTGTCCCAGTGCGACACCAGGGCATAAGGCCGGCCGCTGAGCACGATCCGACAGTCGTGCCATTGGTCGCTGGACACGATCTGGCACAACGTGTCGATCTGGGCCGACCCCGCGACGGTCTGGTCCAGCGCATCCAACAGCAACACCAGCCGGCCCTGGTCGCGCAACCGCCGCAGGATGTGCTCGGCCACGTCCGCTTTCAGCGGCTCGCTGCCGTTGTCCGGAACCACCGCGTTGTCCCGCCACAGGCAGCGGAACCGCTGAACCAATGTGTCGGGCAGAAACCGGTCCAGCGAACCGGGCAACTCGTGTACCGGCACCAGCAGCGCCAACCGCCCGTCGCCAGCCGCGTTGATCTTCCAGTGCAGCCACTCCAAGTTCGACGTCTTGCCGATCCCCGCGTCAGTGTACAACACGACCCGCCGCAGATCGCAGCCTTCGACCGGCTGCACGCCCAGGAATTGATCTCGCCCGATATCCACCTGCTTGCCGGCATCCTCCGCGGCGGCGCCCGGCGGGGCGGTCCCCAACCGTCGGCCGCGGAAGAACGACGGCTTGAGATACTCCTGCGGACTTTCCAACTCGGTCAACAGCCGGATCCGCTGCGATTCAATAAACGGCGGTTTGTTGGCATCCTGCTGTCCCTCATTCCCTCGTCCCTCATTGTCTTGTCCCTCATTGTCTTGTCCTTCATTCCCTTGCCCCTGGTATGCCTCCGGATTCTTCAAGAACCAAAAAAAGGACCATCCCAGCGCTACGATTTGGAGGGATTTGCAAACCTTCAATCAGGAGACACTCGGATGTCCACAACGAGCAGAAAACGGAAATCGACAGGAACGAAAAAACGCTTTATCGGCAAACCTGCCGGTCAGATCCAAGAGCGGGTTCAAGCCGTCGGCCCGGAACATTTTGGCGTCGTGGCGGTGGACTGCGCCAAACGGCGATCCAAATGGATGCTGTGTAACTTCTTTGGCAAGGTCGTCGTCGAACCGACGTCCGTGGAGCATTCCACAGGCGGACTGCGCGAGATGACGCAGCTTGTCGCCAGGACCTGCCAGGCCGAAGGATTGACCGACGTGATCGTCGCCGTCGAGATGACCGGGATCTATCACAAACCG
>Ga0351873_10141_pt1 | contig 19906 bp, 13 predicted proteins | sample TotcelFGM3001N11_FD_206764 | JGI IMG/M metagenome (GOLD analysis project Ga0351873, IMG submission 206764) | Enriched cells from coal bed in the Powder River Basin, Montana, United States - Total cells FGM rep2 HSBNCT.FGM.300.1.N11 ... | reverse complement strand
GCCCCGTCTTGCGGTGGGGCCGAAGCAGGTGAAGCCTTCAGAAGATGGAAGGGAAGTGTGTGGCCTCATTGGCGTACGCTTGGTCTGGTTCGGATGGATCTGTCTGCGTACAATAAACCGGGTTATGCGAAAGGAATGGCATCAAGGCGTGGAGCCGCGTGATTTGGGACTCGACACCCGGTGGAAACGTCGAACACATTGAAGAGCATGACCTGGAACCGGAAGAAGTGGATTACGTCTTTGATGCCAGGTCTCGTTGTCGATCTCCCAATACTTGACGTCGTACGGCCCGGGGTGTCCGGTGGCGGCGCGCACCCGACCCCACCTCGAATCGGCCGAGCCGTTGCAGTACGCGATCCAATCGAGGGTCTGTTTCTTTGGCGAGAATCGCAGCCGTTGAACATACCAACCGGACTTACTGCCGCCAATGCGGCGTTCTAAAAAATCGCAGATTCCCGCCCGCGCGCCCGACACCTCCCGCGCATCGCCTCCCGCGCATCGCCTGCTTGAAGCTAACCGCGTAGTGCCGCTATCATACGGGACATCTCCAAATACCTTGCCAGAAGGAATTCCGATGAACACGAGCAAGCAGAGGGCGGCGTTTCATTCCGCATGCGACTGTGGTTGCAGCCGGCGTGATTTTCTCACGACCGTCAGCCTCGCGATGGGCACGATGGCATTTGCGTCGGCGGACGGCGAGGCCGGCGAAACCGCCCCGCTGGCGGCCGGGCCGAAGCAGGCCGCAACCGTGCGAGCCGTGTTCCTGTATCCGCCGTCCAAGACGTTTGAGGAAACCTCCGACGGCTGGTGGAGTTGGCCCGGCAACGATTTTGACGCCGAAGGCCGGCAGAAACAGTTCACGGCGGCGCTTCGCGAGATGGAACAGTCCTTGGGGATGAAACTTGATGTCGACGAAAACCCCGTCGCAGACGACGCCGAAGCGCAACGGCTGGCGGAGGAAATCCAGGCGCAGAAGCCCGACGGGTTGCTGCTGGTCATGTTCTATAACAACAGCTTGAAGCACGCCGATCTGTTGCTGAAAGCGGCCGAAACGGCCGAGATCCCCGCCGTCTTCTACATCGCTCTGGGCGTCAAGCACGGCTCGATCCGCCAGTACCGCCGCGGGGGCGTGTATCTGATCCAGTCGCTGGACAACTTCGAGGCCATCGAGTACGGCTTGCGAATGATCCACGCCAAGCGGCGCCTGAGCCAGAGCCGGCTGCTGAGCATTACCGAGGCGCCGGAGGAACGCGAGGGCGTCGAGCCGTTTTTCGGCACGACGGTCCGGGTGATCCCCTTCGCTCGCTATGCCGAGGAGTTCCACAAGGTGTCGCTCGACGACGCGGCCCGCCGGCTGATCACCCAGTTCACCGCCGGGGCCCAAGAGCAGCGCGGCATCACCCCCGAAGCGCTGGAGAATGCCGCCCGAGCGCACCTGGCGCTGACCAAGATACTGGCCGACGAGCAGGCCGACGGCCTGACGATGAACTGTCTGCGCCGCGGCATGCTCAAGCCGTGCATGAGTTTCGCGACGCTCAATAACCAATTGATCCCGGCCGCCTGCGAGAACGATTTCCCCGCCATGTACACCCAGCTGTTGGGCAGCCTGCTGACTGGACGCCCCGGGTTCCAGCACAATCCGTGTTACGACACCGAGAAGAATCATTACTACGGGTCCCATTGCACCTGCCCCACCAAGCTGTACGGTCCCGACGGGCCTGAGCTGCCGCACTTGCTGCGCCGCTTTGCGCACACCAACGAAGGAAGCTGCGCGATCCAAGTGTTCTGGAAAGAAGGCGACCCGGTGACCATGGTCCGTTACTATCCGGGCAGTCCCCCGGCATTGGACGTGTACGCCGGCAAAGTGGTGGTTTCGCACCCGATGCCTCCGGCCGGCGGTTGCACGACGAACGTCGAGATCGAGCTGACCGACCGTCGCGACGCCTGCCAGGTTACGGGGCATCACAACCTGCTGTTCTGCGGCGATTTCGCGCGGAAATTCCGTCTGTTCGCTCAATTGTACAAGATGAAGCTGGCCGAGACCGGCTTCTCGGGCATTGCCGACGCAGAGCCAGCGTAGATCGGTTGCCGAGCGCGGAAAGATAGCGAGCGCGGAAAGATATCGTTGAGGCACTTGGCGAAATCTGGTAAACTTCGGGCAGGTCGGTCCTCCGGCCTTCCGAATACGCCTTCGCGTGCCTCGTCGGATTTCGCCCGATGCGTGAAGGACACGCTCGCGCGTGAAGTTCCAACGAACCTGCCTCGCGGCAACTGGAATTGAACGATGACCATTTATTTCGCCGAAGGCTCACCGACGACGCAGCTGAGCGATGCTCAGCTTCAGGAGGGCTTGGCAAGCTGCTTTCGTCAACTTGGCCCGCGGCGGCGCGTATTGGCGCTGCCGCCCGACTTTACCCGCTATAACAGCCGCGGCGGGCTGCTGACGTGCATGGTGCATCAGCACTTTGGCAACGCGTTGACCGACGTCATGCCGGCCTTGGGGACGCACGTCGCCATGCCGGACTGGCAGTTGGAGAAGATGTTTCCCGGTCTGCCCAAGTCGTTGATCCGCGTTCATCGTTGGCGGGACGACGTGCTGACCGTAGGGGAGGTGCCGGCCGAGTTCGTCGCCCGCGTTACGGACGGCATTTGGACGCAATCCTGGCCGGCGCAGCTGAACAAACTGGTCTGGGAAGGCGGACACGACTTGATCTTGTCCATCGGCCAGGTCGTGCCGCACGAAGTGATCGGCATGGCGAATTATAATAAAAACATTTTTGTCGGCACGGGCGGCTCGCGAGGTATCAACGAGAGCCATTTCATCGGCGCGGCGTACGGGATGGAGCGGATGATGGGGCGCGCCGACACGCCGCTGCGGCGGATTCTGAACTATGCCCAGGAGCGATTCTGCCGGCATCTGCCGTTGGTGTTCGTGCAGACAGTCGTCGGGACGAACGAACAGGGCGAACTGGTAACGCGGGGCCTGTTCATCGGCGACGACCACGAATGCTTCGAGCAGGCGGCCGAATTGTCGGTCCGGGTGAACTTCGCCGTGTTGCAGGAGGAACTGCGAAAGGTGGTCGTGTATCTGGATCCGGAAGAATTTCACAGCACATGGTTAGGCAACAAGGCGATTTACCGTACGCGGATGGCCATCGCCGACGGCGGCGAATTGATCGTCTTGGCCCCGGAGGTGAAAACGTTTGGAGAAGATGCCGAAATCGATCGCTTGATCCGCAAGTATGGGTATCGGACCACGCCGGAGATCATGCGGTTCATGGGCGAGAACGAGGATTTGCGCAGCAATCTGTCGGCGGCCGCCCATCTGATTCACGGTTCTTCCGAGAATCGCTTCCGCGTGACATATTGTCCCGGGCACTTGTCGCGCGCAGAAATCGAAGGCGTCGGCTATCGTTATGAATCCCTGGACGCCGTGATGCAGAGCTACGATCCACGCCAGCTGCAGGATGGCTGGAACATCCTGCCGGACGGTGAACGGATGTTTTTCATCCGCAATCCAGCGCTGGGACTGTGGGCCTACGCGGGCCGATTGGGGTGAACGCCGAGTCCAAATCGTTCGTGCTCTTGCAGGACGGCGGGCGTCGGTTAGAATGACGACCACCGCCTGCCGCGGTGTCACGGGACCGCGGCGGCACCAGCTCGTTTCCGTCGAGCATCTCCAGATCCCCGTGTACTTTCAACGAGGACAGCCAATTTGCTTACGGAAGAGGAAGTCCAGCGTAGTTTTCGAAGACTGTTTGCGAAGAACCGGAAGGTCGAGCCGGATGCGTTCGACAAGGCCGAGTTGCTGCTCGATGAACTTCGGCCGGAAAGCCCATTACGGTATCGACTGCAACAGGAATTAGTGGAACTCCGCAAAATACATCGCAGCTGAGTTGGCGAAAGCCGGCCCCGGACAGCCGATGCGGACAGCCGATGCGGACAGCCAGCCCGGGCCCTACGAAAGCAACCCCCGAGCAACGGCGAGGCGGTGATTTGACCGTTCTCGTTGCGTCTGGGGGTTGGTTTGCCTCAGGTCCGTCGACGTGGAACTTTGGTCCGCCGCGACTGCGTCTGGCGGCAGGCCGGTACCGTTCCAGCTACCGCGTCGGTTCGTGGCAACTCGTTAACGGTTGATCGTGAATCCGAACGTCGTTCCTACCATCGTCACGGCGTCGGAATTGTCATTGATGAACGGTCCGCGCCCCATGCCGGTGAAGAAGCCCAGGAATTGCAGCCCGGCTTCGAGTTTGATATCCCGCGTTACTTCGTAGGCGGCGACGGCTCGAATGTCGGTTCCAACCACGGTCTCGGTCGTGTACCAGTCTTCCGTCGTCTTCGCTTTGACAATCCCGTTCACTTCCGACCCGGTACCTTGCCCATCGTAATAGGTGCGGACGGTTTCGGTGGTCCTGGTCAGGTGCTGGAAGTTCTGACCGCCGAACGCGCGGAACTCGGTGGACAGGTTCCAGCGGCTTACGCGCTTCAGCCACCGCACGCCCAGTTGTCCCGTGACGATTTGGTTGCTGAACAGGAACCGATTCGTCATCAGATCTTCGATTTCCGTGTCTTCAAAAGTGATCGGGATCGAGCCGGGCCCTAACGGCGGTAGCAGCGGAGAGAAGCCGTCCTCGTCATAGACCATCCAGTTCTGCCGCTGGAAGACATCCTCGAACTTGATATAGCGGACGCCGAAAAAGGGCTCCAGAACTCCGCCACCGTGCAGGGGAGGCGCACGGAAGATCTTGTTCAATTCCAGCGAGTTCAGTTTGGCATTGTTCAAGCTGTCCGTCAGATCATAGAATCGCTGGCGGTTGGGCGGTCCCACGTCATTGCGATCGGCCGGAGGCTCCACCACATCCTCCAACGCTCCATCTTCGTCGATGATGAAACCTTCGTCATCTTCGTTGAAGCGGTTCAGCCGCTCTTGACGCAACACGTTACCGACATTCGGCCCGTCGATATGCATGTACGAGAACATCCAGCCGTGATCATGATCCACATCGTCGATCATGTATCCCAAATCCCAGCGGTTGCCCCACGTCAGGTCCATCAGATCGGAGCTGTCGGGGAAGGTCTGCAAGACGTCTTGTGGTCCGCTGGAGTTGAGAAAGCCTCGGTCCTTCGGTCGCGACACGCCGATGTACATGCGGTTGTACGATCCGAACCAGCCGGTCCGCAACACCGGATCGCCGCCGTACGTGTCGATGTCCGCAGCGGGCGCGAAAAACTGCAGATCGTGATTGAAGTAGCCAGGCTCGATGAACGGCTGATAGTGTTGCGCGGTGGCTGCGGTTGCTAACGTCAGCACAAGGCCAATGACACTCAGCGAGTACAAAATGCGTCTGGACATCATGGTGGTTCCCACCCTCTTGGAAGTCCGGTAGTCCGAGATTTTTCGTATGTGACGGTAGTATCGGACCGATGCGTTACAAAAGTTGAGTAAGAAAGAGAAGCCGTAGCGAAAATAGCGGCGCGAACAGGCCGAACCCCGGTGAGCAGGATGGCGGCTTGCACCGTTGCCAGAGTGCGGGAGATGTGATTTCGGCCGATGCGGATGCCGGAGCGAGCAGCTTCGAGCAACGAAAAAGCCTCCACAGGTGGGGCAGAACCTGGGAGGCTGAGGGTCGATCAGGCGGAGCCCGATCGACAGGTCTCAGTATGATTCGCCAGTTTCCGGTTTCAAGTTCCCTATTTTATTTTTCTGCTCTTTTTTGCGTCCTCTGAAGCAAGGGGTTGTGCCCACCCGACGAGGCGGTTTTTGCGAAATTGGCTCCCGCGAATTGCCTCGGCTCGACGCATCAGTCTATAATCCCACTGGTTAAGAAGGCCATCTTTGTGGAGGAAATCATGCCTGCCAAGTTTGGAATACCGTTCATAGCGACCGTCCTGAGCTTGATGACCGTCAGTTGGGCGATCGCCGCGCCACCTGATCCGGAAGCGAATAAGTTCATTCGAATCAGCCAAGGCAAAGACGAGAAACCGTTGGCTCTGCAGACCGCGATTGTCCGCTTCAGTCCAGCTGAAGCGGAGCAGCCCACCGTTAGCGTGGACTTGATTGGCGCGATCCATATCGCCGACAAGGCGTATTACGACGCATTGAACCAGCGTTTTCGGAGTTACGACGCCGTTTTGTACGAGCTGGTCGCCCGCGAAAAAGACAATGTCCCACAGCCGGGGCAGAACCCCGGGTCGTTTGTGGGAGGAATGCAGGTCGGCATGAAATCCCTGCTGGAACTGGAGTATCAGCTGGACGGCATTGACTATACCCCGAAGAACATGGTGCATGCCGACATGAGTCCCGAGGAATTTTCGGCGACGATGAAAAGCCGCAATGAAAGCTTTGCCGGCATGTTCTTCCGCATGTTGGGGCGGGCGATGGCCGAACAGGCGGAAGATCCTTTCGGAACCGGCGACTTTCAGATCCTCGCCGCGATGTTCGCTCAGGACCGTGCCCATCGGCTGAAGCTAGTGATGGCCAAGCAGTTTACGAATCTAGAAGGGGAAATGAGCCTCTTTGATGGACCGGACGGGTCGACGATCATTACCGAACGCAACGCGAAGGCATTTGAAGTGCTCCGCCGCGAGATGGCCAAGGGGCACAAGAAGATCGCGATTTTTTACGGCGCCGGTCATTTGCCCGACATGCAACGCCGGCTCGAACAGGACTTCCAGATGCAGCGTACCGGCTTGGAATGGGTTTCCGCCTGGTCATTGACACCATCCGACAGTTCCGCGTCCCCGAAAAAGCCCCAGTAAGACTCCATGATTGCTATCAACGATCGTCTTCAGCCGGCCGATCTGCTCCCGGCTCTGCTGCGCATGTGGCAACTGTCCGCAGCCAAGCTCGATTCTCTCCTGGAAACGTGGAAGCCCGAGCAAGGCACGCCGGTGTTCACCATCGGCGGACGGTACACCTCGCAGGGTTGGACCGAGTGGACGCAGGGCTTTCAGTTTGGTTCCCTGATCCTGCAATTCGATGCTAGCGACGACGAGCGGTTTCTCGAGCGGGGCCGCTCCAATACGATCGAGCGGATGGCCTCGCACGTGACGCACATCGGCGTGCACGACCACGGGTTCAACAATGTCAGCACCTACGGCAACCTGCGGCGTCTGATGCTCGAAGGCCGCCTGGCGTACGACGCGTTCGAGCGCGACTTCTACGAACTGGCTCTCAAAGCCAGCGGGGCCGTACAGGCGGCTCGTTGGAGCCGCACGAGCGACGGTGAGGGATACATTTATTCCTTCAACGGGCCGCACTCGCTGTTCTCCGATACGATCCGTTCCTTGCGTGCGCTGGCGCTCGCCCATCAGCTGGGGCACACGCTGATGGCAGAGAACGATGCGGCCATCTCGCTGTTGGACCGGCTCGTGCAGCACGCGCGGACGACCGCCAAGCACAACGTGTACTACGGAACGGGGCGCGACGTGTATGACGTTCGCGGACGCGTCGCCCACGAAAGCATTTTCAACACCAACGACGGCCGCTATCGGTGCCCCAGCACGCAGCAGGGATTCAGCCCTTTCAGCACCTGGACTCGTGGTTTGGCTTGGGTCATGTGCGGTTATGCCGAGCAACTGGAGTTCCTGGCCACGCTGGACGACGCATCCCTGGCTCCCTTCGGCACGCGGGAGGCGGTGGAGTCCATGATGCGGTTGGCTGCGGCGGCCAGTTGCGATTTCTACTTGGACACCACGCCGACCGATGGCATCCCGTACTGGGACACCGGGGCGCCCGGCCTGAGGCACTTGGGCGATTATCAGAATCGGCCGGCGGAGCCGTTCAACGAGCATGAGCCCGTGGACAGTTCCGCGGCCGCTATCGCCGCCCAGGGCCTGTTGCGGTTCGGCCGATACTTGGAGGCGGCCGGCGATGCCGGCGGCCGCCGCTACTGGCAAGCGGGCCTGACCGTGCTGAAGACGCTCTTGGCGGAGCCCTACTTGTCGGTTCGACCCGAACACCAGGGTTTGCTGCTGCACACGATCTACCATCGCCCCCGCGGCTGGGACCACATTCCCTCCGGCAGCACCGTCCCTTGCGGCGAATCCTGTATGTGGGGCGATTATCACCTGAGAGAAGTCGGGCTGTACGTGCAACGGGTCGCACGCGGCGAACCGTATTACGCGTTCTTTGCGCCGGTCGCCACCGCGTCTGGCGCGGAGAGACTTTGAGTCTAATTGTACAGCGCCATTTAGACGATTCGATGAGCCGTAACTGTCCTCCTCGAGACAAGTTAGGCCACCTCTGAGCTTGTCTCGGTGGAGCCCGTGATTCTGCACCAGCTACGCCCCAGCAAACGCCCCCACCGCTTCCTTCCCTGCCGCCGCACCCGCCGCTTCGCGGCGGGTGCGGCGGCAGGGAAGGAAGCCATTTCTGGGGCTTGTTGTAGTGCATAATCACCGCTCCACCGACGCGAGGTCGGCGGGGACGGAAGAAGTACTTGATTTTTGGGGTGTTACACTCCCGCCGGGCACTCGGGGGCTCGACGCCGAATCTTATGAGGCCGGCTTCCCGCCCGGCGCTTCGGACTCGACGGTGATTTCGGGGCCGGCGGAGGCTCGTATGGTGATCCGGTAAACCTTGCCCTTTTCGACTTTGATCGAAACGGCGTCGCCGTGCAGGGCGCGAATTCCCAGCTTGGCGGCTTGCTGCGGATCGTTGGCGATGGTCCAGAAATCCTCCCAGATCTTCTTCTCAAAATCGGTCATCACGCTGCCCCGCGCATAGCTGCCCGGCCGCTGGCCTGGCTCGTCCAGCGAATAACCGTCCTTGGGATTTTGCAGATCGCCGAAGATGCGATGAAACATGCAGATCGACATGCCACGTTCCAGGTCCGCCTGTTCGACGTACTTGTCGTCGAACTTGACCACCCAATAATCGACGTACACCATCTCGCCGTCCAAGCGGAACTGTTTGGGCTCGCCCATTGGATCGCCCAGTTCGTTCAGTTCCACGAACTCGATCTGAGAAAACTTCCGTCCGCTGGCCTCGTCGACGCCCGTATCCAGCACGCGAATCCGAGCCAAACGACGTTCCAGTTTATGCAGCCTCAACGCCGTGTCCAGCCGTTCGATCTCCACCTCCTGGCGCGCGACTTCGTCGTTCAAGGCGACGATTTCCGTCTGCTGCTGGGCGATCTTCGCCCCCTTCTCACGCAGTTCGGCCTCCTTGGCGGACAACTCGGCATCCTTCGCCGACAACTGCTCCTGCTGCTGTTTCACTTGCTGCTGGGTATTGACCAGTTTCTGTTCCGTGGCTTGCAAAGCCTCATCCTTGCGACGGCCTTCGATCTCGGCCGCGTTATACGTCGTATAGCTGTACCAGCCGACCGCGCCGAGCCCCCCGAAGACGCCCAGGGCCAGCGCCGTTCGGATCACGCTGTTGATGGTTTGCAGTTGTTCGATTCTACCGGCCATTACTCGGCTCCCGCGAATTGCCCAAGAACGAATCGGGATGGCACGACGCCGCGCGTGCAGTGCCGTGCTGAATTCTAGCCTATCGTTCGGATCTCGTGGGGAAAACCCCCTGGCCGCGGAAGAGGCGGGGACGCCCAGAGCCTCGCGCCGAAATTTGTCACAATCAGCCAGATGCTAACCTGTTATGACAATTTCCGGCCTTTCGCACAGAACCGGATATGAAATTGATGATGAGAACGGTTCTCTACACAGTTCAAAAGAACACCAAAATCAAGCGATAGGAACTTGATCGAAAGAGAAGAATCACCTATCATGCGAACGTCGAGTAATGCGCGAGTTCAATGCAACCGGATACCTCGACTGGCATTGCGAACGTCTCGTCAGCAAAGATTACCAGCTTTTTTTTTGGCCATGAACCGACTCCGAAAAGTCACTGTAGCCTACGGTTGTGGTCGCTTGTCGCTAGATCGGCATGTATTGGGCGGCGTTTTTTTTCTATCGTTTTCGTTTTTCCGGGAGAATCTGTATGAGACACAGATTTCGAGGCTTCACACTGGTGGAACTATTGGTGGTGATTGCCATCATCGGCATTTTGGTTTCCTTGCTGCTGCCCGCCATCCAGGCGGCGCGCGAGGCTGCGCGACGCTCGCAGTGCGTCAACCATCTCAAGCAGTTGGGATTGGGGACGCACAATTACCATGACACGCACAAGGTCTTGTTTTATGGGTGGAAGGTCGAGGCTACGGGCCAGCGCCACCGGCGGGACTGTTGGTATCACCGGATCCTTCCATTCGTCGAACAAGCGGCCTACTGGGACGAGTACGAGGCCGATACCACGGAGTATGTCCATCAGATCGGAGTTGCCCTTGCTGGTCGTCCGGTCCCCATGTTTATGTGTCCCTCCGATCCGTCGGGGCCGGCCGTGGGTGGTGGAGGAACGGACAACGGCTTTCAGGGCAACTATGTGGTTTGCGGCGGCGGCGGTACCGGCACGACCACGATCGACATGAACACGGTGCGAACCGACAACGGAGGGATGTTCGGTACCAGCAACCCAGGAATACCACGAACGCTTGCCGCATGCCTGGACGGGACCGCCAACACGCTCCTCGGCGGCGAAGGCATCATCCGCGGGAAGACGGGCCCCATGTGGGGCGAACTGGGCGGATACTGGGGCGGCGCTCCGCACGGTTCCTTTGCCTTCTCGTCGGCCGAACCGCCCAACACGACCGTTCCCGATCGGGTCTACTCGTGCAAGACTACGACCTGGCCTAACGCTCCCTGCGAAAACGGCAATGCCGGCGGGCTTGTCGGCCGCTGGTGTTTCACGCGCAGCTACCACCCTGGAGGTGTCAATACCGTTCTTTGCGACGGCGCGGTGCGGTTCGTCACCAACAGCGTTGACCGCACGGTCTTCCGGAACGCGGGAAACCGCGAAGACGGCAACGTGCTGGGGGATTGGTAGAGACGATCGCATCCCCGGTCAGGCACCATCCTTGTGCCTGGGATTTTTGCAGCAAATCCGTGATACGGCGGCCAAAAGCACGCCGCCGTAGATTAAGTTCGTGTCCGCACGACCGCTTCGACACCTTGAGGAATACGAAAATGCGCACCAACGGTTTGATGATGCTCGCCGCGATTCTGGCCACCACAATGCTCTCCGGCTGTGGTGGCTCTTCAGGACTGGATACCCATCCGGTCAGTGGCAACGTCACGTTCGACGGTCAGCCGGTCCAAGAGGGGCGGATTCAATTTCGTGCCGTGGGCGGTGACCAGCGGGCGTTCAGCGGCGAGATCAAGAACGGCCTGTATGTGCTGGAAGCTCTTGCCGGCAAGGCAAGCGTCGAGATCGTCGCTTCGCGACTCGTGCCGGGGAAGTTTGATGAATCGAATCCCGGCGAGAAGGTGCCCGTGGGCGAGATGTATATCCCCGCCCGCTACAACTCCCAAACGGAACTCACCGCCGACGTGACTGCGGGCAAGAACCAGATCGATTTTGCCTTGACTGGTGGATGAAGATTTCCCGCGAGCCCCGCCCTCGGTCTGTAAGCCCCGCCCTCGCAACGCAATGCCGAGGGCGGCTTACTTGGAAGTCAACGCAAAGTCGACCGTGCCTCCGCCAGCCGGCACATTCGCCGTCAACTCGGAAGAATCCTCCATGCTGTACCGAGGGGGCAGCAACTCGACGGCTCCCGCATCCATCGCCGATAGCGTCGTGTCGCTGGGAAAGTCCGAGCCGTCGGGCATGACCCACTTGTTGCAGAGCACCGAGAACGCACCTACCGGTGCGCCCTTGGACTTCTCGTTTTCCATGAGTTCATAACGGCCGCTCGCATCCGTAACGCCGTAACAAGAGCGTCCACGGGTAGACCCCACCGGGAGAAACGTGACCAGCGCATTGGCCAGCGGCTGGCCATCCAGCGTCACTGTCCCGCTGACCGGCACCAAGTCCGGCAGGGCGGCATCGCGGCCGCCGCCACAACCCGCCGCGAATCCCAACAACAACACACCAACACCCAGCTTGACAAAACGAAACCGCATGGCCATTTCCTTCCTGGCACGGACGTCCCAAAACAACCACCAGCTGCAACAATCAGCGAGAATTTAAGGTACTTGCACGGCTTCCGTACCCGACATCGTAGCGATGGCCGCCAAGACGGTGCGATCGGTGTTCTCGGATACGAATCGAACCGAGGCATCGCCCATGCAGATGTTCGCCCCGCCTGGGTGAGCGCTGCCAACCAGCCCCCAATCGCGAAGTCGCCCCACAATGGTGTTCTTATCCGCAACCCAGGTATACGTTGCGGGGATTGCGAACTCGTTGATGCCGACGGCGATGTCGGCGCCCGTCATCACCCAGCCACGATAACCCCAAGCAGGGCAGCTTCCGTTTGCCACCCAATGGCACGTCTCGCCCACGGCGATGGTATTGCTCGTGCCATCGAGAACCGAGGCGGTTGAGGTGTCGCTGTTCTCGCCGAACATTCGCTTCGTCGTCTGAGCGATCGTCGCCCAGTCGTTGAATCGGTCGTTGTCGCCACGCCAGGCGCTGAAATCGTAGTTGGTCTTGATCCCGGCCACGCCGCTGCCATCGAGAATTGCATAGACGCCTGTTGTCCCCAGACGGATTAGCTCCATCCGGTCCGAAGGGCAGACGAACGTGGGCACGATCTGCCCTAAAACGGCTGCGTTTCCGCTGGTCCCGGCGTTGCCCGCAAACGGACGAGCGCTGGGTACGATGTTGCCTTGCGTTTGCGGAGCGGGGCCGACGTGAGAAAAAGCTTGAGAGAAGTTCAATTCAGAGTAGAGCGATTGCTGTTCCATAAACGGCAGCAACAATGCCAGGCCATTAATGTTCTTGACCAACTTGTTGGCCGGCTCAGTGCCGCCCGATGCCGACCACCCGTAATCCAAGCCTCCCGGTGGAAAGACCTTGTGCGTGTCGTGGTAATTGTGCAGCGCCACGCCGATCTGCTTCACGTTGTTCTGACACTGCGACCTGCGGGCCGCTTCCCGCGCCGCCTGGATCGCCGGCAAGAGCAAGGCGACCAAGATGCCGATGATTGCAATCACGACCAACAGTTCCACCAAGGTGAACGCTCGCTTCCAGAATTTTCTCATAAGATCACTTTCCGAAAAGAAACCGATAAGGCACCGGACTTAGACGCAACGAGAAACTCCGCCAGCTCCGCAGAAATATGCCGGACTTCAGCCAGAAAGGATAGACGCAACGGCCACAAAGAGGACAGTAAATATGGAAGTTGCGCACTATTTGCAACCATTATCGGAGGATTGTATCGCTAAGCTCGCGAAAGTCAATAATTTCTGTTCACAAAATGCGACGGTCGAGGCTGCGATCAAGGTCCTCCTTGATTCCACCAGATTGTCAAGTAGGGCGAATTTTGTGCAGTTTCCGTCCGATCCGGCCCTGAAGGCACAACGAAGTCCAGGTCGCCGTCGCCGTCGAAGTCGGCCAACGCAATTGTGGGATAGTAAGGCGATCCGCTCTGGAGCGTATGCCGAACAAAGACCCCGGACTGCGTCTGCTCCAGGCACACGATCGAAGCCACCAGCTCGGCCAGCAGGCTGCGGGGCATCACCGGCCCCGGAAGCCAGGCCGCCACGACGATATCCAAGTCTCCATCCCCGTCCATGTCGCCCGCCAAGGCACGATAAGCGCCGGGCATGTCGGTGAGCCGGTGGTACGCAAACCGCAAGTCGCCGAGATTCTCGAGCCACTGGACGCCGTGCGAAGGATTGGCGTACCAGTTGTCCCAGGCGTCCCCGTTGGTGTACAGCACGTCCAAATCGCCATCCTGATCCATGTCGACCAACTCGATTCCGCTGGACCCGAACATCAAGTCCGGACCGGCCCAGAGGGTTTGAACCTGAAAACGGCCGCCTCCCCGATTCAAAAACGCATCCACATGTTCCCATTCCTGACTGACCAGCGCCACAAAATCCGGAAGTCCGTCGCCGTCAAAGTCGTGGACCGGAACGTGAATCGAGCCCGGGCGGTCATCGATTTTCTTCAGTTCAAAGCGGGGTGGTTCACCGGTCTGGGCGACATTCCTGCCGAGAAGAATCCCACCTGTCTGGTAATGACCGAATTCGGCCACAATCAGATCGAGCCTCCCGTCGCGATCGAAATCCGCCACCCGCACGTCGGCGACCCGTCCCAAGCCGGAAGCCAGCACGGTTTGTTCGTAACGATTCGATCCTCTCTCGCGACGCAGCCAGACGACGCGTCCCCGATCATGATCGCTTGGACGCGAGCTGCCCAAATCAGCGACTACCAAGTCAATCGCGCCGTCCTGGTCCAGATCGCACGTCTCGATGTGACAAGGATGATTGAGCCGAGCCAGGATCGTGGGGCTGGGACGGCGCTCGCGGAGATCGACATACGCGACATAGCCGAAACGCAGATCGCAGAACAACAATACCGGATGGCCGTCTGGCTCTAAGAGCGCCCATCGCAGGTGACAGATTTCCGGACGTGCGCCGGTGCCTGGCGGCATCGTCAACTCCTGGACGACAAACGTCGAACGCAACGCGATCCCGGCCTCGACCGGCCGCGGAAACAGCACTTCTTCGGGCGCGCGGGATCGGAAGTAGGCAACCACTTGATGCATGGGCGGGGGCTGCAAATCGTTCCGCCCCGAACGAGCGTAGAACTCGTAGCCCAATTCCACTTCGGTATGCCAGCGATCGCGAGGCAGATGCTCGGCCTGCGGCAGCATGTGGCAATCGCTGCAAAATGCGACGATTTGCGATTCCAGCGCCGGGTCGACCGGTGGGGACGCGGAGTCGTGGTCGAAGTGGAACAGGTCGCCGGTGCGCATGGCATTTCCGGACAAGGCGTGCCAGGCGACCCACGCGGCGAGGGCCACTGTCAGCAGGGCCATGCATGCCGCGATCCGAGCGCGACCGCGCGTTGTCCCTGGGCCGACACCCTGCGGCACCGCCTCCGACTCGACGATCCGTTTGATCGGCTCTTGCATGGTGCCATTCTATCCGAGGCTGTGAAAAAATGGGACTGGCTCCGAGCAGACCCCAAATCCCAATTTTTTCAGAGCCTCTCCGCGTGCGGTGTCGGGTTAAACGGGATCATGTATACTGGGCCTGGTGGGATCGGAAGAAGTCAAGTAACCCGAAGCGCAAGCGAGACGATGCGACAACGGGCCGCGATCCTCACGGACGATTTGGCGTTACGATGGATAAGCTGATTTCCTCCGGTTGCCTCGGCGAGGTCGCACGGCGGAGTCGAACCAAGGATTGGGAGCATGTCGCGGCACGAGACACCCCCGAAGGCCAATCCGCCGAAGCGATCTCGCAGCGCGCGCCGCGCCGTTGTCACCGCCGTCGTGATCCTCCTGCTGGTGGTGCCGTCGATGCTGTTCGGCCGATCGTCGCTGGCATGGCGGGCCCGGCTGACAGCCCAGGCGCGCATCCGGCAAGGGGCAATCGGCGCGGCGCAGCAGTGGCTGGCGTGGTCGGCATGGTTCGATCCAGGCGCGGGCGCGACGGATTTGCTGCGCGCCGCGTGCTTCCGCCGCCTGCGCGAACAGGATCGCTGGAGCGAAGCCCTCCAGCGGGCCATGCAAAAGGAGGCTCCCGCGATCAAAATCGAACAGGAGGCGAAACTGGGACGCATCCAGGACGGCCACGTGCCTGGCGACGTCGCGGCGGAAAGGACGGCGATCCTTGCCGCGGGTGTGCCGTCCGACGATTTCCATGAGGCTCTCGTACACGGTTATCTGGCGAAAAAAGATTCCCGCGGGGCGAGATCCGCCCTTGATGCTTGGGCGGCCGATCATCCCGATGAAGTCCATTTGGCGTATGCTCGAGGAAGCTACTGGCTCTGGATGAGCAAGAACGAGCCCCACATCACACGGCGGCGCGAGTTCATCGAGCGAGCTCAACGGGAATTTGAAAGTGCATTGGCCCGGCAGACTCGCCACGAATTGGCACGGCTTGCGCTGGCCGAAATGTTTGAGGACGAGTACCGGTTCGAAGAGGCCCTGCGCCAATACGCCGCGCTGCCGGCGCGCTCGCTCCCCAACGAGATCGTCGCGCTGAGACTGGCGAAACTCCTCCGCCGTTTGAATCGCCTGAACGGCGCCCGGGCGGTGCTCGATTCGCTGCCGCCGCCCGTCCGGGCATCGGCGGAATTCGCCGCCGAAATGGCCGAACTAGAAATCGAATCAGGCGCGTACCAGGAGGCGGACCGCTGGTTGATCCGGGCGCGGGTGGACGCTCCCGAACGAGGCGGGATCTTGGTCGCGGCGGCAGTCTCGGCGGCCGTCCAGGAACAGCCTCTCCGCGCCCAGCAGCTGTTCGCTCGGCTCGATACGATCCACGACTACAATGTGAGGAGGGAAGATCTGCTCGCCCGCGTCGCTACCGGCGCCGACGATTCGCAAGCCGAGGACGAGTTGCGGCGTCTGCGGGCAGCACCTCCCGACGTGCAACAGTCCGGCACGGGGCAAGCCGCAGCGGACGGCACGGAGGGCGTGGAGGCGACCGGTTCCGGACTGTACGCCCTGCATTGCAGCGCGTGTCACGGGGAAAAGGGGGACGGCAACGGCCGCGCGGCGCGGCACTTGTTCCCCAAACCCCGTGACCTGCGTACGGGCCGGTTCCGGCTGGTGAGCACCGTCAATGCGATCCCATCGCTCGAAAATCTCGAAGCGAGCATCCATCGAGGGATGCGGGGCACGTCGATGCGCAGCTTTGACAACCTGAATGAAGACCAACGCATGCTGCTGGCCCAAGAAACGCGGCGGCTGAATCGCGTGGGGCGGGGCGAGCAGTTTATCGATACGCTTCTGCAGGAAGGTGAGGACGTCGATGAGAACGAGGTCCGCGAGGTCGTCCGGCTCGCCACCACTCCCGCGGACCCTGCCCAGGTTCCCCGCATCGGCCTCGGCGATTCTCAGGCGATTGCTCGCGGCGCAGAGGCCTACCTCCAACTGGGGTGCAAAAACTGTCACGGTGAAGACGGCACGGGAGCCTCGGATGTGCCCCTGTTTGACGACAAAGACCGGCCCACGCCGGCTCGCAACCTGGTTCACGACGCGTTCAAAGGCGGGCACGAACCGGAGTCGGTCTACCTGCGCATTCTGTTGGGCATGCCCGGCACGCCCCATCCCGCCTGTCCCTCTGTATCCGACGATCAACGGATCGACGTGGTTCATTACTGCCGCTCTCTGTCCCGCGAGCCGAAACGAATCGAGTCCAATCACCAGCGAGCCCTTCAAGCATGGACATTTCCCGATCGTTGAATCCCCTCGCAGTGTTGCCAACGTTCCTGGTTGCGTTCGCGGTGATCGGCTGTTCCAAGCCGCAGCCTACCGGCGCGGGCTCGAACGACCCGGCCGCAAGTACCGGCCAGGCGCCGGCCGCATCGGTGGAAAACGCTCCGCCGCGCCCCATGCAGATCCTGGAGCCACTCGATAAAGCCCTATTTCCGCCCGACATTGCCGCGCCCACGTTCCGTTGGCTCGACGAAAATCCCGCTGCCCGCGCGTGGCTGGTCCAGTTCCGCTTTCCCCAAGGCGAACCGCTGGATTTTCGCGCCGATTCGCAAGCATGGACGCCGCCGGACGAAGCCTGGGAAACCATCAAGCGACGCTCTCGCGAAGAGGAGGTCGAAATCGTGGTGCGGGGCGTCGATCCGCGTCAGCCGGCCAACGCGATCTCCCAAGCCGCCGTGCGGATCAGCACGTCCCAAGACGCGGTCGAGGCCCCGTTGTTTTATCAGGAGATGCGTCTGCCGTTTCGGGCGGCCGTCAAGGACCCGGCCGCCTCGATCCGCTGGCGGTTCGGGCCGGTTTCCAGCACCGAACCGCCGCCGATTGTCTTGGAACGGCTGCCGGTGTGCGGGAACTGTCATTCCTTTTCAAACGAGGGTTCGACCCTTGCGTTGGGAGTCGACCCCGGCAATGATCGGGGTTCCCACGCGATCGCCCCGATCAAGCCGCAGATCGTACTGGATGAAAGCAAGCTCATCACCTGGAGCGGCGATCGCAAGGACGACGGCGAGACGACGTTCGGGCTGTTCTGTCAAGTCTCTCCCGACGGCCGGTACGTTGTGGGGACGGTAAAAGACCGGGCCTTGGCCGTCGCCACGTCGGATCCGATGTTTTCCCAGCTGTTCTTCCCGGTCAAGGGGATCCTCGCCATCTACGACCGGCAGACGAAGACTCATCAGGCTTTGCCCGGAGCCGACGATCCGCGGTTCGTCCAGACCAACCCGACGTGGAGTCCCGACGGCAAGTCGCTCGTGTTCGCCCGCGCCGAGGCTTACGAGCCGGAAGGGTTGCAGGATGTCCAGTCCGTCTTGGTCCCGCCGCAAGCCGCCCGGGATTTCCTGGAAGGGGGAAAAACGTTTCGTTATGATCTGTACCGCATCCCGTTCAACGACGGCCAAGGCGGAACGGCGGAGCCCGTCGAGAGCGCGTCGAACAACGGAATGAGCAATTACTTTGCAAAGTTTTCGCCCGACGGCAGGTGGATCGTCTTCTGTAAGGCTCGAAGTTTCATGCTGCTGCAGCCTGACAGCCAGCTGATGATCATTCCGGCCGCCGGGGGCGAGGCCCGCCGGCTGGAATGCAATACGCCGCGAATGAACTCGTGGCACAGTTGGTCGCCCAACGGCAAGTGGCTGGTCTTCTCCTCGAAAGCCTACTCGGCGTACACGCAGTTGTTCCTGACGCACATCGACGCTGCCGGTCACAGCAGCGTGCCCGTCGTGCTGTCCCGCTTCGGCGTGCCGGAACGCGCCGCCGGTGTCCCCGAGTTCGTCAACGTCGCACCCCACGCCATCCGCAAAATCACGGAGGCGTTTCTCGACGACCACCACTATTATCGGGCCGCCCTGGAGTTCATCAGACAAGACGACACCACGGGGGCCGTGCCCTTGCTGCAGAAGGCGATCGAAATCAATCCGGCGGGCAGCGCGCCGCGACTCCAAATGGCCGCGATCCTCGCCGGCGACGGCAACGTCGCGGAGGCGAAGTCCCATCTCGTCCGCGTCCTTCGACTCCATCCGGACCACGCCGAAGCCCACGGACGGCTGGCCGTGATCCTGTACACGGAACGCAAGCTTGACGAAGCGGTCGAGCACTGCCGCCAAGCGATTCAAGGCGATCCCGACAGCTCCGAAGCCCGCTCGACACTCGGCATGATCCTGCTGGAGCGCGGCGAGTTGGACGAAGCGGTGATGCAGTTGGCCGAGGCCGCGCGGCTGGCGCCGGATGTCGCCGCTACGAGTTACTACTGCGGACACGCGCTGTACCGTCAGGGCAAGGTGGCGCAGGCGGTTCCTTATTACCAGCGGACCTTGGAACTCGATCCGCAGTTTGTCCCGGCGCTCCTGGACTTGGCATCCGTCCGGATGATGCCCGATCCGGAAATCGCGGACCTCGGCCAAGCCCTGACGCTGGCCGCCAAGGCGTGCGAAGTCACGCATCGCCGCGATCCGCTGGCGCTGAAAACGCTGGCCGGAGTGCATGCCCTGCGAGGCCAATTCGGCGACGCCGCGGCGACAGCGCGTGAAGCGTTCGAGCTTGCCCGGGCCTCCGGCGACCCGTACCTGAGCGCCAGCACCGAAAAAATGCTGAAGATCTACGAAGAACTCCAAGCCAGAAAACCCAAGTAACCGCCAACACCTGGGCTGCCGTCGCGTCCGGTCCGTTCGAGGATCCGGTGGCCGCCGATCGTGTTGCTGCTGATCAACACCTCGTCCCCTGACACCGGGTCAGTACGCTTCAAGGCACCGGCACTTCGCTCGCGCGGCCCGTTTCATCGGCCTCCATCACGGTGCGGCCAGGAGTCGCCTCGGGGCGTGGCGAAACTGGTTCGGCGCCCTTTGCCAACGGCCGATCCAATCCCAGCGCGAGGATCATCTCGTCCAGGCTGTTCTCGCGGCCCGTGAGACACAATCCCGCCTGCTCGACCTGCTCCAATCGCTCGCGAGGCGCCCGGT
>Ga0351873_10139_pt1 | contig 20202 bp, 13 predicted proteins | sample TotcelFGM3001N11_FD_206764 | JGI IMG/M metagenome (GOLD analysis project Ga0351873, IMG submission 206764) | Enriched cells from coal bed in the Powder River Basin, Montana, United States - Total cells FGM rep2 HSBNCT.FGM.300.1.N11 ... | reverse complement strand
CACGAGGTAGACCGAGCGCCAAACGCAGAGCTAGGGAGAGATGACGAGAACGACATTGACTCAGACGTTGAGATTCTGTGTCAGCAGATGTCAGCGTCGGTCCCAACCGAGGAAGAGTCTGATGTTGTTTCATTACCTCGTGAGGACGCCGATGTAGCTTGGGACAAATTCAGCGCGAGTCTCGACGACACAGCAAAGGAAGCGTTCCGCTGGGCAAATGGATTCTGGCGGAACGGGGACATCATCGCGTCGTTCAGTCGAAAATGGGCACAACGTTGGGTTTGCAAACACGCAATCGGGCTCGGATGGACCGCCGAGTTATTCGAGGAGTTTGAAAAGTCGCTTCCATATGATGGAAGGGCGCGTCCTCGAACCGAAAGAATCGGGAAGAAGTACCAGCGAATTGCATTCCATAAGTTCCTGGCGCACATGGCAGACAATGTCCACTACATAGCTGACGAGGGCTATTTTGACACGCCAAAGGCGTCACGATATCGTGGACCGTGGCAACCATGGGAGCGCGATGTAGATCCAACTCATTGGCTGCGCAGAACATCTGATTCTGGTTGGGGCGAATGGAATGCACACGTATGGTGGCGGCCATTTGAGTACAAGTTTGCGCTCGCGTCTGATGATGCGAAAAGGCAATGGTGCGCAGATCCCGGAAATTTGCCGAAGTTTGAACGGTGCATCAAGATCTCCGACGAATCGAAAAACCAATGGTACTCGTTGCGAGGCTTCTCACAATGGCGTGAGAAAGAGATCAGCGGGGACGCTTCGCCTCTGACTCGCGACATTTGGTTCAGAATCAATTCCATAATCGTCACGCAAGAGGATTTTTCTCGCCTGAAACACGAATTAAGAGACAAGGACTACATTTCGCCCGATTTCGTATCATCGACATCGACGGGGCATCAAGTCTATTTGCGCGAATACCCGTGGCATCCGTCGGCGGCGATCCAGGATCAGTTCGCGGAGGATGAAGCATGGGGAGAGATTAAGACGCCTCACGTTGTTCCGTACGCAGAATACGAGTGGGAGCAAGGCAGTGGCGATCAGTCCGCAGACATGAGCCTCGGTCTCTACATGCCCTCGTCGTTTTTGATTGAGAAAATGGTCCTTCGGTTTGATCCAAACCGTTTCGATTGCTGGATGGACAACGGCGGAAAAGAGGTGTTCTTCGATCCCTCGCTTAAGTTTGACGGTCCCAGCTTTGCGCTTTTGCACTGCACGTCGGCCGACAAAGTGCTGGCTGACGAGAACTTGGTGTTGGTGTGGCTGATCGGTGGCAAGAAGATGATTGTTGACAATAGCAGTAGACCAGTGAAGGCGAGAATGGTGTTCAACACCATGCTCTGGACAACGGGAGACGGGGAGATTCACGACGCCAGCCATCATTACATGGAAGGGGCAGAACGAAAGCGACACGCGGGCGCATGAATGGGGATGACGGCACAGCCGCGGTAGCAGATAATTGGCGATCGCGGAAAACAGTGAGATTGACTATCCGCACGCCATTGAACATGATGGGCGCTTGCTCGTCGCCTTCTCTGGCGGCAAGCAGAGCGTGGAGGTCTTGAAAATCCGCCCGGTCGATCTCAAATAGATTTCAAACTGACGTCTCGGGGGTTTTTCCATGAGCAGATTTATGAACAGAATGCTTCTCGGTGGCGCGATGATGGCTACTTTGACGGTATTGAAAATTGTCGGTACGGTAGTGCCGGCTTGGGCGGCTGACAACATGACGCTTGACGGCGAGCTACAGCCCTTTCTCGGGGAGCCCAAGTTTGAAATGCGGCGGTTGTTCGAGGGCGAGCGATTCCCGAACGTGGTCGTCGCGCGCGACGGCACGGTGCTGGCCACCTGGGGCAGCAAGCGGGTTCGCGTCCGCCGCAGCGAAGACGGCGGCAAGACGTGGGGGCCGGAAATTGCGATCGGCGACGGCATCCACGGCGGCGGTGCGATCGTGGACGAAAGGCGCGGCGACGTGTTGGTGTTCACGCACCCCGAGCATCCGCCGCGCGACGGGCAGACGGCGCCGCGCACCGTGTGCTGCAGCACCGATCACGGCAAAACCTGGCAGGAGGCCGAGGCAACTTTTCACAAAGATGTGCAGAGTTTCGTTCCGTCGCTGCATATGATGGAGCACGGCACGACGCTGCTGCGCGGCCCGCACGCCGGGCGGCTGATCCGCCCCGCCCGCGTCTACCGTTCCTCCCCCGAACGCTACGCCATGGCGATCTTCAGCGACGATGCCGGACGAAATTGGCACGCGGGCAAACCGTTCGCTGAACTGGGGACCGGCGAAGCGGCGCTGGTCGAACTGTCCGACGGCCGGTTGCTCGGCACAGCCCGCAAAAGTTACTTCGCCGCAGACGAACCGCTGCGTCACGAGCGGGTGTTTGCCTACAGTGACGATGGCGGTGTGACTTGGCGCGATGCCTTTCATGCCAAGGCGATCCCCGATGGTCCGCGCTATCGTGGCACCGAGCGGCGCGGAGCGAACTACAACGGCCACTTCGGCATGTTCAACGGGCTGACGCGGCTGCCGGTTGCCGGACGCGATATCCTGATCTACAGCAACGCCGATCACGACGGGCACGAGCGCATCCGCATGACGGTCTGGGCCAGCTTCGACGGCGGCAAGAGCTGGCCGGCCAAACGGCTCGTCCACGAAGGACTGAGTGCCTATTCGTCGCTGGCCGCCGGTCGGCCCGGCACGCCGAGCGAAGGCTGGATTTATCTGCAGTTCGAGCACGGCGAAGGCAAGCAGCAGTACGCCGGATGTCAGATCGCCCGCTTCAACCTTGCCTGGCTGCTCGCAGGCGAACCGACCGACGACGGCCGGTTGCCGGATTGGGTTGGCGCTGGCGTGTTCAGTTTGTACCGTTTTCGCCCAATTTTTGCACTGCTGGAACGTGACGGTTTTTGTTCCCCACTGGCCGGTCCGCTTTCTTTGGAGTCACTCATGCCGGTTCCCGGCACCCGGAATGATGAAAATGGTATCATGATGGTAGCTGGGCGTCGCGGTGTACTGGTCATCGCCGCCCCGCCCCGGCGCAAGGTGCCTCCGCTTGTGCGGGGAGGGGGAGATTGTGCGTCTCCTTGTGCCGGATTTTCGGAGCAGTGGGGTGGCTTGACGCCGCTTTGGCTGTGCCTTTCCTTCTCTCAGTTCCTCCAACAGCTATCATGCAAAACGCAAGGCTGCCGCAAAACGAAAGCGGCGTCAAGCCACCGCACTCCAAACGGGCTCAAACCCTGCCAGGAGGTTCTACACAGAACAAAAACAGGATCACGGAGATTGGCCTTGACAAGTACAAATTGAACACGCCAGGTTGGCGCTGTCAGCAAGGCCAGCGTTCGGTAAGAGGTTCGATGCGTAGGCGACGGTGATCCAATCATTCCGTGCAAATGTGAACGGAGCGAAGGGCAGATGCTCGATGAACGGTATTATCTTTCCTAAGACCACTACCTGTACTGCAGAAGCGGCAAGCTGTTCCGCTATGTCAACTACTTCAAGTCGAGCGGCTTTTCGGTGCGCTGCCTGCGAGATTAGTTACCTGGCCAGCGCGCACGAAGTTTTTCCTGGGAGCCAATTACGATGCTTGTGAAAAAACTCTTTATCGCAGCGGCGTTCGCCTCAGCCGGTTTGGCTTCTCTGGCTAACGCCCAATCGTTCCTCGTCGAAAATGGCCAGCCCCGTGCCGAAATCGTCATCGCCGACAATCCGCAGCGCACGGTTCGCCTGGCGGCGCACGATCTGCAAACGTACGTCAAGAAGATGACGGGCGCCCATTTGCCGATTGTCACCGCGCCAACCGGCAACGCCGTCAAGCTGTTCGTCGGCCGCAGCCCGCATGTCGATGAATTGGGCATCACCGCCCAAGGGCTCAAGTGGGGCGCGTACCGGCTCGTTTCCGGCGACGATTGGCTGGTGTTTCTCGGCGACGACACGGAGTTTGTTCCCCGCGATCCGTGGCCTCGCAACAACGGCGGCATCCCGGCGATGCAGCAGCAGTGGCAAGCCAAGACGGGCGCTGTCTGGAGAGTTCCCAACGCCACCATGTGGAAGGACAAAGAGAAGGTGCATGCCTCCGTAGGCTTGCCCGACGCGGCGCCGCCGCCCGGCAAGAGCGAATACTTTGAATTCTGGGCTTACGACGAGCACGGTTCGTTCAACGCCGTGAGCGCTTTCTTGCAGAAGTTGGGCGTTCGCTGGCTGATGCCTGGCGAGTTGGGCGAATTTGTGCCGGAGTTGAAGTCCATCGCGTTGCCGAAATTGGATGAAACGGTGCATCCGGACTTTGAAATCCGCCAGTTCAGCATTCATGGTCCTAGCGAATGGACGCGGTGGGGCATGCGGTTGGGCGTGCGTTATCCCTATGGAATGAATACGGCCCATGGCATGTCGCTGATCGGCCGGCCCGAGATTTACGAGGCCCATCCCGAGTGGTTCGCCATGTACGGCGGCAAGCGGCGTTTCGAGCCCGACAGCAACAACCATTTCTGCTATTCCAACGAAGAACTGTTTCAAGAGACGCTGCGGTTGGTGCGGGCACAATTCGACATTTTCGATTTCGAGGGCGTGTCGGTGATGCCGCCCGATGCGTACACCTCGATCTGCCAATGCCCGCTGTGCGAAGGAAAAAACCAGCCCGAGCGGGGAAACCGCGGTTCGCTTTCGAACCATGTGTGGGATTTCGTCAATCGCGTGGCGAAAGAGATCGCCAAGACGCATCCCGACAAATTGATTTATTGCTGTGCTTACGGTGCCAACAGCCTTGTGCCGACGAATATCGACAAGCTAGAGCCGAACGTCCAGGTGGTAATCGTGGGCGGGCGGCGGCCGAAATCGGGTGCCGAGCAGCAGGCGGAGATTCGGGCGTTTCGCGAAAGCTGGCTGCCCAAGACCGACCGGCCAATTCAAATTTACGAGAATTATCCGCTGACCAGCCGCGGCATGTACCTGCCCTGTTTCATGGCCCGCACCATCGGCAACAGTATCAACGAAACCAAGGGCACCTCGCGGGGCGAAGAGGTTTGGATCAGCCCCAACAAAGAGTTCGACGGCAAGGCGGCATTTAACGCGTTTCAGTATTACTTCACGGCGAAGGCATACTGGGGCGGCAAGCAGCAAGATGCGGGCGCCTTGCTCGACGAATATTGCCGCCTGATGTACGGGCCGGCTGGCGACACCATGCAGCAGTTTTTCGACTATTGCGAACTCAACTGGCAAGACATGGTTTCCGACAAGTCGAAAGTCGATGCCGCCCTGGCCATGTTTGATTCGGCCAAAACCTTGGTGAGCGAATCGAGCCTGGAAGCGAAGCGGCTGGGGCTGATCGACCACTACCTTCGTGGCCTGCGCAGCCGGAGCCTGCAACTGGCCCAAAAGCGCGGCGTGGTGCCCAAGCTGCGGCTGGTGGGCGAGCCGAAAGATATTGTCATCGACGGCAAGCTCGATGAGCCGTTCTGGCAAGCCATCAACGCCGGGTCGACCGGCCGCCTGCGTGAAGTGCAAACGGGAAGCGATCCGACGTTCGCCACCAACATCAAGGTCGCTTGGCAAGGCAGTGACCTTTATTTTGCCGTGCGCTGTGCGGAGCAGCCTGGCGAGCAACCGAATATCACCGCCACCAAGAACGGCGACGCGGCCATGTGGTACGGCGACGCGGTCGAATTTTTGATCGAAACCAATTTGCATTCGTACTACCAGATCGCCGTCAATCCCGCGGGAGCAATCGTCGATTACGATCGCGGGGCCGATAAGAAGTCGTGGGATTCGTGGAGTGCCAAGGCCGAAGTGGCCACGCAAATCGGCGACGGCTATTGGACGATTGAAATTCGCATTCCCGTCACCGAAGACGAGAACGACCCGTTGCACCTGGTGGTGGGCCGCAAACCCTCGGCCAGTCTGCCTTGGCATATCAATGTGTGCCGGCAGCGGGTGCGCGAAAACGGCTCGGAGTTCTCCGCCTTTTCTCCGCCGGGAACCAGCGGCTTTCATCACCCCCTGCGGTTCGCGCACCTGCATGCAGGCTTGTCGCACACGTTTGAAGCCGACGCGAGCGTGAAAACTTTCATGTCGGAATCCGCGGCGGCGGCCAAGCTGCCCAAGGCAGAGTCGATTGCGGCCTTTGTCGCCTTGGCTGAAGGAACCGCCGACATCCAAGGCAAATTGACCGAACGTCAACAATCGCACGCTTTGAAACAGGCTGCGGCGGCGGCCCGTTCGCTCAAGGACTACGAACGGGCCGGCGAGTTGGCAGCCCGCATTCCGATCGAAGCCGAGCGAAAAAACGCATTCATGGCCAACCTGCTGGCCGAACGCAAACCCAAGGAGCTGATCGAGCGCTTCGGCAGCGAGGATCTGGCGAAATGGCCGTTTTGGGCTGCCGGAGAAGGTCACCTCGCCCGGGGGACCGCATACGCCAACGTGGGAGAAAAGGGAAAGGCGGCGGCCGACCTGCAAACCGCGCTCGAGTTCACCACCGACACGCGGACCCGGCTCAAGATTCTCGAACTCATCGGCAATAACCGGTAACGGACCTAGCGCGGCCGCTGGCCGCCTTAAAATGCAGAACCATAGCCCCTGGATGGCGAGCCGCGACGGTGGCCGCACATGGACATCGTCGTACTCGAAGACGGTACGCTCGTGATACCACCCCTGTAAAGGTGCGGTTTTCTCGGAAATTCGCGGGGGGCGGGGTTTGTTGGAGTTCACGCTTTAGCGTGCGCGGCGGGCCATCGCCCGCCGCAGAAGACACGCTAAAGCGTGAACTCCAACGAGGTTAGAACCTTTACAGGGGTACGCTCGTGCCCCATCCATAGACCGTTGGGGGGATAGCACGAGCAGAGGCGAAGAAGAAGGTCACGGGCGCAGTTTTCGGGGAGCGTTTGACGCAACTGGCAACGGCCGCTACGCCGCGGGACTTCGTGTTCATCATTCTGCCCCCACGATTCTGCCAATCGTTCCCTCAAGGAAGCGTCGTTATCCCCTTCGGTTCTCTGGAGTATCTTTGGTTCCTTCTACTGGCGCCGTGCAGGCGAAGCGTCAGGGCAACGAGGACAGTCCCCTGTGGGTTACTGCCGCTGGTCTCCGGCCTTCAACATCCGTTCGACGCGCTCCCGCTCCTTCCTCAGCGCTTCCTCGGGGATGGGCATGGGCGTGAAGTCGGAGCGTTCAAGTTGCTCGTCCGGCGGGATGGTCCGCCAGCGAATGCTGCGGAACCAGACGTTGGCCCCGTGGTCCTGCAACCGGAGGTGGGCGCCGCGCGCGGCCAGGTCGGCCCCGCGGATGCGCAGCAATTCCACTTCCTCCTCCCAGCGCGGGTCGGTGTAGTCGAAGTCGATCACTTTCTCGCCGTTGAGCCAGTGCTGGATGACCGTGCCCAGGCCCACGATGCGGCCCTCGTTCCACCGACCGAAGGGCCGAGTGGCGTCTTTCGAGGGCGCCATGCAGAAGAACAGCGAGGCCGCGCTCTGGCGGGGGTTCTCGCCGTAGGGGCTGTTCGCGTCGTCGAGAATCTGGTACTCGTACTGACCCGGCCGATAGTACACCCCGCTGTTGCAGCCCTTTGACACCTTCCACTCGAAACGCAGCTCGAAGTCGTCGGGCACCTGGGCCACGGTGTAGGTGATGTCGCCTCCACGCTCTTTGCGAAACAGTGTGCCGTCCTCCACTACCCAGTTGCCGTTGTGCTTCCAGCCGGCGTCGGCGCGGCCGTCGAACAGCAGTTGAAAGCCCAGCTTCTGCTCCTCTTCGCTCTGGGTGTTGGGCGTCGAGGGCAAATCGCCGGCGTCGTCGCCCCGCGCGGCGGCGGGAAGCAGGAACAACATGGCCAGGACCACGATGGAAAGGTGCAGCCGGGTGTGTGGATTCGAACGCAAGTTCGTCATCGGTATGTCCTTGTCGATGGATGCAGAAACGTCCTCACCGTCGGGCGAGCCGTTCTTGGCAACGGTCGCGGATACCTTTACCCCCAGTTCTTGCGCCGGGGCGGGCGGATCAGTGCCTCGGCCTCCGGGCAGTTCTTCGCCCGCATGGCAGGCCCGTCCCACTGGAGCGTCTCGCCAACCCGATAGGCCAGCACGCCGGCCAGGATCACCTCGGTCAGGATGGCGCCGTACTGGAAGTCGGAAAGCGTCTTGCCGCGTCCCTTGCAGGCCTCGGTCCATTCGACGTAATGGCTGGCCGGCCGCGGAAGAGTCGGCTCGGGCAGTTCGACGCCGGCAAACGCCTCGGTCGGCTCGAGGCGGGTGGCGCCTCCGCGGAAATTGTAGATCAGCCGTCCGCGCTCGCCGATCACCATCACGCCGTCGTTGACCCCATCGATCACCTCGCCGACCGGCGCCAGTTCGCCGTCGCACCAAACGACCTCGAGCGGCGTCCCGCCTTCCTCGCGCTCGAACTGGTAGCGGACCATCATCCGCTTCGGCGCGACGTGCGGGTGCGGCGGCGGCCCCTCGGTTTCGATGCGCACCGGATACCGCAGGCCCAGCCCCCAGTAGGGCGCGTCGAGAATATGGCAACCCATGTCGGCAAAGTTCCCCGAGCCGAGGCCCCAGAAGACGCGCCAGCCGAACGGATGGTATAGCGGATGGTACGGCCGCTCGGGCGCCGGGCCCAGCCACAGGTTCCAGTCCAGGTAGTCGGGTACGGGCGGCGTGTCGGTCGGCAACTCGCCGCCCGAGTTCCGCAGCACCTTGTGGCACACGGTGATCACTTTCTCCACGCTGCCGAGCACGCCCGCCTTGAGCAACTCGACCACCCTCCGCAGATGCTCGGTCGCGTGCATTTGGTTGCCCATCTGGGTGACCACGTCGGTTCGGGCGGCCGTCTCGGCCATGGCCCGAGAATCAGCGATCGAGTTGGCCAGCGGCTTTTCGCAGTAGACGTGCTTGCCCAATTCCATGGCCGGCAGGCTGACCGCCACGTGCGTGTGGTCAGGCGTGCTGACCACGATCGCGTCGATGTCTTGCTGTTCGAGCATTCGCCGAAAGTCGGCGTACTTCCGCGCGTCGGGGTATTGCTCCCCGGCCTCGGCCAAACGTCGCTGGTCGACGTCGCACAGGGCGACGATGTTCTCGGTTCGGGCGATGGTGTTCATGTTTCCGCGCCCCTTGCCGCCGGTGCCCACCACGGCGACGTTCAGCTTCTCGTTGGCCGATTGGCCCGCCGCGGCGCGGTGCGGCCCTTTCCAGACCCAAGCCCCAACCCCGGCTGCAGCGGCCGCGCCGAGGAAACGTCGTCGTGTCGTTCGCATGGTCATGGTGAACCTCCAGAAAACGACTGCTCGATGACGGCGACTACGGCGCTGTGGTCACCCGCCACTGGTGCATGTTCGTCTTGGCCCCGGAATAGCTGACGTCGGCATGGATCAGAAGCCTTTCCGGTGTCTCGGGATTGTATTTGCCGATAATTTCGTTGGCGGAATAGCAGTCACCTCCGCCGGAAGTCTGTAGCCTGCTCATCAGCACAATCCCCTCGTCCCAATGGATGCCATCCCGTGACGAAAGCTGATGATAACCGAAGAGGCAACGTAAGGAAACCGTGTAGAAGCACGTGGACATGGAATACGGAGCGAACGATGGGCTGGCCTTCGACACGGTCATTCCGGATCTTGCCCGGTTCGAACAGTCCGTCACCATTGGGTCCCCATCACCCTCTACGCGCCCACCAGCCTTGAAGCCGACATCGCTCGGCAACTCTTCGCGGAAGTCGAACAGCATATCGGTCGCGCTGGCCAACAAGGCCCTTGCGGCAGCCGCGCGGACGTCCAGTGCGCCAGCCGCGTTGCCGCTTAGCGACCGTGCAGGAATAAGTTGTTCAATTCCAAAGTAGTAGGCACACTCCGTGTGCCGTAGACTGCGGACGGCACACGGAGTGTGCCTGCTACAATTTGTTCAAGTTATTTCTGCGCGGTCGCTTAGTTCCGACGCGGGCTCGGCGGTCGGTTCGTTCGAAGGTCGCCGGCGTCTCGGCGGTGCCTTCTTGATCGACCTTGATCGCATCGAGCCGGACCCCGATCAGCCAAGAAAACGCTTCGACACAACCGCCCAACGCGAACTGAACGCCTCCGTCGCCTGGCTCGCCATCCTGCCGCCGATCACGGTCCGTTTTGTCGAGGAGCGGAACATCTACCCCATCATCACCGGCCAGCGCCGATTCGAAGCCGCCAAACAAGCGAATTTGCAGCAACTGCCCTGCTGGATCCAAACGCCCCAGGACGACCAAGTGCTCCCGCACCAGATCGTCGAGAACTGGCAACGAACCGACATGCACCCGTTCGACCTAGCCGACGCGCTGGCCCGTCTACGAGACGGAAACGGGTACACCCAAAAGCAAATCGCCGAAGAAACCGGCAAATCAAAAGGCGAAATCTCGAAGCTGCTATCGCTACTGACCCTCGCCCCCGACGTTTAGCAGATCGCACGCGGCGATTCCACTGGCCGGATCACGAAGCGGCATCTCTATGCCTTGGGAAAACTGAAGAAGGCGGAGCAGGCGAAAATCATGGAACGGACACTCAGCGATAACCACACCGCAGCCGAACTGAAAGAAGCTTGTCGATTCCAGGCGAAAGGGCGATGGCATAAGGCACAAAAACGACAAATCGGGCAACCTTGTCCGCTTTAGGACTTCAGGGGCAACTGTAACCGTCACCTTCAGCAGGACTAACCGGACCGACGCGGACATAGCCGTCGCCCTGGACGAGGCAAGGACAAAGGCTGGAAACCAGGCGCCTGGAATCGCCAGATAGGATGATTCGCGGAGAATTCAGCGTCAATCATAGACCTGCAGGTCGAACTAACCGCAGAAGCTCAGCGAAACCGCAGTTCGATGCTTGGGTGGGCGCGACCTGTGCAGTTTTGCCCAGTACCGGAAGTGCTCGAGGTGAATCTGACCTGAGTGCGCAACGGCTTCACCCAAACGCGCAACGGCGTCTAGCCAGAATGGGGTGGGGTGCGTCAGCCAAGACGCGTTCGGGCTGTCGCGGAAGTGCCCGAGGTCTGTCAGACCTGAGCGGGCAAGGAGCCGACGGCGGTGCCCCGCGGCATGACGTCGGCAGGTGGGATGTACGGGCCCACCAGAACTTTTGTCTTTCTGGATCGCGAGGTATTGCATCCACGCATCGGCAACGCTAACTTACGGGGGGCGAGGGACAACGGCGGTCGTCCCTGAACCCGGCTTGCGCGACGGCTTCTCCAACCTTTGCATTGCGAGACGGCTTTCCGGGACCGCGGCCTTTGGAGTTTAGATGGCGTTGGCTACCACGGCGGTAGCGGCGTGAGAAAGGAAGGATTTGTCACTCGATAGCTGAGGCCGACCCAAAAACCACTTTGGAAGCTAAACGGTAAACGCTAGGTCAGAGGTATCTCGGTGCAGACGACATCTCGGCTTGCAATAGATCCGCAATGCGGTCTTCCTTCGCACGAGCCTCCTGCCACTTAGATTGGCGCGAACACCAGCGGCTTTGGACGCCACGATATTGCAGACGACTCGAGAATGTTCTCATACTGACCGACACCCGCCAGAATCGAGTTTGATAGGGCCGTACGCTATGGCACGACCTCAAAGAAGACTGACCAAGGCAAAATGGGCAAGAATAAAAGGCACACACCACAGAGGCATGCCCGTTGCCGGAATTGTGTCGCGAGTGCATGCTAGTGGATACCTTGTAACCATCGACCAGCACAGACACCTCGTGACCGGCTTTCTGCCACACATTGAACTGGAACGCCAATGCGCAGCCGACGGCCAAGACCCAAAGGAGCTAAACGTTGGCCAATGCGTATCGGCCTACGTAAAAGACTACCAGGATGAGCAGTTCCGTCTCCTGCTCACGTTTGACACCGTCGATCGTGAGGAACAGACACGCTTTCTGAACCAAGTCGCGCTTGGCGAGCAGGTGATTGGCACAGTCATCAATCACGGCCCTCCGGGCGTCTTCGTACGGCTTGACAGCGGCTTCGAAGCCCTAATCCCCACGTGGCAAGTCCCGGGTGCCGGTCAATCACCAACTGAGGACCTGCTACGACTTGACGACAAAGTGATCGGCACAGTTTTCAAAAAAGACCTTTCAAAACGTCACTTGCACATAAGTCCACTGTTGTACCTCAACACTTGGAACCCCAACGAATCGCAGGAACCGCCACCAGACGACATTTCTGAGCAGGATGAGATCTACACCTACGCGGAACAAAGTCCCATTCCGCCCGCAATTCATTGCCGCCGTATTGCTGTCTTAGACGACAACGAAGGCAATCTCACGGGCATATCAGAATTCCTCAACAAATGTGGCCACACCGTGTTCCCGACGTCCTCAAAGGCTGACCTCTTCAAAATGCTCCTAGAAGAAAGCATCGAGTGCGCAGTCGTCGATGATCTCGTAGACTCCGAAACGGTCGTCACACCGATTCTACAATTCCTCACACGGGAAGAACTGCCGACGCGGATCATAACATGTTCCGCTTATTACGACGAGGATCTATGCCAGCTGCTGCTCGCATCTTCTGGAAGGGTCATCGATGCGCTTCTAAAGCCGGTAGACCTCCACCGACTGGCACAGCGAGCCGATTCACTAGATGTTTCAAGTCCTTTCGAAATAGAAGACTACTTTCACACCAGTGAAGACATTCAACACGAAGCCACGCCGTCCGCCCTTAAAAAATCGCACGGAATGAACCGGGAAAACGCTTTGGACCAGTTTCATCGCGACGCCTGCAACGTATGGCCCAACGACAAAGTACTCCTGCTTCACAGAGCGAGGCACGCCCTCGATCCGGAATTTGTGCATGGACACAGGGTAGACGAGTCAGCCTTCAAACGCATAAGACTCCGTCTAAAATATTCGGCCGTTGCAGACGTGCTAAACTATGGAAAAACCATCGACCACATGGATGCTCGCGGGGATCAGGAAATGGGAGACTCTTTGCAAGAGCTGGTTGGCGTATCGAGCATGATCGCGGCTCCAGTGTGTATGTTTGAACGGGCAGAATATGGCCTGTTTATCTTCCGATCACACCCGGGCCGCTTCTCTCTTCAGGACGTCAACTCGCTCAGATCCCTTGTTCAAGAGGCATGTCTCACTCTAGCCAGAATTGGGAACATGGAGACCCTCGCCACGGACAACGTGCGCGTGGCCGCTGCCGGCCTCTTAGCGGGCGTAGCTCACGAAATCGGCAACAGCGTGAGCGAAATGCAGCTCAAGTTGGGATCATTCATGGATGACCTGCCGCAAATCGAAAACGGTGAGCTTTCTCCAGATAAGCGTCGGCGACTAGCCTATCTAATAAGGTCCCTTCATAAACAAGGCGGAGCCATTGCAGATACCCTCAAGGCATTTCTTGCGACAATGTCCGCGAACAGACATTTACGCAGTACGCTTGGGACCCTCCTTCAGGAAGTTCGAGAGATCATAATTCCCCAAGCTCAACTGCTGCACATTGCGCTGGTATGTGGCTCGCAGGATGATGCCTCCAAGTTACGATATCCGGCCCTTCCGATTCGTCAGAGTCTTTTTAACCTGGTGCTGAATGCGGTCCAACACCTACAAGGCTGCAAGCCAGCTCGCGAAAAGCGAATAACAATCGACGCGGGGATTGACAAGAGATGTGAACTCCCGGTTTGGATTTCCATCGCCGACACAGGTTACGGCATCCACGAGCGCCAACGCGAGGAGATCTTTGACCCCTTTTTCACGACAAGGCCCGACGGATCCGGACTCGGCTTGTATTTGACCCGCTGGTTTCTTGAGTCCGTGGGTGGCGATGTAACTGTGCATAAGACCGTGCGATTTCAGGGCAGTGAATTTCGGGTTCGACTTCCCATGCCTAAATAGTCTTTCTATCAAGAAATGGGACGGCTTTCACTAAGAGCAGGGAAACGATATGAAAAAGGTACTGATCGTCGATGACAACGCAGGAATGCGTGAAGCCGTGCGTTGGGCTCTCGAAGCAGCAGAAAATCCCTACTTGCTGCTTGAAGCCGCGAATCAACTGCAGGCACTTCGTATACTGCACGAGAACCGAGATCTGTTGGCGGTCTTCGTCGACCAAGAGATTGACAACGATGAGCGAGGTGGCCTCCGTATTCTTCAGAAGATTGTTGAGGCCCAACCGCTGTTGCCAGTGATCCTTTATACGGCGGTCCTGACAGACGTTGTGCGCCGTGAGGCATTCGACAAGGGCGCTTTATGGTGCCTTCCCAAGCTGAACATCCAAAACAAAGACGAGCTTGCTGGCATTTTGCGAAGCGCTTCAAAATTCGTCGAAGTAATGCCAATTGAGGCCGATCCTCGTTTTCTAAAGCAGATCCTGGATGCGGTACCGGTTGAGATTATGGTGCGCGATCGCGCCGGAGTGGTTCGCTGGCAAAATCGCGAAAAGGAGAAAGAGTTTGGGCCTATTGACTATGGAGGAAAGTTTTGTTGGCACGTTTACGAGAACTGCAAGAACGAGGCCGACGATCGGTGCCGTTGGGCCGACGAGGAATGCGCCTGCGAACCAGTCCTGTCAACACAGCAGAAAGCGCCATTGACCGAGCCTGTGTACCGGATTCATCGCTACCGAGGCGATTGGACTGGGACAGATGGCAGGTATCATCCACCCGCTCACCTTCATTTGGCGGCTAACGGAATTCTCGGTCGTGATGGTCAGGCAGAGTTTGCTGTTGAAACTTCGCGCGACATTACGACCGAGATTGAGATGCTACAACTGTTCACCGGCATCGCCGAAGAACAGCCGAATGGTGAGATGGCCGTTCTGCGCCTCGTGTCCGAATCGCTCGCGGGCAAGATTGGATTCTCTCGAAGCAGGATATGGCTGCTCAATGACTCGTCAGCACAAGGATCCGTGAGCGTTACGTGCGTTGCTGAAAGCGGAAAACACCAAGGACAAATTCGAGGGGAAAGGATCGTTCGGCCAATAGAAGTACTTTTGGAGAAATCGAAACATGGCGAGTCAATTATCGTAACGAAGGAAGATGTCTTGGGCGTCGCCAAGCCGATGCTCGGTGAGAAACTGCAGCCGCCGGATCAAGTGCTATGGGCGCCGTTATGCGTTGGCGAGGATCTGGTTGGACTAATTGCTGTCGACAAGCGTGGCCGGCCGATAGAGAAGATATCTCAAGTTGACGAGTACTGGCTCAGCTTCCTTAGCCGCCATGTCTCCGCAGTTGTTTCACAGATTCGGGCGATACGAGAATTAGAGGAAGGGAGGCGGAATCTTGAGTGGTTGCGGTCGCTTGACCGTCGGATTTCCGCCATTGATAGCCCAGAGGTTGTTCTCAAAACCGTGATTGAAGAGCTAAAGCGGAAATTTGCGGTCGATTTGGTGCAGTTTCACCTTTATCGCTCTCAGGACGAGCTTATATGTCTCGCCGCTGATGACGGCCAACATACGCCGGATTGTCCAATTAGGTTCGGGTACAAGGCGAGTATTGGCGTTAATGCGCAAGCTTGCCGAACCGGGGAGGCGATCTTCGTGAACAACACGGAAAGCGATCCGATCTACGCTGCACACTATGCCGAGTACCGGCGCACGTTGGCCAATGGCTGGGGCGAACGGTGTCAGGGGTGTAGGCTGGACCTCAAGGCGATGGCGTGCCTCCCAATCCGTGAGGGAGAAAAAGTTTTGGGTAGCATGTGCCTTGGCTATGTGACGAACCACAACTTTTCTACATCAGAAAAGGCTGTCTTGAATAGCGTGTCGGACTCCCTGTCGCTTACGCTGAAGACGGTACGGCAGTTGACGGCTGCGCAGTACCAAGCAATGGAAACTCGACGGGTTCGTGGGCTACAGGTGCTGGCGAGGGGGCTCACACATTCCCTTCAAAGTATTGCCCAACGCATCCGACAGCGGGCGGACGGGTTGTCGGCCTGTTCCGAGGACCCTTCATCTGTACGAGAATGTGGAAAGGATATCAACCACGAGGTAAAGAATTTGAGAGTTGTTTTCGAGGCCCTCGGTCGCCATTCAGCCGATCACTCAGGGTCACTCTTTGCGCGTGTCCACGAAATGATCAGGGATCTGGTTGTTCTTCAAGAGCATCGTTTCAAGAATCACAAGATTACTTTGGAGGCATCTTTGCACCCGAGTTGCGAAGACATGTGTGTTGATCAATCCAAACTTCTCGTTATTCTGCTTACGCTGCTTGAGAATTCGTTCAACGCTTTCGACCAGATCGCTGAGACTGCTGTGCCCGGTGTTCAACGGAAAGTGACTATCTCCACGATGTCGGTCAGCAAGAAGTCGTTCGCGATTATGGTGGCCGACAACGGTAAGGGGATGTCTGAAGAGTTAAAGAACACTGTGTTTAGGCTGCCAGATGTCGATATTTCGGGCAAGCCAGCTACGCATCGAATCGGTTTGCCTATTTCGCGTATGCTTGCCGAAACCATGGGTGGGTCGGTTAAATTGGCGTCGACGCTTGGACGCGGCACTGAAGTCACGGTTACTTTGGCCTCTGAGGAGCTTGAGCATGGAGAATAGTAGCAAAAAGAGGATTATGTGGTTCGTCGATGACGACCCTGAGTTTTTAAGGGGTGTGAAGTGGTGGTTTCGTCCAGAAAAGCAGGACGAATGGGAGTTTCAATGTTTTTCGAAGGGCAAGGATGCATTGCAGGTTATTGAGGCTGTTGGAACGGTACGACCCGATGTAGTTGTTGTCGATCTCAATCTTTCAGAGGATTCGTTCGACGGCATCTTCCTGATCGGACGTTTCGCGGCACTTGTTCCGGCGAGCACGTTAGTGGCCTTGACGGCCGATCCGTTCTACGAAGGGTCTGCGGAAGATAGCATTAAGGCGGGCGCGGTTCAGTTTTTGAAGAAGGACTTAGAGAAGCGCGAATTCTGGAGCCGAGTGGAACAGGCGATCTGGATCAAACAACAGGTCATTAGAGCCGTCAAGGCAGAGGAGGCGAAGGCAAGGGCCGAAAGGGAAGGTGCAAGAGAGGTTCAAAACGCACTACTTCCGATCGACACGCCAAGAATTGTTGGGTTGAAGGTGCAGCATGGATTTTGGTCGGCAGACACGGTAAGTGGCGATCACTTTGGGTATCAAGCCGTAGGCGAAGAAGGATTGCTTGTGGCCATAGGCGATGTGTGTGGTCACGGAAATATGGAGGTAGCGTTGGTTGCGCTTACTGTTGGCGGATGTTTTCGTGCGCTCGGTCACGTAGGGGGCGAAATACTGAATCCTGGAGCGATTCTGCAAAATATTAACCGGGCAATAATATCAACCTCCTTGGAACGCTTCATGACGTTGCTTGTTGCGCGGATCGACGCCTCAACTCGGTGGCTTACTTACAGTACGGCAGGACATCCGGTTCCAATAGTGTTTCGAGCGAACGAGGTAATAAAGCTACGCGACTCAAAAGGCGGAGTGCCGATTAACGTGTCTGGTGAGAGCCAATACTCAAATTCGATGGTGCAATTGGAGAGAGGAGATTTCGTTCTTTTTTACACGGATGGCGTATCGGAGGCGCTAGTCAGAGCCGATGTGGGGGAAGGGGATCAAGAGGAAAGAGTTATTGGAGTGGCCAAGGAATTGCTGCCGGATAGGAATGATTTTCCTAACCGACTTATGACTGAAATTATGAGACTGTGCGGTCCGGTTGCGGAGGAAGACGATCGCACGATCATTGCAATGGAGGTAGAGTAGACGGTTTGAGGGAGTTTTGTGTGTGCTTGTTCGGTCGGTATGGGCGTTCTGGTCGCGGCGTTAGCGGTTTTGAGCGTTCACGGTTGGCTCTTGTAGCCGTTAGCGGGACGGGTGCGATGTTTCGCGAGTATAGGGCTCAATGCAGGATAGACTTTATGTGTGGGCCGTCTGCTGGCGATGAAGCCCCGGTTTGCGGGCGTTTTTGGGGGTAGGTTGTGCGTGGCTCAGGAGGGCGTTTGGGGCTTCCTGTCAAGCCGCCGATTACGAGGCGGGTAGAACCCGATCGCTTTTGATGCAGGCACCAGACCGAACCTGCATCGCTCGGACGCGTTGAATCGCAGGTTCGCCGCACGCTGAGGTTACCCCATTTCGGTAAGGGGACGCCGGTTGCCAAGCTGCTCAGGTCACATCCACCCAAGCAGGGAAGCTCGAACTGGAGTGCCACCAGAATGGGGACACAACTGGCTACGGTTGTCACGGCCCAGAATCAAAATGACGACGATCCAAGAACTGCCCCCCGGGGCTGACCTCAGCACGCGAGGGGCAGTGTCGACAACTCCCGCGGTCTGTCGGACCGACGCTCGCAACATTCGGCAAAGACCGGCGGTCGGCCCCCGTACGAATTGTCGGCGCAGGCAAGGCAGACTGTTGGGGCAGGAGGGTCTAAAGCCCCGATACCCTTGGATGTCCGTCACCCGACGGCGCCGACAGGCGTACGGATTCCACAAGCACCTGTCGAAAGAAGTAGGCTTGTTGCCTCCTCGAAATCTGCCGAGCCGACGATCTCACGCAGTGGAGTTGGGACCCACCCTGCCTCCGGCAGTCGTTGGCGAGATGTTCCGCATGATTAGATTCCTTGCCTGGTCTGGATACTCACCCGCACGAATTCTAATTCTGGCCGCAGCGTCCCCCAACGAGCGGAGTGCGGCCTGTTTTGTATCAAAACGCAGGACGGACCGATTTAGGCGTCGCGCAGTTTGCCATATAATCCGAAAAGCGACGAATCACTTACTTTGATGGGAAGTCCGCTGATATGCCCGAGGCCGTCTTCACCTACGACGTGTTCTTGAGCCACAGTCCGCACGACAAAGCGATAGTCCGTGCGCTGGCCGAGCGGCTAACGGGGGATGGGTTGCAGGTCTGGTTCGACGAGTGGGAAATCAAGTCCGGCGGCAACATTCCAGGGGGGATAGAAAAAGGTCTGGAATCCTCGCGAGTGCTCGTACTGTGCATGTCGGCCCACGCGTTCGGCTCGGACTGGTCGATGCTGGAGAGCCAGACTCATCGGTTCCGCGATCCGTTGAATCGTGAACGACGCTTCATCCCCGTTCGGATCGATAGCTCGAAGCCGAAAGGCTGGATCCGCCAGTTCCCCTACGTGGACTTGCGAGGCGAGTTGGCAGTCCAAGCGTACGCGAAACTGCTCGACGCCTGTCGACCGCAATTTGTTCCCAAAACTCTGGAACATCGGGCAGCGAGGCGACACCTGGAGGAGAAGGTCTTATCTCTTGGCCATACGCTTGCCATACGTTCGATCGCTTCTGCCTTAGACGGACGGTGCATCATCTCGGGCTCCGCCGACCACACAGCACGGCTGTGGGACGTGCAGAGCGGGTGTTGTCTACGGGTTTTCGAGGGGCACTCGGACAGCGTCAGAAGCGTGGCGTGGAACGCGACTGGGCAGAGCGTCCTGACAGGATCAATGGACAAGACGATCCGGCTTTGGAATGTGCACACCGGAAACTGCTTCCGCGTATTGGCGGGTCACACCGCTGGGGTCAATTGTGTGGCATCGAGCAGTGATGGACGCCGAGCCGTATCAGGCTCCGAGGACAAAACCGTGCGGCTTTGGGAACTCGACACGGGCCGTTGCCTGTGCGTTCTCGACGGACATTCCGCGGGCGTCTGGAGTGTTGCGTGGAGCGCGGATGGCCGACATGCCTTATCGGCCTCAGCGGATAAGACTGTCCGACTGTGGGATCTGTCGAGTGGCCGCTGCGTCCATGTATTCGAGGAGCATTCTGGCCGGGTGTTTGCCGTGTCCTGGGCTGCGGATGGTCGTCACTTTCTTTCCGCGTCCGCGGAGGGAGCACTGCGTTTATGGGAAGTGGGTTCCGGACGATGTCTGCGTGTACTTGAAGGCCACAAGTATGAGGTGAACTCCGTGGCGTGTAACGTGGATGGCCAACACGCGATTTCGTGTTCCGCCGACAATTCGGTGCGGCTTTGGGACGTCGATCGCGGAGCTTGCCTGCGCGTGCTGAATGGACACACTGACCGAGTCTGGAGCGTAGTCTGGACCTCTGGGAGCAACCACGCAATTTCTGGATCCGCAGACAACACCATGCGGCTTTGGGATCTGACGAGCGGTCGTTGCACACGGCTAATGGAGGGGCACTCTGGGCGCGTGCTCGGGGTGGCCTGGAGTCCAGATGGCACACGTGCTCTTTCTCACTCGATGGATCGGACCGTCCGGCTTTGGGAGTTGGACAGCGGTCACTGCCTACGTCAGCTGAACGGTTGCGTTGCGAGCGTGG
>Ga0351873_10137_pt1 | contig 20280 bp, 21 predicted proteins | sample TotcelFGM3001N11_FD_206764 | JGI IMG/M metagenome (GOLD analysis project Ga0351873, IMG submission 206764) | Enriched cells from coal bed in the Powder River Basin, Montana, United States - Total cells FGM rep2 HSBNCT.FGM.300.1.N11 ... | reverse complement strand
TCTATAGACGCCAATTGTCTCAAAGCCCTCCAGGATCTCACGGATTCTCTCTTCATTCATGACGAATTGCTCCTTGAAATCAACAACCTTAAAAGCTTCGGGAATACCTTGTGCATCACATCTTCCGGAGGACCCAGCCAAGATTTCCTCGACAACAGGCTGTAGGCAAAAGACCAGCCGGAATTAATTCGGCAAAGCATTCAATAGACCTACTTTGGCGAGAGTGATCAGCGGTGAAGCATCACATGTCGCTTGCTTCATTCGCCACTTTCCTTGAGCACATTCAGTTTTTCCTCCGTTGTCTCTCGAAATGGGGAAACACCGAACCTGGATAGGGCGTTCATAAATGCAGCCCTGCCCATGCATGCCAGTTGTGCCGCTTTTTCCTGACCGATTATACCCATCTCATACCACTTGACGGCGGCAGCAAGTCGCATCTCCCCCGCCAATCCTTCCGGAATCCTGCTCATGTCCACAATGACCTCGTCATCCACCTCCATGCAGAGCCTTTGTATCATGGCAAGGTCTACCTCTTCCGATAATTCACCGTGCCGTTCTTGTTTCGCCACTATGTCTGCCCCGCGTGCGGGCACCTTCGGCTTTTTCTTCTTCGCCCACCTTTCCCAGTCATATGTGAATTGATGAACCTCAGCCAAAGGATAGCCATAAAGTAATCCCCACAAATCATTGGGGATCTTGTCTTCATAATCCCTTATGAATTTGATCAGTTTTGGGAACCTGGAAATATGCACATCCGCAGCGCGCACACCTCTTTCGGGCAAACTCCATAAATCCAGTCCCTTTCTTGTTCTGATCACAAATGCGTAAGGAAACTGGACGAGAAAATCATACAGTTCGATGATAATCTTCTTGGTACCATAGAAACCGAAGTTCAAAACCGGTTTTTCGAGTCTGTCTATCAATTGAAATCTCTTGAGGTCATCAAAACCGGCTGCGATTCTGTGTCCAAGCCTGACAAGGAGCAAATCCCCAAGATGTGGTTTTCGATTCATGCTTGGAATGCCGGGTTCATCAAATCCAACGTTCCTGATCGTCCTGCTCACCTCATCTCCAATGCCTTTGGAAATCGACCGGGCTGCAACAAGGAGTGTATTTTACTCTTCATCCCACGTGGGATACTGTTCCGGAGGTTCGCTTCTTGACAGCCACTGAATCACCTATCTTGTATTGAAATCTCATGCAAAGACCTCTTTCTCAATAGTAGACGTGCTGGGTCATACTGAGCAGCGCATCAACTTGATCTACCATCCCTTCCATTTCCTTTTCTCCAACCAAGCCAAGGCCTCCGAAATACTCCCACTCTGATTGGGTCGGATCTTGAAAGCTTGCCACTCATGATCGACAACAGCATACAAACAAGTCCCACCGAACTCCGAACCGAATGACAGGTTGAAGGCGGTAAAGGATACCAAAATTTTTGTCCGATCCTGGCTTACTTCCTCAATCTTTGGCTTGCGCTTGTACTGGTACCACTCAGTTGGTTCAGCGACAACCTCAATAGGCACTCCAAAGTAGTGAAGCAACGTTTCCTGAGCAGAACATTCGATGCCTGTCTCGGCATAAACAAAGTGAAGATCTTCCTTCCTGACAACCTCCAGTCGGTCAAGCCCCTTCTTTCGTGCCTGCTTGATGCTCTTATCGAGTAAGCCCAGCCCGTGAAAAGTCCCTTTCGTGTCATCTGCTATGGTCTTGATAAGAGTTTTTGCTGAACCACGCCCGATTTCATGCCAATTGTTCTTCGATCTTTCAGTTTCGAGGAGTAAGGAGAGTTTTGCGCCGGTGAGTGGAGTCATCCTTCCTACAACCTGGATTTCGAGTTGGTCTTTCTCATCTTGCCAGATCGTCTCGATGCAGAAGCGGCCACGCAGGAGACGAGCACGAAAAAACAATGCAGTCAAAACCGGCGACTCTTCGATTCCCTTGGTGAGGACGGACAAGATCTTGTTCTTCTGATCATCGGAGAGTTGTTGCACCTCTGGCCTTGGTACTCTTTCCGGCCATTGTCTTCCCCATCCCATAGAAATCCTCCCGTAACCGAAGTGAAGGTTTCAATATCCCCTCGTTCACCAGCGGCGTCAACCTCCCAATCATCATCCCTTATTCCGATGGATTCAGTACTTCTTCGAAGTCTTCCCATACCGTGTCGATCCAGAAGAGGATGTCCCAGGGGCCTTGCTTGACTGTGACTGCGATATTCCGAACGAGAAGGAGGGCTTCTTTCATTCGATCCAGATCGCGTACACTCTCCCAACTCATACATTATGTGAAAAAGTAGTCTCTCAGATTCTGAGAATGGGTGATAATTCAGCACCTCAGAACGAAGATTTTCCCAAGCCCCTTGGAGATCAGAGATCGCCGTCTTTTCGTATCCGGAAGGTTCTTCGTAAAATGTCATGATAGATACCCCGCCGAGCCTCGTTTGCACAGTTCCTTGGCCATATTCTTAGCCGACCACCTCGATATCATCGCCGCCATTTGCTTCCTTCCATTCGGGAACTTGGTTGATCTTATTCCGCAACACCCCGAAGCACTTGAAGGTCACGACTCTTCGGGGGGGAGTGTGATCGACTTGCCAGTAAGAGGGTTTCGCCGTTACTCGACTTTCGGTGCCACCGTGACTGAAGAAACATTCAGATCCCAGCCCTTCTCCGTTTCCACAACTTCGTGATTTATGACGATCCTTTGAATGCCTTGGAAATGCTCTCGTTTTCTTTCCATGAGCATGTTGATCACCTTGATTACCACTGAAACGTCTTCAGCAAGGAATTCCTTTGGGAGCCTGGTTGCTATGCTTTCTGTAATCTGTTCTTCGCTGGTTTCGGGCAGCATACTCATATTCCATGCGGTTACTGCCAGAGTCAGGATGCCGCGGGCACGTTCTAATCTGGTCCCGTGTTTTTGTAATAATGGCTCAGCGAGCTTCAGAATCACTTCGGACATTTTGATGTCATCAGTCGATTCGACGGTGGAGGGATTTGGGAGAACCTTACGCAACTCACCTGAAGATTTCTGCCCGGAGCGTTGCCCTTTTTTCCTATCTCGTTCGGATTTCCCGGTTTGAGCGACCACGCTGGCAACCCACAGCAATACGGCCATAAGATGGATGAAGTTGGCCAGGAGCCAGACAGCGAGGGGTTTGCCGCCGACTTCCTTTATGGTGTTGGGGCCGCAATGATTGAGACGCTCAACGGCCTCATTCGGGCTCAAACCCTCCGGTCGAGACCTCAAGGCAGCATACACTGCCGGGGCAGGTATCGTTTCAATGGCCGCGGCCATATCCTCTTGATGCTCTTGATCCACGGAGCTGATCATCGATTTGCCGCTCCTTACCGAAAAAACCGAGGAACGCATTACCAACGATAACCTCCGGACGGCCGGAGGAGCGGATTATACCTCACCGATGCTCTTTCGATGAAGTATTGAATCAATTTGGAAGGGAATATTCCATACCGGGCAAGGTTGCACAACTCAGTAAAATGCTTCTTTCTCCCATTGAAGTGACCGGGCGATAGGGATATATCCAAAGCTACTCTTTCACGGAAGTACCGTTGTGGACCTGTGGGGCGCTGTGTGGCGCCAAGATCGGCGCTACCCTGCAAGGTGGGAAATCAGCAAATCGGAAACGAGAGCCGACATGATTCACCGCGAGACGCAGGTACGGAATGCTGGGCACATGGACTTGCTGAAATCTTTCGCCCGTCCGCAGGCGTTTCACGTGATGATCAAACCGATCGGGCCGGCATGCAATCTTTCCTGCTCCTATTGTTTTTACCTGGGCAAGGCGAAACACTATCCCGGCCGCGGGGACTTCCGCATGAGCCAGGAGGTGCTGGAGCTCTTCATCCGCCAGTACATTGAGGCTCAGGAAGTCCCAGAGGTGACTTTCGGCTGGCAGGGTGGAGAGCCCACCTTGAGGGGACTGGACTTCTTTCGCAAGGCCGTCGAGCTCCAACGCAAATACCTCCCCAAGGGAATGAAGCTCATCAACGCCTTTCAGACGAACGGCACCCTCCTCACCGACGATTGGTGTATCTTCTTCCGGGAGAACGCTTTCCTGGTCGGCCTCAGCCTGGACGGCCCGAAGGAGCTTCACGACAAATATCGCCGGGATAAGTCGGGGGGACCCACCTTCGACCGGGTTATGCCGGCGCTGCGGCTGCTTCAGAAGCATTCCGTCGAGCTCAACGTGCTGTGCGTGGTGAATCGCGCCAACAGCAAGAAGCCGTTGGATGTGTACCGGTTCTTCAAAGACCTGGGAATAGGCTTCATTCAGTTCATCCCCCTGGTGGAAAGGCTCCTACCTCCCGGAGAGTCTGTCTCCTTGCCCCGGTCCGTAAAGCACATCTCGCACGCGACGGTTGCGCCCAAGGACTACGGCCGTTTCCTTTGCGCCATATACGACGAGTGGATCAGGCACGATGTCGGGCGCGTCTATGTTCAGATGTTCGAAGCCGCATTCGCCTCCCATCTCGGAAAGGGTCCCGGGCTGTGCCTTTTTGAGCCCGCATGCGGGAGGGCGATGGCCCTGGAGCACAACGGCGACCTGTACTCGTGCGACCATTTTGTATACCCTGAATTCAGGCTGGGAAACATTCTCGATGAACCGCTCGTTGAGATTGTTCAGAAGCCTTTCCAAACGAAATTCGGAGCAGACAAGCAGGATACCCTGCCAGGCACCTGCCGGGAATGCACCGTCTTGTATCTCTGCCGCGGCGAGTGTCCCAAGAACCGCTTCCTTACTACCACGGATGGACAGCCCGGGCTCAACTACCTGTGCGATGGCCTGAAGATGTTCTTCAGCCACGCCAGGCCCACCCTGGATTGGATGGCCCGAGCCTACCGTTCCGGACGCGCCCCCGCGGAGATCATGAACGCCCTCAAGCAATCCGAGCCCGAATCCCGTCAAGCAGGACGGGGAGAGTCCAAGAGGCCTGGAACAGGTCGAAACGATCCTTGCACATGCGGAAGCGGCAAGAAATTCAAACGATGTTGCGGCAAATGACCACAAATCCTCCTCCGGTTCCGGCAAAGGCGTCGAGAGAACTGTCGGACCGGCATTCTGCTTGCTCACGGAAAAGGCTCACGCAAAAAACCATTCTTACCGATGTTCTATAAAGTCTTTGGGAATCGAGCCCATCCTGAGTGATCCGTCGTGGGTAAGTGCTCATGCAAGCCCGGAAAGAGAGGAGTGAAGGCATGTCGGTATCGAGAAGGGAATTCATAAAATACATGGTGACAATGGCGGCTACCACGGGCGCCGGCGGCGCGCTGGCCGCTTCGGGATTGTCCGCGGAAGCGGCTTCGTCCGAGGCTCAGGCAGCCGCTGCCCAGATCGCCACGCCCAATGTGCTCATGATTGTAAATGACGAAGAGCGTCATTGGAACATGATCGAGAAACTGGTCGGCTCGGACCTCCTCGGGAGCAATACCGACCCCGCCGAGGGGACCTTCCGAAGCCTGATTCCCGCGCGCATGCGCCTTCGCAACAGCGGAGTCAGATTCTCCAACTACTACACGGCCACGGCTCCTTGCAGCCCCGCCCGTTGCGTGATGTACACCGGCCACCACGGTCCGGACAACCAGGTGGTCGATAACATGGATTACGAAGCCCAGGGCTCTCTGAACCCCGAAATCCCGACTATGGCCGACGTATTGGCCCAGGCGGGGTACTACTGTGCATACAAAGGCAAAGCTCACCTGGCACACGACACTGACCTGGTTACCGCTCAAGACATGTACGATCTCTATGGGTTTCAGGACTGGCAGGGACCCTACAGGGTTTCCGACAGCGAGGGGCCCCAGTCGGGGTTCACGCGGGACGACGATATCGCAGACTATGCGGCCACCTGGCTCTCCAAGCGAGGGAAACTGAAGAACGCCGCAGGGCAGCCCTGGCTTCTCGCCGTCAACTTCATCAATCCCCACGATATCATGCTCATCGACGTGGATGGAGACGGGACGGTGCAGATGAAGCAGGGGGATTCGAGCGGCTTTCCCTTGTCGGAGGTCCCGTCGCAGCATCCTTACTACTATTGGTGGAACCCGAAGAAGCCGGCCAATTTCTACAAGCAAAACGGCTACACCATGGAATCCTGCGGGCCGAGGCCGGAGATTCTCGATGAATTCGCAAGCCTCCTGAGCGCCGGGTTCGGAAACATCCCCTACAACAACGATCCGAAGACCTCCGTAACCGTCTACCAGGACAACGCTCAGCCCGATCTTGGTACCCAAGTGATCGAAGTCCCCATGTGGAAGGCATATCTCAACTATTATCTCAACTGCATCATCGACAACGACCAGGCCATGAGCAAGGTCCTTGACTCCGTCGTGAGCCAAGGCCTCCAGGACAACACCATCATTATCTATACCGCGGACCACGGCGAGCTCGGCCTGTCCCACATGGGCAACAGCCGTTATTTCGATGAGGCATCGACGCCCGGCTACGAGACCCCCGACCTGGAAACGAAGACCGTCATGCCTCTTCGCCAGAAAGGCCCGTTCGTATACGAAGAGAACAACAACGTCCCATTCGTGGTTTCAACCCTCTCGACAAACCCCGATTCTCTGGCCTCCTCGCACGTACCGATAACCAACAAAAATGTGCCGGCATTGGCCTCCTCGCTCGACATCCTGCCCACCATGCTCGGCTGGGCCGGAAAGGATGGTTCCTGGTATGAAGACCTGTTCGGTGCGACCCTTGGCGGGCTGAAAATGCGGAGCGCTCTCCCCGGGGTGCCCCTGCACAACGTGATCACGAACCCCGATGCTTACACGGAAGCACAATGGAACGACGGAACAAACGGCCGCAAATGGGTATTGTTTACCGCCGATTCAGTGTCGAGCCTTGATGCGGATTACACATACCTGGTGCTTTGGGGACAGTGTGAAGGTGCATCGATAAATACGGCGAAAAAAGGCGTGCTTAGGGGATGCTTCAACGGCAAGTACAAGTATGCCCGATACTTCAGCCCCGAAGAATACTACCTGAACAAATCCGCATATGCCGACCTCGATTATGAAACGCTCATCTCGTCCGGCGCCCACGGGCAGGACATACAACTGTTCGATCTTTCCGCGACGCCCAACGAGACCTTCAACACGGCCGAGGACTTGCCCGGTAAAGTGACCAGCATGAACAACGTGCTGTACAAGGCCATGTCCAAAGAGCTCTACTCCGTCGCCCGCACTCCGCAGACGATGAAGAACATCCTCGATGGAACCGTAAACGCCTGCGACTGAAGGACGGATAACGACCGGAACCCAACTATTCGGCCCCACATACGTATTACGTGATTCAAAGCCCCGATGTACTGTACTATAAACACGGGTCAACCAGATCGGACGGAAAGAACGGGAACGCAGGCAAAGGGAGCGGAAATGAAAGGGATGCAGATCTTTTTAAACGAGACTCATGATAGCACTTCGATCTCAAGCCGCGGCTGCATAGCGACAGGAGTGGTTTGTGTTGGAGCTCTTGTTCCCGATGGAATTTCCAGTAAGCATCGAAATCGCCACTGGATCGCAAAAAACGAATCCGGATGATCGCTTCGGCACTCTTCAAACGCCAGCGAGCTCCGGTACGATCCAGCCGATCCTTGATCAGGTGACGGCAGGCGGTAGAACGCATCGAAGTCTTGCGACATCTTGACTGTCTGCTCGATGATCTGGCGTTTGGGAACCACACCGCCCGTTGTCTCCTGGATGCCATCCACACACTCGTCAAAGGAAGAGTCTGCCACCTCTCGAGCTACCAGAGACACAGTTCAGAAGAGTATTTGTCTTCCGGAAGATTGAGGGCCGCATCCAGAGGAAACAGGCTCCCAGTTCCTTTGGCAGCGTAGCCTTTCCTCCTGACCACCACCTCTCCAAACTCGGTCATGAGGTCCCTCTCACAGTCTGCACGACACTGGGTGCGAACGACCCCGTCGCTCCCCTCAATCGATTCCATCCGTTTCTCGCGTCTGGCACGCACAACCAGAAAACCTTGGACCAGGAGGCGCATAACCTCATATCCGTCCTTCTTGATCAGGGCCTCCGCCTGATCATGTTGCATCTCATCCGCTGCATCTCCGTGAAGTTGATGGATGAGTGTCTCCACATGATCACGGGCCGGACGGAACGCTTCCTTTACGAGCTCGGTATCGCACACTGGGCTCACAGTAAGTCTCCTTGGGTTGTAGGTGGGCACCCTACAATGCCTCAAGAAAGACAGGGAGTCCAGTACTTTGACATTATTGAGAAAAATAATATGGCGCACCTCCTTTGTGCCTTCGTTTCAAAAGATCTGCACCCGGAAGGAAATCATACCGTTTGGAAGCGAAGGAATACAAAAAGGCATTGGGTTGGCTCTTTCTGGCGGTGGTTTTCGCGTAGAAGCATGCCCGAGTCCTGTTTGTTCATTGTTACCCCCGGTGGAGGGCAATCAGGCGAACATCACCCTCCACCTGATCTCAAGTGTTACTGAGTGGTCCCTTTAGTCTGGCCCATGCCTTTACCCATACCTTGGCCCATACCTTTACCCATGCAACCCCTCATGCCTTTGCAGCAGGTCATTTCATCCTTTACCAGCGTACCATCTCCATTGGCATCCATGGATTTGAACATTTCCTGTGTATGAACCGTGAACTCTTCCTTCGAAATCTTTCCGTCGTGGTTGGTGTCGATTGAATCAAATCGTTGTTGGCATCCCATCATTGGAGCACCACTTTGGGCGCCCGTACCCTGTCCACCACCCTGGGCAAATGCCATACCTGCGATCAGGAACAATGTCAACAGTCCAACCAGAACGATGAGCTTGAAATCCTTCATTTTTTCTCCTCTTGCGTGAATAGTTTTGATCAGCCGATTTCCAATACTCAACAGTTTCGATTCAAATCTAAGTCTTTCTGCTGGAATGGGAAGCGGTGGGCAGCTTTGGGGCGGTCACAACGAATCCTTCTACCTTTTCAGTGATTGCTTTGTCGTCCTCCACAAAAAATGAATCACTCTTCGTCACCGCTTCGCCTGCGGAGTGTATCGACCCACGTACCGATTCCTAACATTGCCACCAAGGTTCACTTTCCCCTGATTTCCTCACTCTGCACGCGCGGCCTTTACCGCCCGAATGAGCACCCCTTTCGTTACGGGTGAGCGATTGAACCCAGTCTCGGCCACCAGTTCAGCATCGGCAAACCCAGCTTACTCCAACAAGGTCAGGAAATCCTTTCCCGATATCGCGCCACCCTGTCACCCAGCCCATTCTTCCCCCATCGATTTGGTGTCGCTCGGAGACTCTCCAACCAGAACTTGATCGGCGATCATGAACCGTCCATCGGGTTTCAAAGACCCTGAAAATCTCTCTCAGAGCCTGGGCTTTATCAGGATGAGATTGATAACGCCGTTTGAGATCACAACGTCGAAGCTCTCATTGGGGAAGCTCATGCTCTCAGCGGAAGACTCCCTGAACACCACACTTCTTGCCACTGTACGTAACAAAATGATGGTTGCTCCATAGAGCATGTGGGACGATTGCTTTGGCCCCTCACACTATTTGCCTCCCAGCCAACCGGATGGAAAGCTTCTCCTGGACCCACTTCACTGCTTTGTCGGCATCAATGGGGCGGATGGATTTGGGTGCCCTGACAAGTTTCTTCAATCTGTTGGCGATGTTCGTCTCAGACAGATGGTACTTGGCCAGATACACGGCTTTCAGACCTTCCGGATTTCCTTCCGGGGCGCCATTCAAGTCCTCGATCACAATCCGCTTTTCGAGCGCTATCGTGCCGCGTGCTTGGAGAATGACGTCCTGCTCGACCTGGAGTATCTCCCGACTCTTCTTGATGAGGGGGCCATGAGGGTAATAGACGTGCCCCTCGTCGGCCAGTTGATAGAGAACGTAAAGTATGCCGGCTTGTGCCCTGAGCTCCGAGTCTTTGGCAAAGCCGAGCTTCTCTGCGATCTTGTCCGCGGTGATGAAACCAATCCCGAAGATGTCTGCCGCAAGCCGATACGGGTTTTCCTTGACCACCTTGTATGGACTCGTTGCCATACTGCTTGAAGATTATGGTCGCATAGCCCGAACTGACCCCGTAGCTTTGCAGAAAGACCATGACCTCACGGATCTCTTTCTGGTCGGCCCAGGCCTGCTTGATCATCTGGATTCTTTTTGCGCCGATTCCATCCGCTTCGTTGAGGCGCTCGATTCCGGTTTCAATGATGTTGAGGGTTTCTTCCCCAAACATCTTGACTATCCGGCGGGCCATTACGGGACCGATGCCTTTGATGAGTCCCGACCCCAGGTACTTCTGGATACCGTGCACGGTGGCTGGGACAAAGGACCTGTAGGTGACAATTTTGAACTGCTCGCCGTGCCTCGGATGATTTGCCCACTCGTCTTGCATCCAGATGATTTCTCCAGGAATGGGCGCCATCAGACTGCCAACCACTGTGACCAGGTCACTTCGTCCTGAGACCTTCACTCTGGCGACGGTGTAGCCGTTCTCCTCGTTAGTGTAAGTGATTCTCTCAATCTGACCTTGAAGTTCTGCGAGTATCCCCATATTCTGTCTCTCTGGTTTTCATTACGAGCCGATGGGCATTATACCACGCAAAGATGGGAGCCGCATGGACTACCTGGAAGCCATAAAAGAGTACAATAGTCGCCAAGCCTCACCGGTGATTGCGAAGACCGCTCTTTTGGTGATTGACATGCAGCGTTGCTTCTCGGGAATTGCGCAATCTATCTTTGGAAACGTGATGGCCCTGATCGACGCATGCCGGTCGGTGGGAGTGCCGGTCATTTTCACCCGCCATGGGCACCGGAATCCCAAAGAAGACGGCGGAATGCTGGCGAAATGGTGGGGCGATCTCATCAGCTATGGCTCTTCAGAGTGGGAGTTGATCGATGGCCTTAAGCCTGAAAATAGTGAACTTCTGATTGACAAGACCCGCTACAGTGCTTTTCACGAAACAGAATTGGACGAATGGCTCCAGAGGACAGGGATGGAAGAACTCATCATTACAGGAGTCATGACGAACTGTTGCTGTGAAACGACCGCCAGGGATGCTTTCGTAAGGGATTACCGGGTGTTTTTCGTAGCCGATGCCACTGCCACGGTAAACGATGAACTGCACCTTGCCTCGTTGAAGAACCTTGCCTACGGGTTCGCTCACATCGTCACCACGAGGAGTCTGCACGAATGCTTGAAGGCTATCTGAATGACCTCATTTCACAGCGTCTTGCCGCCCTGATAGTTTTTGGGATTGTTATGGTTGTGCTGATCTCCGGATGCCAGAGCGCGCCCTCTCGATCTCCCGGCCTTCGGGACGGGCGGCTCTCTGGCTGCCCTGATTCCCCCAACTGCGTATCTACCGAAAGCATCGGGGAGAAGCACTCTATTGCCCCACTTACCTTCACGTCATCCCCTGGCGATGCGCTCAATTGCCTGAAACGAATAATAGCCGACATGAAGCGGACGAAGATCGTCCAGGCGGACGATTACTACATGTGGGCAGAGTTCAGAACCCTGCTCGGGTTTGTGGATGATGTGGAGTTCTACATCGATGACAGGAGTCGCACAATTCGGATGCGCTCAGCTTCGAGATTCGGGTATTGGGATTTCGGTGTAAACCGGAGGCGGCTTGAGGAAATCAGAAGCCGGTTCGATCATGAATGCGGATAGTATGCAGGAGGAGCTATGAAGGCAGTTGCCATCAATGGAAGCCCAAGGAAAGGCGGAAATACGGAGATTTTGTTAAAAAGAGTCCTGGAGACCCTGAATTCTGCCGGATGGGACACGGAGCTCATCCGGGTCGGAGGGAAGAATATCCATGGATGCCTTGCTTGTTACAAGTGCTTCGAGAACAAAGACATGAAATGTGCCAGAAAGGACGACATCTTTAATGAATGTATGGAAAGGCTGTTACACGCCGATGCTATGATTTTGGGCTCACCGACCTATTTCACGGATGTCAGTGCCGAGCTCAAAGCCCTGATTGATCGATCAGGACTGGTCTCCTTGGCAAACGACCGGGCATTTTTCCGGAAGATCGGGGCTGCTGTAGTTGCAGTACGCCGAGGGGGAGGCACCCACGTTTTCGACACAATCAACCACATGTTCCTCATGTCCGGGATGATCGTGCCGGGGTCCATCTATTGGAACTTGGGCATTGGGCTCGACAAGGGCGATGTTCTCAATGATGAAGAGGGGCTGAGGAACATGCAAGACCTCGGAGAGACCATCGCATGGCTCGGCAATAAGATCTCAGCCTGATAGCGCATGCCGCAATCTTGAAGGTATAGGCCGCATACCCATGCGGCCTATACCCGATTATCTCCAGCTTGTCCTACGCCCAAATGTGATGACGACATGCATTATGATGATCGGTGCTCAATTCACGTCGTGACGGAAGAGCGGGGTCATTGTGACGATTGAACCAGCCGGCATGCTGACGAAGTTTGGAGAACATTGAATGGCTGAGTTTTTATTCCCATCATCCTATCGGTGCGACTGTGGACACGAGAGCCATTTTTCAGAGAGAACTGTGCCGGAACTGGCCAAAATGAGCCTTCGGAAGCCCCAGCACTTGGCCTTTTCCAGAGCATCGAGTTGAAGCTCAAGGTTTTGGTCGTCGGTTGAGACTCGGACGTATCCTATCAGCATCGTATCCTCTCAAATATCAAGCATCACCTTATAGCGGCGCTTGCCCACGATGGACTCGGATGGCCCAACCCAGGTCGCGGGAATCACCCTGGTTTGCCCTTGCAGGTTCACGTAGCGAGGGTCGCGGTAAATCCTCACGTGCGCCCGACGCTCGTGGGGGCGCGGGCTTCTGCCGGACCCGTCGGGCTCGGGCAGGCGCATGCGGCGCCTTATCTCCTTGGGCTCGGCCAGGATGTAAATGGGTCTGTCGTCACTCCTCGGAATCTTCACGGTCTTCTTTTGGGCCTTCTTTTTCACGGGAGAGACTTCAACCACGAAGCGCGACGGCTGATTCGCCATCACGATTTCCATGATGGCCACTTTGGCATTGGCTAGGGCGCTTCGGCGCAACATCTCCCAATCCACGAGATGGTCGTCGCGCCCTCTTTGGCCGTGATTGAAGACGCGGCGCTCGGAAAGCATCCACGCCTCCTCGACATGCCCGCTCGCCTGCGTAACGCCCTTGGGCGCCAGCGCCAGGCTGACATAGCCCCAATGCACTTCGGCCATGTTGGGGTCAAGGGCGATCATCTCGTTTCGTATTGTATCAGTGTCAATTTGATCAAGCCCAACCAGGCTGTTCGCCTTGCGATCATAGGTGCTGGACGGCTGCTTCAGGGTCGTAACCTCGATAAACATGCGTGGGATGCCGAGGCCGCGTATGTCGGGCTCGGGGTCGTGGAGGATGATAAGTCCGGCAGCGTCCTCGACCGCCACGGTGCGAAAGGGCAGGAAAAAGCTTTCGCTGATGAATTGCCGCTCCTCCTCGGGATAGTCCGCGGGAAGAAACTCGTGGGGCGCTGCATCGAAGCTGAAAATCTTGGCCGCGCTCGCATAGGGCCGCAGCTCCGGTAAATGCCGCTCTACCAGGCCACAGAATCTATCGAAGATCATTTCTGTTGCCCTCTCCTCTTCTGAAAAGTCGTCACCACCCTACCAGTTTCAAGAAGGTTTTCAAGAATCACCAACCCCCATTTCACCGTGGAGATGGCGGCCGCCTGTATCGTTCCATAAAACGTTCGTTTTCAAGAATTCGATATGTCAGTGATCAAAGTGCGACGGCAACCGCCGGGAGCCATGAAACACCCTTAGGATTTCGATGTTCTTGCCCTTCACGCGATACGGAACAAGGTAAGGTGTACCCGTTATGACCAGCTCCCGCGTTCCTGGAACCCGACCGGGACGCCCGATGACCGGATGATCTACCAAAGCATCAACGAGACCCAAAATGCGATTTACCAGTTCCCTGGCGGCGTATAGGTTATCCTTGGCGATGCAAGCCACTTCATCGTCCAGATTCTTCAAGGCGGTTCTCAGCCACCGAATACTATACCCACTTGGCACGGAACGCCCTCAACTCTTCATCCGTGGCAAAGTCGCCGGCCTCAGCCTCCTGGATGGCTTCCAGGGTCTCCTCTACCTGCCAAGCCTGGGTCTCAAGGTATGCCTCCACGGCTTGGGCAATAAGAAATCCCTTTTTGCGCCCTGTGGCTTGTGCCAGAGCTTCAAGCCTCTCCTTGTCCCTGGCTGGTATCCTTGCCGTAATGGTCGCTGTTTCGCTCATGGCTTCCTCTCTCATTGTGCACTTGTCTATAATGCACACAAATTACTCCGAACGTGCAACCCAGCCCTTACTCCCATTCCACATAGGGCTGGTTCTTTGTGTCAGCATCCCATATTATTCTCATAATAAGGTGTTCTCCTTGACCCGATGTTTTCAAATGCATCCGGTCCGGATATTTGATCTGATGGGAGTCGTGTCGCGCCGTTAAGGACAAGCAGGCCATTCATGAGTCCGTCCTTCCGATGAAAAAACAGGACTTCAACAAACCTAGCCGTGGATGATGATTTCAATGGCTTCAGGTTTCACGCCAAAAGTCAAAGCTAAGCCTTTCTTGGCCTCGGCAATCGTCAGTCCTCCTGACGACACTCGCGGCGACTCGGATTCCGTTTTCTCGAGTTCTATGACTGTTTCTGGCACCGGCTCAAAATGTACACCGTCGAGTGATAATGACAACTCATCAAGCGTTTTGAAGTAGCGCACCGGGTTGCGCCAGCCTTTCCAGAAGTCCGGGATTTCGATATTTCCCGCTCTCGTTCTGCTCCGGTAGAGCGCCATCACATGAGGCCAGACCGAAATTGTCTCCTCATACCCCTCGCACCGCGCCCATGTGCCTGTGCCAAGACGAGGCTTTGGCCAAAAATCCGGCCTGTGTATCCAACGACAGTGGTGGCCCCCATGCATGCAGAATACTGGTTCGCTCTTCCATCGCAGCCCTCGTTGATAGCCTTTGCAAAGAGTGTATAATCCCCTTCGCGAGGAAATACGGTTGCTCAGGAAGAAAGCATATTGCATTTCGTTTAATCACGGAAGCAACTGAAAGGCACGAGAATTCTATCGATGCAATGAGAAGATGCCCGGAGTTCTATGGAAAAGATAAAAACAAGGCAGGAGCAAAAAACCACCGTGTGGGGCGGCTATCTTCTCGCCCTGGGCGCGACACTGATCTGGTCGTGAAACTTCATCGTTGCTCGAGGACTCTACAATTCGGTCTCTCCGGCCACTCTGGCCTTCCTGCGCTGGCTTACAGCAACTCTGGCCCTGCTGCCCCTTGCCGCCCCGTCGCTTTTTAAGGAACGCCGTACGATAAAGCGCAACTTTGGCTACCTGTTTCTGACCGCTCTCCTGGGTGTGACGGTTTTCAACACACTGCTCTATCTTGCAGCACGCTCCACAAGCGCCCTGAATCTCTCGCTCATAGCGACTTCGTCACCCATCTTCACACTTGTGCTCGCGCGCATCTTCCTCGGTGAAGCACTCACAGCAGGACGGGTATCAGGTCTTGCCGTTGCTGTCTGCGGAGTATTCATCCTCCTGACAGGAGGCGACCTTTCCGTGCTCCTGGGTCTGCAATTTTCTGTCGGTGACCTCTGGATGCTCATGGCCGCAATGATCTTCGGCGCGTATACCGTTCTTGTAAGGCGAAAACCCGAGCACCTCAGCCAAGCTGCATTTCTTTTGGCAACGTTTTCACTGGGTCTGGTTCTGCTTGCACCCTGGACTGCATGGGAGGCAGGACACCATGGCCTGCCGAATCTCAGCTTTGCTTTGCTCGGGTCGGTGCTCTACATCGGTTTGGGAGCGTCTTTGGCCTCCTATTTTCTCTGGAACAAGGCAATCGCCTCCATCGGTCCCGTGCGGTGCGGGTTCATCTATTACACTCTGCCTATTTTTAGCGGGATGGAAGCATTTCTTCTGCTTGGAGAACCCGTAGGATGGGTACATGCCGTAAGTAGCCTGCTCATATTCAGCGGCATCATGCTGGCTACACGATCATAACAAAAGCCCCGGAAGAGATTCGCTTGATCGGCTATTTGCCCTCACCATCCGCTAGGCGCTTCTTCATGGCCTTCTCCCGTTGCGGCTGCGATCTGGCCTCCAATCCTGTAGCCAACCTCCCAAATAGTGGGCTGGTCTGCTGGAAAGGTTCGTTCACCGCGTTTGGTCTTCGTTGGCATGGGCCTAATAGGCAGGTGATCTGAGCCCCTCGATTCCTGAATATCACGCCACGTAGAGCACAGATAGAGTACCAGGGAGACTATTGGTGCAATTTCAGCAGCATGCTTCACCGACTCTGTTGCCCCCGGTCAAAGATGGACCCATGCCTATCCGGTTACTGAACAATGGTCACTCGTATCCAACTACCCACCCGGTTGCACCCACGTCCCGTCGCAGGGCCCGTCGTAGGTTGGCGCATTTTGCTGCATTGCAATCGCCAGCCTTGATTCGGTAAGATGATCCGCGCAGGGCTGACCCCAAGAGTCCACCGCAGATCTGAGTTTTGTTCAATAACCGGATAGGCATGGTTGGTCCATAGAGCATTTGGGGACATTATCTTCCTGTTTCTTTTAGTGAAATGCAGAAAGGCGGCAGGTATGGTCTCAAATGCTTTGTCGAAGGTCTCGCAGGGTGCGACGCTTTCGACCGGTTCAACAGTCTACCGCAGTCAGGGCCGATGGCCAGGAACGCAGTCGCCGCGTTCTTCGGAACACTGGGGTGAGCCTCGGGTTTTGGTGCGACTTCTCCCGGAGCGAGTAATCGAAGGGTTCTGGAAGGTTGTCTTGAACAAATCCTCCAGTGTGACCTGCCCGGCAGGGTCTATTTTGACAAGTATCTCTCCCGCCTTCAACGCCATAATCGGCGGCCAAACACACTTTTGGATCTTCCCAGATCGGTCTCGGAATCGACGTGCCCAAGTCGATGCTGATGGCCGGTGGCCGGTTGGACCGTGAACCGCGCTACCGGGAACCAGGGGCGATACGGTCTCGATTGGAACCGTTTGTGAATTGGTTTTGATCGGCTGATGAAGGGAGCCAAGCCAATCTTCAATGCCTCAGCTTTTTTCGTCTGTGGATTCGTTATCCTTAATCGAGACACTTCGTCTCTGGCAGGCGGCAAAGAAAAGGTAATATGCAAAGAGAAACGGCAGCGTACCGAATGCCAACTCGAAGTTCCCTTTGAACAGGTGATAGGTTCCGAATGTCACGATCAGCAAGATTATTACGATTTGAATTACCGCCATTAACTTCAGCATAACCGTCTCTCTATGGTGACCTGTCCTTGCCGAAAGGTAACCGCTCACCATTTTGCTGGTGAACACCTGCAAATCTATGTGCAGATCCAGTCTAACCGAGAGGAATCTTGATAGGAAGACTATTGTTTCGGAATGTCCACCACCAAAGAAACGTCACGAATACCTTCTTGACCACACCCGCGGCGGTGTCGCCATGCGCGTGTTGGGCGTTACCGACAAGGAATCCGCGATGTGGGAAGAGTGCAACATCGATGCTTTCACTGCGGCTGGAGCCGGTGTTTCTCATTCCTCCTCTTGCCCCACCGGCATTGACGGACCAACCAAGACAGACGAAAGCAGATTTTTCGATGAACAAGGCCAGAAAACGGTCAATACTCCCTCCTGATGATCGCACCAATAGTATGTAAATCCGGCCCAATCCCGACCTGTGGCTCCGAATCTCCATGATGAGCTCGATCCTGTATGGTGAGGCTTGATAGAATGTGCATCGTAGGTTCGAAAATGAATGAGCTCCCGACCATCGGTGAAGGGGAACGGGCGACAATGCACTTTTCAGCTCTCCATAGCCGGGATGCAGGCGTGTCTACTTTTTCTTGCTTTTGGGCGCAGATTTCTTTTTCGGGGCAGGCTCTGCCGGCTTTTCAACCTTCGGGTTTAATTTTTCCTTAAGAGCTTTACTCGGAAGAAAGCGCACCACCTTCTTCGTTGGGATGGCGATAGTCTCTCCCGTCGTAACTGTTCACTCCCCCCTCGATTTATTTGGGTGGAATCTGAAAAAAGTACGGGACAAGATCTCTGTATTCGGTCATACTACTCGTGCTATGACCCGACTAACCAAAGATGATCTTGCACAAATGGATCGGCCCTACTTGGAGGCTCTTGAACACGAGCGTCTGGTGGATGTGGCCTGGAACCTGCGCGAATTTGCAGTGGGGCAGGTGGAACGGCTCGAACAGAACTCCACCAACAGTTCAAGACCGCCGTCTTCTGACAGCCCATATCAGAAAGACGCCAAGGGAGATTCGGTTGCGAACGAAGCGGAGAAGCAAAGCCCATCGGCAGATGATACTGATAAGAAGGATACTGCTCAGGTAAGCACACCCACCGATCAGTCGCAGCCTGAGCTGGCAAAGCGTTCCTCTGGCAAGCAGCCTGGTGGACAGGGGTTTTGGCGTTCTGAGCCCCTCATACCTAAAGCTAGGATTCCACACTGTCCGGAGCAGTGCGCAGCCTGCAATGCACGGGTTCAGGTTCCTCATGATTGCGCTCCGTACATGGGACACCATGTGTTGGAGCTCGAGAAGACCCCTTCAGGGATTTGCATCGTCTGTACGCTTCACCATTACTATATCGCAGTGTGCCATTGCGGCCATGAGACAAAAGCCCGTCCCGGCGAAGGGTATATCTCCTCGGTTAAGGGCCGCAAAAAGGATCTGAAGCTCACCGAATATGTTCTGGTGGGTCCCATGTTGGCGACGTTTCTCGCCGCCCTGTCGAATCGGTACAGGATGTCACGAGTGAAGATCAGGGAATTCCTTGCCTACTGGCTGAATACAGAGCTGGGAGTCGGAACGATCGACCGATGTATTCGAGAAGCGGGGATCGCGTGCTTTCCTGTTGTCGAAGAGCTTGTGAAAGAACTTCAAGAGGCGGATATTGTAGGTCTCGATGAAACTCCATGGTATGAGAACGGTCGCCTGAAGTGGCTGTGGGTGGCGATTTCAAAGTTCACAGCCGTTTTCCACATTGGCACCCGTAAGAAAGAGGAGCTCTTGAATCTGATCATGGTGGGCTTTACCGGGTGGCTCGTGACAGACGGCTACATGGGCTATCGTGATCGAGAAAGACGGCAGCGATGTCTGGCGCATCTGATCCGAAAAGCCATTGCTCTTTCGGGGGCTGTGGACCAAAAGGCCGCGAAAATGGGCGATTGGCTCCTAAGAGAGCTAAAGGGGCTCATAAAGGCCATGGCTGAAGGGGGCGAGGATGCCAAGAAAAAATGCTGCCCAATCCTCGCCCGACTCAAAAGGGCATGCATCCTGGGAGAAAAAGAAGAACACTCCAAATTGAGATCCCTGGCCCGGGAAATACTCAATGACTGGGATGCGGTGGTGGCCTTTGTCAAGAATCCGAATCTCCCTCCGACTAATAATGATGCGGAAAGAGCGCTCAGACATGCAGTAATCTCGCGCCGAATCAGCTTTGGCACTCGCACCCCTGAAGGCAGCCGTGCTTACGCCGCCCTGCTGAGTATTATCGAAACATGCCGGTTACGCAATCAGGATCCTTGGTCTTACATCGCTCAGACCATCGCCCTTGCCCGAAAGGGTATCGCTCCACTCCCTATTCCTCCTGTCCTTACTGCCTAACCACAAGGGGGGAGTGAACGCTTACCTCCCGTCCTCGGGTTTCGTCCTGTACGTGCGGCACGTTCCGCCACCTTCAGTGTGCCAAATCCAATCAATGTGAACGACTCGCCTTTTTCCAGGACTTCTTTGATGGTCGCGAAAACAGCGTCCACTACTTTTTCAGTAGTGGCCTGAGTGACTTCTGCCTTCGCCCGAACGTTTTTCAGCAAATCGGCCTTTGTCATAAGGTTCCCCTCCTTATTGGTTGTTCTCCAGACGTGATTCTTTGGTATGTGACCTTTCTTCTCCTTGAACCAGATGTTGACGTTTGACGATTTTACAACTTATTCTACAGCAGAATATTTGCCAATGGCAAATGTCTGGAGTGTTGTGTTTTGTTCCCTGATTGGAGAGAGATGTGTCGTTCTTTTCCTATATTTACCAAAACGGTATTTGGATTTCGATCCCGGCGTTCATCGCGTCCGTGGCAGCGCTCGTCTACCTCATCTTGGACGTGATCAGGGTCATGAAACAAGCGCGCCTGACCAGTGTCCCGCTCGTGGAGAAGCAGGGCCTGGAGCTCGCCGAGGCTGGCCGGGTGGTCCTCTGTATGGAGGGGCCGCTATTTACGACCCG
>Ga0351873_10135_pt1 | contig 20493 bp, 16 predicted proteins | sample TotcelFGM3001N11_FD_206764 | JGI IMG/M metagenome (GOLD analysis project Ga0351873, IMG submission 206764) | Enriched cells from coal bed in the Powder River Basin, Montana, United States - Total cells FGM rep2 HSBNCT.FGM.300.1.N11 ... | reverse complement strand
CAGCGGCCAGCCCGCCGCGGGCGAGCGCGTACTGAAGGCCATCCAGGTCGTCACCGGGACGAAGATGAAGAGCCAAGCGGCCGGAAGGATGGGCTACAGCACGACCGAAGTGGGCGATTTGGTGGTCGAGGCCCTGTAATGCGTCGCAGGATCGTCGTGCCGCATCCATGAATGCACGCTACCGTTCCCCTGACCAGCCTGCCGACGTCCGCATGAAAGGCTTCGCCCGCCGCGTGGCCGTTGCGGACGCCGTAGGCTGGGTTCGGTCGCACGCGCGGGTGTTGTGTTCCGAGACCGCCGTGCTGGCACAGCTGGCTGGCCGCACGCTGGCACAGGACGTCCTCAGCGAGGTGGACGTTCCGGGCTTTGATCGTTCGATGATGGATGGATTCGCCGTCCAGTCGAACGATACCTTGGGAGCTTCGCCGTACAACCGTTTGCGGCTCCGCGTCCTGGGAACGATTTTGCCGGGAACCCGGTACTCGGGAGTCGTCGGTGCGGGGCAAGCTGTCAAGGTGATGACGGGCGCAGCGATGCCGGCGGGTGCGGATGCTGTTTTGCCCGTCGAGCAAACCGAGCCGGTCGATGGGCGGGCGTCGGAAATTTTCGCCGTCGGCGAGGTTTCGCCGGGAAAACACGTCGGCCGACAGGGTGAAGACGTGGCGTGCGGCCAGGCGGTCCTGGCGGCGGGCCGCAGAATTCGCCCGCAGGATGTCGGCGTGCTGTCGTCGATCGGCGTGGCTCAAGCGGCCGTAACAAGGCGCCCGCGCGTGCGCATCGTGATCACTGGCAACGAGTTATTGCCGGCGGGGACCAGGTCGGCGGGAACTCAAATCACGGACGCCAACGGTCCGATGCTCTCTGCGCTAGTGAGCCGCGACGGCGGTTTGCCCGTCGATCCAGGGATCGTCCCGGACGATCCGCGGGCGATTCTCGCCGCCATGCGAGCCGACGCCGATCTAATTTTGGTATCCGGCGGATCGAGTGTCGGGCAAGAGGATCATGCCCCGGCGCTGCTCGCGCAACATGGCGAGTTGGCGATTCACGGGGTGGCGATGCGGCCAAGCAGTCCGGCAGGCATGGGGATCTTGGACGGCCGCCTCGTGTTCTTGCTTCCCGGAAACCCGGTGTCCTGCCTGTGCGCCTACGATTTCTTCGCGGGACGCGCCATCCGAATGATGTCGGGACTGACGGAACAGTGGCCTTATGTCGAGCGGCGTCTGAGGCTTCGGCGCAAGCTGGTTTCCACCGTCGGCCGGGTGGACTATGCGCGCGTCAAGATCGTCGAGGGCGAAGTCGAGCCGCTGGCTATCAGCGGCGCTTCGATTTTGAGTTCGACCACGCGCGCGGATGGTTTTGTCGTCGTATCGGAGGACAGCGAAGGATTTCCGGCGGCTGCGGAGGTTTCGGTCTGGTTGTATTGACGCCTTGCGGACATTTTGGGTACTATTCCGCGCGCGGTCGAGGATTGCAGATCGACCGCGTGTGGTATTCTCCAAATCCCAAGGCTGTACTCCAACGGGGCGTCTACGCGTGTTCGATCGCGGTCCGAGCCTGCTGGTTCTCGGTGTTCTCGTCGTGTTGGCCGGCTGTTCGACATGGGCCACCAGTCCGGCGGGCAAGTCGTTGTTGCAGCCGGCCCGCATGTCGCCGGACAGTGTCGTCGTCGAGTTTGCGATGCTCGATCTTGACAGCGTGGCGCAGACGCGGACGGCGGAGTTGTGGCGAGAGGCGGACGAGCAACAGATCCCCGTCGAGACGCGGCAGAAGCTGGCACAGCAGGGCTTTCGCTGCGGAGTTGTGGGCAACCAGCTGCCGTCGTGGCTGACGGACGAACTGGTCAGCCAGGGCAAGCACTTGAAGCTGGATGAATCCGAACAGACCGCCGTGGTCAGCGACTTGTTGACGGAGCGGCGGATTCAGAGCCGCGCGAATCAGCGGCGGTCCGTGCCTGTCGGATTGAAATGCAAGGAATTGGTCGTCGGCCAAGATGAAACGGATTCCAACCCGCCCCGCAAGTTTGCCGATGCTCAATGCCACCTCAGCTTGACCGTCGTCCCGAAAGGTGATGGGCAAGTTGAGTTGGTATTGCTGCCCGAAATCCAGCATGGTCCCATGCATCAGCGGTGGGTCGGCCGGGACGGTTTGTTCCGCTTGGAGGCCAGCCGCGATTCGGAGCGTTTCGAAGAATTGCAGACCGCCGCCACACTCTTGCCCGGCCAGACCTTGATTCTGTCAGCCTTGTCCCAAAAAGGCGGCGCGGGCCGAGCATTCGCCGGCACGTCGAGCGGCGACGTGCCGTCGAGCGGCAAGATCTTCCTTTTTCGCCTCGCTCAGACCCAATTCGACGACCTCTTCAGCCCGCTGCAAACGCGCACCCCTATTGCGACCCAACCGCTATAGCTTACGATATAGACTACAAGCTACGTTGGACCTTTGAGAGGAGTTTTTCTGCTATGCCTTTGATTCCCTTACGGACTTTGTTGGACCACGCGGCCGAAAACAATTACGGCGTCGCGGCGCTGAACGTCAATAACATGGAGCAGATCCAGTCCATTATGGAAGCGGCCCGGGAGACGGATTCCCCGGTAATTGTGCAAGCGTCGCGCGGAGCCCGCTCGTACTCGCAGGACGCCTATCTGCGGCATCTGATGCTGGCCGCCGCCGAGCTGTATCCGGACATTCCAATCGTAATGCACCAGGATCATGGCAACAGCGTCAAGACGTGTCTGAGTGCGATCGAAAACGGTTTCACCTCGGTGATGATGGACGGTTCGTTGCAGGAAGACGGCAAGAGCCCGTCCGATTACGCCTACAACGTCCGGGTCACTGCCGAAGTCGTGCGGCTGGCACACGCCCGCGGCGTATCGGTCGAAGGCGAGTTGGGCTGCCTGGGTTCGCTGGAAACCGGGATGGGCGAAAAAGAGGATGGGCACGGATTCGAGGGCAAGCTCAGCCACGATCAATTGCTGACGTCCCCCGAGGAGGCCGCGCAATTTGTGGCGGACACCGGTGTGGACGCCTTGGCGGTCGCGATCGGCACCAGTCACGGCGCCTACAAGTTCACCCGCAAGCCGGACGGCGAAGTCCTGGCGATGGCCCAGATCGAGAAGATCCACAAGCGGATCCCCAACACGCATCTGGTGATGCATGGCAGTTCCTCCGTGCCGCAAGAGCTGCAGGACTTGATCAACAAGTACGGCGGCCAGATGAAACAGACCTGGGGCGTGCCCGTCGAAGAGATCCAGCGGGGAATCCAGCACGGCGTCCGCAAGATCAACGTCGACACCGATAACCGCATGGCGATTACGGCCGCCATCCGCAAGGTCTTGTGGGAGACTCCGGAAAAATTCGATCCGCGCGATTACCTCAAGCCGGCGCGGTCCGCGATGCAGGAAATCTGCAAACAGCGGATGATTCAATTCGGCCAGGCCGGGCACGCTCCCGCCGTTCGGAAACTGGTGCCTTAACACGGATCATGCTCCTGAAATTGATCGCCTGCAACGTGTTTATGCGCGAAGCGTGCTTGTGTATCGCACGCTCGCCGCACGTCGTGGACGTGGATTTCTTGGAGCTGGGGGAACACGCCCAGCCGCAGCGCTTGAATGCCGCGCTGCAGGCGAAGATCGATCAGGCCGAACAGAGCCCGAAAGCCTATGCGGCCATCCTGCTGTTGTACGGGCTGTGCGGGAATGCCGCCGTCGGCTTGCGGGCGAGAAAAACCAAACTCGTCCTGCCGCGGGCCCACGACTGCTGTACGATCCTGCTGGGGTCCAAAGAACACTTTCAGGAGCATTTCCAGGACAATCCCAGTACGCCCTTCAGCTCCGTGGGCTACCTGGAACGCGGCAGCTACTATCTCCGCACCGAAGGCGGCGAACACCGGATCCACTATGGCGACCAGTACGCTGCGCTGGTCGAGCAGTATGGCGAGGACAACGCCCGGTACATCTGGGACAGCATGCATCCGGAGAACCCGGATCCGATGACCACTCGCGCCGTGTTCATCGACGTGGCGGAAACGAGCGGCCTGGGTGCAGCGGAACGATTTCGTTTGCAGGCCGAGTCCGATGGCAAGACGTGTGTGCAATTCGCCGGCAGCCTGGCGCTGATCAGCCGCTTGCTGAACGGCGATTGGGATCCGGCCGATTTCCTGATCGTCGAACCGAACCACAAAACGGCCGGCGTCTACGACTGGACGGAAATCGTGCGCGCCGTGCCCGCCGAGTGATTTGGGCGGCGGGCACGGCCCCGCGTGTGTGGCACTGCTTGGAACCGCGCCGACTCACCATAGGCAACCGATTTTCCACGGTTCCCAGCAGTGCTGAAGCGCGAAGCAACGTCGCCCGAGTTTCCGCACGGCTGACTCGCACGCCGGCAGCGTCCACTCGTCAGAATCACCGTCATCCGGCGGCGTGCGAGTAAGCCGTGCCACACAAAGCGCGCCGGCGCCTTGGCAGGCGTGGCCCTGCGAGCCTGCTGTGTGGCACTGCTTGGAACCGCGCCGACTCACCATAGGCAACCGATTTTCCACGGTTCCCAGCAGTGCTGAAGCGCGAAGCGACGTCGTTCGGGACTTCGCACGGCTGACTCGCATGCCGGCAGCGTCCACTCGTCAGAATCACGGTCATCCGGCGGCGTGCGAGTAAGCCGTGCCACACAACGCGCGCCGGCCCTTGGCAGGCGTGGCGCGGATAGGGGGGGCTTGAATTCCTGAACCTTTTCGTATCATGATGTAGCCACTGTTGTTGCTCCTTCAGTCTTGGTTTGCTTGCACTTCCAAGAATTACGAACGTTGCGCGCCAGTCTTGTAATGCCCTTCTTGTAAATTCCGAAGTCTCCGGCTTTGTGACCGCGCCGGAACTTGGTCGCCTCCATAACGGTTCCCGCGTCGCCGGGACCTCCGAGGGTACAGCCTGATGATTTCTCGATGGATTCCTTCTCTCGCGGTGATTCTGGCGGTCGCATCGGTCGCGGTGGCTCCTGGTTGCCGACCGGCGGAACCGCCGCTCCGGGACGCCCCGTCGACCGCTGCGCGGAAGATCGTGTATGTCGACAATTATCCAATGAAATACTTTACAGACCGGATCGCCAGCGACGCGGTCGAGCTCGTTTTCCCTTGTCCGCCCGGCGAGGATCCGGCTTTCTGGCGGCCGGATGCGGAGGCGATCCTGGGGTATCAACGGGCCGACTTGATCCTGTTGAACGGAGCGACGTATGCGAAATGGCTGGATTCTGTCTCGTTGCCCGAATCGCGTCTGGTGGACACTTCTCGAGCGTTTGTTGCGGACTGGATTCCGCTGGAGGATGCGGTGGTCCACCAGCATGGTCCCGGCGGCGAGCACGCGCATCAGGGCGTGGCGTTTACCACTTGGTTGGACCCGCGCCTGGCGGAGCGGCAAGCGGCGGCGATTCACGCGGCTTTGGTCCGGCTGGTCCCAGACCGGAAGCCGGCCTTCGACGCGAATTTCGCCGGGCTGCAACGCGACCTCGAACAACTGGACCAAGCGCTGAGCGAAGTGCTGGACGGCTATGCCCAAAAGCCGCTGTTGGCATCTCATCCCGTGTACCAGTACCTGGCGCGGCGTTGCGCATGGAATTTGAAGAGTCGACACTGGGAACCGGGAGAAATGCCGGACGAGCGGCAGTGGCACGAATTGGCCGCCCTGCTGGACAAGCATCCTGCAAAATGGATGATTTGGGAATCGCCGCCCTTGGACCAAGTCGCCGAAAGGCTCGAAGGCATGGGGGTCGGATGCCTTGTCTTCGAGCCCTGCGGCAACGTGCCGGAGCAAGGCGACTATCTACACATCATGCGTCGGAACATCGGCAATCTTACAGCGATCGTGGATGAATCATGAGCACGGGAATGGGAAAACTGGCGCGGAATCACAAGCTGACGGCACCCGCCGTCGCCGCAATTTGGATTCTGGTTTTCGGTTTGGCATCCGCAGTCGCCGACGACGCACCGATCCTCAGTCGCGTGGCGGAAGACATTCGCTACTTGGCCTCTGACGAGATGGAAGGCCGAGGTCCGGGGACACAGGGGCTGGAGAAAGCCGGTGATTACATCCGCACCGCCTTTCGCCAGTTGGGCCTGAAGAGCGGGACGTCCGACGATACCTACCGGCAGCCATTTCAAGTTTCGCTGGACGTCAAGCCGGTCGTCGGCAAATCGTCGGTGGTCCTGCGCGGTCCGGAGGGCCGGGAGTGGACCTTGGAGTCCGGGCGGGATTTTCAAGTTTTGGCGGCGGGTGGTTCGGGCAAGGCCGCGGCCCCGCTGGTGTTTGCCGGGTATGCCGTTTCGGCGCCCGCGCTGGGCTACGACGACTTCGAAGGATTGGACGTCGAAGGCAAGGTGCTGGTGGTCTTTCGCCACGAGCCGCAGCAGAACGATGCGGCCAGTAAATTCGACGGCAAGAACGCCACGAAGCATGCGTACATCAGCACCAAGCTGCAGCAAGCCAAGCAGCGAAAAGCGGCCGGCGTCCTGTTGGTCAATCCGCCCGCTACGACGGCGGCCGAGGGCCGTGATCAGCTGTCGCCGCCGAACGCTTTCGGCTCCAATCCCGCCGGGGTTCCGCTGGTGCAGGTGAGCCAATCGATCCTGGACGAACTATTGGCCTCGGCGCCGCTGCAGACGCCGCCGGGCAACACGTTGACGAATGCGGCGGCCGTCGAAAAACAGATCGACGGGGAACTGTGTCCCGTCTCGCAGCCTTTGAGCGGTTGGTCGGTGGAATTGGAGTCGGCGTTCGAGCGATCGACGGCCCTGACGGCGAACATTGTCGGCGTGCTCGAAGGCGCCGGGCCGCTGGCTCACGAGACGATTGTGCTGGGCGCCCACTACGATCACATCGGCCGGGGCGAGTTCGGCTCGCGAAAGCCGAATTCCGGGGAAATCCATAACGGCGCGGACGACAACGCGACCGGCACCGCGGCCATATTGGAATTGGCGCGGCGGATGTCGGAACGCGGACAACCGCCGGCGCGGCGGCTGGTCTTTATCGGCTTCAGCGGCGAAGAGAAGGGGTTAGTGGGCAGCAAGTACTACGTCGAGAATGCCTTGTTTCCCGCCGAGGACACAGTCGCCATGCTGAACTTTGACATGATCGGCCGGCTTCGCGACAACGAGCTGACCGTCTTCGGTGCCCGTTCGGCGGAAGAATTTTACCCGTTCCTGGATCGCGTCAACAGCACCGCGGCGCTGAAGCTGAAAAAGGTCGATAGCAGTCCGGCGATGGGGGATCATTTCGCTTTTTATCAGCGCGGCATTCCGGCGCTGCATTTCTTTACCGGCGTCACCGCCGAGTACCACACGCCGGAGGACGACTTTGAGACGATCAACATCCCGGGCGTTTTGCGCACGATCGACTTTGCCGAACAGGTGCTGGATTTGGTGCTCGCCGCTCCCGCCCGGCTGCAATTCGTCCCGGGCGGCAGCGCGCGGCCGGCCTCCGGCGGCATGGCTTACCTAGGCGTTACGCCCGACTATGCGGTCGGCACCGAGGGCCTGCGGATCACCGCCGTGACGGAAAAGTCCCCGGCAGCGGAAGGAGGCATAAAACCCGGAGATGTGATCCTGCGATTCGCAAATTCTGCCGTCTCCGACCTGCGGGGGCTGATGGACGGCTTGCGAAAGCAGAAGCCAGGCGATATCGTCGATATCGAGGTTCGCCGCAATCAACAATCCGTCACGTGTAAGGTGACTTTGGGCCGTCCCCAAGGGAGCTGAGTGACGAGCGGAGATCGCATGAAGGGGAGGGGCAGACGCATGGAGCGGCGGGAGTTTCTGCGGACCGGGATGGCGGCGCTGACAGGCGTCTGTTTTTCGGACCGTCTGAGCGCGCATCTCGCGGGACCGGCGGCGCAGGGGCGATTCCAGCTCAAGTACGCGCCGCATTTCGGCATGTTCAAGCATTCGGCCGGCGACGACCTGAGCGATCAGCTGAAGTTTGCGGCCGATCACGGATTTGTCGCGTGGCAAGATAACGGGCTGAAAGCCCGGTCGGGCGAAGTCCAAAAGAAGATCGGGCGGACGATGGCTTCGCTGGGCATGGAGATGGGGCTCTTCGTCGCCTCGGCGGCTTTTCCCGCGCTCCACGGCATCCGCAAGGACGACGCAGCTTGGCACCAGGTACTGGACGACATCCGCGACAGTGTGGAAATCGCCAAACGCGTCCGTTCCCAATGGATCACGATCGTGCCCGGGCGTGCGAGCGATGCGCGGGGTGCTGATTTGCAGTCGGACCAGGGTATCGAACTGCTGAAGCGGTGCTGTGACATTCTGGAACCGCAAGGGTTGGTCCTGGTGTTGGAGCCGTTGACCTGGGGCACTCATGTGCCTGGCACTCGAATCGTGGACAGTCCCGCGTGCCAGCTCCTGTTCGACCTCTGCCGCTGGGACATGACCGGCGGCGGTTTGGTGTCCAACATCGACTCGGCTTGGCCGGCGATCGGCTACGTCCAGTGCGCCGACAATCCGGGGCGAAAAGAACCGGGGACGGGGACCATCGACTACCCCAGCCTGTTCCGGCACCTTGTGGCACGAGGCTATACCGGGATCGTCGGCATGGAGCACGGCAACTCGAAACCGGGTGCCGCGGGCGAACGGGCAGTCATCGAGGCATACGTGGCGGCGGAACGAACCTGACGGAAGCGGTCGTGCGTTAATCCAGCCTCGCTGGAGTTTGACTTTCTCCGCCCCACAGGTGCTCGAATTCCGCGATCGTCTCCGGGCCGCGCTGCTGTCTTTCCCAGGCCGCCTGCCACAGCGAATACAAACCGGAAAGCATGACGCCGATTCCGCCGGCGACCAGCAACACGCTGGGCGGGATGGACAACGCCGTCAGCCCGATTCCGGCCGCCGAAGCGGCCAGGCGGATCGAGCCGTTCAGGAACACCATCACGCCCATGTAGCGGCTGGTGTCCTCGCGGGCCGGGGCAAAATAGGTGATGCCAATCTGCCACCACATGATCCACCATCCACCCTGGACGCTGCCGCGCAGAACTCGTCCCAGCACGGGCAGGATCACCAACGCGGGCGGGAACAGGACCGCACATGCGGGCGTGGCGGCCAGCAGGATCGCATCCAGGCCCCACAAGCATCGAATCCAGGCCCAGGAAATCCACGGATTGGTGTGATCGAGATACCGGCCCAAGGCCCCGGTCGCAGCAAATGCCGCCAGCGCCGGGACCGCATGCATGAGGAGGCTGCAGCCGACGTAACCGAAGCCCAAATCGCGGCTCAGAAACGCCCAAATCAACGGAAAATAGAGCATCTGGCAGAAGCCGTCGAGGAAACAGCCTAGCAGATAACGCCGGAAGCGGCCGTTGCCGGCGCTCAGCGCGACCAGCGCGCCGCGAAAACCACCGCGGAGTTGCGGGTTCGGATTGCGGCCCCATTCGATCACGTCCTGTTCTACCTGAATGCGGCGAAAGCACACGAAGCTGGCGAGACTGAGGACTCCGGCCAGCACCATGAGGATCTGAGCCATGTGATCGGCGGACCATTGCAGGTCCGGCGCCAAAGTCCCCTTCGCGATGCCGCCGACGGCGCGGGCGTGCCCGGCTCCCCAATGCAGCATCCATGCCGACGTGACGCTGGACGCCACAAACGCCAGCGACGCCCATTGCCGGACTTCGCCCGTGGCGTGCCCGCGGTGCGCGACGGGATAGTTGAGGCGCAAGATCGTGGTAATCGCGGGCCGGGTCATGACTTCGAACATCGCCCCGATGCCCAGCAGGGTCAGAAACCAAAACGCGCTGCCGGTGGCGGCGGCCATCGTCAAGGAACAAAGGCCCGCCAGGACCCCCGGAATAAAGACGAACGGCATCTTGGCCCGCGTGGCCATCCGCGCGCCCAGGTACAAACTGGCAATCATGCCGATGCCCGAATACAGTTCGCGGAGCGGCAGATGCCAATTGGCCGCCTCAAAGGCCTTGATCGCGACGATGGGTGCGTTCATCAAGATGCCTCCCGCCGTCGCATCCAGCAAGGCATATCTCAGATGACACCGGAACGTCCGCCGCGCATTGCCGACCAAGGGCGGACCACGAAAGAAACTCCGGAATTTCTCAACCCAGGAGTGCATGGCCGTTCGCGAGAATGTCAAAAGATGGGCCACAGGCGTGAAACAATCCGCGTCAAGGACGCACAGCATTTAATGGTTAGCTGATGGTTCATTGTTCCGGCTTCACTCTTCAAACCGTCTGCAAACGCCCGTACACTTCGGTCCATAAGGTGCGGATCGCTCGGGCCGCCGGCCCGTCCGAAGCCTCGACCACCGAACGGCGCGCGACCTGCGCCCGCGTCACGGCCGAGTCATACGGGACACGGCCCGCCACCGCGATCCCGAGTTGCCGGGCCGCGGCCTCTAACCGCCCTGTCAGGTCGGCATTCAAGTCGGCTTTGTTCACCGTCAACATTCCCGGGACGCCCAATCGCATCGCCAACTCGGCGACGCGGGCAAAGTCGTGCAGGCCGGAGACGGTCGGTTCCACGACGAATAGAGCCAGGCTGGCTGCGGTCAGCGAGGCAATGACCGGACAGCCGATGCCGGGCGGGCCGTCACACAAGATCAGGTCCAGCTGGCTCTCGCCAGCCAACTGTTGAGCGGTGCGGCGCAAGTGGGTTACCAACTTGCCGGAGTTCTCCGCGGCCACTCCCAGGCGGGCGTGAACCAACGGGCCGCACCGGGTGTGGGATACAAACCATTGGCCGCCCACGACGGGCTCCAACTTGATCGCCCGCTTAAGACAATAATCTACGCACACCCCGCAGCCCTCGCAGGCCAGCGGATTGATCTGAAACGTTTGCCGTACCAAGTTATTCGCGGGACCGTCAAAGGAAATCGCTTCGAAGCGGCACAGTTCCGCGCATTGTCCGCGGGCCACGCATCGCTCCGGGTTGATCCGTGCCTTGCTGCCCCCGATAAAATCCTCGGTCCGCTGGATTCGCGGCTCCAGTACCAGATGCAAATCGGCCGCGTCGACGTCGCAGTCGGTGATCACCGCCGGCTGCGCCAGACTGGCGAACGAAGCGACGATCGACGTCTTGCCCGTGCCACCTTTACCGCTGATCACGACCAATTCCTTCATGCCACAATGTACTCCTCGGACGCCCAAGCCGATTCCACGGCATCCAGCAATCCATTCAGCCGCTCCGCCAAGCTCGGCACCATCTCGGCCGCCAGTTCGCCTCGCGAGCAAGCTTCCGCCACGGCGCGGTCGTCCGGAATTTCGGCCAAGATGTTGATTCCCTGTCGCTGGCAGTAACGCCAAACTTCACGGTCGCCCACGTCGGCCCGGTTGACGACGACGGCAAACGGCAGCCGCAATGCCCGCGTCATCTCTACGGCCAACGCCAGGTCGTACAGTCCGAATGGTGTCGGCTCGGTCACCAGCAGCACCAAGTCGGCGCCGGAAATGCTCTCGATCGCGGGGCATGAGGTCCCCGGAGGACAATCCAGGATGACCCAGTCGGCATCCAGCGGCAAGGCGGCTTTGACCGCGCGGATCGCGGGCGGGCTCATCGCTTCGCCCACATTCAACACCCCCTCTACGAATCGCACGGAACCGCTCCACCCCAAACGTAACCGGCCGATGGACTGTGGCACTTCGCGGATGGCGTCCTCGGGACAGGCCAGCTGGCACCCGCCGCATGCACGGCACAGCTCGGTGAAGATCAGCACGGACGTTCCCACGCACGCGATCGCTCCGTAGCGGCAAGCCGTGCGGCACCGTCCGCACAGCGTGCAGCGGTCCCGGTCCACCACGGGGATCAGCCGGTCAATCGAAAGCTCTTCCGCAATGGTGGGCTTGAGGAACAAATGCCCATTCGGCTCTTCGACGTCGCAGTCCGCGTAAACCACCGTGCGGCCGGCTTTGGCCGCGAGATACGACAGATTGGCTGCGATGGTAGTCTTGCCGGTCCCCCCTTTGCCACTTGCCACCGCAATACGCATGATGTCCTCCTAACGCGGCCCGGCCGCAACCAACTCGCTTAACGGCAAGCCGAAGGCGCCTGCGTCCGAGGGCAAGTCGCGCGTCGCGCCAGCGCCACGTAGTCGCCTTCGGCTTGGCGTTAAACGAAGATGCGCGCCCCGTGCGCGCATTTTACAGGTTCCCCGGGGCGGTGATCGCGAGCTTCATGGTACTTCGTCCCCGGGTTCGATGGAATGCCGGTTACGCATTGTGCGTGCCAAAGCGCAGCCAATTGACGATTGCAGCCGAGAAGGCAGGTTCACGCACCCCCCCTTATTTCTGGGCGGGAGCTCCTTCGCTCTGAAACAGAACGGCGTCAGCGTCTCGCGCCGGTCGAATCCGACTCGACCGCGCGGTGGGCCGTCTCTTGGAGGAACCTCGCATAAGCCGGCTCAATGCCGGGCGGCGTGAAGCGGTTGCCCACGGCGCTTTCGCCGAACAGGACCTCGTACCACACGCAGCCGCCCAAGTACTCGCCCGCCGTATTGGCGTGGTGGCCGTCCATGCCCAGCTTCTGCGAGCCGTCCGGCTGTTTCTGCCAGCGCCAGCCGGTGTGCAGCGAGCGGGTTTGATCCGGTAGTGCGGGCGCCTGCGCGCTTTGGAAATCGAAGCTCGCGTCGGGTCGATAACTCCACTGCGGATCGGTGTCTGCCAGGAAGAAAGCATCGCCCACGGGGATGACCCGTGCGCCCAACTCGTCCGCGATGGTGCGGTAGGCTGCGGCCAAGCTGCGATACATGGCCTGCTGCGTCGCCGGCTCGCCGGGCTTGTCGGGCGACTTGATGAAGCGAGGGTCGTCACACCGATAGGCCCAGGTCTGATGCACCAGCAGTTTCGCCTGCGGCGCGTGCTGGCGGATGATATCCCGCAGCTGCTGGGCAAACGGCCGATAGGTCTCCAGATCGTGGCTCTTCATGCTGGCTTGCTGGATGGTCACATGGTCCCAGCGCCGCGCGCTCAGCATCTGCTTCAGGCTCAAGCCGTTGGCGTACAGCCCGGCCGTGTCCGCCGAATCGCGCTGGTGCGCCTTGGTAGCGTGCAATTCCAGCGATGCGCCGCCGACGATGATGGGCTCGTGAACCAGTTCATGTCCGCCGGCGCGAGCCAAGTCGCCCAAATAACGCGTGGCATTACGCGAAAAACTGTTGCCGACGGTCAGCAGCCGGACCGTTTTGGTTGGGCTCGTTTTCGCGGGAGGTGCGTCTGCCGCGGTGGCCGTGTGCAGACCGAACACGAGCAGAAGGCAGCCCAGCAAACGAACGGTTTTCCGGGCGCGGACGGCGAACGGATTGCGGCGCCGGGCTTCGCCGGCCGAAGCATCATGTTTACCGAGGCGCGGTCGATGGCTGAGGAACGTCATGTAAACGACTCTTGGTTATTGTTGAACAAGGCAGGACGAACACGGTTTCGATTCAGCTCTTGACGGCCGCCGGCTTGGCTTCACCGGGTTTGGCCGGGTGCGGCTTGCATTGAGGAATGCGACCAATTTCCGCAGGAGGTGCGCCATGCGTGCATTGCCTCCCTGTTTTGGTGACTGCTCCACAAGCAAACCAGAATGGAACAGAATTGGGCATTCGGGAAAACATCAATTAAAGGAAAAATCAAACAAACTGAACACGCCAGTGCTGCCCCCTCTTTTCAAGCCGTCCTCTGCCACGGGAGAACTCTTGCATCGGATGGTCTTGCGGAAACACATGTGCTGGTTCAAGATAGGTCCGCAGGAATAGCAAGGTAGACGGTGATCTGCAAGCGCTCAGGAGATCGCTGCTCGCATTTCGCAACGTTCCGATCGAGGCCGACAGCTTAATCGGAACCTCGTAGGCTTCGCAAGCCGAAGTTTGGCTGCCATCACAACCAGGACTTGGAGGAGCGACCGTGACAAGAATTGCCTGTTTCTGTTTTGCGATGCTGCTGGCATCGGCGGTTCCGGCGAGCGACAAGCCGAACATCATTTTCATTCTGGCGGACGACCTCGGCTATGGAGACCTGGGCTGTTACGGCCAGAAGATCATTCAGACTCCATGTTTGGATCGGATGGCGGCCGAGGGGTTGCGGTTCACGCAGTTTTACGCCGGGTCCACCGTCTGTGCTCCGTCCCGGAGCGTGTTGATGACGGGCCAGCATACGGGGCACACCCGCGTGCGCGGGAATGCGGGGCCGGAGAACTCCGGCGCGCAGATGCTTCGCGACGAGGATGTGACCGTCGCCGAGGTGCTCGGCAGTGCCGCTTACGCGACGGGCCTGGTCGGCAAATGGGGATTGGGGATGCCCGGCGACGAGGGCGTGCCGAACCGGCAGGGGTTCGACTACTTCTACGGCTACCTCAGCCAGCACCATGCCCATAATCACTTTCCGGACTTCCTGTGGCGCAACGACGAAAAATCGCCGCTGCCCAATGTCGTGACGCCCGTCGGTGCGGCGGGTGGCGGGTACGCGACGCAGCGGGTCAAGTACGCGGGCGACTTGTTCGCCGAGGAAGCGTTGGCGTTTGTCGCGCAGCATCGCGAGCAGCCGTTCTTTTTGTATCTGTCCCTGGTCGTGCCGCATGCCAACAATGAACGCTCGCGGGCGCTGGGCGACGGCCAGGAGGTGCCGGACTACGGGCCGTATGAGGACCGCGATTGGCACAGTTCGCTGAAGGGACAAGCCGCGATGATTACGCGGATGGACCGGCAGATCGGCGACTTGCTGGCCAAGCTGGCCGAACTGGGAATCGATCAGCGGACGCTGGTGATGTTCAGCTCGGACAACGGCCCGCACCAGGAGGGCGGTCCGCAGTACGATCCGGAATTTTTCCAAGCCAGCGGGCCGCTGCGGGGCATCAAACGCAGCCTGACCGACGGCGGCATCCGCGTCCCGTTCATCGCCCGTTGGCCGGGCAAGATCCAGCCCGGCGTCTCGGACCACGTGGGATATTTCGGCGATTTCCTGGCCACCGCTGCGGAACTGGCGGGCGTCTCGCCGCCGCCGAACTTGGACAGCATCAGCTTCGTGCCCACGCTGCTGGGTCGCAACGCGGATCAAGCCAAGCACGAGTACCTGGTTTGGGAATTCTACGAACGCGGCATCAGCCAGGCGGTACTGCTGCAGGGCCGCTGGAAAGGCATCCGGCTGAAGTCCCTCACCGCGCCGATCGAGCTGTACGATCTGCACCACGACTTGGGCGAACAGCACGACGTGGCGGCGGACCATCCCGAAACGGTCGCTCGCGTCGGCCGGATCATGGAAACCGCGCGTGTGGACAACGAGTTCTGGAAGCTGCCGGCGCGCTGAAGCAAGGGAGGAGGTCGAAGAATGACCATGCCGCCACAGGACGACACGCCTTTGCTGCCGCACGGCGGTTACCGCAAGCTGCGGAGTTACGTGGTAGCCGAGGCCGTCTACGATGCCACGGTGGGGTTCTGCCGGCGATTCCTGCGGGACGATCGGCGGATGTGCGATCAAATGATCCAAGCGGCGCGCAGCGGGGTGCGGAACATCAGCGAAGGCAGCGGGGCGGCGGCGACCTCGCGAAAGAGCGAAATGCTGTTGACCAATGTGGCCCGCGCCAGCCTGAACGACGAACTCCTGCACGATTACGAGAGTTTCCTGCGGCAGAACGGATGGCAGGTTTGGCCCAAAGACTCCCGCCCGGCGCTGGCCATGCGCGAGCGATTGCGGCATGACCACGTCGCCGACCTGCCACCGGCGCCTCCCGGCACGGTTCGCCTGACGGGATTGGCGGGGCTGGCCGATTTCGTCGGCCAAGCCGACGTGGAAATCGCGGCCAATGCGATGATCTGCGCCATTCATCAGGCCGTGTATCTGTTGAAACGGCAAATCGACGCCCAGGGCCGGCAGTTCACCGAAGAAGGAGGATTCTCGGAGAAGATGTACCAGCAACGGCAAAGGGCCCGGCAAAGGAAGAAGTCTGACGGCGCGGATCAGGTCTGACAGGTCTGACAGGTCTGACAGGTCTGACAGGTCTGACACGTCCGACACGTCTGACACGTCTGACACGTCTGACACGTCTGACATCCAATTGCCATTACGAAACGACCACGCGGATCGACTGTCCCGTTTTGATCGTGACGGGATCGGCCAGCGCGATCCGCGCGCGGCCGGATTTGAAATCCACGGTCACGGTTAGGTTCTGCTCGGCGACGGTCACGGTGGCTTGGGTGGGACGCTGGTTTTCCGCCATCGCGAACTCCAGCGAACTCAGCCGCAGGCGACCGGATTTCACGTCGATCGTGTGCGTCTGCTTGCCGCCTTCGCGCCGCTGCGAAAACGTGCCCCAGCCTTCGGCGGCGGTGAACGCGGCGCGGAAGTTCTCCGGCGCCAGGCGCGGGGCAAAGGCCAAATGGCCGTTAGGTCCGTGATACTCGTAGCCGCAGGCTGCCACATACACGCCGTAACTGGCCATCGAGCGGGCGTAGTGGTCGCCGCATTCGACTTCGTTCCACGGGTTCCGCCGCCCGGCGTCGTAGCGGTCGTGGACCATGCGGGTGACGGCCAAGCCCTCGGTCACCATGCCTTCCCAGATCATGTGGCCTGCCACCTGGTACTCGAATCCGTTCATGCACTCGTTGAAATAGCCGGCCGCCCAGTCGGCGCCGCGGCCCTTGGCCTGGTCATAATTCCAATCGGCGCGAGGAAAGGTACACATCAGCAACCCGCCTTCGCCGGGCATGGCGTACCAGCGTCCGGGCTTGTTCGCCTCGCGGTACGGACCGACGTCGGGCGTAAAATTGTAGCGCCACAACGATTGCAGGGCGGCGTGCGTCTGCCGCTCGGCCAGCACGCGGCCCAAGCCCAGTTGAAACGCCCAACTCTGGCCGAATACCTGGTCGATGTGACAGCCCGTGCCGGAGTTGATCGTTTCGGGACGTTGCGGGTCCGGGCGGTTGATGAAATAGTCGCCGTCGAACAGCCGTTCGACGATCGCCGCGCGGCCGGCTTCGACGATGCGACGGCACGTGTCGGCAAAAGCCGCCTCGCCGACTTCGCGCGCCATCTGTTCGCCGGCGGCCAGCGCGGCCACATACAGCGAACTGAGCCAGGCCACGGGGCCGTACCAATCGGCATCCAGTGTGTTGTGCTGACGGCCTTCGAGCAATCCGTCGCCGTTGCCGTCTTCGCGGATCAAGTACTCCAGCGCTTGGCGGACGCCCGGCCAGATCCGCCGCAGGAAGGCGATGTCCACCGACATCTGGTGCTCGCGGTAGGCCCGCAGAATGCAGCCGGCTTGGCCGTCGGCCGCCGGACTGTTATTGAATTCGCCGCGGAACAAGATGGCTCCGTCGTCGCGCTGGGCCACGCCAAAGTCTACCCGCTCGCGGAGGATCCGTTCCAGGTCCGGAAATAGGCGCCCGACGGCATGGGCATAGTGCCAGACGTGGGCACAGGTGCCGGCACAACATCCGACGCCTTCCCAGCCCCAGAACCGGCCGCTGGCCAGCCGAAAGCACGTCGAGGTCGCGAGGGTCGACGTGTTGGCAAAGGTCCGATCCAGGAACCAGTAGGGCAGCGTCGAATCGTACCAGGTGTCGCGCCACAAACGCGTCTGCTGGGCCAGTGCGTCGAAGTTGGCGGCCAGGTGTTCGGCTACGGCCAGCGCCGACGGGAATCGTCGCGCATAATATCGGCCCGTCAGTCCGAATTGTTCGTTCAGCTTCAAGTTAGGAAAATGCCAGGCCACCAGGAAGGTGACCGTCGCCGACTGGCCGGGTTCCAAAGCCAGTTTTCGCGTCAGCGCTCCGGTCAGCTTCTCGCCGAACGGTTTGACGGCGGCAGCGTCGGACTCGGCGGGCCTGGGGTTGAAGATGCTTTGCGGCAGTGGGGAATCGGCCAGCGCCGTGGTGGCGATGTCGTCGGCCTGCGGATCGAGCAGCGCCAGGCCCATCGTGCCGAAATCGGGTTCGTCCGGCAGCGGACCGGAGGCGACGCGCGATTCGTCGCTGAATACGATCTCGTCCACGCCCACGTTGCCCCAGCCGCCGCGCTCGTCGTCGACGATTTGCAGCCGGGCCGTTTTGCCCAGCCAACTGCGGACGTCCCACGTTTTGCCCTGCATGCGGTTGTCGTTGGCTCCGGTGGCCGAGGCGACCACCTGGTCGTCCACGACCAGGTTCATACAGGTGCGGCCGGCATGGGCTCCGCCGCCGATCAGAAAGTTGATGAAGTTCCGCTCGATCACAAACGTCCGGCTGGTCAGCGTCCCGACGTGCGCGTCGCCGCCGCGAACATCTTCGCCCTGGCGCGTGTTGTGGCTGTTCACCAGCCGCTTGCCCCGCGAGCGCACGTCACCTTGGTAACTGGGCATTTTCGCCTTTTCGATCGGTCCGTCGCCGAACGCGGTGCCGGTCGCCTGCCAGCCGACGTAGGCTTCCTGTTCAAAATCTTCGAACACGATATCCGGACGAGATTCCGGCCGTTTGGCAGACGGCGGCAGCGGTTCGGCACTGCATTCCAGAAAAGTCACCTGATCGGCGCGCACCACGCGGTTGCGGCGCTGGCCGAACTGGTTGGCCGCGCTGTGCAGGCACACGGCGTTCTCGAGCCACCCGGCCAATTCCACTTCAACCTTCGACGTCCCTTGATTCTTGACGATAAACCGCATTACGGTGGCGGGCAGCGAAGATTCGTCCGTGTTCAACGGTGAAAACGGCGAAAACGCCTCCAGCGAAACGCTGACCGGGCACTGCGCGTCGCGGTACTCGACCGATCCGATCGGGTACTCGCCGCGAAACGAGATTTCGCTCCAACCGCTACGGTCCAAACCGCGGACCTGCGTTTGGTCGCCGGACCTGACCCGCAGAACGAAGCCTTGATCCAACGGCGAGTCTGGCGTCAGGGGATGCGCATAGTGTTCCGCGCCCGTGCCGACGTGCCGGTTGAAGATGTCCCAATGCCACAACTTGCCGTCGCCGCCCAGGTACAGTTGGCCGGCGCAGATCCCGCCTACGGGCATCCCGATCTTGTCGAGTTCCGACCCGCGGTAGACGATCGGCTCGCCTCGCGCCGTCAGCGACTGGATCCACTCCGGCGTCAGCCGCTTGTCGGCCGGTACCAAGTTCGCGAAATCCTGCGAGGTAAACGGCCCCGCGACCGCTTTGGCGCCGGTCAACCAAGTCGCGGCCGCCGTGGCACCGGCCAATTCCAGGAACTGGCGCCGCGTGGCGCCGGGGCCGCACAAGGAAGAGGAACAGCCGCAGCCGTGGTTGGTCGAAGACTCAGACATTGTGCTCTCCTGGAAACGGCAAGGACGAAGCTCTCGTTGATGGGACCACACGCTGCAAACGCATGGTGCCGCCTGCGATTCGACGATAGGCCACCGCACTGCGGCGGTCAAGCAGGCATTGCTGGCTGTTGTTGCGGTGCCGATCCCTACCGCTTTGGGGCCAAGTCGGCGTCGCTGAGCACGCGGCCGTCCCGATTCTGCTCGCGAGCGTGCTGCTGGAAGCCTTGGGTGGTCAGTTCGCCCAGGTCGAAGCGGAATTGTTGCGCGGTCGCGACTTTGCGGGCGCGCGCCGCGAGCTCGTCGCGGCTGAGCGATTGGCGGCGCGGCAGGGCGAGCAGGATGCGGTTGCCGGCGCCCGGGACCTCCAGGGTGTACAGATCCTCAAACACTTCTTGATACGTGCGGACCATCGAGTCGTACAACGGGTTGGACAAGCGGCTCCACACGTTGCCCACCACGACTCCGCCCGGCTTCACGGCTCGGCGCACCGCGCGCAGGAACTCCTGCGTGGTCAAATGGGCCGGTACGCTGTCGCTGCTGAAAGCATCCAGAAAGATCAGATCATAAGGCTGGCGATACCGCTCGATAAACTCCCGCCCGTCCCCGATGTGCGCCCGCATCCGGCTGTCCTCGCGGAACTCAAAATACCTCTTGGCCACGTACACCACCTCGGGGTCGATGTCGACCGCATCGATTTCCGCCGTGGGATAATGCTTGCGGAGGAACATCGGCAGCGAGCCGCCGCCCAGCCCCACGACGAGGATTCGGCGGGGCTCGTCGCATAGAGCCAAACCGGCCATGGCCACCCGCGCGTACGGCAACTCCAAGTGCTCGGGATCTCCCAGCTTGACGACGCTTTGCCGCGCTCCGCCGCGCTCGAACCGCAGGACCCGCAAGCCATTTTCGTCCGTGACCAGGACCGTGCCGAACGACCCGGCTTTTTCGTACACCAAGACCTGGTCCGCGTGGACCAGCACGACGAGCGAGACGAACATGACGATTCCCGCGTAAAGGAAGGGGCGTCGATTCATGGTTTATCAACTCCTAACGCGGGCCTCGCCCGCAAGCCAGATCTCGAACTCTCAAATTTTTAATCTCCAATCTTCAATTCAGCAATGATTGTACCTGACGTCCAGCCGTCCGTTGAGGGGCTAACGGAAAACCCACGATGTTTGACGGCCGTTCTCCTTTTTTTCAGAAATCACCGCTTGACGCCGATAACAGTAGAAGCTTAAGCTTTATTCGTTGGTGGCGAAATCCATTTTTTCGGTTGAATCCCCATGAAT
>Ga0351873_10087_pt1 | contig 20511 bp, 17 predicted proteins | sample TotcelFGM3001N11_FD_206764 | JGI IMG/M metagenome (GOLD analysis project Ga0351873, IMG submission 206764) | Enriched cells from coal bed in the Powder River Basin, Montana, United States - Total cells FGM rep2 HSBNCT.FGM.300.1.N11 ... | reverse complement strand
CAAGCCTAAGACAACGCTCGGAATCAGTGGGGCGAAACGCTCGCGCCGCAGACGCAGCAACTGGCTCAATTGACGGAAACCTACGCCCGCACCGGCCAGGGGTTGAAAGCGGACCAGCAACGGGTGGAGGCGGAATTGGCGGTCCGGCGCAGCGAGTTGCTGCAGACGGACGAAGCGATCCGCGTGGCGTCCGCGCAACTGGTCCGGCTGCTGGGAGGCGACCCGCTGTCGCGGATCGTGACCGCCGAGCAGGCGGTGATGCCGCTCGAACTGACCGCCGCCGACACTCCCGCCGTGGAGCTGGTCGAGTTGGGCCTCAGCCGGCGGCCGGAACTGGCAGAAAGCCGGCACTTGGTCTATCAGGCTTGCCAGCGTCTGCGGCGCGAGCGTTTCGCCCCACTGATTCCGAGCGTTGTCTTAGGCTTGAGTTACGGCGGCTTCGGGGGCGGCTTGGGCAGCGAGATCACGAACACCAGCGACCGACTGGACGCCGACGTGGCGGCCTACTGGGAGCTTCGGCAACTGGGGTTGGGGGAACGCGCCGTGCGGGCCGAAGCCTCGTCCCGCGTCCGGCAAGCCGAACTGCGGCAGGCCGCCGACTTGGACCGCGTGGCGGCGGAGGTCGTGACCGCGCACACGCAAGTGCAGACCCGCGCCGGCCGCATCGAGGTCGCCCGCAGCGGGATCTTGGCGGCGGAGGATTCGTTCCGTCTCAATTCGGAGCGGATTCAACACGCGCAAGGCCTGCCCATCGAGGTGCTGCAATCGATCCAGTCGCTGGCCGTGCTCCGGCGCGAGTACTTGAACGCGGTGGTCGATTACAACATCGCCCAGTTCCAATTGTGGTGGGCCGCAGGTTGGTTTTCTGAGCCGGTGACTGCGCTGCCGGCCGAAGACTGATGTGCGTGAGTCCCGAACGAAAGTCCCGTATAGCAGAAAAGCCGAGGCTGAGAGAAAGGCTGCCGGCGGTGCCCGCGAGGGACAGAAGCAACGCCGGAAGAATCCAGACCAAAGATGCCGTCGAACCGGCCAATGGCCGGACGCGTTCGGTCTCCATCATCGTTCAATTCCTCTAAGGCCTCCGAAGACACCCGAGAGGGCGCCCGCGATCCAGGCCAGCTTTCCGCGAAACCGCATCCGCCGGTCCCAACCGGTGAGCCCCGCCACGCCGGCAAACACCAGCAGCGAGGCAAACACAGCCGTCAGAGCGGGACAGGCTTCCGATGCCGAATCCGGCCACCGAGGCAATTGCCCCGGCCACAACTGCCACCAGCCCAGTGAACGTCTCAAAGCCAGTCATATCACCCCGACTTCCGATGAGGATCGCTGTTGCCGCACGCTCTCCTGAACCGGCGTGCCAAGACCGCATCCAGCGAGATCGCTCCGGCTCCGACGAGAATCAGCAGCAGCGACCCCAGCCACATGCACAGATCCGTGCGGGCCTCGTGGGCCATGCTCCAGAAGCCGTAACGCTGCAGCTTGGGCAGCGAAAACGTCCAGAATCCGTGGCCTAGCAGGATCGGCAACTTGGTGGACAGAAGGGCCACGGAGATGTTAATCAGCAGGATCAGCGCGGCTGGCCGTGTGAGTAACCCCAGCAGGACCAGACCGCCGCAAACGATTTCCACTCCACCCACAAACGGCCCCATCACGTCCGGCGCCGGAATACCGATCTTCGCGAATCTGCCGGCACCCAATTCTGCGGGAAACAGAAACTTCTGGATCCCCTCGGAGAGAAACACCGCACCGACCATCAAGCGGACCAGGACCGTTGCGGCGGGGGCATGCGTGCGGAACAAGGACTCGATCATGTCAGGAAATTCCTTCTCAACGTTTCGACCTACGTTAAGAATCCCCAGCCAAAAACGATGAACAGAAAAGAACCTGCCAAGGCCAGCACGGGCGCGACGTATCGCTCGGACGTTTCTCCCTGAGCCAGACGAACCTCGCGCAGGGCGAAATAGGCCGCCGTCAACACCAGGACCATCGCCATCACGGAAACGGCAGTCATGGGCAGGAGTGCGGCGGGCGGCGGCATCGTCTTTGCCGCCAGCCCTCGCACCGTCTCGGCACCCACCGGGTCACGGGCAGCCAAAGGCAGGAACCCGATCCAGGAAATCACCTTCGCCAGGCCTTTGCACATGTGCCCGGCAGCGATCACTACGGCCAGGGGCAGCGCCAAACGGCGCCAGGCATCTCCAAGGCCAGTCGCTCCCCGCGCTGTCACGACCAGCGCGCCCAGCAGCAGCCACACGAGTGCCGGCACGGCCAACAGCGTCCAGACGCCCTCCACCCAACCGCTCAGACTCGCACGTCCGAGCCAAGTGGTGGCCTCTTCGGGGATCCAGACGAAAATGTGTTTCGCAGCGGCCCATTCGCTGCATAATTCACTGATCACGAACCCGGACGCGAGCATCACGAACAGTGTGACCGGCCACGAAGCCAGCGCTTCCCGCGCGTCGGCCGGATGGAACGGACGCCGCAGGAACAGGCCCATATTGTCCGGTTGACAGACTTTCAGACACTGGCCGCATACCAGACAGTCCGCATTGCTGTTCAGCCGAGCCGGGTTCAGCAAGCTCGGACAACTGCGGCCGTCCAAGCGAGTCCGGTTGCAGGCCCGGGTACAGTCGTTGCTGGTACACGTTCCGCATTCCCGAGACGACCTGGAACGAACTGCCAGCATGGCTCCGCGGCCGTACGTGCCCAGCAGCAGTCCGACCGGACAGAAAGCCCGGCAGAACGCCCGATCCTTGAACACGAAGCCGACGACCGCCGCCGTCGTCAGCAGACTCCACAGAAACAGCGATGTGTAAGCGGGCACGCGGTGCAGGTGGACGCCGGCGACGAGCATCTGGGTCAAGCCGTAGATCGCCACAATCAGGGCCCCGGAACGCAGCCATTTCCCCAGCACGCGTTGCTTGACACCCAGCCCGCGTGCCAACCGCTCGGAGCCGTTGGCCAGCAGTTCGAGCGGACAAACCGCGCACCACACCCGGCCCAACAGAACGGCCGTCCAAACCATCGCCGGCCACCACAGTCCCCAGACCAGCAGGTTCACCAGATTGCTCTTGGCGAACAGTTTGTCGGGAACGCCGTCGGGCGGATACACGCCCCAGGCCAACACCGCCAGCGCGACGAAGATCGCCAGCAGGGCGGCTTGGAACACGTACGGGAAGCCCGCCCAGCGCACGAGGGTGGCAATGGGCTGTAAACGCAGTAAGTCAAACCCCTGGATCCGGCGTTCCTCGGATTCTATGGCGGCGGTCAACGGCAACTCGGATACACTCATCCTCGATTCCCTCTGGGCTGCGATCGGCAGAACCCGTTTGCCAAATCATATGGCTTCGAACATGACAGAATGATGAAAATCCCACATTTTTTCGTTCCTGGAGCAGTTCCGGAATGCTCGGCAGGACGTCCGACCGCAAATTCATCGGCGCGTCAACACCATCGCGGCGGCAAGTCCGAGGCCGGCGGCTAGCAGCAGCCGCTGTACGCCCCAGCCCGGCGCGGGCGCCATCCGATTTTCCAGCGTTCTTTTTGAACAGGAGAAAACAGAGACAACGGAGGAAGCGACGGAACTCTGTTCCCTCGGTTTCCTTCTGTTAAGGATTTGGATCCATTTGGTGGCCGCCGGAGCCCGCGTTGGAAAAGTCCCCGAAAAATCCGCCATCGCGGCAAACGGTGACGGCTCGTGTTTCAAGCCTTCAGAGCGAGTAGAATGGTGACGGCCCTGTGGCGAGGTCCGGAGGACGGACACTCCTGCCCGCCCCACAAATCGTCCGGCTCAGAAGGCGAACGACTCGATGCGACTGCTGCTCGTAGAAGACTATCCGCCGCTGCAGAAGTCCGTGGCCCAAGGTCTGCGTGAAGCCGGATTCGCGGTGGATGTGAGCGGGGACGGGCAGGAGGCGCTCTGGTACGCGCGCGGCAATCCCTACGACGTGATCGTGCTGGATCTCATGCTCCCCGGACTGGACGGCCTGAGCCTTCTCCGCCGACTGCGGGCCGAGGGCCGGCAGACACACGTGCTGATCATCACCGCGAAAGATGCCGTACCCGATCGCGTGGCCGGGCTGAACGCCGGCGCGGACGATTACCTGGTCAAACCCTTCGAATTCGAGGAACTGCTGGCCCGCGTCCAGGCCCTGGTGCGCCGCAGCTACCACCGCAAGGACCCCCTCGTGTCGGCCGGTCCGCTGCGCATCGACACCGCAGCCCAACGCGTTTCGCGGGACGAGGAAGAACTCCAACTGACGGCCCGCGAGTACGCGTTGCTGGAGTACTTGTCCCTGCGCGCGGGTGAAGTCGTCACGCGCACGGACATCTGGGAACACGTCTACGATTTCCACTCCGAAGCAACCAGCAACGTGGTCGATGTGTACATCGGCCACCTCCGCCGGAAGATCGACCGCAACGACGAGCCATCGCTGATCGAGACCGTCCGAGGCCGCGGCTACATCCTGCGAAAGGCATCCGCATGAAGTCGCTCCGCGCTCGTCTGCTCGTCGGCATGATCGGCAGCTTGGTCCTGCTGCTGTTCGTATTCGGCCTGGTGATCGACGCGGCGATCGAATACATGCTGGTGCGGGAATTTGATTTCTACCTGGAGACGGTGGCGCGAACCCTGGCCGCAGCCGTGGAAACCGATGGGACGCACGTCGAGGTCAAGCTCGTACCGGAGGCCCTGCCTGACATCCAACAGGCCGAAGGCGAACTGTTCTCCCAATACTGGACCGAGGACGGGGCGGTCCTGGCAAAATCCGCCAATCTTGCGCACGGTGACCTGCCGCGTTTTGCCGGTCCTATTGGCCAGCCGCAGGTCCAGCCGCTGACATTGCCGGACGGCAGGCGGGCCCGCGGGGCGGGTTTGCGATTTCCGATCAATCGCCGTCCCCGCGCGCCGGAGCGATCGCTTTCCGTCCCGCCCGGCCGGGACGCGTACTTGACGTTGGTCGTGGCCCGCGACACGACAGATCTGGCGTCGCATGTCCGGCAGCTTCGCGGGCTGTTGCTGGCGGCCGGCGCAGGCGCGATGACGGCGGGAGCGTTCGTGTCCTGGGTCGTGATTCAGCACAGCTTGCGGCCGCTGCACCGCTTGGCGGCCGCAATCGCCGCGATCCGAGAGGACGACTTGAGCGCCCGGCTTCCCGCCGCGACACGGCCCCGGGAAATCGCCCCGCTGGTGGAACGGCTCAACGAGCTTCTCGAAAGGCTCGAAGATGCCTTCGCTCGACAGCGCACCCTGACGGCCGACATCGCTCATGAACTGCGGACGCCGGTGGCCGGCATCCTCTCCACCGCCGGCGTGATCCTCACGACGGACCGCTCGACGGCCGAGTATCGCGAAGCACTTGAGGACGTCCGCAGCATCGCTCGGCGGATGCGGATCATGACCGACAATCTGCTGATGCTGGCCCGTCTGGACTCGCAACCCGCACCGCTCCAGCGCGAGCCGGTGCCGATTCGGGAACTGGTCGAATGGGGTTGGCACGCTTGTCACGAGAAGGCCATGATTCGGAGGTTGTCATTCCAGAACGCGGTTTCCGGCGCCCTCGTCTGGGAAACCGACCGCAATGCTCTGGCGATGATCATGGCGAACCTGCTGGACAATGCGGTCGAATATGCGAACGAGAGCGGGCGAATCCGGGTCACCGCGAACCGCTCGACCGATGCAGTCGCGATCGTGGTTGCCAACACCGGTTGTGAACTCACGCAGGACCAAATCGCCCGCGTGTTCGACCGCTTCTGGCGTGCCGACGCTGCTCGGAAGGATGCCAGCCTGCACGTCGGGCTCGGACTGGCCCTCGTCCGCCGCCTGGTCACGTCGCTGGGCGGGACGGCAAACGCGGCTGCGGCCGAGGGCGAGTTCAGCGTGTGTATTCGTCTGCCCTCGATAGAACGCAGGGCAGCGGTCGATTAACTCGTTGTATTTGCGCACCCGGATTATGAGATCCGACAACCTCGAGGTCCATCGTACTTGGCTACGTCCCGGGGCCGCGTTAAGCTAAGGGCTGGTCAAAGCACCAGAGGGAACCGCGGAAAACGCCCCGCAGGCCCCCTTTTTTTGTAGCGGCGAAGGAATTCGAGCGGCCTTCATCGTCCTTTCATGTTCGAGTTCATATCCTCAATGGATTGCGGTCTGAAGTCTCAAAAATAAGCGGTCGTGCGTCAAGACGGTCGGTTGCCGAACGCAAAGATCCGCGGGTCGTGCGGACCTTCGTCTCAAAAAATTGGATCGAGATTCTCAACTAGGTCGGTGATTGCGATATGAATCTGATTCTCGCGGCCCTGCGCCGCCCCCTGACCGTCATGGTGATCATCACGGCGATCGCCCTGGCGTCGCTGTTAGCCATTGGCGGGGCGTTGTGCGAGCAAGCGGGTTTACCCTATCCCAAGGGCCTACCCAAGGGGATGGAGATCGATATCTTTCCCAGCCTCAATCTGCCGGTGATCTATGTCTGCCAGCCCTACGGCGGCATGGATCCGGCCCAGATGGAAGGCTTCCTTACCAACTACTACGAATACCATTTTCTGTACATCAGCGGCATTCATCACGTCGAGTCCCGGAACATCCAGAGCATGGCCCTGATGAAGTTGTACTTCCACCCGGGAACCAATATGCCGCAGGCGATGGCCGAGACGATCAACTATGTCAACCGTTCGCAGGCCTTCATGCCGCCGGGTACCGTGTCGCCGTTCGTGATGCGGTTCGATACCGGCAGTGTGCCGGTCGGCTACTTGGTGCTGTCGAGCGAAACGCGAACGGTGGCCGAGATCCAGGACTTGGCGTTGTTCCGCGTGCGGCCGATGTTTGCCAGTTTGCCGGGCGTGTCGGCCCCGCCGCCGTTTGGCGGCGCCCAGCGCACGGTAGTCGTTACCGTCGATCCGCAGCGGTTGCAGTCGTACGGCATGGCGCCCGAAGAGGTGATCCGGGGCCTCGTGGCGGGGAACACGATCAGTCCGTCGGGCAACGTGCCCGTGGATGACAAATACCCGATCGTACCTGTCAACTCGGTTGTCCGTGAGGTCTCGGAACTGGAGACGATTCCGATTCTCACGGGCAGCCATCCCGTGTACCTGCGGGATCTCGGTGCCGTGCGGGACTCGATGGACGCTCCGACCGGTTATGCCCTGGCCAACGGCCGCCGGGCGGTTTACATCCTGGCGACGAAACGGGCCGACGCGTCGACGTTGAGCGTCATCCACAACATCAAGGCGGCGCTGCCCAAGATGCAGGAGGTGCTGCCGCCGGACATTAAAGTGAGCTTCGAGTTCGATCAGTCTCCGTACGTCACCCGCGCCGTGTCGGGCGTGATTGCGGAAGGTTTACTCGGGGCAGTGCTCGTGGGCTTGATGATCCTGCTGTTCCTGCGGGATTGGCGCAGCGCTCTGGTGGTCGTGCTCAATATCCCCTTGGCGCTGATGGTTGCGATCGTGGCGCTGTGGCTGACCGGTCAGACGATCAACCTGATGACGTTGGGCGGCTTGGCCTTGGCCATCGGCATTCTGGTGGATGAAGCGACGGTGGCGATCGAGAACATCCACGCCCACTTGCAGCGCGGCAAACCGCTGGCGGTCGCGGTCCGCGACGGATCCGCCGAGACGGCCGTCCCGCGGCTGCTGGCGATGCTTTGCATTCTCGCGGTCTTCGTGTCCTCGTTCTTCATGGAAGGGGCGGCGCAAGGGCTGTTCGTGCCTTTGTCGCTGGCGGTCGGTTTCTCGATGCTGGCTTCCTACATCCTCTCCAGCACTTTTGTGCCCGTGTTGTGCGTGTGGCTATTGCGTCATGCGTCACATGACCGTCATGCGCCACGAGCGACACTCTTCGATCGGCTGCGCGGCGCTTACCGCTGGCTGTTGGCTGGGTTCGTCCGCCTGCGTCTGGCGATCGTGGCGATCTATTTGGTGGGCAGCCTGGCGATGATTTACGCGGTAGGCACGCGGTTGGGCCGCGACATCTTTCCCAGGGTCGACGCGAGCCAGTTCCGTCTGCGGCTGCGTGCGCCGGACGGCACCCACATTGGCCGCAGCGAACAGCTCGCCCAGCGAGCCTTGGCCTTGATTGCGGACACGGTCGGCGCGGGCAATGTGGATCTGACGCTCGGCTACGTGGGAGCGATTCCCTCCAGTTATCCGATCAACGGGGTCTACCAATGGTCGCGCGGGCCGGAGGAGGCGATTCTGTACGTCGACCTGAACGATCAGGCGGGGATCCATGTCGAGGAATTAAAGGAGACGCTGCGCGACAAACTGCGCCGGGAAATGCCGGACGTGCGGTGTTCGTTTGAGCCCTCCGACATCGTCAACGAGGTGATGAGCTTCGGCTCGCCCACGCCGGTCGAGGTCGCGGTCAGCGGGCCCAGCTTTGCGGACAGCCGCGCGTACGCGGAAAAGATCCATGCCCAGTTGGCGCAGATCCCGACGCTCCGCGACCTGCAGTACGCCCAGTCGATGGACTATCCCACCATCGAGGTTAACGTCGATCGGCAGAAGGCCGGCTTGTTGGGATTGACGCCGTCGGACGTCTCGCGTTCGCTGGTGACCGCGACGTCGTCCAGCCGTTTCGTCGTGCCGAACTTCTGGGCCGACCCCAAGAGCGGCATCGCCTACCAGGTGCAGGTCGAACTGCCGCGGCCCGTGGTGCGTTCGCCGTACGGCATCCACACGGTGGGTTCGGCCGATGACTTGGCGACGATCCCGCTGAAACGCACGGAGCGCGGGCAAGTGATGATTCGCGACGTGGCCGAGATCAAGTCGGGGTCGATGCCGGGCCAGTTCGACCGCTACAATATGCGGCGGCAAGTCAGCTTGACTGCGAATATCGCCGCCACGGACCTGGGGGCCGTGTCGAAGCAGGTCGGCGCGGCGCTCCAGCGGGCCGGCGAGCCGCCGCGCGGGGTGCAAGTCGAGGTGCGGGGGCAGCTTCCGCCGATGCGCGAGATGCAAAACGGGCTCACGGTCGGGCTAGGTCTGGCCGTCGTGGTCGTGTTCCTGGTGCTGGCGGCGAACTTCCAGTCGCTGCGGCTGTCGCTGGTCACGGTCTCCACGGTTCCGGCCGTCATCGCGGGCGTGGTTCTGATGCTGTTTGTAACCGGCACGACGCTGAACATCCAGTCGTTCATCGGTTCGATTATGGCGATCGGAGTCGCCATGGCGAACGCGATCCTGCTGGTGACCTTCGCGGAAAGCCGCCGCCGCGATGGGCTGGCGGCGCGGGAGGCGGCCGTCGAGGGAGCGGCCAGCCGGCTGCGGGCGATTTTGATGACCAGTTGCGCGATGATCGCCGGCATGCTGCCGATGGCCTTGGCCTTGGGCGAGGCGGGCCAGCAGAATGCCCCGCTGGGACGCGCGGTCATCGGCGGGTTGGCGGCGGCCACGATAGCCACCTTGTTCGTGCTGCCCAGCATGTTCGCCCTGATCCAGGGTCGCGCGAGCATCGCCTCCGCCTCGCTGGATCCCGATGATCCCCGGAGTTCCCACTACGCCCCGGCGTCCGCAAGTTCACCGGCCGGGGCCGAGTTTTGAGTCTTGGGTCGCGGGATGCACGCATGGGGCGCGTATCTTGCGTTTGCTTGCGGCTTGGCCGCGTTTTGGAGACGTTGCATGACACGATGCTTTACTTTTTTCGGTCTGGCCGCGACGCTTGGACTACTTCTCTTCGCCGGTGGCTGCGGCAGCCGATCGACGGCACAAGTAGAGCCCCGCGAAGCGGAGTCCGCTGCGGCGCCGCGCGATCGAGTGACTGCAGGACCCGCGGTTCGGAAAGCTTTGACGCTGACCACTTCGCAGCCCGGCTGGATCGATGCCTTTGAAGAAACGCCGCTGTTTCCCAAGGTGACAGGTTTCGTCGCGGAAGTGCTGGTGGACATCGGTGACGCGGTCTCGAAAGACCAGACGCTGGTCAAGCTCGCGATTCCCGAGATGCACGACGAATTGGAGCAGAAGGAGGCGATGGTCGTTTTGGCCGAAGCGGAGATCCGGCAAGCCGAGGCTACCGTTCAGGCGGTCAAGGCCGCGGCCGACACGACTGCGGCCAAAGTCGAACTGGCCCAAGCAGGGATCGTTCGCGCCCAGGCGGACCACGCGCGCTGGCAGTCCGAGCATACTCGCATTCAATCGCTGGCAGCCGAGCGTGCCGTGACCGAAAAACTGGTCGACGAGACGCTCAGCCAGTTGCGTGCCGCGGAGGCGGGGCAGCAGGAAGCGGCGGCCCATGTCACGGCGGCCAAGGCCGCTCTGGCGGAAGCCCAGGCCCACATTCAGAAGGCGGAAGCGGACCAAGGCGCCGCGGCGGCCCGACTGAGGGTCGCCCAAGCCGACTTGGCGCGGACGCAGACGCTGGCGGCCTACGCCACCATCAAGGCTCCCTTTGACGGCGTCGTCACGCGACGGAATGTGGACACGGGACATTACGTTCAGCCCGCCAACGGCGGCGGCGCAAAACCGCTGGTCGTCGTCGCGCGCACCGACGTGGTCCGCGTCTTTGTGGATGTTCCCGAATTGGAAGCGCCGCTGGTCGATGGCGGGGACCGGGGCGACACGGCCACCGTCTCCGTGCAAGCCCTCGGCGGCCGAGAGTTCGAGGCCAGAGTCACGCGCACCGGCTGGTCGCTGGACGCCTCGAACCGGGCCTTGCGCACCGAGATCGACATTCCCAACACCGACGGCGCGCTGCGGCCCGGCATGTACGCCGTGGCCACCATTGTGCTGGACCGGCGGAGCGAGGCGATCGCTTTACCGATCGCGGCTCTTGTCCGCGAAGGCCCCAATACCTACTGTTGCACGGTCGAGTCCGGGAGCATCGCGCGTCGGCCCATTCAACTCGGTCTCCGGATCGGCGAGGAAGTGGAAGTCGTGTCCGGCCTGGACGCCGGACAACTGGTGGTGCTCGCCCGAGCCGAATCGCTGAAGCAAGGGCAGCCGGTCGAGGTGCTGCCGCCGGAGCAGAAGTGACAGATCGCGATACCTTTCGGGTTGCAGCAGGACCTCACGGAAATATCGGAGCAATGTGTTGCCGTGATTCCAAAGTACCTGCAAGGGCAGTCCGCCCTGATAAGCGATCGTTACCAAGTAGCGTTTGAAAGACGGCGTGGTGATGATGGGTTGGCCCCACCAAGCCATGCCCTGCGCGTGACCTCATCCAATTCCCAGCGGAACGACGAGGCGCGGTCCATATCGAGTCCCAAGCCTTCGTTGAGAATTGTCTCTCATTTCCAGTGACCCTCGTGATGGTGCTGCCGAAACCATTCGGCGGCGAACAGGCAGAAAGCGGCGGCTTCTTCCCGCTTCAGTGTCAGACGCCACTAGAGTCAATATGCATGCGTTTTCTGTGACCATGCGCACGACGTTGTCCGGCACACCGTTAGGGACATCGGCTTCGATCTCCTCTACTCCAGCGGCAGGGCCCTATCAATCTGTCGCTTGGAGTCCTGACTCGTCGAAAAAAACAGTCGATTCAGCCAGGACACAAGAACGTCGACCTGGGCGACGTCCGGATCAAGATACCGGGCCGTGATCGCCGTTCCCAAGGGCTTCCCCGGTTCTTCCTGCCAGGCCAGCCAAGTATGAATGATGGCCTTGGGTCCGGCGAGTTGACTGAAAAGGCGTTCGCCGTTCGGAATGGCCGCGACACTGGACTTGACGCGCTCAAAAAGCCGTGACCCCTCCGGCACCAGAAACCGTAAGAAATCTTCGAGAATGCCTTTGCTCTGGTTATCGGGCATCAACCAGATGCCCACTCGCGGCAGCAACTTCTTGTCGGGAGGGTCAATGATGGTGCCGTCACTCGCGGGATTATCGGGCACATCCTCGTATCCCAGCCCGACGAGCCTGTCGCGCAACGACCGCCATCGTGAAGCAACGTCGTTATCTGCGTCAATGACCACTCCGACAATCGCGCCATCCCCGCTCGCTTTTAGTCGAACTGGGAAACTGTCCAAGAGCCGGTCAATGCCTCCGTGGTTCTTGACCTCGTCCAGTGGCGGCACGCCCCGATTGCCGCACACGTGCTTGAGGACGTGTTCATCGTCAACACCCTCGACCAAGAGGATCTTCTTGACTGCCATGTCAGCGCACCTCGATCCGGTCGCGCGTGGCGACGGCCAATTCGTCTTCGCGGAACAGGGTCGGGATGACGTTCTCGCCCCTGCGTGACAAGCGAATCAAGACCCCTTCCTCGGGCGTTTCACTAGCCGCCTTTTGAAATGCTTCAATGGCGTCCCAGCTGTGGGAGGTGGCTACGACTTGGATGTCCAGTCGGCTGGCAAGTCGGAACACGGCTCGCCAGACATCGGCTTGAACCGTGTGGTGCATGCCATTCTCGAACTCGTCGATCAGCAGCAATCCATCCTTGGCGTTGACTAGCGAAAGCACGATGCCGAACAGGCGGTTCAGCCCGTCACCGAATGAACGTAGCGGAACCGGGCGTGGGAAGCCTGCCGCGCGGACGATCGCCGTGCGCGCCTGACCGGGTCCTTCGCCTCCGACCATCGAGACGGCCGATATCTCCGGATCAATGATTTTCAGAGCATCGACGACATCCTGCTCCCGGTCCGAAAGTGCAATCGTGTCCCACAGCGGCCCCAGCGTGGCTGTCCGCTCACCTCCGTAGGGGCTCACAAACACGCATGGCAGACGCGCCTCGTTGATCAGCTCCGATGAACGCCGCAGGTGAACTCGGGAGACATTGCGTAACAGGATGACACGCCGTACGTTGTTCGTTTCGATCACCAGCGCGGGCAGGGCTTCGCGTTCACTGAAAAGCACCTGCGGCTGCGGCTGGCTAATGAGTCTCCTAGCCCCATCGGGCTCCCGTTCCTCTGAAAACCAACCCGCCTCCAGGGATAGCTTCATGGAAGCTTGCCCGCCACTCGCAGCGATGACGATGGGCTCAAGCTTCGCAGAGAACTGGGGGAACCTGTGGAACAGGCTCGACAACGGAAATAAGACTTCTGCGTGGAATGGCCGTCTCGCCTCATCCGTCGGTGCTACGTCCTCCTCTCGAAAACGGAGAATCTGGTGGATGACCGACAGCGAGGCGTCAGAGGCCAGGATGCGCAGGGCTTCCAGCACCGAAGATTTTCCGGAGTTGTTCGGCCCTGTCAGCAGATTGACTCGCCCAAGGCCCTCGATCTTGAGTTGCCGAAGCGCGCGAAATCGCTGGATATCCAAAGTGCCGATCTTCAGGTCCATTATCTTGCTCCTTGCACGCCATCATACCCTGAAGGCAGCTGTTGTTTCCATCCGGCATGCGGCTCATATCGCGGCTCCTCCGTTCGGGCGAGTAGTTCGCCAAAGTCGTAGTTCACGCTAGTTACGCCGAAGTCTGGCTCCCGCCGGAACGGTCGGCGCAAGTAATGGACGCGGTGCGTCTCGTTCGGCAGGAACCCTACAATCGCCAAGATAAACTCATCGGGCTTGTTTAGCGAGTACAGTATCTCGTTCTTGGGTCCAGACGTTTTTCCAGGCGGGGCCTGTAGGGCATCGGTTCGCTTGCGGGCTTCGTCTGGGCTTGGAGTGGGGCTTGCCCGCCTGCTTCTGAAGCTTGAGCTGTTCCGCGCGGTGCTCCGACAATCACGCATGGCGACAGGCCCGGATCGCGCTCGTCTACCAGGACCGCGCCGCGGCGAAGGGTTGGTCGAGGGGACGACCAAGCTCCCGAGCTGGTCGCGACCGTGCGGCACTTCGCAAGCGAAGTCTTTGAAGGAAGGTTGGTCGACGAGGTTCTCGGCAGCGCACAAGAAAACATGCGTTCTCTGTAAAATCTGCAACCGCAGTCAACGCAATAAAGGCCGCAAACCATTGTGGATTAACGGCTTAAGTAGTGCCCCCAGTAGGACTTGAACCTACAACCCTCTGATTAAGAGTCAGATGCTCTGCCATTGAGCTATAGGGGCGAAAACGGCCTTATTGTAAGGCACCCGGGGCCTTTGGCTTTCCCAGGAGGCACAAGTTTACTCTATCGGCTTCGCGGCGAGAAGTGGACATGCAAAAGCTGGCGAAACTTGATCGCTGTAAATTGGGCAGGCCCTCGCGACCAGCCAAATTCCCCTTGTTTCTGCGGTTTTTGCTCGGAGCCAGTCCCATTTTCTGGTACCGCATCTGACAGAGGATCGTCACAGCCCCAGCTTGTGCGCTACATATTCGTCCAGAAACTGAAAAGCTCGGCGTTCTTGCTCGCCGGCCGTCTTGTCGACCAGCACGGCCAGGCGGCGGAACTCGGCGCAGACCTCTTGCGGAGGCATAAATTCAAGGCGGGTGGCCAGGATCGCGGCCTCGAGCACCGCGTGCTTGGCCCGATTGAATCCGAAAAAGTCGCGGATTCGGCCTTTGGCCACCACGTCGCACGCAATCGTCGTCCGCGGGGCGCGATCGTCCAGCGAGTTGACGCGAAATTCGTACCAGCGGCAAGCATCGGCAATCACAACCCCTTCAACCTGCTTGGCTTTCATCAATTTCGGCATGGGATTCAGCTGGTCGACAGCCGCCCGCGCGAGCATGTCCACGTCGTCGGTCACGTGCAGCACCCCCTGTCCCGCACGCTTCAGATTGGCGTAGGTCTTAGACGTTTGGTAGGGGCGGAGCACAAACTGGCGCAACTGCGGGTCGACCAGCGGCCCCATCGGCGAGAGGTTCGGCGTGCCGTCGGCGTTGATCGTGGTCACCAGGCCTTCGAGAATCATGCTCGCGTCCTCGTCTTTGCGTTTGCTCCTGCCCCTCATTATCCATTCCCGGCAACGATTCGGGAACAATTAACCCGCCGCACCGCAGAAACGCTGCTAATAACGGATATCCGTGCCAGGTCAGGATCGATTCGGGATGGAATTGCAGCCCCACAACCGGCAAGTTCCTATTTCGAATAGCCATCACCACGCCGTCGGCGGTACGAGCCGAAACGATCAAACAAGAAGGCAACGTGGCTTCGTCCACGACCAACGAGTGATAGCGGCACGCGGCCAGCGGATTCGGCAGGCCGGCAAACACGCCCTGTCCGTCGTGAAACACGTCGCTGATGCGGCCATGCATCGGTTCGGGAGCTCGCACGATTTTTGCCCCCGCCGCCGCCGCAATGATCTGATGCCCCAAGCAGATGCCCAACATGGGAATCGTTTCGGAAAACCGTCGCACCACATCCAACGAGCACCCGGCTTCCAATGGCGTGCAGGGCCCCGGCGACAACACGATCGCGCGCGGCTGCCAACTCACGATGTCGTTCAGGCCGAGGGCGTCGTTGCGAACCACGACCGTCTCCTGGCCCAGTCGCTGCAAATAGCGGGCTAGATTGTGGACGAAGCTGTCATAGTTGTCGATCAGCAAAATCACCGCAGTGCCCTGATCAAGCCCGCCGCCTTGTGCCAAGTCTCTTCATATTCCGCCTGCGGCTTGGATTGCGCCACCACGCCGCCGCCCACGGGCAACTGCCACCAGCCGCGGCCCGCCGTGATCGTTCTGATCAGGATACTCAGATCCAGCGAGCCATCAAAGCCCAGGTAACCCAAACAACCGCAATAGGGCCCGCGCGCCACACGCTCCAATTCTGCGATAATCTCCATCGCCCGCACCTTGGGGGCACCCGTGATCGAGCCGCCCGGGAAAGCGGCTCGCAACAGATCCAACGGGGTCCGGCCATCGGCCAGACGGCCGCAGACGGCGGACACCAAGTGCTGGACGTACTGATAGATTTCCAGCTGACACAGTTGCGTGACCCGCACGCTGTCCGGCGTGCAGACGCGGGACAAGTCGTTGCGGAGCAAGTCGACGATCATGACGTTCTCGGCACGGTCCTTTTCGCTACTCAATAAATCGTCACCGGCGAACAGGTCCGACTCCGGCAGAAATGTCCGCCGCCGCGTCCCCTTGATGGGCCGTGTTTCCACCTGCCGGTCGCGGACCTGCAAAAAACGTTCGGGGGACGCGCTGACAATTTGGAACGTCCCCAGATCAAAGTAGCCCGCGAACGTGGCCGGATTGCGTTGCCGCAGCCGCAGGTACAGCGACAGCGAGTCCGTTTCGGCCGGGAACAACAGCCGCTGTGCGAGATTCACCTGAAAGACGTCGCCTGCGTAGATGTAATCGACGACCCGTTGCACCGCTTGGCGATAGCCGTCGGCCGAGAAGTTGCTGGTCAAGCCTGCCACGCCGCCGGCGGGATACTGGGGAGCCAGTTGGCCGATTTGCACCCGTGCGGTGGCCGGATCGGCAGAACGACTTGCCAACGGCGAACCGCCTTGAGTCGCATCCTGTCCCTCGGCCAGCACGGCACGAAACTGTGCCAGTCGCTGCTGGGCTCGCTGCCGGCGCGCCGCCGGATCCGCTTCCGGGAACCCTTGCGAGATCAGCCACGCCCGATCCGCTTGGTGATCGAACGCCAGCACAACATCATACAGTCCCACGGCCAGCGCCGGGACGCCGAATTCGTCGAATTCCGGCGACGGCAGACGCTCGACACTGCGGTTCAGGTCATAGCTGAACAGGCCCGCCGCCCCGCCCTGAAACGGAGGCAATTCAGGCACCGTTCGCGCCGCGAATTTGGCCAGACGCTGTTCAAGGACGCCAAACGCATCGCCCTCGTCAACCGCCATCTCGACGTAATCAAACGGATCCGCCGCGAGGAACGAGAACCGCCCCAGCCGCGAATGCCGTAGCGCGCTATCTAGAAACAGGCAATGCGGCAACCGGCTGAACGCCGCCAACGCGGCCTGGGCGTCCGGCAGCGGGTGCAATGCCTCGATCAACGGAAGGACTGGGAACAATGGCGAACGCTCCTCCGGGCCTGGATAGCCCGGCCGTGGCAGACTCTGTTCACATGCGGCGACGTAATCAAGTGTCTCAACATAAGTCAAATTCAACCCATGCGCGGATTGCGATACAGCACTTCGGCCAGGAATTCGGGCGAAGCCCGTTCGCCGTGCGGGCGTTCGCGGTGCCAGTCGCGATGCGTTGGGACGTGCTCGTCGTACAGCGGCCAGGGGTCGAATGGGTTGTAGCCCAGGGCGCGAATCAGGCGGCTGGAATCCATCGTCACGTCGCCGGCTCGGGGCGGCATCGGACCGGCTTCGAAACGGGAACAGGTCTGCACATGCTCCGGATCGTAGCCGCCGACGCGGTTGACGATCTGTGCGATCTCGAACAAGCTCAATCGTCGCGGACCGCCGGCATGGTACAGGCCTGCCAGACGGCTGGACAGCAGCGAGTGGAACAGCCGGTTCATACAATCCGTGTACGTCGGCGTGCGAATCTCGTCGTAATACAACGTTGCCGGCTTCGACTTTTTGAATCGGGATTGGATCCAATCGATCGCGCCGGCGTGCCCGTTGGAACTGATGCCCATGGGCAGCGAGATTCGCAACACGGCCGCGTCCGGCCGGCGGGACAAGATCAATTGCTCGGCGTGCGACATCGTCTTGCCGTAAACCGTCACCGGATCGGGCGGATCGTGTTCGAGGTAGCCGCCGCGGCCGATGCCGGAATACACCAAGTCGACTGACAAGTGAATCAGCCGGATATCGGCCGACCCAATGACCTCCAGCAAGTTGTCCACACCGGCCACGTTCACGCGCCACGCCAGCCACGGATCCATCTCGCACGATTTCAGCTTGCACGTGCCTTCGCTACTGAGCACCGATGCAAATTGATAGCGATCGAACAGACGCTGCATCGTGTCGGCGTCGTAGATGTCGAGAGCCTCGATCGCCGGACCGGACAATGCCACGTTATCCGCCCGCCGCGTGCCGATCACTTGTCCGGGGTACCGGCTGTGAAAGTAATCGAATGCGTTGTATCCCGCCACGCCGGCAATTCCGGTGATCAGCAGCGGCAACGGGGGATCAGAAAGATCGGGCCACGGGTTCATGGGCAATCAAGGGGACGGTATAAAGTTCAGGTCGAGGCAATGCAGAAGAGGAGGGTTATAAATGGAAGGGTTATAAATAGGATACATTTCCTGGCACATGCATTTTCTCCCACAACCGATGCAATCGCAACGGAGAATCTACCTGCTTTTTTCCCAGCGCTCAAGAGCATCGGTGGAAAAGAACCCGCGGGCGCAAACCTTGCCGTTGTTTCCTGCGGCACAGTTTGAATTGCGGTTTTCACGCGGATTCGTTCGTGAATCTCTCCATTTTTAGTCGGCAGCGGCTTGTTGTCGACTTCTGCTCGCGATAGAGTCTTTTGGTACTCTTGTGCGGGCGACGTCCCATATGCTGGATTCCAGGTTTTCGGAATCCCGGCTTTGTGCCGCCGCCAGCCACGGAAAACGAACCGGCTCGTCGAAAAATTCCCCTGCACCTTGGAGAGTTCGCGATGTTCAGATTGAATTGCTGGCCTTTGACTGGGGCGCTCGTGGTACTTGTTACGATTTTTACAATGTTTGGCTTTGCCGGCGACGATGACGATTTGTGGTTTACTAATTTCGAAGACGCCAAAGCGAAAGCTCGCGCCGATGACAAACTGCTCCTGGTGGATTTCACCGGTTCGGATTGGTGCGGATGGTGTATCAAACTGAAGCAAGAGGTGTTCGATCAGGAAGTATTCAAGAAGCAAGCGCCGCAGCAGTTTGTCTTGGTCGAGCTGGATTTCCCGCGGCAGACGCAGCTGCCCGTAGAACTCAAGAAGCAGAATGACCAGCTTGCCAAGCAGTTCGGGGTTTCCGGCTTTCCCACCGTTCTGGTGCTGGATGCCGAAGGAAAACTGATCGCCCGCACCGGTTACCGGCCCGGCGGACCGGACGAGTACTTGAAACATCTCGCGGAGTTCGTCACCGCCCACGAGTCGATCGTCCAGCTGCGCGGGCAAGTGGCCGCCAGCCAGGGCGTTGACCGAGCCAAACTGCTGGACCAACTGATCGAAGCCTATGCCAAACTGGGCGTCGAACCCGACGATGTCAAGACTTGGACCGCGGAGATTATCTCGCTGGATGCCGAGAACAAGGCCGGTCTGAAACTCAAGTATGAATTTCGGCAACTCGTGTCCGAGGCGGACGCGCTGAAGAAGGATCGAAAGTTCGAGGCAGCCAAGACGATGTACGGCAGAGCATTGGAACTGTCCGGCCTCAGCGGCGAACAGAAGCAGGACGCCTATTTTGCCCAAGGCGAGTGCCTGTTCTATGCCAAGGACTTTGTGGGCGTTGTCGTGTGCTTGAAGCAAGCGGAGGCGGCGGCTCCGGATACCTCGAAAGTGGCGACGATCCAAGCCATGATTCAGCGGTTTGCCCCGACGGCCGAGGCGCAAGCGACCGTGGCCAAGCTGAAGGGCCAACTGGACGCCGCCCAAGGACTGGATCGTGCCCGGATGCTGGACCAGTTATTGGACGCTCGGACCACGCTGTCCCAGGCAATCCCGGACCCGGATCTGCAGCCGGACACCGACGCTTGGGCTCGGGAAATCGTCGCGTTGGACGCAGACAACGCGGCTGGCTTGAAGAGCAAGTACGGGGTCCGAGTGCTGCTGGCGGAAGCCCAGCAATTATTGCGTGACCAGAAGCTGGACGAGGCGCACGCGGCGCTGGACAAAGCCTTGGCGATCCCCGGCGTCATCGGAGAACCGCTGTTGGAGTTGCATTTGGCCCAAGCCAAGTGCTACGCGGCACAGGAGGAATTCGAGAAGTGCGTCGCGGCTTGTCAAAAGGCGCTCGAAGCCGCTCCGGCGAGCCCGCGGACGTACAGCGTCAAGAGCCAAATGCGGACGGCCCAAGCTGAATTGGACAAGCGAAAAGCGAAAGAGCCGCCCCGACCGGAAACTCCGAAGCCGCCCGCAACGAATTGACACGGCAGACAGCCGGCGTTGTGAGCCGGGGCGGCGAAACTCGAATCCTCGTCGGCAGATTTTCGCTGGCCCTCAGGGGACCTGCTCGCTGCGTGGTTTTCCTCGATGCGATCCTGGAACGTAACGATCGCTTCGGGCATGTCCGCGCCGCTTTATGCGACCGTACGCTCCAGCTTGGCGGTGTCGCCTTCGCCCCCGAGGCTAAAGACGGCGCGGATCCGTTCCTCCCGGTCGTCGTAGCCCTGGCGGGAAAATCGCCGGCTCTCGAGGGGTATTTTCACGGAACTCGCGTCAGACGCGGATGGGGCGGGACCTGGCGTGTTCAGTTTATGCTTGTCAACACCAATGAACGACAATGTGGCCGACACGCATTTTCAAGTCGCCGACAACTTGTCCTCTGCCATCAAACGATCAAAGCTCTCGTCTTCCAGTGCCCTTGATGGGCAAGATGGTCTCGGACGCCCGTGACATCTGCCGCCCTCGCAGTGCCCGCGCCTCGGTTATCTGCAAGCACGACCAGGCACCGAGAATCAGGATGCCGAAACACCCGATGGTTATTGGCGACCAATTGACCTTTGGCGAATCCCAGGTCAAGCAACAACTGCCGCAGTCTCTCGTTCATCACTTTTTTAGTCATGACTCATTCTCGCTGTCGAGTCGTTGGGTTCTGTCCTGGAGCAGCTTTCGAAGGCGGTCAATGGCCGTCACGGTAAGCTTGTTTGTGATGGGGAACCGCGCGGACTC
>Ga0351873_10133_pt1 | contig 20560 bp, 10 predicted proteins | sample TotcelFGM3001N11_FD_206764 | JGI IMG/M metagenome (GOLD analysis project Ga0351873, IMG submission 206764) | Enriched cells from coal bed in the Powder River Basin, Montana, United States - Total cells FGM rep2 HSBNCT.FGM.300.1.N11 ... | reverse complement strand
CATGACCAGCACGTCCCGATCGCGTGAAGCGAAGAAGTGGTGCCTCGGTTCCCCGTCTACATAGTACCCGTTCAACCACAAGGGTTCCAGGGGAACGGTCAGCACCTGATTTGCCGCCAAATCCGTGTGAAGGGCGAGCAGGTAACGACTTCCCATCACGGCCTCCTGCAGGCACAAGGTGGTGAGGAAGTGGTTGAGCGAGTCGCAAACGGCGACGAAACCCCGTGGGACCGGCTCCCAAACGTCCGCTGCATCGGAATACACTGGCGGGTCCGCCTGGCCGATCGGGCATCGGGCGAACCAGTTGTCTTGGTTTTCGCACGCGAACTCGACCATCGCGTCAATCCACTTGAGTCGGCTCAACGGCAGGAGCGCATCCTGCGCGGCGAATGGGGCATGCCAGTCGTTGTTCCGTCCCGGTTCGATCTCCACCAGGGCACCCAGCTCCCGATAGATCGTTGCCATCCCTGGGGGCAAGTCGGCGGGGATGAGTGCCGCATTAAGGGAAGGGTCCTCCAGCCAGTGCCGATGGAAGACTTTCAGGAATGCAACGAGGTCCGCTATCGACGCGATCATAGGCTGCGTCCTGTTCGCCGAACGTACACGGATAACGAGGCGGCGGCCCTAACGGCAACCATTGGCAAGCGACCTTAACCGCCCCTCTCGTTCATCCGTTAGTTCGGTCTGCGTTGACTTCGGGACACGGCAAAGAGTCCTGACCCCTGGTATGCCTCCGGCGCAACCGCCGCTCGATTGCATCCGATTGTTCGGCCGTTCTTGGTCTGAATCGAGATGAAACGGTTCCTGGCACCTTTGTTTCCCTTGAAAGCCGATGCCGACGGTCCGAGCTGGACTGACCAGAGAATTGCTGAAGCATTCTCCTGCCGAACGAAGACCATTGAGAACATTCGCCAGCGATTCGTTGAACAGGGTTTCGAACAGACCCTCGATCGAAAGAAATCACAGTCCCCTCCCGCCAACAAACTTCTGGACGGTGAACAGGAAGCAAGAATCATTGCCACTCGACTGGGTCCGGCACCTAAGGGATACTCGAACTGGACATTGAGGCTGCTGGCGAGAAAGGTCGTCGAATTGGAAATAGTCGAGTCGATCAGCCACGAAACGGTCAGACAGACGCTAAAAAAAACGGCATGACGAAGCGGAAAATCCAGTACTGGGTGATTCCGCCGGAAGCCGACGCCGAATTTGTCGCGAACATGGAGGAGGTTCTGGAAACGTACGCTCAGCCGTACGATCCCGCTTGCCCGGTGATCTGCATGGACGAACAACCGGTGCAGTTGGTGAAAGAAACCCGCAAGATCATTCCCGCCACGAAGACCCATGCACGGCGTGTGGACTACGAGTACGAACGCGCCGGCACCGCTTCGATTTTCATGTTCGCCGAACCACTGGCCGGCTGGCGTCAGGCGACCGCTCGTGAACACCGCACCAAATCCGACTGGGCGATAGAAGTGGCGGCACATCTGGATGGACGTTTTGCGGATTGTGAACGGATTCGCCTGGTGAGCGACAATCTCAATACGCACACCAAAGGCGCGTTTTACGAAGTGTTCCCACCGGAGAAAGCCCGGGAATATGTCCGTCGAATCGAATTCATCCATACGCCGAAGCACGGCAGTTGGTTGAACATCGCGGAGAATGAGTTGAGCTGTATGACGAGTCAATGCCTACGCGACCGACGGATCGGGAAGATCGAAGAATTGCAGGATGAAATCGATACCTGGTCGATTGATGTAACCAGTATCCAACGCGGAGTTGACTGGCAAATGAAGATCGATGACGCACGCTGTAAGCTCAAGTCCGTTTACCCTAAAATTCAGCTTTGACCGGGCACTAGGCATTAAATCAGGCTGCCCAGTCCTTGCACAGCAGTTCGGCCTGAGCCAGGACGGTTTGGGTGGCTTTTTCCTGCTTATCGGGCGGGTAGCCGTGTTTTCGGAGAATACGTTTGACCATCGTGCGGAGCTTGGCGCGGACGCTGTCTTTGACCGTCCAGTCGATGGTCACGTTGCGTCGGACGGCGTCTACTAAGTCGTGGGCGATGGTGCGGAGCGTCAGGTCGCCGAGCACCTTGACGGCGCTGTCGTTGACTTCGAGCGCGTCGTAAAACGCGACTTCGTCTTCGGTCAGGCCGAGGTCCTCGCCCCGGCGGTGGGCGTCCCGCATTCGCTTGGCCAGCTCGACCAACTCGGCGATGACGTGGGCGGCGTCAATGGATCGGTTCTGGTAGGCTCGGATGGATTTCTCCAGCATCTCGGCGAAGGAACGGGACTGGACGAGGTTCTTCTTGGATCGGGCTTTGATTTCGTCGTTCAGCAGCTTCTTGAGCATCTCCAACGCGAGGTTGCGCTGGGGAAGGTGGCGGACTTCGGCGAGAAACTCGTCGGACAGAATCGCGATGTTCGGCTGCTGCATACCAGCGGCGGCGAAAATGTCGATGACTTGATCGGACGCCACGGCACGCGAGATGATCTGCCGTACTGCGTGGTCCATGTCCTCTGGGCTTTTGCCGTCACCGGCTCCGCCGGACAGCTTGGCGATCTGTGCCCGGATGCACTGGAAGAATGCGATCTCTTCCCGAATCGCTACGGCCTTATCCTCCGTGGACACCAAGGCGAACGCTTTGGACAATTCCGTGGCGGCCTGCATGTACCGCTGCTTGCGATCATCGGCGGACTCGCCAGCGTTCTGAGGGGTGAGGATGAAATCGGTCGCGTTAGCCAGGAGCGTAAGCCGGCCGGAAGCGGTGCCGGTGAAGAACAGTGAATAGTCGAATCCGTGGAACATCCCGGCGACGATTTCGTACTTCTCCAGCAGGACTTCGACCGCCTGGTCGGTCGGGATGCCGACGTTGTCGCGGTCTTGGTCGGTGTAGTCCTTCAGGGCTTTCTTGAGTTCCGCCGCCAGGCCGAGGTAATCGACCACCAGCCCGCCCGGCTTGTCTTTGAATACGCGGTTCACGCGGGCGATGGCCTGCATCAGGCCGTGGCCGCGCATGGGCTTGTCAATATACATCGTGTGCATGCACGGCGCGTCAAAGCCGGTGAGCCACATGTCCCGGACGATTACCAGTTTCAGCGGATCGTCGGGATTCTTGAACCGTTTGGCAAGTTCCTCACGGGCTTTCTTGCTGCGGATGTGCGTCTGCCACTCCAGCGGATCGCTGGCCGAGCCGGTCATCACGACCTTGATCCCGCCGTCTTCGTCCTTGGCACTGTGCCATTCAGGACGCAAGGCGACCAGTTCCTTGTTCAATTCCACGCAGATGCGGCGGCTCATGCAGACGATCATGGCTTTGCCGTCCATTGCGTCGAGCCGCTTTTCCCAGTGCTCGACGATGTCCTTGGCGATCAGCTTGGTCCGCTTCTCGCTGCCGACCATCGCCTCCAGCCGCGCCCACTTGCTCTTGAGCTTCTCCTTGACGGTCGCTTCTTCGCCTTCCGTGACATCCTCGAAGTCGGGGTCGATTTTCGGCCGTTCATCCTCGTTGAGTTCGATCTTGGCCAAGCGGCCTTCGTACAGGATCTTGACCGTCGAGCCATCCTCAACCGCCCGCTGGATGTCGTACACGTCGATGTAATCGCCGAACACAGCGGGCGTGCTGCGATCTGCCTGTTCAATGGGCGTGCCGGTGAAGCCGATGAACGACGCTTTGGGCAGGCCGTCGCGCAGGTACTTGGCGAATCCGTAGGCGATGTGGGCTTCGTCTTTGTCCTTGGGTTTCACCACGCGGGCTTTGAGTCCGTACTGGCTGCGGTGGGCCTCGTCGGCAATGACGATCACGTTCCGCCGGCCCGTCAGCTGCGGGTACGTCTCACCGGGTTCCGGCGTGAACTTCTGCAGCGTGGTGAAAACGACGCCGCCGGACGCGACCTGCAGCAGCTCGCGCAGTTGCCCGCGGTCTTCGGCCTGGACGGGTTTCTGCCGCAGCAGTTCGTGGCAGAGGGCGAAGGTGCCGAACAACTGGTCGTCCAAGTCATTGCGGTCGGTGATGACGACGAGCGTTGGGTTCTGCATCTTGGGGTGACGGATTACCTTGCCCGCGTAGAACGCCATCGTCAGGCTCTTGCCGCTGCCCTGCGTGTGCCACACGACGCCCGCGCGCCGGTCGCCGGACGGCGAGACGGCTGCCACGGTGCATTCCACCGCCTTGTTCACTGCATGGAATTGGTGATAGCCGGCCATCTTTTTCGTGATACTGTCGCCGTCCACCTCGAACACGATGAAGTGCCGGAGCAAATCAAGAAACCGCGTCTGGGCGAATACACCGCGGATCAGCACTTCCAGTTCCGGCGTTCCCCGCGGCGCAATGGTTTCGCCGTCAATTGTCCGCCAGGGCATGAAGCGTTCCCAGTCGGCGGTCAGAGTTCCGATCCGGGCCGTGATGCCGTCACTGGCGACGAGGGCGACGTTGAAGGCCAGAAGCGTGGGCAGGTCCTGCTTGTAGGTCTGCAGCTGTTGGAACGCCTTGCGCGTCGTGGCCTGTTCGTCGCCGGCGTTCTTCAACTCGATGACAACCAGCGGAAGGCCGTTTACGAACAACACCACGTCCGGGCGCCGTGTGTGCTTGCCCTCGGTCACCGTGTATTGATTGACGGCCAACCAGTCGTTGCGGTCGGGGCGTTCGAAGTCGATCAGCCACACCTTGTCATGAACGATTCGTCCGTCGGCGTGGTACTCGACATCTACGCCATCGACGAGCATCCGGTGGAATCGGCGATTGTTCTCAAATAAGCTGGGCGTCTCGGTGCGGGTGACCTTGCGGAATGCCTCGTCCAATGCCTCTGCCGGAATACTGGGGTTCAATCTGGCAAGTGCATCCTTCAGTCGTCCGGCCAGCACAACGTCACCGTACGACGTTCGCTCGGCCGTTCGCTCCTCCGGGGCGATGTTCGGCCCATGCAGCACGGCGTAGTCCAGAGTCCCGGTCCATTCCAGGACGGCTTCTTCGACGGTGGATTCGGTAAATCTGGCGGAAGTCATGAGCGATAGCTTGATTATATCAGGTGCAACGGGATGGCGTTATGTTCGGTAGTCTAGAAGGGCGTTTCGTTGTCGGTACTCGCTGACGTCTTGGGTGCGCCGAAGGCGTCGTAAATTGCATCCGTCACACCCCATGAGTGACACACTTGGTTGTTGCTCGTACAGGCGTTACGCAGTCGTTCTTTTTCGTCTTCCGTGAAATCGTCGACTGTGACCACAACACCCTTGATCCTCTTCGCGGCGGCAAAACTGTTGGCGTTCTGGAAAGCCTCTACTAAAGCTCGTCGCATGTGGCCGTGAACCTGGGTACTCCGCAGTAGTGCTTGTGTGATGTCGCTTGCGAGCGAGGTTGGGTCGGTCAGTGCTCCTCGAATTGCCTGTATCTTGCCGACAAACCCGTAGGGGTCCGCATCCAACCTTACCGGTATTACCGGCACGCCTCGACCGAGCGACCAGCCGACTTCCTGGTCTGTCCAGTTGCTTCCGTGAAAGTTCGGGGTGATAAGTGCGGCGAGGGCATGCATGGATCGGAGGGCAAGCGAAATTTCGCTCTGCCATTCGAGGCTGGGCTCGATGTCTTCGTGGGCTACGAAGGCTGAAATACCCATCTCGAGAAGTGCGGTTTTCAGGTGCGATACATGTTCTTTGTGCTGTGATACGTGACTTAAGAAGAGGCGGAAGTAAGCGTCGCGCCAAACGCGGTGAACGTCAGTATTGGAAACGGCCATTCGCTGTCCAAGGGCCATCTCTGCGGACGTGAGCGGAGTGATCGTTACTTCGCCAAGTGGATCGTTAGGGTACAGGCGGTCGAGGAAATCAAGCCGTTGTCCCAGCTCCTTTTCGATGTCGGAGAGACACGGCTGTGCAGACGCAAAGAGGACAACGGGGACTTCGAGCCGCAATGCCCAATTCGTGGTGCCACCGTTCCAGTTGTCGTAGTCTGTCTCCTCAAAATGCGCATGGGCGTTTTCCAGCAACTCGACGAGTGCGGATCGCTTCTGGTGGCGGCAGATATCGGTCAAAGTCGCGACGACGTCAACTACCGGTTTCGGATATGCACTGTCACGCATAGGTATTCTTCAAGGAATCGCCGATGTGAAATTCGCCTGATAGCAGCTTCGGGAGCAGGGCATCACGGAGGACAGCGAGGTTGCGGTTCTCGGCAACCATGCGTTCGAGTCGTCCGAGAACAGGAATTGCCAAGCCATCGAACTTCTGAATAATTTCCGCCGGCGGCAACAGGAATTGAGGATGTTGGAGTCCAGCCACTGGGAGCATATTGACTGTCGTTCCGTTTGCGTATCCGCTTACCGTGTCGTGCATCGCTGACGAATTCAGAAGATAGCACATCCAAGCCGGTGTCACCGGAGAACGGTCAAGCGGCCTTACCCGATAGATGTGGTGACTGAAGAGGCTGAAGTCACCGAACATGCGAGGCACGATGGCGGCGTACCCGATTAGCAGGCAATCGTGTCCCTGTTCTGTGTTCGTCACGATCAAATCGCCCGGGCGAACAATGTGCCGATCCCGATACTCGCCAATGTAGTGTTTTACGCCCTCGAACTTGTAACCGCCGCCTTCATGGACGGAGTTCAGGTTGTGAAGCGGAACCCCCGTATCCGATAATCCCGCGCCTTTGTAACTGAGTCCTTTGACCGCCTCGACGTGTTCATTGAGACGAGCCACCTGCCACCCCTTGGGAATCTTCCCCAGCGGCGAATCCTGGAAGGAGTCGGGGAACAGGGTGGCGGTGGTCTTGTCCATGCCGGCTGGCTGGCGGCCTGCAATTTTTGTCCTCACAGGATCGAAATCCACGAACCAGGACTTGAACAACGCACGAGCCATCGCCTCCAGCGTCTCGTTCGTGCGGCGATTCATGTCGATCTTATCGTCCAGCGAGCCTAGAATGTCGGCGATTCGACGCTGTTCGTGAAACGGAGGAATCGTCAGTCGAAAGTTAGGAATGTCGGCGCACTTCAAGCTGTCGAAGACAGCGCCAACGTTGATAAATTTGCCGATCTGTTCCCACCATTCGGAACCTCTGAGCAACCAGCGAAGAAACGGAGGAAATACCCGCGAGCCGTCGGAGCGAAGCAAGACAAGGTTCTGCCCTAACGCACATTCGAGGGCGGGGGGCACCAGTGCGGTTTCCCCCGGATTGCAGCGGCGAGAAAGAACAACGTCGTGCGATTCTGGCCGAGCCTTCTTTGTCCATTCGAGGAAGTGTTCGGGCGTGATTCGCCGAACGTCAGTCAAGTCGAGACGCCCGTTCTGCAACTGCGGTATGGCGATGTATGGATATCCGTCACTTGCGGGAGGTGGTGTGCGATGATCGCAGTCGATGAGGGAAACTCCCGCCTCCCGCAAGGAAAGCAGTTGCCACTCTGGGCCCGGCGAAATTGAAGTTCGTAGCGTCATGCCTGCTCCCCGGAACGTGGCTGCTTCCGCTTCGACTGCGTTCGCCTTTTCTTCGAGTCGTTTCTTGTTGCTTTCTTCTCGCGTGGTGACGGTTCCACTTCCGCCAGCTCCGCTTCGATTTCCTCGACGGTCGGTAAGGCTGATTTCAGGCTCGCCGGCAGCGCCCGGGTCAGTTCGTAGCTGGACACGCCGAGGGGACTGGTACTGCGGCGGAGCGTATATTCCACGATGACCCGGCTCTTCTGCCTGCACAGGATCAGGCCGATCGTCGGCTGGTCGTCGGGATGACGAAGCTGATCATCGACCGCCGAGAGGTAGAAGTCCATCTTGCCGGCGTGCTCTGGCTGGAACTCCTCCACTTTCAGGTCGATGACGACGAAACACCGCAGTCGCAGGTGGTAGAAGAGCAGGTCGACGTAGAACTCCCGCCCATCAACCTCGAGCCGAATTTGCCGCCCCACAAATGCGAATCCCTGGCCAAGCTCGAGCAGGAACTTGGTGATGTGCGTCACCAGGTGATCTTCCAGGATCCGTTCCTCAACGTCCTCGCGGAGTTGGAGGAAATCAAGCTGATACGGATCCTTCAGCATTTCGCGGGCGAGGTCGGACTGCGGCTTGGGAAGAGTCCGCTCGAAGTTGGTGATGGCCTTTCCCTTCCGTTCGTGCAGGTGGCTGTCGATCTGCATCGTCAGAACGTTGCGCGACCAGCCATGCTCGACCGTACTGCGGATGTACCATTCGCGGGTCGGGGGATCCTTGATGCTGTCGAGAATCACGCAGTTGTGGAACCAGGGGATTTGTGCAGCAACCTGCTGCACAAATGCCTCTTCTGGGTACGCTTCGCCAAACGACCGCATGTACTTGAGGTTCCGCGGGGATAAACCTTTCATGCCCGGAAACGCCCGCCGCAGCTCCTCCCCCAGCCGGTCAATAACTTTCGCGCCCCAGCCTTCGCTACCTTGCCGTTTTAGGATGTCTCGGCCGATTCCCCAATAAAGCAAAACCAACTCGCGGTTGGCCGCCAACACGGCTCTGACCTGCGCCGTCCGAATGCGAACCTTGATGTCCTCGACCAAGGCAGAGAAATCGGAGGGAAGGCTCAAGCCACTCTTCCAAGCCGGTGCGGCGAGACGTTTGCTCATGTCGGCTCCTTCGGGGAAAAGCCCAGACTGGCGAGGTTCTTCAGAATCGCCTTCTCCAACTTCGCCCCGTGCTTGAACTGACCTGCCAGCGTGTTCGTCAGCCGCTGCATTTTCTCGTCGAACGGCTCGTCGTCCTCCTCGAGTTCCGCTGCGCCCACGTAGCGGCCGGGCGTCAGGACGTGGCCGTGACTGGTGATCTCCTCCAGCGTGGCGCTCTTGCAGAAACCAGGAACATCGGCGTACTTTCCAGCCCCTTTCTCGCCCCGCCACGCGTGGTAGGTCTTGGCGATGCGTTGGATTTCGGCATCGGATAGGTCGCGGTGGGTACGATCCACCAGCGTGGCCATCTTCCGGGCGTCGATGAACAGGGTCTGGCCCCGGCGGTCCCGCAAGCGTTCTCCCCCTCCGGCTCCCCCAAGGGAGCGTGTACCGTTCTTCTTCGAGCGGGCCAGAAACCAGAGGCAGGCGGGAATCTGGGTTGTGTAGAACAGCTGGCCGGGCAACGCGATCATGCAGTCGACCAAATCCGCCTCGACCAGCTTCCGGCGAATGTCGCCTTCGCCCGACTGGTTGCTGGACATCGAGCCGTTGGCCAGCACGAATCCGGCGATGCCTCCGGGCGCCAAGTGGTGGACCATGTGCTGTACCCACGCAAAGTTGGCGTTGCCGGCGGGCGGCGTGCCGTATTTCCAGCGGGCGTCTTCCCGCAACCGGTCGCCGCCCCAATCGCTGACGTTGAACGGCGGGTTGGCCAGGATGAAATCGGCCTTCAGATCCTTGTGTACGTCATTATGGAACGTGTCAGCCTGGTGGGGCCCGATGTTGCCCTCAATGCCGCGGATCGCGAGATTCATCTTGCACAGCCGCCACGTCGTGTTGTTGGATTCCTGTCCGTAGATGGACAAGTCGGCCACCCGGCCGCCGTGGGCCAGCACGAATTTCTCGCTCTGCACGAACATTCCGCCTGAGCCGCAGCACGGATCGTAGATGCGGCCCTTGTACGGCTCGATCATCTCGACCAGCAGCTTGACGGCACACCGCGGGGTGTAGAATTCGCCGCCGCCTTTGCCTTCGGCACTAGCGAATTTGCCCAGGAAGTATTCGTAGACGCGGCCCAGGATGTCCTTACTGCGGCTCTCGGCGTCGCCGAGCCCGATGGTGCCGATCAGGTTGATCAGTTCGCCGAGCCGCTGTTTGTCGAGCGACGGGCGGGCGTAGTCCTTGGGCAGGACGCCCTTCAGCACCGGGTTGTCCTTCTCGATAGCGACCATCGCCTCGTCGATCAGCTTGCCGATCGTCGGCTGCGGTGCGCTGGCCTGCAGGTGTTCCCAGCGTGCCACCTTGGGCACCCAGAACACGCTCTCCGCACTGTACTCGTCGCGGTCTTCCAGGACTTCGTATCGTTGCGACGGCTCTTCGACGTACCAATCGCTTTTCGGATCGCCGGCAAGTTTTTCGAGCGTCGCCCGTCGTTCCTCGAACGCATCGGAGATGTATTTCAAGAAGATCAGGCCCAGCACGATGTGCTTGTACTCGGCCGCGTCCATGTGGCCGCGCATCTTGTCGGCCGCCGCCCAAAGCTTCTCCTCGAAGCCGAGGTTCGCGCCGTTGCCGGACTTTTTCCCTGTCCTCGTTCGGGCCATATCCTTCTCCGGGTGGGCCGATCCTGTGGGTCTGTGTGGCACGTTGGTTAGCAGCACAATACGGGTGTGATTGTAGGCTGTCGAGCTGTTCTTGGATACCCGCAACCGGTATTTCTGGAGGCAGATTCGCGACCCCCGAGCCGGGAGCTGCGCGACACCGGCGATCTGATAGGCTGTTCCGGTGCGAAGCCTGCGGTTCACCGGCGAGTCGGATGCCGAATTCCAGACGCGGGCGATCCGTGCTGGGCAGGTCGCCAAGCTGCTGGTCGACGCGTGCTTGGCCAACCGTTGCGTGCAAGGGTACGTCGCGGATCCGGCGTTTCCGGACGGGACGGTGGAAAGCGTCCGCGTCAGTCCGACCGTGCGGATCGAATACGAGCAAGGATAGGTGTTGAACTATCTCGTCGTATGGCTCGATCGGACTGCTACGAGTTCCAGCAGATTTCCGGACGGGCACTAATCAGGTGAAAGAATGGGTGACGGATGTGGCGTCATGCATCCCACTGCTGCAACTGGCGAATCCAGGCGGTGAGTTCGGGGCGTTTTTTCTCGAACAGGCCGAACAGGATCAGGATGCAGATCCCCAGCCCAATTCCGAAAGCCCACCACGGCCAAACGTGCTGGATGGCTCGCGCGGCGTGCCAGACCATCGTCACCACGGACAACAGCACGAAACTGGTCCCCAGATACAGGAACGCGCGGATCTGAAGGACGATGCCCAGGAAAACGCCGGCGACGGACAGTGCCGCCAGGATCATGGGCGGCCACAAGCTCTCGCCGACGCCGCGGAGGAAAATTTCGCTGCTGGAACTGAGATAGATGACCAGCACGCTCGCGTAACGCAATGCAGCCAATTGAGCCGGCTCCAAACGCTTGCGGTTGAGTTGCCCCGCGATCAAGGCCGACGCGGCCGGCGGAATCAACCAGAATTGCGGATGCTGCCAGAAGGCGAATCCCGTGTCCGTCAGCAGGGACCACAGGGCCGCGTTGCCGGCGACCAGGGCCGCCAACCCGCTGGCGACCGAGCGCCGCAGCATGCTCAACACGAGATACACCAGGCCCGCGGCAAACAACACGACCGAATAGTCCGACTTCTCGGCGGCGACCACCCAGAATCCCAGTGCGGGAATCAACGGCAGGAACGCCCCGGTCCGTTGCAGTGGATCGGACAGGATGCGAAGGCCGCTGCGCTGGAACAATTCGCCCGCGCCTACGCCCGCAAACGCGACGGCCATCACGATGTAGGGCCAGTAAGGCCGGAAAAAACCGCCAAACAGCGTCGGCTTGCACATGAACAGGTGCGCAAAAATCAAGGCGGCAACAATCTCCGCGCCGTACACACAGGCCCGCCGCTGACGCTCTGTCAGCGGCGTGAGCCCTCCGCGCGGGAACAATGCCAGCGAGATCAATCCGATTACCAATCCCACCAGTACAACGGCAACCGCCAGCATCGGCGCGGTGTCAACCGGTGCGCCGACGCCCGGCACATAGTAGAACCGTTCCAGCAACAACACGGCCAACAGCACCACGCCGGCTCCACCGCCGAACGTCAAAGCGATCCGCTGGACGGGGGCCAGCCAATGACTGGTGTACGGGATGCGCCGCACCACGACCGCGCCGTAAATGAACGTCAAGCCGGCCAGCGCAATCAACGTCCGGATCAGGCGCAGCAGAATCAGTCGCTCGCTCCAATCGGGCGACAGATCGGCCCAACTCAGACAAACCGCCGCCACGCCGGTCATCAGCAGCGACGCGAATTGCAGCAGCGTCCGGCGTTCCCGCTGTGCCAGCGCTGCCAAGCCGATCGCCAGCCCCGCCGGCAGCATGCCGCTGGTGATCCGCATCCAGCGTTCCGGAAAGAACGAAACGACGATCAGCGTCGCCAGCGTCGCGGCCGCCCCTAACGCCAAGTTGACTACCGGCAACCAGATTGCCGTCCGCTGTAGACCGGCGATCGGATCGCGCACGCCCCAGCGTTTTCCAAGGGACGCAAGCACTGCGCCTTGCCGCCACATCAAGCTGGTCAGCGTTGCATAACCGCCGGCGGCCATTCCGAACGACCAGAACGCCAAGTGCCCTTTGACGCCTGCAAAATCGAGCACCACCGCGATCACCATCGCTCCCCAGACGTACAGACAGGCCAAACCGTAACCTCGCCGCAATTCCCACAGCGAAGTGACGCAAAACGTCCCCAGAACGCACACGGCGAGGATTCCGCCCCAGTCCGCCGCCTCGATCTCGATGTTGCCCGATGTCGTCCGCGTCAGAGTGTTGATGACCAACGAACCCGCAAAGAACAATAAGCCGACGGCTACGGCGAGAAACCCTGCGGCGACATGCGCCGGTGCGAATCGAAAGCCGGGATTTAAGCCGCGGCCTTCGTGCCGTCGCTGATACCAGATGTCGATTCCAAGCCAAAAGATTGCAGCCGCTGCCACGGCGGTCAAGTTCGCTTGAATGAAGTCCGAAAACACCCGGTCCGCGCCGGGAAAGAACCGGTCGTAGAATCCGATCACGCCAAGACTGGCTGCCCAAGCCGTCAGCAACACCGAACCGTAGGCCAGCGGTTGACTGCGGCGTCTCAAGGCGAGAATCGTAACCAACCCCGCCGCGCCCGCCGCCGCACCGACCGACCACCACGGCGCCAGCGGATGCGAATCGGCGTTGATGCCGCGAACGGCCAACACGGCAATGAAGCCGCACAGCGTTGCGGCGGCATCTCCCACGTCCGGCCGGCGCCACACCGCTGCCGTCCAGCCGGCAGCCACCACCAACACGCCGTAGCTCAACACGTGACAGGCGTCCCACGTTCGCGACGCGTCCTGCCTGTCGATCGTCACGGCCAAGAAGGCGACTACCGCCAGCGCGAACCCGCCGGCCAGCAGCACTTGTTGATCGATTCCCCATTTCTTTGCCGATCTCCAGCCGGCGACGGCGGTCAAACCCCAGACCACGTAGCTCAATACGTCGCCCAACGGCACAACGTCTGCCGAAAGTTTGTCGGGCCTCAGGAACACGCCGACCGCTGCCCATACGGCCAGGACGATCAATATCGCACTGGCCGCCGCCAGCTGGATCTTCAACGGCCACGGTGCGTCATGCGACGAAGCGAACGACTCGCCAGATGCCGCTTCGCCTCCTTCCGCCGGACGCAACCAGCGCTGCAGCGCCAGCCAGGCCACGGCATAACCGCTCAGCGCAACGCCGTTCCATTGCAGCAACTCGGCGAGAAATTCGGGCGAACCTGTCGAAACCCGCAAGACACAGGCCAGGGATGCGACGTATTGCAGCAGGACCGAACCCGCCAGCATATAGGTTGCGTTCCTCTCGCGGATCGCATGTCCCACCAGCACCGCCACGAAAACCAAGAGCGGTACGGCGAAGGAAACGATCGGTCCCATCTGGCCGAACAAGCTGTCCGCCGCAGGCGCACCGACAGGCAGTCCGCTCAGCCGCCGAGCGGCCACAAGGGTCGTCACCAGCACGATGGGGATACCGCCGACAAGCAGCGACGCCCCGCGGGCAAAGCTACTCAGCTGCAGAGGAATGGAGTCCCAGCCGAGCCAGCGAAACCGGCCGGCGATCGATGCAATCGGCGTTCGCATCCAGAGGCAAGCCGCGGTGGCCAGCGCGTACCCTGCAAAGGACCAGCGCAGCGCCGAGGCAGCCGCGCCGACGGGCTCCCAGTACGATGCCAGCAACAGCGGAATGGCAGCCACCGCCAGTAATAATTCCAAAACGCCTTCGATCGAAAGACGATTCCACAGCTGCGTCAGCAGCGCCGCCAGCAACAGCGCCAGGCAAGCCCACGAACTCGCAACGTAGCGGAACGCCTCCGCCGCGTCCCCGATGAGGATCGGCCCCGTTCCCAATTCCGCGGCGACTCCGGACGCACACGTCATCAGCCCCAGAAGCATCATGCCCGCCAGACCAATCGCCAAAACGGCTTCGTGAATCGTTAGCCACTGCGGCCCCATCAGTTGGCGGGACCAGCTCAGATTCCCGGTTACCCGGCGTCCGACACTCCACACCGCACACCACGCGAAAGCCACGGCCAACTGGTATTGCAGGTGCCGCGGATCCGCCCACCAGGTTTCTCCCCAGGACTGGGCGTGGCAGTGGCCGGCGACCAGGAAACCGATACCGACCGTCGCCGTCACGTGAAACACCGCGAGCATCTCGTCGCGGCGATACAGGACCGCAGCGATCAGCCACGCCCCGGCCGCCACAAACAGATAACCCGCGTGCAGTGTGAACGCGTGCTCGCGAACCCACAGCGCCGACGGCAAGGCCAGCGTGGCGGTGGCCAGCGCCGACCACGCCAGCGGATCGACCAGCGCCTGCCAGCGGGCGCCGCGCATCCGCGGCGCATCGGCAGCGATCTGCCGTCCCGCAAACAGCAACGCGAGCGCCGCGCACAGGTCGGCGTGAATCAGCACGGCCACCAGCAAAGGCCGTCGAGGAAGCCACAATCGTTCGGCCAGACCTTCTACGATGGCCGTGTTTTGCCACAGACCGTGCACGAAAAAAACGAGCAGTAGGATGGACCCCGCCCAGGATAATGTTTGGCGGGTGATGAGTTCCCACCTGCCCAGCGGCAACGGCAGCAGCGCCGCCGCCAGAATCGTGGCGGCGGCGTAAAACGCAAAAAAGGGCGTCGCCAAGTTCCGATCGCCGCCCGGTCCGAAGCCCGCCCACAGAGCGACGATCAGGCTGGCTCCCGCCAACCCGGCGGCGCCCAGCAGGTAGCTGACCGCGTCCTCGGTACGTTTCCAACGGAGCCAACTCAGCGCCGCCCCGCAACTGATCAGTGCCAACCCCGTCAGAACGATGCTGTTGCGACCCAACAGCAGAGTATTCAGCAGCTGGCGTCCCGACGCCTCGCCGACGCCGGCCAGATTTCCCTGGAACGTGTGGAATGCGATCACCGCCGCCAAAGCCAAACAGGCCACGGCCGCCGCGTGCAGGATCGGCAAGCCGCCGCGCAGCGCCAGGGCGACCAGAATCAAGCCATTGGTCAGTCCCACCGCCATCAGCAGGTCGGGCCGCGGCCACGCGAACACGACCGCCGCCGCCATCAGCATCGCGCCGACGACGGCCAGCGCGGTTCCCGCCGTCCGCATCGCCGCCAGTCTCGGCTGGACGATCCGCCGCTGCACCAACAAGCCGGTAGCCAAGATCACGGCGGCCACCAGACTGAACGTCGGCCCCAGCTGGGCAACGGAATCCCGTAAGGGCCCGCTCTGGGACATTAGCAGTCCCAAGGGTGCCGCCAAGGCAAACAGGGAGATTCCCAGCACCAGGAACAACTGCCCCGCCCGCCGCCCCGACAGATGCCACCGCGGCAGCGCACGGCGGATCTGCGAGACGGTAGCGATCAGAAATCCGCCCACCGGCACGGCGGCCAGCAGCGACGTTTCTGCCAGCGAAGCGCCGGGCCGCGCCAGCCGGTCGATCAGCAACTGGCCGATCGACGTGGCTAAAACCGCACAGGTCAGTCGCCACCAGCCGCGGGGCAACAGCGCACGTCCGGCGGAGAACGTGATCCAACCGCCGGCCAGCAGTCCCACGGCGACGGCCAGCAAGTACACCGGATGCGTCACCGCGCGATCTTCCGGTCCCGACATGATGATGGCCGCCAGGAAGTTCAGCGGCGTGAGCAAGAGAGAAATCGTCAACACCCCGCGGCTGGTCGCCCGCAGGTTCCAGCGCCGCAACGTGTACATTCCGGCGCCGTAGATCGCCAACGTGATCAGCATGAAGATCAAAGCAGGGAAATACGGGATCGTTTCGTTGAGTGTGGCGCGCAGACTGATAACCAATCCAACCGCACTGCCCACGATCAGCAGGCCGGCGATCAACTCGCCCCAGCGGATGTTTTTTTCGGCCATAAACGCCTGCAGCACCGTGGCCAACTGGCGGCGCGTGGCGCTGACGGCGGGGCGTTGCTCATAATCGCGATCCAGGGGATGCACCGACGGCGGCGGCTCAGCGGCGGTGCGGGTGTCGGGCACGCTGGACGGAATTACCGGGCAGGCGGGAGTTCGCGGCGCAGGTTCGACCAGCAGGATGGCATCGACGATTTCGTCGTCGGCCGAGTCGAGTTCCCTCTCGCTGACGCTTCGGGTTGCGGTGGGGCGTTCCCTCTCGCCGGCGATTCGGGTTACGGGCGCTGGTTCCGGGGGCTCTTGCACCAAGGTGACCAACCGGTCGTAGTCAGTGGTCTCGATACGACCACGCTCGTGCAAACGACGAAGGTGCCGCAGGGTTGCAGCCAGATCGTCCCGGCCGCTGGGCGCTGCTTCCGGGACAAGTTGATGGCCACAGCGATGACACCGGACGGCGCCGGCCCACAGCCGAGTACGGCACGCCGGACAGGCGACGGCGTCCGACTGGCTGGCAACGCCGGCCCCCGACAGCCAACGGTAGATCGCGGCGAGAGCGACCCAGCTGAAGTGGCCCATCACGGTGATGACGGCTAGGACGATCGACAGCCCGCACAATACGCCCAGGATTTCGTCCATCGGATCGCACGTCCTTTGTTGAATTCGCTTCGAAGACTCGCTTTCTCACCCACGGCGGAATAGGCCCTTACGCGGATTCGTCGCCTCGCGGGGCCAGATGGTCTGGGAAGTTTCTGGAAAAGCGATGCCGACAATTATGCTTGCGCCGCAGGCCAAAGGCAAACTTGGTGGGTTATAGTATGGGCATATGCACGTGGCGTCGATGATTTCGCTCTGCCCTCGCGCTTCGTTTTCCCCTTGATACCCCACCCGTTGAACTAAGCCGATTTTTTGGATGTGGGCAAGCGGATTTCGCTGGTGGGCCTTTTCTGGGCTGCCAGGTCATCGCTGGTATCCCATCGTTCCGTGACCAATCGAACCCCGCCCGCCGGTAGCGGCTGGGATCGGATCCGCCCTAGCGTTAGAATTGCGGATGCATGCCGCAGGCCTGGAGCACGCGGCATCTACGCACCCCAGGGGGCGTTTGTTGGTGAGATCGTCCGGGGTTTGAGGCTGATTTAGCTCATCTCAATGGAAAAGTGAAATGATGAATCCAGCAAAGAACACGATTTGCCTTTGGTACAATGGCGACGCCGAGGACGCGGCGAGTTTTTACGCCAAGACCTTTCCCAATTCGTCCGTCGGCGCGGTGCATCGCGCACCGGGAGACTTTCCGTCCGGAAAGAAAGGGGACGTGTTGACCGTCGAGTTTACCGTGATGGGGATCCCCTGCCTCGGGCTCAACGGCGGCCCCGCCTTCAAGCACAACGAAGCGTTCTCGTTTCAGGTCGCAACCGCTGACCAAGCGGAAACGGATCGCTACTGGAACGCGATCGTCGGCAACGGCGGCCAGGAGAGCGCGTGCGGCTGGTGCAAGGACAAATGGGGAGTGTCCTGGCAGATTACGCCGATCGCCCTGACGAAAGCGATCACCGATTCCGATCGCGCTGCCGCCAATCGCGCGTTCGATGCGATGATGACGATGAATAAGATCGACATCGCTGCGATCGAGGCGGCGCGCCGTGGTTTAAGCTCGTCCCGGCAAAGCGCTCATGGAGCATCCGTTGGCGACAGAACTGAGATCGATCCCGTCGCTGGGCGCATCGGTTACGGAAACCCCTCTCGGTGATTCGACCGACCTGGCTCGCCGAACAGTGCCGCGGCACCAGAGTTCCGGCGATTGACGGCCTCAGCGTGGACATCCAGGCGGTCGCCATCCCGGAGTTGGTCACCGGGCGGTAGGGGGAACACGCCCAGGCTAACCAGCGACCTGGTTTCCTTGTCCGGAATCGGCCCCTTGTTCTTGGTGCGATCGAAGTAGACCGACGTCACGCGGTTCGTATAGACGACGGCTTGGTGCAAAAGTCGCGGCGGCAACGGATAGCGAACCACTTCCTCGGCCAATTCTCCCAGTGGCCCCGGCACCAGGTAACTCTCCTCCCATACGGCTCCAGCGTCGCGGTCCAACCGCTGCGAGATCGACTTGCCGGGTGCAATGCGCAGCTCCATGGGCCGCTGGGGGTCACGGACGTCAACCAGACGCACAACCAGTTCCTCGGTGTGACGATTCTCGAATTCGACGAGCACTGGTGGCAACGGCTGGACGGGCGTCATGGTGCGCCGCACGAGCTGTGGAGCTATGGCAAACCGCGGCGAGCAGACGTGGCAGACCCACCGCGGCCCTATCTGCCGCGCAGCGATCAGCCGTCCGGTGCGATCCACGGCGAAGGCGTATCCACCTGCAGGATCGAAGTCCACCGGCGCGCCTACCGGAAAACCGTCCGCGATCAGCCGCGGTCTCCAGTCCCCAACGTCACGATGCCACTCGAACCATCGGCCCTCGCCGGTTACTGCCATGACGCTAAACCCGCTGGCTGTCGAAATGACGGCAACCGGCGCGCCCGGTAGTACGGGGAAGCTCTTCGGCAGCGTGTCTGCCGAATCTTCGCCGGTGTCGGTGAGCAGCCGCAAGCGGCCCTCGGCGTCCACCGTAGTCAGCATTGACCGGCGACGCGTTACGCCAGTTGGCGGGGGCCGCATTGCCCAGAGGTTTCCGCCTGGCACGAACCCGTCACCGATAAGATAGGATCTGGACCACCCGGCGTTTTCTCGCCGATAGCCAAGTAATCGGCCCGCACGATCGACAGCAAATAACTGATCCTGCGGCCCTGCGGCAACGGCTATCGGGCCCCCCGGCTCGAACTCTGCGAGTGGTTCGACCAACCGGTGGTCCCGGTGCTCGTCCAGGTCCAGCTGCCAAAGCTTACCCCGTTGATCCACCGCAAAGCCCTGCGGCCGACTATTGAAATCAAGGATTGCCAAATGCGATGCCGCCGGAAAACGCGGCTCACCGCGGCCCGTGACGGAGCGGAGCTGCGCGCCGTCCTCGATTTCGACAAGTTGCCCGCGCGCGTCGATCGTATACACCAGTGGCACATCCGTCCGGGGATCGTCGGCCAATGCCAACGGCGCACCCGGCGGCAACCTCTCTCGCAGCTTCGCGGGGCGTGAGCGCCAGCCATCGCCTTCCGAGACGTAGAACCACAGCTGACCTTCGCCATCAATCTGCGCCACAACGGTCCTGCCGCCGCGTCTTGACAAGACCGCCAGGTCCATCGGTCCGGCCTGGGGAAACACTTGTTCGAGCCCCAGTGGGACACCCTGGCCGTTGGCAGCAACAGGGCTGACACGCTGGACGCGCATTGAGCTGCGAGTCCATTCCATGGCGTCACCGCGTGCGCTGCCCAAGTACATATTGCCGACGCCGGCCGCTGGCCAGCGAAGATAGCGTCGTGCCGGCTCGCAGTAGAACCCCCATAGCGCCCCGTCGACCGTATCGAGGTGTGGTTGCCGCACGTACATGAACTGCTGGCCTTGGGTGTCGACAATGACCAGCCGCTCACCGTCGAGAACCGCCGACGATCGCAGTTGCGGTTGCCCCGGCGCGATCAAGTCAAACCGCTCCTGACCTGGCGTCTGGAGTGTTAGCGCCGCTAAAGTAGTCAGTATGCGGCAAGCGAGTTGGTTCATGGTTTCGTCCTTTCCCCGGTGCTCACACTTTATTCTAGCGACATCCCTGGCGAGACCAGCGACTTTCCCCCTGACATCGGAGGGAACGGGGACAGCGTTGGGAGGGCGGTGGTGTGTAGCAACAAGCGTAACCTTCCCCCGGGGAAGCCGGGGCAATCGGCAGATTCCGGTTTCCTTCTCGAGGCCGTACGGGCTTTGGACGGCAACGTTGTGCCATAGCCCACACCACGCAACCTTGATGAACCGATCCCCGACGACAAAAAAAGCCCCGGTTTCCGCACGGAAACCAGGGCTTACAGTTCGCCTACTGGACGCTCTACCGATGACAGCAGGGCCCCTTACAGCGACAGGACGAACTCGGCCAAGTCGTTGACTTCCTGATCCGTCAGGCCTTCGATATCGCCCGACACGTCGCCGTGCTTGCCTTCCTTGAGCAGTTGCCGGATCGTGGTGTACTTGCCGTCATGCATGTACGGCGCGGTTCGCCAGCACTCGATCAGCGTCGGCGTGTCAAATTCGCTGGCCCGGTCGTAGGCGCCCTTGGATTTGACGTCATGCAGTTGCAGGTCCGTGTACAGCGGCGCCGGGTGACAGCTGCTGCAGCCCAAACGCTCGCTGAGGAACAACGCTTTTCCGCGTTCCGCCGCCGGGCTCAACTTGCCGTCCACCAGGTAGGGGCTCGGCACCGGCTCCAGCGTCTTCAGGTACTCGTCGATCGCCGCCGCGTCCTCTTCCGGACGGACGGCGAACTGGATGTGCGTGATTCCCGCCCGCACGGCCGCCTCGGCTGACTCCCGCACACCCTGACTCATCGCGGGCG
>Ga0351873_10130_pt1 | contig 20814 bp, 20 predicted proteins | sample TotcelFGM3001N11_FD_206764 | JGI IMG/M metagenome (GOLD analysis project Ga0351873, IMG submission 206764) | Enriched cells from coal bed in the Powder River Basin, Montana, United States - Total cells FGM rep2 HSBNCT.FGM.300.1.N11 ... | reverse complement strand
GACGACCAACAGCTCGACCACGGTGAACGCACGACGGGATACGTGATGCATGGTCTGACTCCAGAAGCGGTTGAGGCGAACCGGTAATTTTCCCGGCAATATCCCGCACCTGAATCCGTGTTCTTTGGCCGGTTGGCTTGGATATTGCCGGGCTATTCGAGCGATAGCCTACACGCGCAAGGGGCGGCATTGCAAGGAGTTTTGGAGATTTCTTGGGGGGTGAGGCCGGCGTCTTGCCTTGCCTGCCAACTGCGTGGCCAAGGCCGAGCCATGTGGTACGCTACGCTTTCCGCTCCGGCATGACAGGGCTGTTTTTTACCCCATCACGCCGCCGCCGTCCGGTCAACAACACATGCTAACGCAGTTGGGCGACCTGTGGATTCTGGGCGAACACCGATTGCTCTGCGGTGACAGCAGCAAGTCCTAGGACGTGAACCGGCTGTTGGGCGGCAAACCGAACGAAACAAGTCCTTCTCAGTCCGGGAGGATTGCAGTCTCGGCGGACGAGGTTGAAAATTTTTATCAGTTATCAGTCTGGTGTACGGTATCGAGCATAATCTGGGTGGCGCCTTCACACATCTATTTCGTGCCGCACATATTCCTGCCGGTCAGGTCGGCAAGGAAATGGGAGGCTAGAGCAAGCCGATACGAGGAGCGACAATGTCGGGAACCAAATCAGGCTGCGCCTGCACGTGTCGGGCAATACTCCTGTGGTTGACGGCGGCGACCGCCGGTCTGCCTTTTTCGGGCGCCGCTACGGCCTGTCTGCCTGACGAGAATTCGAGGACCCAGGCTTCGCCGGGCGGAAAGTATCTCCTGGTGATGGTCTCGCCCTTGCCCGTGGCCGACGACAAGGGCAATCGTCCGCTCGATCCGGCGCGCGGCGGGGCGCGACTGCGCGACAAGTATCGCAAGAGCGGCCTGTACCGCAACGACGGTTCCAGCCAGCCCCTGTGGCCCATTCCTTTCACCGACGGCAATCTCCCTGCTCATGTGGCGCCGGACGGGACATGCGTTGTGTTCGACGCGGACCCGTGCGACCTGGGACCGCATGCGGTGACTGTTTATGCCAAGGGCCGCCACGTGGCAACGTACCTGAAACCCAAGCTGATTCCCTGTTACAACAGCAAGGAGCTCTTGGGCAGGTTGTACGACAGGAGGGGCGTGGAGCCAATGCGTGGCGAATTGGATCACGCACAACGTACGTATACGATCACCACCGAGCAAGGCGAAGTCTTCGTGCTGGATGTCACCGACGGCCGGGTGGTCCGGCATGTCTCGCCGTGGACGCGCCGGGTCGTGGCGTTCACACTCCTGGTCTCGGCGGTGGTGGTGCTGGTCTGGTATCGTCCCTGGATTCGCCGCGGGATCTGGCGGGCCGGCGGGAGCCCGCCCCAAGGGGAAACGAACAGGCCGCTGAAGCTCACCTGGAAACGTTTCTCGTTGCGGGGCGTTCTGGTCGGGATCACGCTGCTGTGCGTCGTTCTCGCCTTCCGCAAGCATACCGTCCTGGGCGCATTCCTTGGTATCCCCGCCGTGATTGCTGGCGTGATGACGCTGTTCTTCCGACGCAGCTTCCGCAGTTTCTTCGTCGGCGGTATCCTGGGATGCTATGGTTGCATTTTCGCGTTCATGCTCGCGGACCTGATTGGAGGGAGCCTCACCCCTTACGGTGCTGCCCCGGCCTATGTCGTCTTGTCGGCATCGCTCGGCGGCTTGCTTCTGGGGGCTGTTGTCGCCGGAATCGCAGAACGGAACCATGCGCGGCGCGAATGTCCGCCCGCGTTTACGGCCACGCGGCGGGAGGATGGGGTCGATACCGGAAATTCCTACTCTGTCTGAACGTTTTCAGGGCTGTCTGCTCGGTTTGATGTTGGGCGGCCGCCGGGGGTTTTAATTCGAAGGCTGGCCGTCTGCAGACATGAGCCCATCCGGTGCCGCCAAACCATGCCGACATCCACCGTACCCTCGTCGTCCGCCCTGCCCCTCGTCCAACGCCGCCAGCAGCTGGCGGAAATCTTCGCCCGCGGCGTGCTGCGCCTGCTGCGGCAGCGACGAGCGGAAGCCCGCAAAAAAATCCACGGATATCGCGACCGAAGGCGGTGAGTTCATCGTCGCGGTCAGGTGCCGGCCGGACGTCGAGGTGATCACAGGCTCCACAGACAACCGCGATAAGCTGGCCGGGGAATTGGCGTGTCGGTCCCGGTCGCGATGATGCATCCTCAGTTACGTTGCCACCGCGTAGAACAGCGCTGCCGCAGGCGTCATTGCCTCGTCAGCCCGCCGGATGCTCATTCCAGCAACGAACCGGCTGCCGTGGAAAGCCGAAATCCCGACAGCGTGTTAAGATGGGCAGCATGCCTTCTAAGGCCCCTAGCTTCGCGTCTGGCGGCCTTTTGCACAGCAGGCTCTGTTTGGTCTGCCAGCCGCCAAGGCGTCACCAGCCGGCTTCTTGCGTTTCTTGCCGGGCTTTCATGCCGGTTCCTCGGCAAAAAGACACGCCACGAACCCCAGCCTACCCACGAAGAGAGCTGTCGCAAACCAAAATCCTACTTCGGGCGGTAAACCTGTGGGGCCGTCCCAGCCGGGCGACAGGCCAAACAGCATATTTTCTGGGCGCCCGGAACATTCCGATTGCCTGACACGATGCTTGCCGGCCGCCTACGTGTGATTTCGGGGGGCGATCTTCGTCATCCACGACGGCTCGATTCGCTTCGCGAGTAATCCCCACTGTCGCCATCACTGGGCAAACCGTACCTCCGTTGCGCCCTCGACGTTCAGGCGGAGATCAGCGGAACTGTCCAACACACGGTCGCCATGCCGTAGATTCTGGAAGGTGACGCCCGAAAGCTCACCGCCTGAGTTCATCAGGAACGAACGGGGCGGGACTTTCTCCAGCAGGTGGATGTCCGACAATCGCACGTTGCGGATGGCTCCGCGGTTCTGACGGGCCACCGCCTGCTCGTCCTCCGTCAGTTTTTCCCAGGGTACCCATTGACCGGCGCCCGTGGGCTTGCGATTGGGATTGCGGCGGTGGTAGCGCTCGGGACAGTCCTGGCTGTAGATCGACAGGCCGACGCGGAAGTCGACCAGCTTGTCCCGCGCGTCCTCGACGCGGATGTTCTCAAATCGCACGTCCTCGACGGAGGCCGAGTCGCCGTTGTGGATGCTGAACACGGCACCGGTCTCCACCCGGATGATATCGCAGTCACGCCACACGATGTTCCTGATATGCGGCGTCAGCAACTCGAAACCGATTTCCAGGGCGTTGCCCCACTCGGCATTCCAGAACACCGAACGCTGGACGACGACGTTGTCCACGTCGAAATTGCTTTCGGGTTTGGCCGCGGACGACGAGTTCTCGAGTGACCTGGCAGCGGGAAAGTACTCTTTGCGCGGGGCCTTGATCGCGATGCAGTCGTCCTTGGTTCGGAAAAAGCACCTGTCGATCGTCACGTTCTGGCTACTACAGATATCCAAGCCGTCGTCGTTGTCCCGCCAGCTGAACACCTTGACGTTCGTCAGCCGGACGTCGCGGCAGTTCCGCGGCACGATCGTCCAGCCATAGCTGCCCAGGACCAGGACATCGCGGAGTTCGACCTGGGAGCAATCGCGAAAATCAAAGAATTGCGTCTTCGTGGTCCGCGGGCGGGCATCGAAGATGCCCCGGCCCAGGATGCGGATACGGTTGGCTCCAACCGCCCGAACCGTGCCGCGAACCACCGCGCCCGGCTCCAAGTACAGCGTCTGATCGCTGGCCAAGCGGATCTCGCCTGCGTCACGCACTTGGCCACCCGCAAATCGCACAACGTTGGGTGCGCCGGGCGGAGGGGGCGACTCTTCAGGCGGATCAATGAACAGCAACAACGCCGGCCGAATCTGACCGTTGATTTCCACGCTCAACGGTCCAGGCCCAGCGACGGTGAACCGGACGGTTTTGGCTTCCCACTGCGGCACGATGTTTCGGCTCCTCGGCCGGACGACAGCGTTTGTCACAGACTGCTCGCACGCGACCGTCACCTGAACCTGTCCGCGGATGGCGAACATGGTGAAGTCCGCCACTTCGGCCGCGTGGGTAAACACCGGTTGCCCGTCCACCGTGACGTGAAACCGGCTGGAGGCAGGCAGATCCGCTGGAAATGGATACGTGATAACCTGCGACTCGGCACCGGTGGCTGAGGGCTGGCCCAGCAGCGTTAGCACAGCCATCAGCGAGATGATACGACCAGCGAAGTTCTTCATGATGTTCCTCCTGTCACTTGGCTCGGTTCCACGTAGATGACGGCTTCGTACTCGGAGACCGTCTGTCCGGCATGCCAACTCTGCTCCTTGTCGTCGAAGTTCAAGTACAGCAGATCGGTGGCCCGGGACCGACCCGGCTGCGCGGCGCCGACGTATCGTACGCGCAAGGGGCGGGCTCCGCGGATGCGGAGCACGCCGTCGGCGACAATCTCCCGTCCCGCCTCGCCTTCGACGGTCTTGCCGCTGAGGGCTGGAACAATTTCTTCCCGTCCATCGATCGCCACCGTGCGCCGCCCACGCTCATAGACCCAGCCTGGATTGTTGAGGATGCCGATCTGCCCGGTGGCGATCCTCGTGGTCGTCACGTCCGTCAAAGCGACCAGCTTCTCGCGCATTGTAAAGCTGCCGTCTTGGTTGGAGGCGAACAGCAGGTCGGCACGAACATGTTCGCCGTGATCGACCACCAGTTCCGCCCTGAACCAGTCCTCGCCGCTGGTCACAGTCACGTCGTGGACACGGATGGGCAAGGCTTTCTGCTGCTTGGCCAGGGCGACATGCCCAATCCCGTTGAGTTGGTCCGGCGAGACCATCCGGTCGAGCCGGTAGGGAACGCACTGAGCCATGACCTTGGCTCCCCAGCTGAACGTGTGAATGGCCGAGCCGGTCCGGCGGAGGATGACCTTGCCCGATTCGAGTCGCCGCACGCCCACGCGGTCGCGCGGCGCCCGCTCGATGCGGTCCGCCAGCTTCAGGACCAGCCAGCTTGTCGCCAGCGAACTGAGCAGATCCGTCTGGGTGGAGGCGAAGAACGTCTCGCCTGGGGCGTAAACCGTGCCGGTATGCGAGCGGGCCTGCATCTTCTCCAGCGTTTCCACACCCTGGCAGGCCAGCGACCAAGCGTCCGGATCGCGCAGCAAGACCGACATCATCACGCTCTTCACAGTCCAGTCGGCGTTACGGAACAACTGCCAGTCCTGACCGTTGGGATACACGAAACCGCCGTCGGGCAGCATGAACCACTTCAGGTTTTCGTAGATCCCGGCGACATTATGGCGCAGGCACTCCGGCGGCCGGCGGCCGCTCAGGGCATACTCCAATTCGGCAGCCAGGCTGAGCGAGAAGCAGGTCATGTAGTCCGGGTGGACGATGTTGTGATTCTCCAACGTGAAGTCGTCATAGATATTGGCTCCCGTGAACTGCGCGGCGACGGTCTGGCCGTCGACCATCGCCTGCGATTGCTCGTCGGCCGGACGTAGAAATGACGACATGGCCCACTTCTGAAACGCGGTCTCCCAGCCGACTCGCCGCGAGTCGTCCGGCAGCAGCAACAGGGCCACCGAGAGGATGCGGCTGTTCCAGGCGTTCTCCTCCGCCTTGGTGTCGAGTCGAATTTGGTGCGGCGGGGTGCTCTGCGCGATGCGGTCGGCCTCGTGGGCCACCAGGCGGCGGACGCCCAAGCGAACATCCTCGGGCAACTCGTCCCACACATACCAGGCCCCGCAGCCGAGTTGCTGGGCCCAATGGGCCGACTGCCAAGCGTCGCCCCAGCGGCGCTGGTCGCTGGTGGGCCGCGTGCCGGTCACATGCGTGGCGACCAGGTAACGGATCATCGGGATCACCGTCTCGCTGAGCAAGCGGCTCCGCGCGACGCCCACGACGGATTCATCGTAAGGTCCGAAACGGCACAGGAAGCAGAAACCATGAACCGCTCCGGTGTTGGGCCGGATGTGGTGCTCGCCGGACCGGCTGTCCGTCAGCAGGAGCAGCGCTGCGTCTTCGTTCCAGGGATGGACCAAGGTGCGGAGGTATCGAGCCAGATTTTGGGCCGCCAGGTAAACGCGCTGGTCCATCTTCTCCAGGTCGGCCTGCCCGTGTGGCTCGAGCAACCGGAGGACCTCGCCGGCCTGGACCGGTGTCGCGGGCACCTGTTCGCCAACGGCAGCCCGGGGGGCGATAGCCAGCATGGCCGCGATGGCCAGGAAGCCCAAGCTCCTGGTCCTGGTGCCTCCATACGACAAGCAGGCGTAAAGCGGATTTCGTGGCTGCCGACATTCCATCGTGAAGTCTCCCAGGCTGTTCGATCACTCGTGTTGCTGCTGGCCAGTATACCCGAACGACTTGTCCGAAATGACCTCGGCGCCCAGCCGTTCGGTCCGGGACCGAATCGGGGTTCGGCCTTGCACTGCCACGCCAGGCCGGCAAAGGCCAGTTTGGTGCTGCCCATAGGAGCCGGCAGCTGTTCCGCGGTCGTCGCCGTCTGCGATGATCCCAACCGTCACAAGAACCACCGCTGCCACGAACGTCTGTTTGCGGACTGGCGTGAAGTGGCTGCCGGTCTCGTCGACCGCCACCGCCGCACGCGGCATGCCGCGTACCATCTAATGGCCCGGACCGTCGAATACACCGAGCCGCACAACTGCATCCCAGAATCGAAGGCCGGTCGTGTGTAAGGCGATTTGATTTGAATGTACATTCAACGACCGGCTACGGCGACAGCGGATTCTGCGTGTCGGGTTCTGCGTGTCGGGTTCTGCGGCACCTGGACCCTGGAGATCACGGTCACGTACCCGACCCGCGTGTACGCTGGAGTCGAAATCTGCCAGCTGCAATTCACGTCGGTCTACGGCGAAATCGGCAAGATCTACCAAGGTAAGTACGCCGGCCAGATCGCGGCAACCGCCTCGGGGATTCACCAGGAGCTGAAAAAATGAAAATGTTCACAGGACCCAAACGTCGCCGACGCCGGAAAAAACCTGAGGTCGAAGAACCGGTAGCTTTTCTTCACGGACGCCGGGTACCGCTGGTCGCATTGTCGTCCATACCCGTGATGGATATCCGAACGTTGAACGAACTCGGAGAACACGACATCATTTATGCGCACCAATTGGCGGCGTGTACACAGGAGGACGTCGACAAGTTCTCGAACTTCGGGGCGAAAGCGACCCAGATCTGTCGCGACGCCCTCATATCTGCCGGTTTCGGGAAACCGGAGTGGTGATAACGTACCGGCGCCCGGTGTGTCGTGGAAATGCGCGCTCGCACATCGCATAGATCTGTAATATCTCGACGGCGATTTGAATAAGCCGTCACGTGGAAATACTTTTGCGAGCGCTTACCAACTCCGATGTCGTGGAAATACTTTGTGTGCGCGCTCGCCGTCTCCGATGTCGTGGAAATACTTTGTGCGCGCGCTCGCCGTCTCCGATGTCGTGGAAATACTTTGTGCGCGCGCTTACCAACTCCGATGTCGTGGAAATACTTTGTGTGCGCGCTTACCAACTCCGATGTCGTGGAAATACTTTGTGTGCGCGATTTGAATTGTGTTGTTTGTTTTTGTCATTATCCGGAGATTGAAGAAAAGATGTGAAAGTGAGAGAGTACGTATTACATACTAAGTGCAGTATAGATATTGCACCCGCCCCTGCTTGCCCAACATGTGGGGTGTTTTGCGGGACTGACTACCCGTTGGAGGCGGTGTTGAATTCGCGCAGAGCGTGGTCCGAGACGGTAGCTTCGAGAATAAAAAAAACCGGCGACGGCGGTGTGCTTCTCGTAGAACGGCGCGAGTTGCAGTTGTTCGCGAATCGCTTCCGACACTGCCCCTATCCGCCAACGTCTGTCGCAGCAGCGCTGGCGGCTTGCATGAAGCATCTTGATCCAACGCCAGCTGTAGCGCAAGCACGCCACGACCGGTGTCGGTAATCCGCAGCGGAATCAACCGCACGGTGGAAGGCATTCATGCGCCCCGAATCGTTCGAGATCTGTGATGACCCATTCGATTTGAAAGCCTTTTCAAGACCGCGTGTCGGGTCCCGAGTTGCATCCGCTATCGCGAAACCGCTGACGCCCGACGGCTGACGCACGGAGGCAGGTTGACGCGATTTGTTCCAGAGCGCACGTCGTAGAACACTTGGTCCAGTGCAGTGTTCAGCGCACGCGACGAAGCGACAAGTGGACGCCTTGGAACCGCCTCGGCCGCAGAAAGAAAGTCAGTCTGCACCATCATCTTCGCGTCCTCAAACAAGACGCTTGGACCAGGCTGGCAGTTGGAACGTTGGACCCGGTCAATTCGCGTGGACGCGGTAGATCCGCCCGTTCGCCTCCTCGGTGAATAGCACGCTGCCGTCAGGCATTGCCAGCGCACCGACCGGCCGACCCCACGTCGTGGGCACCGCCGGATCGAGAAGAAATCCGGTGACGAAGTCCTCATACCAGCCCTTGGGCCGCCCCGACGCGTCAAACGGAACGAAGATGAGCTTGTACCCGGTCCCTTGGTTGCGATTCCACGATCCCCGAAAAGCGACGAAGGCCCCGTGCCGGTACTTTTCAGGAAACGCCGTGCCTGCATAGAACGCCAAGCCCAGCGCCGCCGAGTGGGCCTGGAAGAGTACGTCCGGCGTTCTCGTCCGCGCGACCAGATCCGGCCGCAGGCTCTGGCCGTCCTTGACCAGCCTCGGATCGAGGTGCCCAGGCGAGAGATAAGCATAGGGCCAGCCATAGAACTCTCCGTCGTCCAAACGCGCGAGGTAATCAGGTACCAGATCGTCGCCCAATTCGTCCCGCTCGTTGACGGTGGCGTAGAGCGCCTGGGTCTGGGGATGGAACGCGAGTCCCACGGGATTCCGCAAACCGAAGGCGAAAACCTTGCGCTGCGAGCCATCAAGGTTCATTTGCAGCACCGACGCCCTAGGTGAGCGCGACCACGATAATCGACAGGCGTTTGGTCGAGATATTTGATAGGGGCGTTGGCGATGTAACGGGAAGTCGGAGTACCGGTGGCCTCTTCTGATCTCTGTTCCGCTTTCCGTTCGGGCTCGGAGATCCGCATGAGCCGGTTACCGACGTCGAATCCAGGGGACTTCTCGTCCCAGCGCATGACAGATGTCGATCATGGCTGGGTGCAGTTCTTGCTTGGTGAAGGCGGCCCACAATTCCAACTGGTTGCCCCGGCTGCGGCACTTGTGGCAACAGTAGCGACGCTTCGCCACGTTCACCGAGAAGTAGCGGGCACGGCCGGAGCTGGAATCATGCAAGGGACAAGCTCCGTACCATTGGTCGCCTGTTCGCTGAGATGGCTTGAAGGCGAGTAAGGTCAGAACTTGCTCCATCGTGATCTCTTGGCGGAGCCTGTGGAAGTCGATTCCGGGCATGATTTTCCTCCGGGGGGAGCGCAGGACTGGGGTGGTGAGACAAGAAGCGTTCTGACCGTTCCGTTCCCTCTTTCTCTATAGGGGGGAACGGGAACGGTCGCCGGACATTAGTTCGCCAGTTGCCAACCGGCGGACGTGCGGCGCAGCCGCCCGGCTTGCTCCAGGGACTCCAGCGTCTGCCCCAGCCGCTCGTTCTTGACACCCAGCAGGTCACGGAGCCGGGCACGCGTCAGCACCGTGCCATCGGCCAGGAGCGAGAGGACTTGCTCCAGGAGGCTGACGGGCTGGTGGTCGTGGGGCTCCGCGACGACTTCCAGATGGGCGGTCTGGGCGTTGGTCGCCACCAGTTCCAGGTACACCGGCGGCGAAGCGGGCGCGGCGCGGTGCTCGCTGGACAACAGCAACCGATCCTTGCTGCGTTTCAGGTATAGGTTGGAGTCGCCGAAAGCGTGCAGGTCGCTGGATCCGCGGAGGGTCTGACCGGCGGCAATGCCGGCGGCCCCGTTCTTCCGCGTGTGATGCACCAGGATGACCGACAGGTCCAGTTGCCGCTGCAGAGCGCGAATGTAAGCCAACAGCCCGGCCACTTCGTTGGCGTTGTTTTCGTCAATGCCGTGCAGCCGGACCAGCGGATCCAACAGCAGCAGCCGCGGCCGGAGCCGTCGGGCCGTCTGGAGGAGTTGCCTGCGGTGCTGGTCGCGGTCGAGCCGTAGCGTGGGAGCGGTGATCACGTGGATCTCGACCTGCTGCAGATTCAGGCCGCGATGCCGGGCCATGCCCTCGACGCGTTGCCGCACGATCGGCAGGGCATCTTCGGCCAGATAGACCAGGACGGGCCCCGGCTCTGGGACGGCGTACCTGCCCAGACAGGCCGTCCCGGTCGCCACACTCAAGGCCAGATCCAAGCCGAGCCACGTCTTGGAGCACTTGGGGGCCCCGCCGATCAGACCGACTGAAGAGGCTCCCCACAACTGCTCGACCAGCCAGCGTTGGGGGCGGTCCTGGCAGGAGATCTCCGCGACGCGGACGACGGGAAGCGGTTCATCACGTTTCAGGACCATCTTCAGACCCTCGCTTTCTTCTTGGCCGTCGGGCGCGGGCCGGCGGTCTGAAAGACTTCCAGGAAGCACTTCTCGTCGAGTTGGGCGGCGTCCTGGGCCATCCCGTAGGCCAGCAGTTCGCCGCTGATGGTCATCAACAGGCGGTAGTTGCCGGCGGCCCGATCAACCAAGGTGTCCTTCAACTCGGCCGTCATGAGCTTGGCATTGCCGGCCTTGGCCAAGGCATGGTCGAGGAGTTCGGACAGTTCCTCGCGCGAGGCGGCTTCCGTATTCAATCGCGTGCGGATGCGGGTTCCCAAGGGAATCAGGTCTTCGTGCCGCAGCCGTTCCACCAGCCGTCCATCGCCCGCGAGCACGACCGTCAGCAGCGAGGTGGCGTCGAAGTCGGCACTGGACAACAGCCGCAGTTCGCTGAGCACCTCCGGGGCCATCTCCTGGGCTTCGTCGATCAGCAGCACCGGCTTGATGCGAGACGAGGCCAGATGAGCACGCCACCGCTCGCGAAGCGCTCGGAAGCCGCCATAGCGATTCGAGGGGCTGAGTTTCACCGAGAACACCTCGCCCAGTTCGCGATAGAAGTCGGCCGTCTTGGACTGCGGCCTCTCCAGCACCCCGACCACCACGTCCCGCAGGGCCGCCAGGCGTTCGGCGACAATCCGCAGGGCCACGGACTTGCCCGTTCCCGACTCGCCCGCGATCAGCGCGAAGCCGCCCTCCTGGACCAGTTGCTCCAAACGCCACGCGAAATGCTCGATTTTCGGAGTTGCCAGCAGCCCCTCGCTGGGCACTTCCGGCGAGAACGGGTTCCATTTCAGTCCCCACAGCGATAACAACTTCTTGACATTCATCGGACTTCTCCTTGTTCGGCAGGCGGGTTCTTCGGCAGGTACGCGGGCGGGATTCCGGTCGCGGAATACGCGTCCAGGATTTGTTTCAGCAGCGGAGGCAGTTCCGGTTCGGGACGCTTCCGCTCGGAAGGCTTCTGGTCGGGCGACTCCTGCTCGGGCAACTTCTGCTCGGACGGACCTTTGCCCTGCGGCTTTCGCTCCGGCTGACGGCCTGCTGGCGGGCGATCCGCGACGGTGACGCCGGGCGTGTCCAGGGGGAACAGCAAGCGTTGACCATCGGCGTTGGCTTGCCGGTCCAGTGGATACAGCGGAGCGAGGATGGTTCCGTGCTGCGGATCGACCAGATCGACCCGGCGGAGGTCCCAGCGGGCGTAACGCACCGACACGTCGCGGAAGTGACGATAGCGGCCCGGGATCTCGAATCGCACGCCCTCCAGCGAGATCGTCCCGTCGCTCTGACGCTGACGTCGACAGGTCTGCAGACGGAACGCGTCCCGCAACGAGTTGCTCGAAGGGCTCTCGCGGAGCACGTCGCGCGCCTGGGCAAAACGTTCGACCGGCGAACAGGAGATCTCCCGATGCACGGCCCGGTTGTACTCCATTTCGGCCCAGGCCTGCGTGGCTTGGTTGAGCAGTTCCAGTGTCAACTTGCCGACGCCGGCCAGCATCGCCATCAGGCGGCCTTCCAGCACCGCCCAGAAGCATTCCTGCTTGCCGTTCTGGTAGGGGCTGTAAGGCAACGTCAGCTCTTGGACGATCCCCAGCCGCAACAGTCCCTCGGTCACCTCCTCGGCGATCATGGCCGAGCCGTTATCGGTCAGCAAGGCCCGGGGCAGGCCCCGCTTCTGGATCGCCTGGGACAGGCCGTGCACGAGATCCTCGGCCGTCTCCGACAGGTACCACTGCAGATGGCAGCATAGCCGCGAGTGATCGTCCAGGATGCCCAGGGCCAGCGGACGCTGCCACTGGCCGCGGGGCGTGAGCACCTTGAGCGAGCTGTGATGGAAGTCCAGATGCCACAGGGAGCCGACGCACTCGGCTTCGTAGCTGCGGACCTCACGACGTTCGCGGCGCCGCGCCGCCTGCTCTTCGCCCAGCCGGCCTTTGCCCTTGGGCCGCCGCTTGCGCAGCAGACCGTGAGCCTGCATGTACCGCCGCACGGTGGAGTACGAGCAGAGCGGCCCCAGCGAAGGATCGGCCTTCACACGGGCAGCCAGGTTGTCATAGTGCAGCCGGTAAGTCCAATGGTCGTAGTCGCCGTACTGGCGGAACAGATGCTCGGCCAGAGCCGGGGGCAGGGATACCCGGCCACAATCTTTGCGCACGGCGCGTCGCAAGACGCGGACCGGGTCGTCCTTCTCGCGTCGCGCGGTGTAGTACCAGCGCTGGATGGTCACGGCCGAGAATTGGACCGGGGCTCCGCTGGCCGGATGCGTCCAGGTCTTGGAGGCCAAATCTTGGAGGGCCTCGTTTAATGCTCCGCGTGGCGGGGGCGAACTCAACAGCGAGCCGACCACGGAAAAGCGGAAGCGGGCCCACAACATGGGGGTCGAACGATCAGGTCCTTGGATCATCAACATCTCCTCATCAACAGGTGGAAGAAACGACGTTGAGACCCATGTTGATTAGCCCGCTCGATGCTTCCAGAGACATCTTCTGCGGGGGGCTGGCTGGTCATCGCGAAAGCTGGATTTTCAGGCCTCCGGTGACCGTGATCGGCGAAAGAAACGCGAGTAGCCGCTGCCAGCCCTTCTCAGGGTCAGGAGCATGGCGGAGGAATTCTTCCAGCAGCGCCAGGGGAAGAGCGGCGGCCGCGATCCGCGGCAGAAAACGTCCGCGTTCCGTCCTCCAGAACGTGGTCTGTGGAAACTCCTCGCGCCAGAAGACCTGCCAGCGAGCGATTGTCCGGGCGTCGACGTCGAACAACTCCGCCAGCACACGGACTCGGTGGGGGGACGCTCCCTGCCGCATCGCGGCGACCAACACGACCACGGCGCCCAGGTACACCTTGCGGCCCAGAAAACGCACCGACGGCGGTGTCCTCCGCTTGCGGCAACCTTCGCGTTGGCAGCAGAAGCTCAGCCGGAGGGCGTATTCCTCGGCGAGATCCCTGGTCGGACCGCCGCGCGGCTTGCGGGGATAGTTGGCACAATGCAGGCGACCGCCGCAGGGGCACCCCTTTTGGTGGGCTGTTTCGGCGAGTTCCTTATCGATCCGAAGAAGAAACAACCAAAAGCCGCTGGCCAAGAGCAAGCGATGATCCATAGTTGAGTACTCCGTATTGGATTTGACAATCTACGGAATACGCCCCTCGCGAATCTTGATCGAGAGATCAGACTCTGCGAGGGGATTTTTTTGGAGAACATCAGGAAGGTTGCTCCGAATCTGCGGATTCTTCCGCTCTTATCTTGCTCACGCTCACCTAGGCAGATCCTCGGCGGAGGCGTTGGACGCGGAGCCCACTGAGACATAGAGTTTCTCCCCATCCGGCGAAACGACGACATTGCGGGTCCAGTGCTGGTTGTAGCCCTGTCCCGGCAAGGTCGTGACTTTCTCCGGCTTGCCGAGCCGCCAGGACGTGCCAGTCCCGTCGTCGATCCGCTGGCAAGGATAACGCAGCACGGCATCCGTATTTCCCAGGTAAAAAAGGTCTTTTGCGAATGCCATCCCAAACGGCAAATTCGCTCCCGAATCTTTGTCGAGGAACACCGACTGGCGTTCGGCTACTCCGTCGTGGTCGCGGTCTTCGAGCAGGACGATCTTCTCGGCCCGCGAGGCGGCGCAAAGCACGTCCCCATCCGGCGTCAGGGCCAGCCAACGGGCACTTTCGACCGCCGCGTACTGTTGCACGCGAAATCCCGGTGGGACTCGCAGCACGGGCGATTCAGGCGACTGCACGACCCGCGGCGGTTTCGCAGCGCTCTGGGTCTGGTACGGCGGCGGAAGATCCGCCAGCGTGATGCGGATGGGAACCGGCTCGAAATGCTCGACGCGGATTTCCGCGGCCTGACTTCCTTGCTCGCCTGCGGGAGAGCAAGAGATGAACGCTGCGGAGAAGAGCAGTGACTTGAAAAACAAGCCTGAACATCGTCTCGACTGCATGACCTATCCTCCGATTTCCGATAACCAGTTCGGGAGGGCATCTGCACGATCATGGGTTCCATTGTATGGCTCCTGCCCGCAATGTCCACCGTGCTGAGGGCGAACGGGACGAACAGCACGAATTGGATACCGGTGATTACCCAGAACGAAACCTGCCTCGGGTGTTGTAGCACGACCGTAACCGCAATCCAAGCATGCCGATTCGATGGTACGGCAGCCCATGCGAGACCCCCTGGGAAACGCGTCGCTTCCGCCTGGGCGATCACATCCGCTGACGTGTCGTGGAACGAATCGTACGAGCCAGCACATACGAAACCGTGTTGACCAAGGCCGCACCGAGTCAACGCCACCATTTTGCCAGACCAGCCCGTTCGCGGCTCTGGCCCAGCGCCAAGTTACATGGCGTTGCTCTCACATTTCACTTTGGACTTGGGGCCTCGTTCATCATGCGTTCCAGCGATAGATCTGCCACCACCGGACGATGATCGGAGAGCGCTGAGGGTTCTACGCGATATTCAACAATTTGGCAATGTTTTGGAACGAGTATCCAGTCAATTGTCGCTGCGGGTTGAGTGGAATGATAAGTTAGTTCTGCAGGCGAGCCGAAAGGCTGTTCTGGCTGACGCTGAAACAGGGCAGACGCGTCAAGTATATCCATCGCGTTACCCCAAGCTGTGTCTGATTCTGAATTTGGGAATCCTGACGGGCTAGAGTTGAAATCGCCCGCGACAATTGTGGCCCCGGTATCGGAGGATGCGATTTCCGTAATCACTTCGGCAGAACGGGCGCGAATGGCCTCGCTACGGTGGCACAAATGAACGGCAAGTACGCGTACTTTGTCACCATTCAGCTCGATCGTACAATTAAGTATTCGCTTTTTTCCGGCGAAGAACGTCTCGACGGCTGAAAAACCGGGAAGGTCGACGACGCTCGCCTGGACAATCGGATATCTGGAAAGGACGGCATTTCCGAATCGCCATTTCCAGGTGAGGACGCGAAAATCCAGATTGCGCTGCTCTGCCCAATAAGGGTAGCCGGCCTGTTTCGCCAAGTAGCGAGCCTGATTCGTCGATGAACTCCAACTGCTGTCAAAATCCACTTCGTTAAGAACGACGATGTCGGCGTCGATGTGCCGTAGGAGATCGGCAATTTGGCGCAGCCGCGTGTTGCGTTCTTCTGCCGTGCCGCCCCGCCAATTGGACGTCGCCAGGCCACGCCCGTGAGCAATGTTGTAGCAGGCAATTCTGAACGTCCCATTATCGCGTTTGCCTGCTGGCAAGTCCCTGCTTGTGTGAACCGAAAGCCGGCGCCAGGAACTGGCCACCCGGCTGAACCCATACGGCACGAGCACGATTGCGAGGAGTATGATCGCTATCAAACGAATGCGGCGAAACAGCGTAGTGCGGACATTCACGATACCGTACCTGCAAACGGTCTAGCCATGTAACGTCAGACATCACGGGGGACGGTTGATTGATTCTCCACTTCACATGACGCGCAAGCCGTCCTCACGTGCATGTCATTGTTCGCCGCGCCTGCATCGGTGACATTGTAGCGTAGGTGACGATCTGCGTGTCTACGAGGACCAGCCGTACCACGCATCACGTAGCGGACCAGCATGTGCGTTCAGTACGTTCGGATGTTGATTAAGCCAGTCGAGCACAACCTGCCGGTCGGATTCGGTCGCTGACCCGCGGTATGGCCCTTGGACAATCCCGGACCAACGATTGTTTCCACCACCGCTAAATTGAAGCCCGTTGGACTCGATCATCTCAATGAATGTGTCCGTCAGTACGTCAATCTCATCGTTGCTGAGCGCCGCGGACATTTCAAATGTCAGCTCGAAGCAGTCTTCGCGGAACTCGCCAAGTCTGCGTTTTTTTCGCAGGCGTTTCTTCACGTGCAGCGAATCTCCGTCGGCGAACTTCTAATTCGGCCGTCCCAATAAGTAATTACGATGCCGTTTTCGGCGGCATATCGCGCACCGCCCACGCCATCAGCCTAACGAAGAATCCATTCCCTGCCAAGCGTTTCAGCATTTTCCTCGACTGGCTACGCGTCTTACGTGGTCCACATACCAGGCGGGCGATACCTCTCCAACGGCCACCGTGTGGCCGCGTGCGGCGAGAACTCGGTCCAGTCCGACGTGGTTCCCGGCAACCGCGTTTCGGCCCCAGGCGGGGCGGCCGTGGGCAATTACCCGGATCGGCTCGGCCGCCCAGCCCGATGCGAAGGAAGCGGCGCCTGCAAGGACGGCCAGCAACAGAGTCCTACGGTCCGTTACCATCATTGGAACACCGCCCTATTCGGATCATAATGTCAAGAAAGTTGTCCAGTGGTTCTCCATCTTAACATATTGCCAATCGGCTCAGAAAAGCGCCAGAAAAGCGTCTGGCAGCCGTCATGCGTGAAGCCCCCTTTGGTCGCCTATCTCGTTTGCGAGCGTCCTGAGGCCCGGCAGGCCCCAAAACGGACTCTCCGCGGTGCCTACCGCACCCCATCAACCCAGCGGGCCCGTCAGGGGGCCCGCCAGCGCTCTCTTCCCGCCTATTCCGGAGTTATACGCGATCATTTCTCAGGAATCGTGACTTGCGGATCGGCCCCGTGAACATCGCCGCGTTCTCCGGCGTTGACAAGGCCGGCCTGCTTCAGCCGGCTAGTTCTACAACTCGACGATCTCAGCGATTGTCTGTCCGGCTTCGACCACCAGCCTGGCCACCGTCACGGGCAGACTGAAGCGGCGCCGGCCGACGCTGCCGGGATTGAGGTACAGAACCCCGCCATCCTTCTTCACCGACGGCCGATGGGAATGACCCGAAATCACAACCCGGAAGTCTGCCGCGAGCGGGTCCAACTTCAGTTCGCTCAGGTCGTGCAGCACGTACAGCAAGACGCCCTCGACTTCGAGCACCTGCGTCTTCGGGCAGGCCGTAGCCCAGGCATCTCGGTCGACGTTGCCGCGCACCGCAAACACTGGTGCCAGATCCCGCAGCGACTCGAGCACTTCCGGCGCACCAATGTCGCCAGCGTGGATGATCAGATCCGAACCTCGCAGGGCGAATAGGGCCTCCGGGCGCAGCAGCCCGTGCGTATCCGAAAGCACGCCGATGGTCTTCAATACCCCCTCCCATGATTCCGCTGGTCAATTGGCAAACAGGGCCACCACCGGCGCGTGGTCCGATGGCTTCTCGCCCTTGCGCTGCTCCCGGTCAACCTCCGCGGACGTACAACGCTGCGCCAGCGGTTCCGTGGCGAAGACGTAGTCTAACCGCAGCCCGTCGTTCTTCGGGAACGCCAGCATCCGGTAGTCCCACCACGAGTAGATCCCTCCCTCCGGATGCCGCTGGCGCAACACATCGACTAAACCCCATTCGAGAATTCGACCCAACGCCAGGCGTGCCGACTGGTAACACAGGACGGAATTCGCCCACCGCACCGGATGAGCCACGTCCAGATCGTCGCGGGCTACATTGAAATCGCCGCACAGCACGAGCGGGGTTGTGGGCGTGTAGCGGCTTTCGAGGTACGAATGCAGCCGGCCCATCCAGTCCAGCTTGTACGTGTACTTCGCTGAGCCGACCTGCTCGCCGTTAGGCACGTACGCGCTGATGACTCGCACGCCGTCAACGTCGACGCCGATCAAGCGGGCCTGCTGATCATCCCCGCCGGGTCCCCAGCCACATTCGACCTTCCGGGGCGGTGTGCGGCTAAGGACGGCCACACCGTTGTAGGTCTTCTGGCCGAACACGGCGGCGTGGTAGCCGGTCTCGCGGATAGCGTCATAGGGAAACGACTCCTCCGCAGTCTTTAACTCCTGTAGGCAAAGCACGTCAGGCTGGACCTGGTGCAGCCAGTCCAGGAGCCGTTGCTGGCGGGCACGGACCGAGTTCACGTTCCAGGTGGCGATCTTCATGGGCTACGGCAGACGTTCTAATCGAATGTTGTCAACGCAAAAGTGCGTCTTGACCGTAGCATAGCACACCACACCACCCCCAGCCACATGCACGGGGCGAACTCAGGATACACACAGGGCAGCTTCTTGAACCGCTCCCGAGGTCAGCCAGTCGGCACAATCGTCAGGCTGTAGGTCGAGGCATCCGAGCCTAGCGCGAAATCCGGCCGTCGAACACGCGCAGAACCAGGACGCCTGCCACGGTTGACGGTCAATCAAGAGTAACCAGCGCGTCGGGCAGTTCGTTGACGTCATCGGCTTCACGAGGCAGGACGGGCGCCAGACGCTGGCCGGCGGTCTGGATGGTCTGGCAGCAGGCGTTCGTCACGTCGCCACCCCGCAGGCCGACAATCAGCGTGTCGCGGAGTTCGTCGAGGGTCGCCTGCCCGATCTTGTCCATCACCACTTGGTCGGCCAGCACCGCAGCCATCCGCTCGTAAAGTGAGACGTAGATCAGCACGCCAGTCCGGCCGGCGGTGTGATGGATGTCCTGGCTGTAGAACACTCCCCGTGCTCGGGCGACGACTTCATCGACCATCTGGGCGCGGGAGGTGAAGAGTCGACGCAGAGGCCCCGCGTACGTCGCTAGTGCTGCCCCCACGACAAACGCCAGTACGGTGGCGGCCAGCATCGCCAGCAGCTTCCAGTGCGGCCAGGCAGCTTCCCAGGAACCGTGTTCGTGCTGGGCCGTAGGGAAGCCAAACCATACGACCACCATCGCCGCCAACGCCAGCCATAGCCCGACCACGTCTTCCGACCGATCATATCGGCCCGAGACGCTGGCCACGACGGGAACGATCTCCGCGGAGGTTCCGCGTTCGGCTTGCTGGACGGCCTGGTTGATCCGCTGCCTGTCCTGCGGCGTGAAAGCCTGCGACGCTCGTTGCATGTTGACTCGCTCCTACTGTCTCGGACTACGGCGTACAGCCTCGGCCCGGCGGGTGTCATGAACTCACCAGGACCCGGTCGCGCCCCCACCGCCAGAAGAACCACCACCGAACGATCCACCGGAGAAGCCACCGCCCCCTCGGGAAGATGATGTCAGCATCTGGTAAAGAAGTGCGCCGACAATCGCAAACACCGCGCCCCCAGAGCAGCCAAGCCCAGCCTCCTGAACCACGTCGGATCAGCGAAATCACGGTAAAGATCCCCAGTCCAACGGCACCGACCACAAGCGCGTAATGCCACCACGGCCGGGGACGCATCGGCAGCTGCAGCCCCTGAGCCATCTTCGCCAAGCTCTCGACACCCAACACGATCCCGCCCGAGAAGTCACCCTCCTTGAACTTTGGGACGATGTACTCATCCATGATCCGGCGGCACAAGTCGTCTTTTTCGCGGCCCCAACCCGTGCCGAGTTCAATCCGCGCCTTGCGGTCATTCTTAGATACCCGTGTGATATGCAAGAATATGTCTTGTCACGATCTCGAAGCGATCTTCCAGGCGGCGATCCGAGGCTACGGATTGGCCACCCTGCCAGTGGGCGAAGTGTATCAGTCGCTTCAAGCTGTCTCGCGCCACCGCCACAACTTGGTCAAGCAACGTTCGCGGCTGATGGTCCAAATTCGTCGCCTGCTCCATCAAACCATGCCGGGGTTCGCCGATCTGTTTGACGAGGGCAAGTTGTTTCACCACTCCATCGCCTTGCCGGTGGCGCTCCAGTTCCCTTCCGCCGAAGCCATTCGTGAAGCGGGTGTCGACGGCATCTCGCGCCGTCTGAACCAGATCCACGTCAGCTTCCAAACACGCACGATCGAACGCATCGTGGCTTGGGCCGGGAACGCCGCCGAGCCGTCGGAACTGACGCCGATGTATACCCGACAATGGCAACAGCTCAACCAAGTTCGCCAAATGTGGGACGAACAGATTCTGGCAACCGAGCGAGAAATGGCGGGATTTCTCGTAAAAACGCCCTATGTTCTCTTGCTCACCGTGACCGGCATCAACGTCGTCTCGGCGGCGCGGTTCGCTGGAGAAGCCGGTCCGATCGAGCACTACGCCTCGGCTCGCGCGATCAACGGCCGCGCCGGCTTGTTCCCCTCACGATACCAAAGTGATGAAGTCGATCACGCCGACGGCTCACTCATCCGTCAGTGCAATCGCAAGCTGCGCGGCGCGGCAATGCTGGTGGCGGAAAATTTGATCAAGTGCCATCCCTACTATCGTGGAGTGGCGGAACTGTGGAAACAGCAGAAAGTCGATCCGCGCGACCGCCGTTGCCGGATTGCCAACCGGGCCATGCGGATGGTCTATCAACTCATCGCGGGCAGACAAGTGTGGCGCGGCAAAGGCGTCGATCGCGAATACCTGCTGGCCAAGCTGCAAGAGTTCCATCGGCTCCACCAAACTCCGATCGACCAATCGATCCGAGATATGAACGAGGCTTTTTTCTGGCTGCCGAAATCCGCTTACGCCATGGAAGCGAAACCGCTGGCGGAATTGGCAGCCAAAAAACATCG
>Ga0351873_10024_pt2 | contig 20831 bp, 17 predicted proteins | sample TotcelFGM3001N11_FD_206764 | JGI IMG/M metagenome (GOLD analysis project Ga0351873, IMG submission 206764) | Enriched cells from coal bed in the Powder River Basin, Montana, United States - Total cells FGM rep2 HSBNCT.FGM.300.1.N11 ... | reverse complement strand
TGGGCCTGAATACGACCAGCTTTTCGATAAGCTGAAGTCAAATCAGGTCTCTTGGCGGCAGGAGTTGGATCTTGGTGATCTTACAGTGCGGCAGGTTGAAGCGCTGGATCACGAGTTTGTATCCCTCCGGTTTCCTGTCGGTGAAGTCGCTAAACGAATCGGCGAACTCCGATCCGAAGCGAAGCAGAAACATGGGAAAGGCAGTGGGGTGGAGCTGACGCTAAAACTGAAGGCAAACACGCTCTTTGGCGTCATTAGTAGCCAGCATCATCCGACCAACAATGTCGTCGCCGGTAATTTCATCACCGCACACGCCCGCGCTGAAGCGTATGGGATGATGATGTCCTTGAACGCCTTGCAGGTCGTCACGGACGGTTGTTGGTACCGCCGCGACCGAATTCCGGCCTGCACTTTCCGCGAGTGCCTGGATCGGATGCCTGACTATCCATTGCGTCACGCCGACGAGAAATCGGGGGTTCCCTTCCTTGATCCTAGCCTAATTCCTGACGACGACATCGAATTCAGCGGGTGGCTGGTCGACCATCTGTGCTGGTTCTTTGAGGTGAATCGGGAAGAGCATCGCCGGTTCTTCGCGACACACCGGTTCGAACACAAACGGACTGGCAAGACCGACTCAGCAGCCTTCGACGCGATGTGCTGTGACGGTGCCGGAAACTATGTAAAGATGACCGGGGATCGGGATGCCGGCTGGCATCCGCAGGAGTCAGCGATACGTGGTTATCGCGCGGAAAGCAAGGCGGTACTGATTCCGTGGCTCATCCATGTGTACCAAAGTGACCGCATGACCGAGTTGCCCCCTATAACTGAGGATGTGAACCTGTTGAAGCTCGAACCGGCTAAAGGGAAAGCCCGGAGATCTCTGAAACATATGAGCCGAAAAGCTGTCCGGTTACCTCTCGGGATGTCGATGACTTCTCTCCACAGTTACCAGATCTTTAGACCTTCCGGATTCGTTTTCAGGACGCAAAAACAACTACGGGCTGTACAACGGCAACTGGACAGACTTCGGGCAGACACGGGCTGTGGCCTTGACTTGTTGGTCTTAAAGCAGAACCATGCCGGCCGTAAGCATGGCTCGTTGTCGAAAGTGGCCGCCGAGCTGTACGAGTATCTTCGGGCGGGTGGAAAGGACTTGAAAAAGAAATTCCATCTTGGGTCACGCTCGTCGAGACAACTGCAGGCAGTCGTCAGCGCGCGTGTGGAAGCAATCAAATCCCGAAGGACAGAAATCGAAGAACAAATCTTCAGAGCGATTGCCGTGGAGCCGGAACGCCCGCCCGTGACCGGTATAGTCGTGACAAGAGAAAACACGAGGTTGCTCGACTAGCCCGTCGAGCGGATGGACACCGGTGTTTCTTCTTGTCATTGGCTGCAGCTGCGATGCCAGCGCACGGGCAAATGCCTAGGACAAAATCCGTACACGAGTAGGGGAAATGTCAAGTGAATACCTGGCTTCACTTCCGGCTCGGCTTCGGTAGTGTTTAATGAACGCACCATCCGTGCGCCGGGAACACGGGAATTTACTGGATTCGGCAGCGCTGTTTCTCAACGTTCTGGTCAGGATTGAGCGGACGCGGCAGAGATAGCCGACGACTTGCTTGTTGTCCACTGAAATGCCAGCTGCCTCTTGTAGTTCCTTGTAAGTCAGCTTGACGCTCGGCTGTTTCGCCATTGCCAGGAACATTCGTAGGCCCCCATTTGCGAATTCCTTGGCGAAGCAGGAGTAACTGAAGGTGCGGCCGAGAAAGACGAGTGTCTCACGTTGTTCATCGATTTCCAGGATCGGCTCAGGCGGCTCCGGGCGTTGGAGGGAGTCTCGGACTATTTTGTCCAAGTTGATCAGCTGTTTCGCTACTTCGATGCCGACAAAATTATTGGGACCCATTTGGTGGAGCAGGTCTGTTCGTGCTAGTTCTTCGGACAAGCTAGACGGCATCCACCGCCAGCAGCAACCGTCCGTCCATGAGAGTCGTGTTTGCAATCCCCAGACCGATTACCTGCGGCCGATCGACCGAGACATCGAAAAACGTGCCCGGGGCCAGATTCTCGAAGCCGACCAGGTTCTCGAAGGTGTACCCGGTCTTCGACCGCCAGTAGAGCCCCATGTTGGTGTCCGGGCGAAACGCGTAATTGAGCCCCACCGAACCCCGCAAGGCGTAGTCAGCCGACGAGCCGGTGATGCCGACGAACGGACCGTCAAGCGTCGCGTTCGAGAGCGTGATCGAAGCGCCGAAGGCCAACCGGTCCGTCAGGTCGATACCGGCGCCAGCGACGATGTCCAACGCGATCAGGCTGGCGTACGATCTGGGGCTGGAAGACGCCCTTCGCGCCGAGTGCGATCGCGTCGCGGAACGAGACCGTTTGGTCGTGAACTTCCGTTGCGGGCAGTTGCCCGCCGGTATGCCGAGGGATCTGGCCCTGTGCGTATACCGGATCGCCCAGGAGGCATTGCGCAATGCGGTCAAGCACGCTCAGGCGGACCGAGTTGACCCGACCTTAAACGCCGATTTGGAATTCTTGGATCTGGAGATCCGAGATTTCGGCTCCGGCTTTGACCCTGCCGTCGGCCGGCACCGGGCGGGCCTGGGGCTGGCCAGTATGGAAGAACGCGTCCGCCTGGTCGGCGGTGAGATTTCGATTTCTTCCAATCCAGGCCAAGGGACGGGCATTCAAGTCCGCGTTCCGTTGCCGGAGGAAACGTAGGACGGATTGCCAATCTGTCCCACCACAATGTTGAGGACGATCCATGACCCGCCCCAGAATCCTGATGGCCGATGACCACCGCATGCTCGCCGAGGGGCTGCGCAGCCTCCTGGAACCGGCCCATGAACTGGTCGAAATCGTCGAGGATGGCAGACGACTGGTCGAGGCTGCCCACCGGCTCCAGCCGGATGTGATCGTGGCCGATATCTCGATGCCGCTGTTGAACGGTCTGGACGCGGTCGAGCAGATCCGCGGTCTGGGTTGCCAGGCCAAAGTCATCTTTCTGACCATGCGTAAAGACGCCCTGTATGCCGCTCGCGCGATGCGTGCCGGAGCCGCCGGCTTTGTGCTGAAGCATTCCGCGAGTATCCGCTGGCCTGGCGTGATCAAGCCCGGAACGATCATCAACGACATCGGTGCGCACGAGGACATGGTCCCCACGCTGGTGGCAGCTGCCGGCGATAGCAGCATCAAGGAGGATCTGAAGAAGGGCAAGACCGTCGGCGCCATGACCTATAAGGTTCATCTCGACGGTTACAACTTGTTGCCGGCGCTTAAGGGCGAAGGCGAGTGGCCGCGGAACGAATTCGTGTACTGGACCGATGGCGGAAACGTCGCCGCCCTGCGGTACAAGAACTGGAAAGCGACCTTCCTGCGGCAGGATGCCCATGGAATGCATGTTTGGTTGGAGCCATTCACGGAACTTCGCGCACCAATGCTGACGAATCTGCGCATGGATCCCTTCGAACGTGCCCACTACGAGGCGATCGACTACCGTCACTGGTTCATCGACCGCATGTTCATGATTGTTCCCGCCGGCGACTATGTCGCCCAGTGGATGCAGAGTTTCAAAGAGTTTCCGCCGCGCCAGGAACCGGGCAGCTTCAGCCTGGACCAGGTGATGAAAGCCGTCATGAACGCTCAAAAAAACTAGCACCAGCGGGATCGAACGTATCTGGCTGCACCAGGAGTCAATCTGGTTCGGCTATTTCTGTGTTTCCCATGTTTTCTTGAAAGGACCATCGACTATGTTTGCATCACGTCTTGGGCCGCTGATGATGGCGGCACTGGCTCTCTTGGGCCTCGCGAACTGCGCCGACCTTGCGTCGGCACAACCGAAGAAGCCGAACATCCTCGTCATCTGGGGCGACGATGTCGGCGTCCACAACATCAGTGCCTACAACCATGGGATCATGGGGTATCGCACTCCCAACATCGACCGGATCGCCCGCGAAGGGGCGATGTTCACGGACGCGTACGCCCAGCAGAGTTGCACCGCCGGACGGGCATCGTTCATCCTGGGCCAGCACCCGTTCCGCACGGGTCTGCTGACGATCGGCATGCCGGGCAGTGACCACGGCGCGCCCGACTGGGCCCCCACGATTGCCGATCTGCTGAAGAGTCAAGGTTACACCACCGGGCAATTCGGCAAGAATCACCTGGGTGACCGCGACAAACACCTGCCCACCGCGCACGGATTCGACGAGTTCTTCGGCAACCTCTATCACCTGAACGCCGAGGAAGAGCCGGAAACCTACTACTATCCGAAGGACCCCGAGTTCAAAAAGAAGTACGGTCCGCGCGGCGTGATCCACTCGTATGCCGACGGCCGCATCCAGGATACCGGACCTTTGACCAAAAAGCGAATGGAGACGGCGGACGAAGAATTCGCGGCTGCGGGCCTCGATTTCATCGACCGGGCCCACAAGGCCGACAAACCGTTCTTTGTCTGGATGAGTACCACGCGCATGCATGTCTGGACGCGGTTGAAGAAGGAGGCAGAGGGCAAGACCGGGATCGGGCTCTATCCTGACGGCATGGTGGAACATGACGGCCACGTCGGCCTGTTCCTGGATAAACTGAAGGAACTCGGGATCGACGACAACACGATCGTGGTTTACAGCACGGACAACGGTGCGGAAACGGGCAGCTGGCCCGACGGCGGCATCACGCCCTTCCACGGCGAAAAGGGCACGACTTGGGAAGGCGGCTTCCGCGTCCCGCAGGTCATCCGCTGGCCCGGCGTAATCAAGCCCGGCACGGTCTACAACGAGATCATCTCCCACGAAGACTGGCTGCCGACGTTCCTGCACGCGGCCGGTGTGCCCAACATCGTCGAAAAGTGCAAGGAAGGCTATCAGGCGAACGGCAAGACGTGGAAGGTCCACCTGGACGGCTATGACTACTTGCCGTTCTTCAAAGGCGAAGTCGAGAAAGCTCCGCGCGACACGATCTACTATTTCGGTCAAGGCGGCGAATTGAACGCCATTCGCTGGGATAACTGGAAGGTTCACTTCGCGATCGTGAAAGGTAATATCGCCACGGGAGAGCGGATCATTCCCAATTGGCCGCTGATCCACAACTTGCGTGCGGATCCTTACGAAATGATGCATGAACATGGCGAGATGGGATATCTGCGCTGGTACGCCGACAACATGTGGCTGTTCGTCCCGATTCAGGGAAAGCTGAAAGCCTTCTTCTCGACGATCCCGCAGTATCCGTTCCAGGAGGGATCCAGTCTCACGGCCGGCGGGATCAACTACAACTCGCTGAAAGCCATGAAGGCGATGAACATGCTGAAGGAACTGGAGGATTGGCTCCCCGTCAATAGGTAGGAGCTAACATCGCGGTTGGCCCCGCCACTTTGTGGCGGGGCCCGCCGTAGGACGGATTGCCGATCCGTGGCTGATCCGCAATTCGCGCGAACGTGATGTGCGGCCTCCGACCAGCCCGCACGAGGCTCTACAGGATCTGGAGTGGTTGATTGGGACATGGCAGGATCAATCGGAAGATGCGCAGGTGATCACAACGGTTCGTTGGTCACCGAACCGGGCCTTTCTGATCCGCTCGTTCACCGCCCAAGCGACAAGCGGACTTTCGACCGGCGAAGCAGCGAATGATGAAGGAGCAAAGCCATGATCCGCTTGCCGTCCTGCGTCGCAATTCTCGCCGTCATCCTTCTCGCACCCGACCTCGCTTCAGCGCAGGGGCGTGGCGGTGGCTCTCGCAGCAGCGGAGGTGCGCGATCGCCGGCAGCCGCCCCTTCTCGCCCCAGCGTCTCGCGTCCCAGTGCCTCGGGACCCGTTTCCCGGCCCAGCACGCCGAGCCTGGGAACCTCCCGTCCCGCCGCGAGCCGGCCGAATAGGTTAAAGGTTTCAGGAACATTTTCCGGGTTCACAGAAGCTCGCGAAACTCGTCGTTCGTGAGTCCGGCATCCCGGACGATATTGCCCATCGTGATCGCGTTCACCGGATTGTGTCGCGGGACGGTCAGCACCCCGCGTGCCATCGGTCATGACAATGTGTTTGCCCTGCCGGGCGATCCAGAACCCCGCTTTCTCGAACGCCCGAACAGCGTCAAGGTGATTCACCCCTGGCAGTTTGGGCATGGCTACACCTCGACCGCAACGTGCTTCGTTCCCGCGGACACAGCCAATTCCTCAACCACATCCCGATACTCGCGGATGGCGTCCCGGATGTTGGTGATCGCTTCAGCCTCCGTCTCCCCTTGCGAGTGGCAACCCGGTAGCCCAGGGACGGAGACGGCGAAACCCTCGCCCGATTCTTCGATCAAAACGGTATATTTCACGGCGAACTCCTGAATGAACAACGCATCCCGCAACCGCTGCAGCACCCGTGCGATTGAACATAAAGTATAACCCGACCGAACCGGCTCGGGCAAGCACGGCCAACAGTTTCGGGCCAACAGTTCTCGGGTTCACCCCGTAGTTGCACCAAAAGTAGGACGGATTGCCAATCCGTCCCACGTGGGCTGTAGGACGCCGGCTCCATTCCTACGCTTTCCGCCAGCAATCAGCCGCTGCGCCGCGGCAAAAACACGTGGTTTTACGCATGGATTCGATGGCCAATCCGGCTATTCTGGGGAGTTGCAGGTCGGATGGGACACCCCTCCTGCGAATTGACCAGTTTGGTCTGGCATTGGTTTCGAAAGGCAAGACGTGCCATTAGCAGAAGAATGTCAGGTGATGCACGCCACGGCGATTACGAGATGCTGCGGTGGACCACCTCGGGGCCCAGGCCGCGGTTTGGCCTGCTGGTGCATCACACGGACGCCACGCGGGAGTATGCCTACGACCCTCAGCCATCGGCCGCGCCGCGATCTGTACTTCTGGCCGCTGGCTGCCGCTTTGCTCATGTCGCTGGCCGCCCACGGATGGCAGTTGTGGACCGGGCGCGCGGCGGCGCCCGTCGCCGCCGGGGCGATGCGTTTGCGAGTCAATCCGCGGACCTTTCAATTGGAGACGATCGAGCGATGAGCTTCTGGGCGACTTTCATTTCATCCGGCCTGCCTGGCTGCTGATGGCGCCGATTGCCATCGGAATCTGGTGGCTGGCACGGCGGTCGCAAGATCCGCTGCGCGGCTGGCGGGCGGTGATCGAGCCGGAATTACTCGGCGCCCATCGCGGCGAGTTGCCGGAGGCGGTGACCTTGGTGCTGCGGCCCAAAGGCAAGTACCGGATTCCCCGGAGCCGGAATCTGCGCAGCCGCCACGGGCTGTCGCCATGCCGTCTGAAGTGGCGTGTTGTGGAGTTGTGGACAATTCCCGCGGAAGACTTGCTGCAGGCCCACGACGTCGGCTGGTCCGGCGGGCGCGCGTTTGTAGACGCCATTGTCAAAAAAACGGCCGAGTTCCCTGTGAATCGCGAACACGTCTCGCATCACTTCGAACGCTAGTTCACCGAATTCCTGTTGATCGAGGCGGCCCCAGCGGGAACGGACAGAAAATTGGCACGGTACCACCTCAGGAAAGGAACTGGCAAAAAAATTGAGGGCAGAAAAATAAGGCGGTCGAAGTTTCACCGCACAAAATTTTTCTGCCCTTAATTTTTTTGCCAGCCTCTTTTTGCCTCGTACCCCGCGCGTCACATCCGCCACGGTTCGCGCATTGCGCGGCTCGCCAGACGGTTCGCCTCATCGTCGCCCACGAAATGTTCTTGCCCCGGGTCCCAGCGTAGCGATCGCTCGAGTTTGTAGCCGATGCCGGCCAAGTGGCCCAGGCTCGCCGCTCGGTGGCCGATCTCCTCGTCGGCACTGGGATTGTGCCTCGTCCGCAAGCATTCGAACCAGTTCTCGTAATGATGGTTCACGCCCGGATTCGACTCGCGCGTCGGCAACTGGATTTCGTCGAACAGCGATTCCGGACCGGCTTGGATCGGTCCGCCTCCGGTCATCGACGTCACCCAGCCGCGCTCGCCGACAAAGACGCCGCCGAACAGGCCGTCCAGCCGCGCCGACGCCGGGACCGCGCCATATACATCTTTGACCATCCCCCAGTGATCCACCAGGTGCAGCAGGGTCCCGTCGGCATAGCGGTACGTCAGCGTCGGATACTCGCCGCTGCTGGGATGCAAAATCTCAACCGGCCCGCTGTTCTCCACGCCCAACGCGTACTGAATCACGTCCGCGCTGTGCGAATGGTGCCAAGTCACCGAGGCGGCTCCGAAATCCTCGCAGAATGACCACGGAACCACGCCTGGCGCCGGGTTGGTGTGATATAGCCGGTTGTATTCGTGCCACGCAGCGGGACCCACCCACAGATCCCAGTCCAATCCATCGGGCACCGGGTCGGCCGGCAGGGCGAAATCCAGGGGGATGTACGAGCGGCCGAGCTGCTCGACGCGGGCCGCGTCCACATGCGGCCGGAACCGAGGCGATCCGATCCAGCCGCGAAGATTGTTCCAGATCGTGAAGGCGGATTTCACACGGCCTAGCCCGCCGTTGCGAACGAATTCGCACACTCTCCGAATGGCCGGAATCGAGCGATACTGCGTCCCGGTCTGGAAGACCCGGCCATATCGGCGGACCGCTTCGACCAGGCGGCGGCCCTCCTGGATCGTCAACGAAACCGGTTTCTCACAATAGATATCTTTACCCGCCTTGGCCGCATCGATCGCTTGCAGCGCATGCCAATGATCCGGCGTGGCGATCACCACGGCGTCCAGGTCCGTGCGGGCGAGCAGTTCGCGGTAATCGTTATAGGCGGTGCAGCCGCGGTAGGTCCCGGCAGCCCGCTCGGCGGCGTAGGTCTCGTCGACCAATGCAACGCCCTCTTCGCAACGCGTGCGGTCCACATCGCATACGCCCAGCACTTGGGCGTTCGAATCGCCTGCCAGCCGTCGGAGGTGGCCGCGTCCCATCACGCCTCGGCCGATCAGTCCGACCGTGATCCGCTCGCTGGGCGCTACGGTCTCCGCACCGCCCACGGCCGAAGCGGATACGATCCAGGGGAGGGCGACGCCGCCCGCAGCCGCACCCAGAAAACGACGGCGCGTGATCGGCTGCGCAGGGAATTGCGTCTGGTACAACAATCGGTTCATGAGGAGGGCTCCGTTTGTTTCGGCGGGCAAGAGGCGGGGTTCATCTGGGGAGGAAACGCCGTCATCAACGCTCCTGCGGCGCTGCCAATTCCTGACTGACGCGGTTAAAGAACTGGATACTGTTCGCGATCTCGGGCAGCGACTCGAACCAGTTGTACGAATACTCCAGGCCGAACATGGTCGGTTGAATGCCCAAGCGATGGATCTCTTTGAGAAACAATTCGGTTTGTCCCGCCCCTGTGCCCCACGGCACATCATGACCGGCAGCCGTTCGCTCGTTCAGGTCATGGATCTGGAGAGTCAGCAAGCGGTCTTTCAGTATCCCGGCCGCTTGGATCGGATCGATACCGGCACGCATCCAGTAGCCGAAATCGGCACAGGCGCCGATCCGCCGGCTGCGGCCTTCGCAAGCTTTCAAAATCCCTTCCGGGTTCCAGTAGTGCGGCGATCCCTTCTGGTCGTGATTGTGCAACGCCACATTGATCTCGTATTCGTCGCAGAACTGTTCGATCGTATCCAGCGCTTCGGGCGCGGGCTCCGACATGAACGTCTCGATGCCGATCTTGCGGCCGAACTCGAACACCCGGCGGCAGCCGTCCGGATCGCCGGGGATCGCCTGGAAGTAGTACGTCAACATCCGCACGCCTGCCGCATCGAGTTTCAGCCGGATCTGCCTCAACTCGTCATCGGTCAGCTGCGGATCGAAGTTCTTGGGAATGTCCGCGCTGACTTTCTGGAAACTCAAACCGCCCATGTACGGCAAGCCCAGTTCCGCCGTCTTGTCGATCGCCTCGAACAGCGTGTATTTGTGAAACGTATACGCTTCGATCCCCAGTCGCCAGCCGAGTTGTTCCTGAGCCCGAATCGCCGGCGTCAGCTTGTTGCTCGGCACCGTCGGCGCCGGCAGGTCTCCCAGGGCGAACTGGGTGGCAGCCAAGTAGAATTGCAGCATATTAGGGTCCCAAAAAATCGCCGGCTGGTGGCCGATCGTACAATAGAACACCCGGCCGCGGCCATAATTCCGCACCCACGCCAAGGCATAATCGTCGTCCGCGCGCACCACACCGCCGTGATTGGGTGTCTGGGTCATGTCGGTCCGTTGCGTGTCGATGCTGAACAGCACCCGCACCCGATCCCGCGAATACGGATCGTGGACGCGGAAGAATTCCGAGCGGTATTCGAAGCCTTGGCCGCCGAAGACCTGATTGATGGGATGGGCGGGTTCGTCGAGTTTGATGAACACGTGTTCGTCGGCCGCTTTGTGCGCCGCGCCGCGGCCGCCGAGCATGATTCCGAATTCGGGCCAGTCTTCGCGAGCCCCCTCGGTCCAGCGGGTGAATGCGACGGTGGTCCCGTGGACGCCCATCAGGCCGCCGCCTCCGTAGACGAACTCGACCAGGCTCTGCCGCAACGCGGGATCTTCAAACAAGTTGCCGACGTTGTTGTTCAAAAACACGGCGTCGAACTGCCGCAGACTGTCCGGCTGAAAAACCGCCGGATCGCTGCTGACCACCGTCTGGAATGCGCCGGTCTTCAGACCCATCAAGGTGAACGCGAGATTAGCGGTCGGGATCGAGCCATGCCCGCCGTAACCGACATTGAGGTCGAAAATCAGCAGTTTTCGCAGCTTGGCCGGCGGCACCACCGCGCGGCCCGGAATTGCCGCTTCGATTTTCTCGCGTTGCTCTTTCTCCCGCTGCTGCGGCGTGATGCCGAGCTGCGCGACGGCTGTCGCTGATACCATCCACGCAACGATCGCGGCGCTGCCGCATACAATTAAGAGAAGCCACTTCGGCACACATTCGATGTTTCTCATGGGACTCGCTTTCTTTTAGAGCGTCACGACTTCCACCGCTCGGACTGCGCCGCTATTATCACCTTACCAGCCGTGCGGATACAAGTCGGACTCGGAAATCCGTTGCCGAGTTGGTTCGCAGGAAACTTCAAGGAGCCTTTGATGAAATCCTCGCTGTCCGCCGTGTACGATCAATTGTGTGTTGTCGTCCGTCAGACGGCGTTGATCGAATCGATCCAGGAACTGTTGGGCTGGGACGAACGGACGATGTTGCCGGCGGCGGCGGGGGAATACCGCGCCGAGCAGATCACTTATCTATCCGGATTGGTGCATCGCCGCCGCACGGACCCGCAGGTCGGCTCGTGGCTGGACGAGTTGGCCGGCAGCCCGCTGGAGGCCAATCCCCACAGTCCCTCCGGCACGACGCTTCGCCAAGTCCGGCGGGATTATGAGAAACGCTGCAAGCTGCCGCAGACGCTGGTCGAGGAACTGACGCGGGCTTGCGTGCTGGGCCAGCAGGCGTGGACCGAGGCCCGCAAGAACGACGACTTTGCCTTTTTCCAGCCCCACCTGGAGCGGATCTACCAACTGAAACGCCAACAAGCGGAGGCGGCCGGTTACGCGGACGAGCCTTACGACGCGCTGCTGGATGATTACGAGCCGCTGGCGCGGACGGCCGACGTCGCCGGCGTCCTGGCCGGTCTGCGGCAAGAACTGACGCCGCTGGTGGCCGCCCTGGTTGGCAGCAGCCGCAAGCCGCAGCGCGAACTGCTTCGCCGCCGGTATCCCGTGGCGGCTCAGGAAGCGTTCGGCAAACTGGTCGCGGAGGCGATCGGGTTCGACTTCCAGCGCGGGCGGCTGGACGTGACCCATCATCCGTTCTGCAGCAGCATGGGCCCGCACGACTGCCGGATCACGACGCGGTACGACGAGCACTACTTTCCGATGGCTTTTTTCGGCATCCTGCACGAAGCCGGCCACGGTTTGTACGACCAGGGCCTGCCGACCGACCATTACGGCTTGCCGCCGGGCAGCTACGTGTCGCTGGGCATCCACGAGTCGCAATCGCGACTGTGGGAGAATGCCGTCGGCCGCAGCCGAGCGTTCTGGCAGTACTTCTTCCCCATGGCGCAGCAACAGTTTCCCGATGCCCTGGCCGACGTGTCGCCCGACGATTTCCATTTCGCCATCAATGACGTGCGGCCCAGTTTGATCCGCATCGAAGCGGACGAAGCGACGTACAATCTGCACATCATTATTCGTTTCGAGTTGGAGCGTGCGGCACTGAATGGCGACCTGAGCGTCGCCGACTTGCCCGGAGCGTGGCGCGACAAGTACCGCGAGTACCTGGGCATCGAACCTCCGAACGACGCCGACGGCGTGCTGCAAGATATCCATTGGAGTGCCGGTCTCATCGGCTATTTCCCCACCTATACGCTGGGAAATCTGTACGCCGCCCAGTTTTTTCAACAGGCCGACGCAGAACTGGGCGGGATCGCCGACTTGCTCGCGCGAGGCGAATTCGGTCCACTGCTCCTGTGGCTCCGCGACCGCATCCACGCACACGGCCAGTGTTATTCTGCCACCGAATTGGTCGCCGCCGTCACCGGCCGGCCGTTGTCCCACCAACCGCTGCTGGACATGCTGCGCAGCAAGTATCTGCCGCTGTATGGTGACTGACGCGCGAAGACGCCAGCGGCTCGCGCGACCCGACGCGGCCCTCACCTAATCTTTCATCTAATCTTTCACGTTGAGACGGCTGGAACGTAAGCCTCGCCGTAGCGGAAATACGCCAACTGTCCGAAGCATATCCGAGACTACTACTGGTCGGTGGCGGAAAGCGAAGGGGCCAGTGATGTGCTGTTCCGGATCGAACACAGGCTCGATCAGAACTCGGCGAAGCTGTACAATCAGTTCGTGTTGCGGCTTGAAGCCACGATCAACAATCCGGCCCCCTGGTTCCGCGGTCCACGCAGAAAGACCCGGATGGTCCCTGGCAATGGCTGAGGATGCGCAAGGGCATTGCCAATCTGCATCGCCGCGCCCAGGTGAGCCAAGGCATCTGTAATCGTTTTGCCACGGCCCAGGCCGAGGGAACTAGTAGTGCGAGTTGGTTGCGGCCGTGCCGCGTTAGGAGCGAAGGATCCTCTTCACGTTGCAGGAAGAAGATTCACGTTGCAGGAAGAAAGAAGGGATAGATTGAATGATCGGTATGCCTGACACGCTGCTGGCTTATGATTTGGGAACTGGCGGCAACAAGGCGTCGTTGTACGACGCAGAAGGGTGCTTGATCGCGTCGGCGTTTGTCCCTTATGACACGCAGTATCCGCAAGCGGGCTGGCACGAACAGCGGCCGGAGGCGTGGTGGGAATCGGTGGTGCAAAGCACTCGGCAGCTGCTGGCCGGCGGTGCTGCCGATCCGAGCACGATCCGCTGCATCGCGATTTCCGGACATAGCTTGGGCTGCGTCCCGCTGGACGCCGCAGGCCGGCTGTTGCGGGATGCGACGCCGATCTGGTCGGACAAACGGCCGACGGCGCAGGCGGAGCGGTTCTTCGAACGGGTTGATCCGACGCGCTGGTATCGGCTGACCGGAAATGGCTTTCCGGCGCCGCATTACACGGTGTTCAAGATCCTCTGGTATCGCGACCAGGAGCCGCAGATGTTCGGCCGGATCCACAAGATCCTGGGGACGAAGGATTACATCAACTATCGGCTGACCGGCCGGATGGCTACCGACCCTTCGTATGCTTCCGGCAGCGGAGTCTACGATCTGTTGGGCTGGGATTACGCCGACGAATTGCTGGCCGCGACGGAACTGCCGCGTTCGTTGTTGCCGGAGATCGTGCCGGCGACGGAGATCGTGGGCGGCTTGACCAGCGAGGCGGCCGACGCGTTGGGCCTGCCGCTCGGCGTCCCGGTGGCTTGCGGCGGGGTGGACAACTCGTGCATGGCGCTGGGGGCCAAGAACATTGCCGAAGGCCGCCTGTACGCATCGCTGGGCTCGTCGATGTGGATCGCTGTCTCTTCCCATCAGCCGCTGTTGGACGACGCCGCAAAGCCGTACGTGTTCGCGCATGTCATTCCCGGCATGTTCACCTCGGCGATCGGCATGTTTTCGGCCGGCACCTCGCTCCGTTGGGTACGCGACCAGTTGTGTGGGAATTTGGCCGCGCAGGCCGAGTCCGCAGGCCGCGACGCGTACGATGTCATGACGGAATTGGCCGAGCAGTCGCCGCCGGGGGCGCGGAAGCTGTTGTTCAACCCCAGCCTGGCCGGCGGCTCGTCGCTGGAACCCAGCCCGCACATCCGCGGAGCGTTCTTGGGGCTGGATCTGGGCCACTCGCAAGCGGATGTGATCCGCGCCGCGTTGGAGGGCATCGCGCTGAACGCTCGGCTGATGCTCGACGCGCTGGGCTCGTTGGGCGAGGTGGGACAAGAGATGGTCGTGGTCGGCGGCGGCAGCCGCAGCCGGCTGTGGCGGCAAATTCTGGCCGATGTGCTGGAGATGACGATCCTCAAGACGAACGTCGGCCAAGAGGCCGGCGCGCTGGGCGCTGCCGCCGTGGCGGCCGTGGCCTGCGGACTGTGGCCGGACTTCAGCCGCATCGACCAAGTTCACCAGCTTGAATCCACGGCATACCCCGATCCGGCGGGCGTCGGCGTGTATCGGCAGCTGCTGCCCTTGTTCGACGAAGCCCGTCGGACTCAATCGCGATTGGGTTCGCGGCTGGCGGAACTGGAGATCTGAGCGAAGCTGCGGCTTCTGGAAGGGTAAACGCCGCGGATTCCGTGGAGAAGTGTGGAGGCGGGCGTTCAAGATTTCAAGTGTGGCGGAAGAGCCTCTCTTCTTGAGTCACGGCTGTCGCCCGGCAATTTTGAAATTTGAACGGCCGCACCCCCTGACTGTCGCTCTATAATGTTGCGGCATTCGGTTGACTACGAAAATGGGACTTATCCCGTCTCCTTCAATCTCTCGCCGCCGCCAAACGGGAACGAACGTTGGGCCAGCCAGTGTAGGATTGCGCACGGCACGCTACCGGTTCCAACCGCCGCCGAATATGGTACAGTGAGTACTGACCCAAACCGCAAACGAGCAAGGGGCCAGTATGTCGCAGATTCTGCTTTCGATTCCCGACGAGTCGCTCGCCGCGCTCCACGTTCCGCCGCCGCAAGCAGGAGACGAACTCCGGATGCTGGCGGCGGTGAAGTTGTTCGAGCTGAAACGGCTCTCTTCGGGCGCGGCAGCGAACATGGCAGGCATTCGGAGGACGCTGTTCTTGCAGCGCTTGGGCGACTACGGCGTGTCCACCTTCGACATGAGCGAAGACGAATTCCAGCGGGAGACGCGGCTTGTCTGAACTCATCTGCGACACGAGCGTTGTCCAGTACCTGCACCAGGTTCACTTACTCCACATCCTGCCCGCCCTCGGATCGCCGGTCGTTCTGCCGGAAGCCGTCGTTGTGGAATTGGAGCAAGGCCGTGGCTGGCTTTGGAATGCCCCAACAGCATCGCGGTTCTCGACGATCGGAAGCAACCGCATTCCTCAGCAGACACTCCCGATCGAAGACGGCAAGATCCACGTGCGGCTCGCCGGCCTGCCGTGCGGCGATTATTCGCTGGAGGCCGTCGTCCGCCACCGCGAAACGCGCGAAGCCGTTTTGCAGGCGACTTGTCCGATCAGCATCATCGACATTCCCGCGATCGACCGCAGCACGATCCGGCCGTTGAACAGCCTGGTCTCCGAGTTGCTCGACCAACCCCTGCAGAACACGCCCGACCCCCAGACTTTTTCGTTCGTGAATCCGCGCGACGGATGGATCTTCGTGGCGTGTACCACGGAAGTACCGGCGCCGAAACTGGCGGTCACGATCGACGGCGGCGAACCGGTGATCACCGCCACTGACGTGCCCAATCGCTAATCGGACTAACCGGGGCAGACGCTCGAATGATACCGCCGCGAGCAGGTGAATCGGCTCGACAAGCTACGCCGCAAGCTTTATTTCCAGCCGTTGGGCGAGTCTGCTGCCACGAGCCCGAACCTGGATTAGCTGATGCTGTCGCCGAAGTATTTCACTTTGCCGGTGGAACTGCGGTCCGCTGTCGATCTTGCGGGCCTGCCGATCTCCAGCCGCACGCCATCCCCGTACATGGCAGCGCCATCTGTTGATCTCGGATACTGTCGTTCCGTCAGGCAAAACCCAGCTTCAGAACTCCTGACATGGGGCGAGATTTCCCGGCGATTACAGGCTGAATGTGCTGGGGAGTTAACGAAAAGAATGAGCGGTACTGAGGTCCTCACCGCGGACATTCGTCGGCGGTAATGTACCGAACAGCAACACCGGCGTTTGAGGCTCCTGGATTTACCCCAGGGGAGTCTCACCTTCCATCCCAGAAGACGCGACACAAAAATATCCTTCCCGCCGCCGCGGCGGCGGAAAGGGTGGGATGTCGGGCGGTCGCGTTTCTAGGCGGAAGGTGAAACTCCGCCGAGGTAAACTCGGTGGCCTCCGGCTGAACGGCAGACAGCCGCTCATCTCGGCGGCTCCGTATGTCAGAAGTTCTGAACATACCGGACAACAACGAGGCGTCCGCTGGTTTTTCCGGGACGGCTCGGCATGTTCATCCCGGCAAAGAGGCCTGACGGAGGAAGACGCAAAGAAAACGAAGCGGACTCCGGCATCGCGCATCGGCAACGATTGGCTATAATCGAATGATCGCAAAACCGTACAGAGTATCGGAGCAGACCGCTCATCGATTCATGGAGTCGCCAGTTATGAAGAGCCCGTTTCCCGGCATGGACCCGTACCTGGAGCAGAAGTGGGGTGAAGTCCACACCAGCCTGATCGTGTATGCCCGAAATCAACTCAACGCGCAATTACCTGATGACCTGCAAGCGACGATCGAGCAATACGTCGCCGTGCAGGTTGATGACGAATACAGCCATTCGTTGCGGCCGGATGTACACGTGGTGGAGGAGCCCCGTCCCCGGTCGCAAACGGTCAAGGGTAATGTTACCGTCGCCGAACCATTGGTGTTGCCGATGGTCCCGCGTACGGAGCGGCATGTTTCGATTGTGGATTTGGGGGGCAAGGTCATTACCGCAATTGAATTCGTTAACCCCTGGAACAAGGCCGGAGTCAAAGGCCAGGAAAAATACGCTCGCAAGCAGGCCAACTATCTCGCGGCGGGCGTCAACCTTGTCGAGATCGATCTGGTGCGGCAGGGAAGTTACGTGTTGACGGCCCCCGACGAGATGATTCCGGAGCAACTGCGGACTCCCTACTTGGTCTGCGTCTACCGAAACGAGAAGCCCGATCAAGTCGAGGTCTTTCGCGTCCCCTTGCGCGAGCGTTTGCCGAACATTCCCGTCCCGCTACGTCCCGGCGAGCCGGACGCGGTTCTTCAGCTTCAACCGCTGATCGACGACTGTTACCGCGATGGGCGACACGACCGCACGAATTATCGCGTCGAGCCGAAACCGCTGCTCGCCAAGGAAGACGCCGATTGGGCCCACGCCCTGCTACGGGAACAGGGATATCGCACGTAACACGGCGATACTAACCACGCCGGAACTGCGCTCTGCGTGGTCAACCTGGCGCGTCTTCCGGCCGATCCAATTCGGCAAACCGGTCGTAACGTCTCCGCGTCTCGGCGACTGGCCGGGTGCCTTGCCGGCGATGACCGTTCTTTCACGCCGAAGGCATTAAACAGCGCAAGCCTAGAATCGCGCAGCGCACTCTGAACTACGGCTCGGGCTGGTCGCCGAGATGCCAGTTGCCCACGTGGCAGGCGGCGGAGCCTTTTCCCGGAGCAGCTCGCGCAGCAGCCGCTTGTCCGGATGGATGCCTTCGGCCATGCCGGGGAAGAAAACCCAGGCTCTTCGGCAGCGGCGATATATGTTGGGACTCGCTTCCGTCATCACGGCCAAACTGCGCTGCGTCTAGAGCGGCATGACCACGGTTGCCGATCATTACGCCTGCCGGTTCGAAGACGATCCGCATCGACCAGCGGATCCCGGGGATCGACCGTTTGTTCCATCCGCAAACCGGTACGTCGGGTTCGGGCGGCCCGGCCGGAAGCTCTGCGTCTGGCGAATGTCCGCGCGGGCCCCCAGCGATTGGCACGCGGCTTGGACGGCGGCCTGGACGTGCTGGGTGAGACGTTGCGGATCGAGGGCCACACGGGCGTTCACAATCACGTCGGCTTCGCGCGTGTGGCAGTGGGACGCGACAGAAAGCACGGCAGGCGTGTCGCTGCTGACCAAGTTGGCCACGCCGTGACGGCCGTCCCAGAACCCGATGGTTTTCAAATGCGCCGGTTCGGCATCGGCGGTTGCCAAGGACCGCTGTAATCGCTGGACGATGTCCAAGATCACATGGTCCAGCGGGAACGGCGCGTCGGCCGTAACCCGCAGTCGGCTGTTCAGCCAGCCGAGTTCGGCTTCGCCTTCGGCGTAGACGTCGTAATCCAGATCGAGAATCCGGCGGCCAAAGCCGCCCTGCAGATCCAGGATTTCGAGCAACGCCTCGAAGCCGGCGCCCGTCCGGGCTGACGTGCGCACCAGGGGCACCCCGGGATATTCGGCCTCGATCAGTTGGGCCAGTTCCTGGACCTGGTCTGAATTCAGTTCATCGATACGGTTGAGGATGACGAAATCCGCCTCTTCCAACTGCTTCTTGAAGATATACGCGGCTTTGGGTGAAAAACCCGAGCGAGGTTCGTTCCGCAGGATCCGCCGTCCATGACTGGGCTTTAAGATCACTCCGTACGGCGCGACCTGAAATCGGTCCTGGTACAGCCGCCGCAACGGTTGCACGACGGTGGCCACGATGTCGGTGCAGCTACCTACTGGTTCGGCGAGAATGACGTCCGGCCGCTGGTTCGCCTCCAACCGTTCAATCGCGGCGGCCAAACCGTTAAAATCGCAGCAGAAGCAGGATCCAGCTACCTCGCCTACGTCGAACCCCGCCGCTCGCAACGCGTGCGTGTCCACCAGGTCGGTCGCTTGATCGTTCGTGACCACGCCCACGTTGAGGCCCCGTTCGCGATACGCTTGGCCCAGCCTGGCAATCGTCGTGGTCTTGCCCGCGCCCAAGAAGCCGCCGATCAGAATGAAACGCATTGCAGGCATGTCTTACCTCGGAAATCGTTACGGCTGCGGGGCAGCCTCGACAAAGGCCCGCAGCACATCGGTCGTCGAAATGATGCCCGTCAAGCGTCGCTCGCCGTCGACCACCGGCAGGCGATGGACGCCCTGGCGGAGCATCGTGCGGGCGGCATCGACCAGGAGATCGTCCGCCGCCACGGAAATCACCTCTTCGGTCATCAGATCCATGACGCTCCGCTCACCGACGTTTTCGCTCAGATTGCGCATGAACGCGCTCCACCAGACTTCGCTCTCGTGCAGCGTTTCGTTGAAATCCACATCCAAGTCGTTCGTCATGTCCACAAAGTCGCGAATGGACAAAATCCCCACGCAATGCCCACGATGATCCACGACGGGCAGGGCGGAGACCTTGTTCTCCAGCATTCGGTTCAAGGCGTCATGAACGGTGTCTTGGGCGTGAACGGTCACGACATCCGTCTGCATCGATTCTCGTACGCGACGTTGAAAAAGCCGCAGAGGCATGGTGGTACTCCTTGCATCAGAAGGGTATTCCGGATTATCCGCTCGCGGTGGATACGGGCTGCTTCAAGTGCCTGGCGAACCACTCGCGCGTGCGCCGCCACATCTCCGGCGACAGGACGTGTCCGGCGCCGTCCTCGATCCACGAGCTGAAATGCTCGGCCGCGCCCGCCTCTTGATAAGCCCGGGCAATGCGTTGGACGCCCTCGCGGACTTCCTGAATCGGACTACCGCCGTCGAGTTCGCCGAAGTTCAAGTGCAGGGCCCGCGGGGCAATCAGGGCGGCGATGTCCGGGGTGTCGCCGTGGACGAACAAGCCGGGAATGAAATTCGGAAAGCAGTGCAAAAGGTGCGTGCGGTGGATCGCGGCATACGTGGGCAAGCAGCAGTTGCCGACCAGGCATTTGAGCCGGGGCTCCCAAGGACCGACCAGCCACGTGTGCGTCGAGCCCATCGAATGGCCGTAGCAGCCTATCCGCTCGCGGTCGACTTCCGGGCGCTGGCACAGATAGTCGATGGCCCGCCGCATGTCCAAGATGTTCTTCCAAGCCATGCACTTACCCGCCACGACGTATCTCAAGAACTCGAATCGCTCGAAGTTCCCGCCTCGCAACTGCGGATTCTGCCGTTCTTCGAAACACAGGGCGTCGGGGCACAGCACTACGTAGCCCTCGCGAGCCAGGGCAACGCCCGTGTGATGCATCGGATTACCGGCCAGTCCCGCCGGTTCGGTCTTGCCCAAATCCCATTCGCCGTTGTGCTGGTGCCAGATCGCCACCGCAGGGGCGGGATGATCGGCGTTCGCGCCGTCCGGAACCAGCAGCATCGCCGGCACGCGATCCCCCGGCTCGGCTTCGTAAGACACCGATTCGATGCGATAGCCGTCTTTGCGGATCGTCTCCCGCAGCACGCCCTGCAACTCGCACGGCTCCGGCCACGGCCCGCCCAGACACTCCAGCAGTTTGGCCCGAAAATCCTTGGCGGACATCGCTTCTCTCCTCATTTCCCGAGCGATTTCCTGAGCGGCGGCGCCGGTCCCCGGTTCGCCGGCCAAAACCAGCGCGGCCCCGGCGGCCGATTGCACGAGAAAATCCCGGCGTCCCAACCCTTCCGGCGTCGTCGGCTCGTAAATATTCATCCGTGTTGCTCCTTGGTTGTTTCCAGGCAGTTCATTCTAACGCCAAGCCGCCGCTTGGGGCAGACGGACAGAAAAAGACGCAAATAAAAAAGGATGCCCCGGGGCGGATTCTGGGGTCGGGGGGTGAAAAAAAAAAATTTTTGGCTGGAGAGTCAAAAAATAAAGACCGGGCGTCGGGCGGCCAAAAATAAATTTTTTAAACCCCCC
>Ga0351873_10127_pt1 | contig 21093 bp, 21 predicted proteins | sample TotcelFGM3001N11_FD_206764 | JGI IMG/M metagenome (GOLD analysis project Ga0351873, IMG submission 206764) | Enriched cells from coal bed in the Powder River Basin, Montana, United States - Total cells FGM rep2 HSBNCT.FGM.300.1.N11 ... | reverse complement strand
CTCGCCCGACGGCAGTCCCAGCTGCGCATCCAACGGCGCGTATTCGATCGCTTTCTTTTTGCCGCTGCTGTACACGTATCGAGGAATCGACACTTCACCGAAGATCGACAGATAGCGCCGGCGTTGAGGCCCCTCGGATCGCATCAGCACCGTTCCCCCGCGGCTTACGGCCGCTCCCTGGTCGCCATCCCCTGATGCCTCGACGAACCCCTCTAAGAACGCCAGGCCGGCCGCCTGCAACTCCTCCTTGAGCTCCCGTTCGATCTCATCCAGACGCAGCCCCTTGCCAAGCGCCTCCCCCAGTGATCGAGCGATACGTTGAAATACTCCCTGGGCCTTGAGAAACTTCGTTTCTTGTGCGATCATGATCTTGGCCTCCTGTCATGGGAAAGCTCCCGGCCGGTTAACCGGAAGCGGAAGGAAACGAACCTTGCTACCTTCCATCCTATGCCATGAGGCCGCTTTCGTTGTGCTAGCACCGGACTGCTAGCGTCCGTAACTCCTTGGCCCTTACCTTCTTACCGTTCCAAGAATCTCGCGGCCTGCTAGTCACGCCCCGGAAGCAGCGGCGGATGTGGGAGCACAGATCTGTGGCCACGACGATCAACGAGATGTTGACGTAGCGTTGCCAGCGGCTTAGTTTGATGACATGGGGCAGCAAGAATTCTTCGGCGACGTCATGTGGTTGACGCCGCCACAGTTTGCTAAACGGCTCGGCATTGACGTCAGTAAGGTACTGACCTGGATTCGAAATGGTGAGCTGCGTGCGGTGAACGTGGCCGAGCGAGTCGGAGGGCGGCCACGTTGGCGGATCTCGTCGACAGCCATTGAGGAGTTCATCCGACGTCGTGAGTCGACGCCACCTCCGGCGCCACGTCGTTCGTGGCACAACTGCTACGGACCGCGGAAGCCGCCTGCCATTCGGGAAAGCGATGGTCGCTTGGCTAAGAATATTCCTCACGAAGAGCGGGTCAGGCGAATGGCAGTTCTGATGGCTGCACGAAGGTCCGGGCAGGGAGCAGAATGGCGACCGCTCGTCAAGCAGGCTGTCCTGCGATACGCGGAGAAAACCGGCGTCGAAGTGGCTGAAGAAGCCGTGTTGGCGCTGAATTCGTGGTAGGACGAATGAGCCTTGCATCAACGAAGGTCGATGGGATTTTCGTGTCCGGTGCCTGGCCCAACTAACGAGCGTGCCCTGATTTCTTTTTTTCTCCGGGCTTTGACCAAACGTCTCACGACGATCCGGGACACTGGCCTGCAGGACTTGCTGGCCATTCGGGCAGCGGGCAGGCTGCTCGCCTGAACGGTCCGCGGTTCGACAACCGGGCGAATACAAAGTGGTGACGCAATGAGCATCCGCGAATACGATTGCTGGACTCCGTGTATGAGGATTCGCCAGCCAGGGTACGAGGTCTGTCCATTGTGGAAGGCGATCGGAGGCCGTCTCGCCCTGTACCTGACGAAGCGAGCAGCACAGCAGGAACTGTGATTTCACGGATTGAGAACAAACGATTCCGTGAGTACTCGGTCCGCCGTGTGAAAGTCCGTATCGAGTTGGATGATCGCCCCGATTCACGCGGCATGTAAGGCATTTTCAACGCCCTGAATACGCACCGGCACCCTGACCTTAACGCCGATCCCGGATTATGGCCTCGATGGCCGCAAGGTCCGGTCCCTTGGGCATGATGAAAAGGCATCGGCCGTTGCTGCGGTCGGCCCACAGCTCGCCTACGGCACGTTTTTCGCGGGAGTCGTCGTTACTCCAGCGATCTTCCCCCTTGTACTCGACAACCAGTATCCGGCCGTCAGTCAACAGGGCCACGAAGTCTGGGTAGAACTTGTCCGAAGACGTTTGTAGCCAAAACGACCCTTCGGAACGCCGCTCCAGATTTCGCACCCAGACACTGACCGCATCCAATTGGTCCAAAAACACAGCGCAAACGAATTCCTCACCCTCGCTCTTCAGTTCGCCGACCAGCGGGAAGTAGTGCTTTCGGAATCTATAGGCCCCTTCGTAGTACCAGTTGGGGGCATAACGATCTTGGTCAAAACCGAAACAGACTTCCGGGCTGACTTCGATGTTCCCGGTACCCCACCAGATCCGGTTGTCCGCATCCAGTTCTTTGAACTTGTCTTCTGCGTATCGCCAATACGCGCCCTTCGGTGGCCCGGAAATTATGCGACCAGATGGACAGGTGATCGGATAAACGCCCTTGCTGTAGGGATTCCTTGCGTCCAAGCCGCTCGGCTTCCAGGGACCTCGCGGATCGTTGTCGGGATTCTTGTATGCCTTGTCCTGTTTCTCGGCACGTGGAACCAAATTCGGCCTCCAGCGTTCCGCATCGCGTGCGTATACCACAATGTAGTCGTGATCCTCGGAGAAATGCTTCGCTGAATTTTTTGGCGAGTACACCTTCTGCCAAATCACCGTCGCCACGAAGTTGCGAGGCCCGAAGACTTCGTCCATCAACATACGCAGCGTGTGGATCTCATGATCGGCAATACTGACGAAGATTGCCCCGTCCGAACGCAGAAACTCTCGCAGCAGTGACAGCCGCGGGTACATCATGCACAACCACTTGTCGTGGCGGGACAGATCCTCGGCCTCGGCCCCCACAACCTTGCCCAGCCAGTTCCGCATCTCCGAGCTGTTGACGGCATCGTTGTAGACCCAATTCTCGTTTCCCGTGTTGTACGGCGGGTCGATGTAGATACACTTCACGCGGCCCGCGTAGTACGGCAGTAGGGCTTTTAGAGCCAGCAGGTTGTCCCCTTGGACCAGCAAGTTTCCGCTGCCGGGGTCGCCTACGGACAACGCAGCGTCGCACTTCAAGAGGTGAAACGGAACCTCCCGGTGATGATTGACGACTGCCTTCTTCCCGATCCAGTCAAGCGTTGGCATCTCGTTCTTCTTTCCGCCTTGCAGACACCGCATCCCGGCGTCGACGCACGTTCCAGGCCCGCCGACAACGACGCGAAACGGGGCGTCGCGATTCAGTACGATGGCAAGAGTAGCAACCTGAACGGGTTGCGGCAACCACAGGTAGCGGGCCGAACCGCTCGCCTCGAACTAACGCCGAGGGCTTAAGAAGGCGAACAAGCCGGGCAGACGCTGCCACAGCCGGCAGTACGCTCGGGTTTCCCGACCGCCTTACCTTGCCTTCCATGCTGCAATCCGTCGGCAGTCACGTTGAATCCGGTCGAAAACCACCGTCCCTGCGTGACTCGGGGGGGCGCGATTGCAGTTTGCGCAGCAAACTCGCCACGGCACCCCCTCCATAAGCGCAGTCTTGTCGCCGTTCCTTGCGGGTCCACTGTCGGGATGAAGTGCCCGATGCAGCTATCTTCCACTCGTCGAGTCTCGAAGACGGGCTAGGCCAACACGACGGCGTCCGGTGCGCCGAAGACAGCCCCGTTGTCTTCGAGGTCCAAACCCAACCGGGTCGTTAACCCAAGGGCCTCTGTTAAACTGAGATCGCGAGAGTTTGGGCGGAGTGACGAGCCGGTGGCCGCCGGGGGAACGTCCCATGCATGCCAGTAGGCGACTCTCGGCGGACATCCGACTCGACGTAAGTCCTTGCGTAGCCTTGGGAAAAAGAGAAACGCCGGGAGCCAAAGCTCTCGACATTTTGCGTAACCGGATCGTTATCGCAAATACCGCAAATCGCCCTCCGTATTTTCCCCGAAAGCCCCCGCGCGACTGTGTGCGGCACAACGCACGGCAGTTTCGACCGCCGCTGGGTTGGGCGAGGCCGAATTTGGCACGATGAATTCGAAGGTCGTTGCAGGAACACCATCTGGTGACGCCCCAGAAAACTCAGCTTGACACGTCCTGCATGCCCACCCACCATGTTGGTTCCGACCGCCTTGTCGGATGGAATTCGCAGCAGTGTCGTTCGTCATTGCCGGATTCTCGGCCTGATTAAAGTGCACCATTGACCAACCGTGTCCCGCCTTCGCCGCATGCTAGCACCAGACAAGACGTTCTGTGGTTTCGACAGGAGAGACACGATGAAGCGCTACCGAGTCGTGACTGTCGACCCATTGAACACGGAGGCAAAATGGGTCGTACCAGGCACTTACACGTTGAATTCCGCTCGGAGGCTGGTGACCGCCTACCGCAAATTAGCCAGGGATCGCGTGGCATTTCTTGAGGATACGGAGCCACGAAAGCAGCGGCACACGTACTACCTCGAGCTGACGTTTGCTTCCGGGCTGGTGCGTCGCCAGTGGATTCGCGAGTACCTTCCGGAAAAGGCGATCCAGCAGATGATCCGCCGCATGGGGAGTCGGCTGTGTGCGATCCAGCTGTGGTGGTGCCGCGACGATCGCGAGTTGGGCGATCCGCCGCTGCTGGAGTACCGACGGACGGGTGGGATGTTTGGGAAGGTGGGGTGAACGGGCCCGGCACCGTCTGTGGGCGTGGCCACCTGCCGCCGTCCGCCAGGTCCTGGCCGTTTCCGCCCACGTCGCCCAGTGTCGAACGTGTGGCGGCCACCGGCGAAGTCTGCGTCGTTGGTGCCCACTGGCCCTTGCGGCGGGACGTGGGCACGGGTGCGACGTTGACGGCAAGTATCCGGCGGGGCGGGGGAGTCGGGAAGCTCCACATTGGATGCCTCCTTCCATCCGGCGATCGCCCGCATGGACGGATTCTCAATGCGGATCGCTATCTGCCTTCCGGCCGAAACCGCCTGTGACCATCGCCACATTGGATGCCGTCCCCCAACCGGGACCAATTGGCGATATCATCCGTTCAGTTTAAGATACGTTTCTTGAAGGAGATCGCATCATGAAGAGTTTCACGCGACGCGAAGTTTTGAGTTCGGTGGGGCTGATCGCTGGTGCCGGTCTATTGGCATGCCGCGCGGACGAACTGCGGGCCGGCGAAAATGGCGGATCCGACGCATTCAAGGGAAGACCGCTCGTCCCGCTCGACGCAGCCGCGGTCGCTGACAGGGCATATTGTATCTACCCCGAAGGCGCCTGCATGTACGCCACGTTCGCCAGCATCGTCTCCAGTCTGGGCGAGTTGGTGGGCGAACCGTATCGATCATTCCCCGTGGACATGATGCGTTACGGCGAGGGTGGTATCAGTGGCTGGGGAACCGTCTGCGGTGCCTTAAATGGGGCGGCGGCGGTGATCGGGCTGATCTATCCAGGCAAGGATAGATCGCGGCGGGCGGATTTGGTCACCGAGTTATTCTCCTGGTACGAACAGTCACAGCTCCCCAAGTTTCGCCCCACGCAGACCATCGTCTCAGCGGAGTTCCCGTCGAGCATCGCTAGGTCTGTGTCGCAGTCCGTATTGTGCCACGTGTCGGTGAGCCGCTGGTGCAAGGTCTCGCAGTACGACGCCACAAGTCCGGAAAAGCGAGAACGGTGCCGGCGGCTGACCGCCGACGTCGTGCGGAAGACAATCGAGTTGCTCAATCGGTCACAGGAACCAACCAGCCGCTTTGCTGAGCTGTCGCAGGAAACGAACTCGTGTTTGGCCTGTCACGGGAAAGCAGACCGAGCCGACGCGATAATGAACATGCGCTGCAATACGTGCCATACTACCTTCGAGAAGTGCCCCCATGGCCGCAAGTAGTTTCAGCACCACGGCCGAGACGCCGTCCACGGACCCCGCGATCGTTGTTTTCCGATATTCCCTACGGCGTTTTGATCAGAAACTGCTTTCGGCCGCCGGGGCCGGTGCCCTGACGCATGACCCTCCAAACGATGTTTCGATCGCTGGTGGCAGATCTCCCTGCGGATCGCATCTGCCGTCGCGCCGCCACGGCGAGTGGGTGTCCTCACGTTGGCTGCCATCTTCCATCCGGCGCTCGCCGGCATGGACAGATTGTCCATGCGGATTGCCATGTGGCATCGGGTTGGTCCGGGCACCGCCTGCGGGCGTCCGCACATTGGATGCCATCTGCCATCGGGCGGTCGTCCACACGGACAGATTTTCAATGTGAATCGTCATCTGCCATCCGGCCCGGGGCTGCCTGTGGGAGTGGTCACACGAGTGGCCATTGCCGCCCACGTTCGCCCAGTTTTCGCACGTGCGGCGTCCTGCGGGCGAGATCCGCGTCGTTGGGTGGCCACGAACTCGGGTCCGTCTGTGAACTCGGTCACATTGGATGCCATCTTCCAGATGCCCTACCGCACCGTGCACTCAGTTTCGCCCAAGAACTGTGCCGGCGGGACGACTCCAAGCTCGCAAATGTGCGCAGCGATCAAGTCGTTCTCCAGCTCCAGCCGTTGATGCGCGTACCATGCATCGCTCAGAACCCACGAGACTTCGAGACGCCCGGAGGCGGCGAAAATCATCCCCTGCCGGTTTCCCTCAGTGGAAGTCTTCCTCAAGTGAGCGCTGACGCGAAAGCCTACTTTCCCCTGGCCAATATAGAGCAATCCCGCGAAAGACTCGCCTCGAAGCCGATAGAGCCCCACATTAGCAGATCCAAGTGACGCAGGAGCAACGGCGATTGACACCCATTGCGACCATCGATGTCCACACCACGTTTCCGCATGCGGATCACCTCCCAAACGCCCGAGCGGCGCAATGCCAGGAATGTGCTGCGGGTCGGTCTCGTCCGTCGGTCCGCCTCTGAATCGCTTCCGGCTTCCACAATCCATGCACTATTCCCGGATGATTTTCGGTAACCGCTTGGCATTCGGCCGAAGTTGAATGTAGGCGACCGCTTCTGTTCCTGGCGGTACAACCCGATCGTGAGCGATTCCATGCCCTTCCGCCAGGGTGTTGATCCCTCGACGGGCACGACAGAAACCTCGTACGCCTCGCCCGTCTTCTGCCGCATCGCCCACAGTGCTGGCCCAGCTGTGTGCGGGTCGTTATAGGGCATCACGTCCCCGTAAATGCCCTTCAGCATGGCCAACCGCGACCGCAGGTGCATCGTGCCGATGCCCGTCTGGCCGATATAGTCGATATCAGAATGGCCAATCCTGCGGATGCGGTACAGGCCGGGCTGCCGCGGGACGCGGTCGCCCTTCCAGCACTCCAGCAGCGGCTGCCAGGGCGACCACGTCAACAAATCCAGCGGCACAGAACTGGTCATTGGAAATCAGCCCCAAATGGGACCCGAAACGCTCTAGGAGGGAGGACTCGTGGATGTACGGGTCTGCCGTCCCCGGTGAGCAAAGGCGACCCGTTAGCAGCTTGAGGAGCGACAGCGTAGGTGGCCATGCCGTTGTCACGAAGCAGACCGAGCACCTCTCGGTATCTGCCCGACGCAAGGTCGTGGGTGGCGTTCCCGCAGGCGAGGACGACACCACCAGCTGCGCGTACGCAGTCAAGGATGACCGCGTCAGCGTCAGGGTGGTTGACTGCCCCATCGAACCGGGCCAGTGCGTCGATGTCGCGGGTGCGGACTGTAAATAGGTTTGTGACGAGAACAGTTCCGTGCCCCCAGGCAAACGACAGGTTGCGAATCTTGCCGAGCGTCGGCCGGCGCCCGTCGTTGGTGTCGCCACCGATCGGGTTGGCCATTAGCCAGTTCACCGTCTGGTTTGGGCGGCCGTGGAAATGGCGTCGGAACAAGAGGCGGTGAGTGAGCGTCGGATCAAACACCGACTCATCGGTGCATGTGGTGGCGTCGACCACAACCCGTAGTCGCCCAACAGCGGGGTCTGCGTCTTCGCGCATCGCCGTCCATGACTTGAGCCATTTGGGCACGTCGCCTCGGCTGGACAGCGGGCCAGGTGGCTCAAACAACAGCTTGAGGGCTCGCTCGGCCTTCACGATCCACGATCGAGGCGTGAATGTGGCCACAACGCCATCGACTGTGCCATCGAAATCACCGATCAGCCCGGAACTTGGCTTGACCGAGCCAACTATCCCTTCGAGGACAACGATCACGCGATCAACTTTCGACTGCCGCCACTTTGCCACGTCCGGTTGTCCTCCGCTAGCCAAGCCCACCCGTGGTCGTTTCGGATCGCCCGTGTCTGGGTGAACATCCGCCCATTCAAACGTCGCAGATTTCGACGGCCTGGGCCAGCGACGTGAGAGGATCCTGCGTCGGCACGAATTCGTGGGCGACGTAACCGGTGAATCCGGTCTCGGCGATGGCCCGCATGATCGCGGGGTAGTACAGCTCTTGCGTTTCGTCGATTTCGTGTCGGCCCGGATTGCCGCCAGTGTGGTAGTGGCCGATTAGGTCTTTGTGAGTCTGGATCGTGCGGATGATGTCACCCTCCATGATCTGGGCATGGTAGATGTCGTACAGGATTTTCACGTTGGGCGAGCCGACGCGCGTGCAGACCTCGACGCCCCAAGCCATGTTGTCGAACATGTAGCCCTTGTGGTCGACCTTGCTGTTGAGGTACTCGATACAAACGGTGACCTTCTTCTGTTCCGCGAAGCCCGCGACCTGTTTCAGCGCGGCAACGGCGTTTTCGATTCCCACGTCGTCGGGGATTCCATTTCGGTTGCCCGACATGGCGATGACGTTGGGAAACCCGTATTCAGCGTTGGCCTCGATCGCGGCGCGGATGCCGGCAATCGCCTGGTCGTGCTTTGCCTTGTCATTAACGGCGCCACCGCCGGAAGTCATCGTACAGACCAAGCCGTACTTCTTCAGAGTCGGAAAGTCATCAGGTTTGAGCAGGTCGATGCCTTTCAGGCCGATCTTTGCCCCGGCTTCGCATAGCTCGTCGAGCGAGAGCTTGCGGTAGCACCAGCGGCTGGCCGACTGGTTGATCCGCCCCTTCTTGACGACGCACTTGATGTCCGCGGCGGTGTCTTGGGCCAGGACGCGGGCTGCGAAGGCTCCGGCGGCGGCGAGCGAAGCTCCGTGGATGAGGGCCCGGCGCGAAAGCTTACCTGTGTTCATCGCTGGTCTCCTGTCAAGGGTGAGTTCGAGTTGCGTAGCTGCTACGGCTGTTCCGTTGTTACCACATTCGCGGCGTTTTCTCAAGGTGATGAGAGACAGACTCCCGCCCGGCGAGTAGCGCAACACGGCTGATTCTTAACCTAGTGCCATTCGTCGCGCCCAACCGAGCCACAAACTCAGGTCACATCCGCCCAGAGGCGAATTCAAGATTTTGCCCCTTTGCAGCAGGGCGGAAAGACGCCGTACCGCTTGGCCACGATCAGGCAGGTGCTGGCCCATCGCCGCCCCGCGTCCCGCCGTTCGCCCGTGTCCCGGTCACGGGCGGAAGTGGCGTCTGTGTGGCCGAATCGGCACCGGCGTCGCGACGTGGATGCTGGGCTTTAGCCTAATGGGGAGCGACTACCGCCGCAGTGGCGTTCACGAAAACCCAAGTGTCCGCCCAAACGCCGAGGCCGGCATTATGTGCGAGCCCATTAGGGCGGGCTCCAGGCAACGATCCGTGTCGCTTCGCGTCTGGGCAGATTGCTTGCTGACCCGGCCAGTGGAGCAAGATGGATGCTCTGGATTGGCCAACGTCGGCAGTTTGACGGTCATCGAAATCCGTATTTTGGCGTATGCCTGAACCTACCTCGAGATGACCGTCGGCTCACTCGGTGTCGAAGAGTTTACGGACCAGATGCTGGGCCGTCAAGCTCCCGATAGCCGGTGTCTGAGAGCTTGGCTGCGATCCGGTTGCTGTCGCCATTCCCGCCCACGTGGCCCGCCGTTCGCCCGTGTCGCGTCCGGTGGCGATGGGCCACCTCGGAAGCCGGGGCTGGGCCGGTCCCGCGACGTGGCCAAACGTGGACGAAGAAAGGCCTGACCAGCCGCTAAGAACGGCCGACAAGAGGTGCGACAGCAGGTCGTAAGTTCCCCACGTCGGATGTCGCCCAGTTGGCGTCTGGCGTCCCCTTGGCGCCGCGTGCTGGTGCGTCATGATAGTATCCATCGGAACCGGGCAGCAGAACACTGCTGATCTTCTTCCATTCGGACGCCAGAGCGGAAAGCGGTATGACTGATTTGTACCTCGGATTCGCCGTGCTGCTTGCCTTGAGTGTTGGTGCATTCTGCGCAGCACAACGATGGCCGCGGGCTACTTCGCGGGGGAAGGGCCATCTCCTGATGGTATGCACCCTGCTGGCCACGGCGGCCTTTGCGGTTTTCCTGCGAGATAACATCCTGCTGGCCCGCTGCCTGCCGTTCTCGAATATCATCGTGCTGGGCAACTGGTTTCCGATCGCCACGGCAGTCCTCGCCGGCCTGGCTTGGCGGCACTCTACCGGCGGATGGGTCCGGCGAAGCTGGCCGGCCGTGGGGCTGGCATTGGTCGGCGGATATGCTGGAGTGCAACCCTTGCTGGGGAAGACGCCGATCTGTGGGGACCGATGGGATCAGGATCAGATCTGTCGGCAGACCACGCCCCACACCTGCGCGCCAGCCTGTGCTGCCACAGTGCTCAAGATGCATGGAATCCCGGCTACCGAACAGGAATTAGCTGACTTGTGTCTAACCCGGACTGGAACCACGTGGCAGGGTCTTTACCGCGGCCTGAAACGCAAAACCGTCGGCACGCCCTATGATGTGGAGGTGTTTTCCTGTTCTGCCGCCGACCTCCCCAAGCTGACCCCCGACTGCATGATCCTGACCGTAGGTTTGCGGCGCGGGGCTAAGGTCGATCCGATTTACGAACAACAGTACAGCTGGACACGAGGTGTGATGCATGCGGTCCTTTTGTTCGACTTCGTGGGCAAGGATCGTGTTGCGATGGCTGATCCGGATGTCGGCAAAGAACAGTGGACGGTGAGCGACTTGCAGGTCTTGTTCCAACACCGCGGCCTACGTTTGGTGCGGCGTAGCGACGACACCTCGTAGGGGCCGGCTATGCTGCCTCTGGCCCGATTCGCAACCCCGTCACGCGGTACTAGATTCGCTGTACCGCGGTCGCAAAGAACTGGCAAGTGCCGCCCCCGCGTCCCGCCGTTCGCCCGTGCCGCGTTCACCGGCGGAAGTCGGGTGCCTCCGTCGCGACGTGGGCACGTAGCCGCCTGCCCGCGATCCGGCAGGGGCTGGCCGACGTCTGTGAACATCAGCCGCCCGGCCGCGAGCCGCCCCAGGCAACCAATCGCCCACACGATCGGCCCCGCCTGTGAGCGTCGGCCGCCCGGCCACGATCCGGCCGGTGCCGCGTTCGTCCCGCCGTTCGCCCGTGTCGCATTCACGGGCGGAAGTCGCATCCCTGTGGCCAACGGTTCGGCGTCCCGACGTGGGCCAACGTGGGCGACGACGGCCGCGATCCGGCAGGTGCGGCCCACATGATCGCCACCACGCAGTCCCGCCCCACCGAATAGCTTGTCGAACGCATCGGTCGACAAGCTATGGGGACTGGTGCTTGTCCGCCGTCCGGCAGGTGCTGGCCATGGCGCCCCCGCGGCACCTGACTCGCACAGTTGGCGTACTGTGGGAATTGCCTCCTTGCTTGTAACGCCCCGCCGTTCGCTGGATAATGCCGTCTAACCGCCTCCGCATCCCCCTGGCGAGCGTGCTGCATGGCAGCAACCTGGAAAACCGTCCGCGTGTTCATCTCGTCTACGTTCCGCGACATGCACGCGGAGCGGGAGCATCTGGTCACCGTTGTCTTCCCAGAACTGAGAGAACGCATCGAGCAGTTGGGACTGGAGTTCTTCGACGTGGACTTGCGCTGGGGCGTGCCTGCCAAGAGCGCCAACGGCGAGACGGCCAACTCCTGGGAATACTGCCGGCAATGAATCGACCGCGTCGAGCCGTTCTTCGTCTGTATCCTCGGTCAACGCTACGGCTGGGTACCGGAGACGGGACCATCGCCGTCGGGCAAACGAACGGTCAAGTGTGCATCCTGAAGCTGCACCACGGCTAGCGCCGCATCTCGCTGGCAGAAGCCGAAGCGATCCTCCCGCAGTTGTACTCCGCAGGCCATCTACCGAGTAATTGAAGATGAACACGCGATTACATTTACAGACTGGCGAATGGCTTCTGTCCGTCATAAAACGACCTGGCTAACGACGAGGAGGAGACCGAGCCTCAGCAAGGGCACGTTGCCATTGATGGTAAGACACTGCGTCGGTCGCAAGTTCGCCCGGTCATTCCCAGGGCCGGCGCATCAAAATATGCCCATTTTCACGGCCTTTTTTGCAGGTTTCGCAAGAAAATGCCGCGTTTTCCCGAGCGAAAACGACGAAACTGCCAAGAAACCCCCGAAATCGCGAGGATTCTGGTGCACCGACCCTGCGGTCATTCCTGCGAGACGTACTGCACGTTGGCCCGAACGGCAGAGTTCAGACTTGCCGGGTGCGTAGGTGCATCGACGGCACGGTAGATGCCGAACTGTGGTGCAAGGGTGCGCAAGGGATTTTGCCACATCATAGTTGTGTCCAACTGTTCGACACGGCGAGGGCGGTTCGTGGGCTGCAAGAACGTCGGGCCGACCGGAGACGCCGCTGAGCTTGATCAGAGCTTGCTCGGTGGTGCACCAGGTTGAATTTCGTCGCTGGCAGGGCAGAACGACAGCGGCTATATTGATCGTCACTGGAACGCAGAGCCGATCGTCGGCTTCCGGCTTCCCGTACGACCTTGTTGGTACGAAGTGATGATCATGGCGTCTGACGCGGCGGCCCCCCCGCCATTCGATTATTTCGCCTTCATTAGTTACTCACGCAAGGACAGCCGCGCGGCCGCTTGGCTGCACCGCAAATTGGAGTGGTATCGTTTTCCGACGGACTTGGTCGAGCCCGGCAATCATCCTCCGCATCCGAAATACGTCCGGCCGGTCGTGCGCGACATGACCGACCTGGCAGTCGATTCCAAAAGCTTCTGGGAGAACATCCAGGGCAAGCTCGATCGCAGCCGGTTTCTGATCGTGCTCTGCTCGCCGAACGCCGCGAAGTCTCCTTACATCGACAACGAGGTGCGGCACTTTCTGCAGGATGCTAATCGCACCAACGCCCTGGAGCACGTGATCCCGGTCATTTTGGCGGGCAATCCAGGGGCCGGCGATGATACCGAGTGCCTTCCGCCGGTCCTGCTCGCCCTGAAAGACCGGATCCTCAAGCGGAACCTGCCCACGATGCTGCCCGACGCCGGCCGGCGGCCGCGCGAAGGCTGGGAAAACGGGCTCGTGCAGACCGTCTCGTATCTGCTCGGCGTGGATCGGGTCAAGATCGCCGACAGGTACCAGCGGGCCAAGCGACGGCAGGTCCAACGTTTCCTGGCGGGGGCCGGCGTGCTCCTGGTGCTTTTCGCCGCCATCTCGGCTTGGGCCTTGCTCGCCGAGCATCGCGCCAGCGAGAACCAGCGGATTGCGGTCGAGGAGCGGGACCAGAAGGAGACGGCCCGCGCCGATGCGGTGCAGCAGCGCCGCCGTGCGGAGCAGCGACTGGCACTAGCGACCCTCACAAGCGGCTTGGACCTTTGCGAGCGCGGCCAGATTCCCCGCGGCCTGCTGCTTATGGCACGCAGTCTCGAGTACGCCCCCAATGACGACGCCGATCTCCAGTGGCTGATCCGCTCGAACCTGGCGGGCTGGCGCAGACATATCTTCCCGATGGGCATCATTCCAGCCCGGAACGTCGCCCTCAGCGCAATCAGCCCCAATGGTCGCATCGTCGCCACCGTGGAGTGGACTCGCGACGACAAGGCGGAACGCCACGGCGAGTCCGAAGCCCGCGTCTGGGACAGCCGCAATGGGAGAAGTATCGCCGTCCTGAGCCACTCTGGACCAATCCTCAGTCTCTTGTTCAGCCCCGACGGTTCCATGATCTGCACAGGCAGCAGCGACGGCACCCTCCGCCTTTGGAACGCCGCCGACGGAAAACCGCTCAGGGAACCGATGCGGTTGGACAAGGTGGTTTCGCGCGGCCATATGCGCTGGCCCGCGGAAGGCATCGCGGCGGTCCGCTTCAGCACCGATGGACGCAGGCTGTGCGCCGCCAACGGGGCCGTTGCCTGCGTGTGGGATGTGGGCACGGGCAAACCGCGATTTCCTTCGATCGAGCACGGAGGCACGCTGAAAGCCATCGCCATCAGCGCCGGCGGCCATCGTCTGCTGACGACTACCACGAGCTATAACGGCTTCGGTAAAGCAACCCAAAGCGTGGTCTACCTCTACGACGCCGACACGGGGAAACGGCTCGGCGATCCTTGGCAGCACCCGATGCCGGTGCGCGGCATCGGTTTCGATCCGCGGGGCGAGGTGGCGCTGACGGTCAGCGAGGAGTGGAGCGAGGTGGGCGATGAACGAAGGGACTTCCGGGGGGCTGAAGTCCGGGCTTTTCGTGCAAGCGACGGCTCGGCGATCTGCCCGCCGATGCCTCACAGCGATCCGGTCGAGTCGGTCATTGTCGGCAAGGGGCCGTTTCTTGTCACGGCGAGCGGCTCGGCTGAAGCCGGATTGGGGGGCGACCTCTTGCCGCGTCTACCGGGACGCGTGTTTCTGTGGAACCTGCTGAGCGGCCAGATGGTTGGCCCTGCCTTTCAACACGATGCGGTCGTCCACTCCGCCACTGTGGGGGCAGACGACGTGCGGCTCTTCACCGGCGCGGCCAATGGAACGGCCCGCTACTGGAACATCGCCAAAGGCAGCCCCATCGGTGACGTAATGCGCCATGACGGCGGGGTCTACGACGTCGCGTTCGCCTACGAGGGACGGTTGGCCCTCACGCGCAGCCATGACCACGCGACACGTCTCTGGCATCCGGCGTCGGGCCGCCCGTTGGCGCCCGCAGTCTATCGGCAGCAATGCGCGCAGCGCCGGGCCGAGCCCAAAGAGGTGATCGCTCGCCAGGCGGAGGTCTGGGACGTGGAAGGCTCGGAGCTGCTTGGATTGCATCGGGCGGCGGCCCTGGCCAACAGCGCCGACGGCAAGCAGGTGCTCGCAGGCGGCAAGAACGGCCTCGCCGTGCTCTGGGACGTTGCCGACGGCGCTCCCACCGGCTCCATGTTCTTCCACGGCAAGCCGATCAGTATCGTAGAGATCGCGCCCGACGGCCGCAGCGTACTGACCAAGGCCGGCCACGGTTTTGGACGATACGATTCGATCCTCTGGTCGCTCGATTGCCAGCGACTGGTGGTCATCGACGCAGACGCCCAATACAGCCCCGACGGCAAGAGGTTGCTCGCGGAAACCGGCGACGCCGGGATGGACGTATGGGACGCCCATACGGGCCAGAAGATGTTCCGCCTTGCCGTTCCGTGGCGGAGAGTGTTGGCTTTCAGCCCCGATGGCAGCCGCCTACTGGCGGCCGACGATGCGGGAGCGATTCAGCTATGCGATAGCGCCACCGGGAAGTCGGACGGGCCGTCGCTGAAATCCGGCAGCCGGGCCATCTGCGCCGTTTTCAGTCCCGATTCGAAGCGACTCCTGACAGGACACGCAGACGGGGCGACCCGCCTTTGGGATTTCACCGCCAGGTCGCCGATCGGCAAGCCCATGCGGATGAACGGCGTGCCGAATCACCTCACCTTTAGCGCCGACGGTGACGTTGCCATTACGGGCAATGAGACCATCCAGGTCGCGTGGAATCTGACCACGGGCCGGCGCATCGACCCGAACCCTGGCGCCGGGATGGGCTATGTCCTGCCGGGGCGAGGAAATCCGCTGGTCCTCAGTCCCGACGGAAAACGGCTCGCCTCGGCCGACAGCCAAGGCGCGGCGCAACTGTTCAACTTGTCGGGCGGCAATCGGGTCGGCCCAGTGATGCAGCACAGGAGCGCGGTGCGAGAATTGGTGTTCAGCCCCGATGGACACATCTTGGTTACGCTTTCGGGCGAAGCGCGGTTGTGGAGCGCCGCGACCGGCCTGCCTCTGAGTTCGCCCCTGCCGCACGGCGCCGACGTATCCTCGGCCGCGTTCAGCCCTGATTCCTGATTGGTCGTGACGACGAGCAGCGAAGGAACGGCGCGGCTATGGGAGGCGGCCTCCGGCCGCCCGGTCGGCCCGCCCATGCCGCACCTGGCAACGCCGACCGCCGCCGTTTTCGCCCCAGACGGCCGCTCGTTCCTGACAAGCTGCGGCCCGCGCCTTGTCCCTGATGGGCCGGACACCGTGTGGCTGACTCCTCTACCGATCGAGGAGCCAACCGAGCGAATCACCCTCTGGGCACAACTGATTACGGGCATGGAACTCGATGCCGGAGGCGGTTTCCACGATCTTTCCCCGGAGGCGTGGCGGCAGCGGTACCAACAATTACAATCGCTCGCCGGGCAGGACAGGTGACAAGCCGCCCCGCAATGGGTATGACCAGCAAAAGCGGTTCTTCTAGTATCAGGAGGGGATCATGCGGAAGCTGTGTTTTGTAATCGTCCTGGGATGTATGATTTCGGCGGGTTGCGATCAATCAGCCCCGAAGCAATCCGTCGGAGTTCCGGCCGTCCAGCAGACTTCTGCCGAGGACACCGCCGACCTCGTCTACTGGGTCGAAACGGCCGCTCTCGGGCAGTTGCAGGTCGGATACCTCTCACTTGGCCCGAGGCTGCAGCGGTTCAGTTCCGACGAGAGCCAATTTGCCCACCTAAGTTTCGCTCCCGAGCACAAGTGCGTGCTCCATGTTAACGGCAAGGCGGGGCCGCCGTTCGACCTCGTCCTGGTGGAGTCACTCGCGTTCAGCCCTGACGGCCAGCGCTCCGCCTACGTCGCCTCCGAAGGCGAAAAAAACGATCTGCTTCTCGTGGTGAATGGAAAGACGCAGCCCACCTTCGGCAATGTCGATCATCGGTCGTTGTTATTCAGCCCCAACAGCAAGCACATGGTGTTCAAGACGCACGAGAACAACAAGACCCGCGTCGTCTTTGACGGGCAGCCGGGCCCGCCGTTCGACCTAGTGCTCGGCATGTGTTTCAGCCCCGACGGCGAACGGTTGGCATACAACGCGGTCAATGGCCAGAAGCACACGCTGGTGGTCGACGGCAAGCCCGATCCCGAATTCTGCAATATCTTGAGGCTCACGACCGACGAGCCGGCGCGGAGAATCGAGGGCGATCTTGGCATCTTCAGCGCCAACAGCCGCCACTACTCGTATGCCGCCTCCGACGGCAAGCAGTTCGTCTTCGTCGTCGATGGCAAGCCAAGCCAGACGTACAGCGGCGGAACGGCGGGAGCGCCTTGGTTCAGCCCCGACGGCGAGCACGTCGCCTATGCGGGCGAGACGGGCGGCAAGCTCCGAGTCTACGTCGACGGCCACGCCGGGCCGGAAGTGGATAATCTCATGACCGACGTCACGTTCAGTCCCGATGGCCGGCGGCACGCCTACGTTGGCCTAGCGGCCAACGGTCTTGTCCTTTTCGTCGACGGCAAACCGTTGCCACACCGCTGGTTAGACGTTGGTCCCGTGTTCGGCCGTGGGGGCCACCTAGCCTATGCCACTGCCGTCGAGGACAAGTTCGCGGTGGCCATCGACGACAAGCTCTGGTCGGCGCCCGGCCGGTTGGTTCCCGGTAGCCTGAAGTTCAGTGCCAGCGGCGCCCGCTGGGCATGCGTGGCCGAAAGCGGCGACAACAAGTGGGTTGCGATCATCGATGGGCAGCGCGGGCCGGAGTTCGACGGCATTCCAGCCGAATCGCTGGTCTTCAGTCCCGATCCGGCGGCCGCGCATGTCGCCTACGCCGCGAAGCAAGGCAAGACCTGGACGGTCGTCATGGATGGCCGGCCGGGACCGGAGTGGGACGCTTTGGGTTCGTCGATCGTCAGCCCCGATGGCGGTCCAGGACAGCATCGTCCCGGTGTTGCAGGCGAGCGTGAAGTCCCTTCGATCGTCTTCAGCCCCGATGGCAGTCGCAGTGCGTACACCGCGCTGAAGGACGACAAGTGGTACGCGATAATCGATGGCCAGCCCAGCCCGCCAAACGAGGCGCTGGGTAAGCGTCCACCACTATTCAGCGTCGACAGCCGCCATGTCGTCTACGTAGCGAAAATCGACGGCAAGTTTCACGCCGTGGTCGACGGCATGCCCGACGCGGGCTATAAGGAGATCCTGGAGAAGGGGCTCGTCATATTGCCCGATGGCACAGTCCAGTACCTGGCGCTGGCGACGCGCATCATCCCGGGCATCGAGCACCTCAAGCTCGATGCAAAGACCGAGGCGTCGATGCAGGCGCCGATCGTCACACGCGTGCGTCATGTGCTGTCGAAGTAGGGCCATTACTCATTGCAGCGAGCGGGCCAGGGAGCTGGTCATCGCCGATGAGGTCGTCCCATGCCTCCAGTGCGATGAGCTGATTGCATAGATTCACGAAGAAGTAGCCGTCGTTGGGCCCGGTATGCCAGCCCTCGGGGCATCGGTCGCGGTAGGCGTCGAGCAGGTTCCAGTGCAGGGTCGCGCGATCGCCGGCGGCTCGCACCGCGTAGTCGTAAAGCAGATCGTGCAGCCGGCGTCGGCGTTGGCCGTCGGCGTCGGCTGAGGTGTCAAGTTGAACGAGCGATCGTTCGCACAGGTTGATGAGCAGGTCCTCCGTGTCGAGAGCGTCGAGATTGCCGGTATGCGCCCAGAGCAAGGCGGCAGCCGCCTCGGGCACGGTGCCGTCCGTATCGAAAGAGGGCATCCGAGGCCGGCCGACGTGACATTCGGAGAATCGCAAAAAAACACGCCGCTCTGGGCCGACACCTGGACGCGTGCATTACGAGGGGTGTCGATCTTCGTTACCACCCAGAATGCGAGATGGACTGGCTGGTATGAGGCCGCCGATTGGCCACACGCCAGCTACGTTGTATCTGGCCTTGCCCGCTGCGGGCCGCGCCCCGGAAGGCACCGCCCGAATCCCCGCCCACGTGGCCACACGTTCGCCCGTGTCGCGTCCGCGGGCGGAACTCGCCCCGGTGGTCCCATTCTCCAAAACTATCGCGATGTGGCCAAGGTGGCGGCATCCGCGTGATTGCGAGCAATTGAGCGCTCACAACAGCCGTTAACCCGGACGGCGCGAGAGTCCGAGAGTCCAGAGAGTTCTGGCCGAAACTGGTCGTCCGAGGCGTCGCTGGATCGCCGGTCGGTCGTCGCGCCGCTTCGCGAGGCCGCGAGAACGAGACTCGCCGCCGTGACGTAAGTCGTTGCCAAAACTGGCGATACAACGCAAAAAGGCCGGCGTCTGGCGACGTCGGCCTTTCTTATAACCCTGCGGTAGCCGGAGTTCGCTACCGCCAAAATCAGTTGAGCGGGCCGGACACTCTTCGAAATTCAAACAGAGACAAAAAATGTCGCGCGCCCTCATAACCCAGGACAGGGTTACGAAAAAGTCCACCCGCAGGTTATGACTCGGGGGTGAGACGCGAGGCTCGCGACGGCTGGGTGGAACGTCATTTCCTTACGGGATTGCACTGCGTCACAGTAAATTTGACCTTCGGCTCCGGAGGCCGCAGGGAGAACTTTCCAAAGGTAAACGGGTGCAAGGAGTTATGGCGAGTCAGATGAGCCGGGGTGCTTCCAGTGGTGCTATACAACTTGCCGGGATTTGCAGCGATCTGCATTGATTTGCAACCAAAGTGGCTTTGACGCAGTGAAATGCGGACTTTCCTCGATTCGATCGGCCGCCCGATTGGTGTCTTCTCAGGTTCATTTGGGGTGGCACCGACTGTGAGCGTTCGCCGCCTGGCCGCGAGCCGGCAGGTGCTGGCCCGTCGCCGCCGTTCCGGCCCACGCCGCCCGACGTTCGCCCGTGCCGCGTTCACGGGCGGAAGTCGCGTCCCCTGGATCCTAGCATTGACATCTGATCGCCCGAAATGATCTCCGCATGAACATGGAAAATCTGCGGACTTGCCCCTTGAAGGTGCGGGAATTGGATCGCATTTCTTGCCGAGATGGTTACTGCGCCCCTGCTCTCCCAGGGGTTCCGCGCGGTACAATCGCGGACACAGACTGATCATGGAGAAGAGCGATGTATTCCGAAGTCGCAGCGACCTACGAAAACGGCGTCCTGAAGCTCGACCGCCCACTGTCGCTGGCGGATGGCGAACGAGTGCTGGTACGCACGGAACCTCTCGCCAGTGACGTCACCCCCAAGGTGTTCTACCACTACTGCAGCGTGGATGCGTTTCTTGGAATCATCCGCGATGGGCTGTTTCGCCTGAGCAACCTGTGGTTCATGAACGATTCCAAGGAAGTGCGGTGGTTCTACGGCATCGCTTTGGAGATTGCCGGCGACCGCTTGGACAAGCTGGAATTCGGGTCAGATCCGAGCGACGCTGCCAAGGAGTACCTGCAGACGCTGAAACGAAACCTCGAAAAGCGACCTGATTTCGATCACGTGTACTGCGGTTGCTTTTCGGCAAAGCCGGATGACCTCAGTCAGTGGCGAGGATACGCCGACGAAGGTCGCGGACTTGCCATCGGCTTCGATCTGGGTGAGATCTGTGCTTTGCCGGAGAACAAGCCCGGCGTCCTCCGTTGCGTCGATGTCGAGTACTGCGAGGAAGAGCAACGAAAAAAGGCCGAGAGTGTTGTTGAGGAGTTTGGCTCGCCCAGCAAATGCGCATTTGGTAACGATCCCTTGAAGCACCCGCGAAGTCAAGCATGGAAGGCCTACTACGACTTGTCACGATTCGCGCCCAGGTGCAAGAATCCCAGCTTCCGAAGCGAAGAGGAAACGCGGGTGATCCTTCATCCGTCCAACGACTCGAGTTTTCGCGATCCAATCCTGGACTATCGGAAGTCCGTGGCAAGGTTTCCGGCTGGAGAGGTGGAGTTCCGGTTTCGCGGCGAGAGGATTATCCCCTACGTGACCATCACGGTTCCAAGGACGTCCATCAAGGAAATTGTTTTCGGGCCGCGATTCGGCGGGCAAGAGAACCATTCCGCGCTCCGCCTGGTTCTCGTGGCACACGGAATTGATTTGGCCAGCGTCAAGATCTGGCCATCGACCGCGACTTACCGTGGATGACTTGCTTGGCGGTGCGTTGGACGAGTGCCCTCTGGATTCAGGAAGTGAAGGTTCCTTTGATGGCGTCCAACCGAAATGACAACGCGATTCTAGTTCTGGAGCATTGATGTGAATGAGAACGAATTCGATTTTTTCGAGCCTGGCGGGCAGCGTACGGACGTTGAACGCACGATTCGGCAGATTTTGGGTGGAATGACGGACGGTCCCATCGATGTAGAGCCGGCGGTGATGAAGGAACTGCTGCAGAATGCCGATGATGCCGGAGCTACTGAGGTGTCGGTCATCCTCGACGAGCGAAGCTGCCCACCGAACTTGGTCA
>Ga0351873_10037_pt2 | contig 21660 bp, 16 predicted proteins | sample TotcelFGM3001N11_FD_206764 | JGI IMG/M metagenome (GOLD analysis project Ga0351873, IMG submission 206764) | Enriched cells from coal bed in the Powder River Basin, Montana, United States - Total cells FGM rep2 HSBNCT.FGM.300.1.N11 ... | reverse complement strand
CCGCACGGCGGATATCTGGAAGGATTAATGCCGAGATATTGCCACTCCAACGCCACCTAATCTTTCACTTAATCTTTCACCCAATCTTCTTCGCGCCTGGGGGAGATTGGGCAGATTTGGGGTCGGGCGTTCAAAATTCAATTTTGGCCGACCACGGCTCGGCTCGATGATTGAACTCTCTATCGGCCAAAATTGAATTTTGAACGCCCGACCCCCTAACCCGCAAAGATCAGGTGGAAGACGTGTTGCGGAGTCGTTTCAGCAGGCGGGCCATATCATCCGGCAGAGGCATTTGAAATTTGAGCGGCTGGCCGGTGACGGGATGAACGAAGCCCAATTCCGCCGCGTGCAGTGCATGCCGCTGCGCCCCGCTGTGATCCGGCGTGGCCTTGCCGTGCAGCGGTCGCACGTAGACTTTCTCGCCGCAGACCATGTGGCCGGCTTCTGCGAGATGGATCCGAATCTGATGCGTCCGCCCGGTTTCCAGCCGGCATTCGACCAGCGTGTACCCGTCCAGATATTCCAGCGGCCGAATGTGGGTCACCGCCCGCTGGCCCTCCCCGGCTTGCCGCGTACTGCCTCGCAACCCGTCGCCCCGGTCGCGGATCAGGTACGACTCGATCGTCTGCGCTTCGACGCGGCCATGTGCGACGGCCAAGTAGGCGCGATGCAAATCGTGCTTGCGGAACATCTGTACCAGTTGCCGTTCGGCTTCGGCCGTGCGGGCAAAGACCATCAGCCCGCTGGTATCGCGATCCAGCCGGTGAACCGCTCGAAGCGACGGCGGCTCCGGGCGGCGCCCCCGGCTGGGCGGCCGGCTGGACTTCGCTTTGCGGGCGAGAATCTGCCGAATCATCTCGTCCAGCGTCGGCTGAAACTGACGCCGCCGCTCGGACCAGTGGCGCTCTTCCGAGTGCCGCAACGTCGTCACTCCGGCCGGTTTTTCCACGACGATCAAATGCGCGTCGAGATAGGAAACTTGCACGTCGTCGGCGCGCGCCGGGCCGGCGACCGGTTCTTGCCAGACCTTGACCACGTCCCCGGCTTTCAGCGGCCGGGCTTCGTCCGCACACAGGTTACCGTTGATCTGCACGTGCCGATGTTGGACGAGTCGCCGGACTTGCGACCACGAATCCTCGGGCCGCCATTGGCGCAAGGCGGCAGCCAGCCGGCACCCGGCCAGCTGCGCGGAGACGTGATAATTGCGGAAAGTGGGCATGTTCGCCTATTGTAAGACCCGGTGCCCGCAACGCAACGGGAAACTTGCACGAACGTATCACGCGGCTGGAATGCACGATCCCTGATCAACACGGCCAATTCCAAACTAGTATTCTTGACCCAGACCACTCGAAGCGGTACCTTTTCACTCAGAATACACCGCAGGGCGTGGTGCGTTTCCCCGTCCCGGGGCGGGCCGAGAATTATTATCACGGGGGTGGGACCATGGCAGCGACATTGTCAGAGACTCGTAACGGCGTGCTGGTCGTGAGGTTTGTGGATGTCGAGTTGTCGGACGAATTCCGTATTCGCGAGATCGGTACCGAGTTGGTGGCCCTGGCCGTTCAGCCCGCGGCACGCCAATTGTTGCTGAACTTTGACGGTGTCTCGTTCATGTCCTCCGCCATGCTCGGCCAGTTGGCGATTTTGTCAAAGCGCTGCCTGACGCATGAGGTCATCCTGAAGATGTGCAACGTGGCCGAGCAGATGCGGGAGGTGCTGCGGATCGTCCGCCTGGACACGCTGGCGGAAATCCTGGCCGACGAGGACGAGGCGTTGAAGGCGTTTCGACGCGAGCGACGGCACCGGGGCACGAATCTCGACAGCGCTTCGGGGACCGAGTTTGATATCGCCGACACGTACCGCACCGCGGCCGGTCAGGGGGACGCCGAGGCCCAATACAAGCTGGCCCGCTGTTACGAGAACGGCCGCGGCGTCGAACAGGATTTTGCCGAGGCGCGGAAGTGGTATGAAAAATCCGCACGCCAGGGGAACGCGAACGGCCAGCACGCTTTGGCTACCTGGTACGCGTACGGCATGCAGGTCGCCCAGAACTATGACGAGGCGATCAAATGGTATCGCAAGGCCGCCGAGCAGGGGCATGCAGACGCGGAATACGCGATGGGCATGAATTATGCCTACGGCATCGGCGTGAAGACGGACTTGGCGCATGCCGAACGATGGTACCGCAAAGCGGCCGCCCAAGGGCACGCCAAGGCCCAGGAGGCCGTGGAACAAATCCTGGCTGAAAAATAGTCGTCCAGCGCCGTGCAGCGAGTCCGCCTCGGCTTTTTCGCCTCCGCGGGGCCCGTCGCGTGCTGGGTAAACGAGCGCACCAATGGAGCCCACTCCATGTCCGACCAGCAGGGCGAAACGACGCGGCTGTTGTTACAGGCTTGCCAAGGCCAGCGGGCTGCGCTGGAGGCCTTGTTGCCGTTGGTCTACGACGAGTTAAAGGCGATTGCCGCCCAGCGGCTGCGGGGCGAGCGGCCGGATCATACACTGCAGCCGACGGCCCTGGTCCACGAAGCTTTCTTGCGGATGGTCGATCAGACGCGGGTCCAATGGCAGAATCGCGCTCACTTCTGTGCGGTGGCGGCCAGCATGATGCGGCGGATCCTGGTCGATCATGCCCGCCGCAGGGCTGCCGAAAAACGCGGCGCTGGACGGCGCGACGTGCCGCTGCTGGACACGCTCGGACTGGCCAACAAAGGCCGTGATCCCGTGGATATCGTGGCCCTGGACGACTTGCTGAAGGAATTGTCGCGGCTGAACGAGCGTCATGCCCGCGTGGTCGAGCTGCGTTTTTTCGGCGGATTGACTGTCGAGGAGACGGCGCATGCGTTGGACGTTTCGCCGGCCACCGTCAAGAACGACTGGCGGGCCGCGCGAGCTTGGCTCCTGACCCAATTGAGCGACGATGACGCCGGCTGAATACGACATCGTGGCCCGCATTTTCGCTCAGGTCTGCGATCTGGCGCCGGGCGAACGCCCGCGTTGCTTGGACGAGGCCTGCGGCGAGCATCCGCACCTGCGCCGCGCCGTCGAAGCGATGTTGGAGCGGGAAGCCGGCGGCGACTTGCTGGCCGAATCCGGGTGTTTTGTTCCGGGGATGATGGACGCTTTTCTGCCGACGCTGGACCGCGGCGAGTTGCCGACTTGCACCGGGCCCGCGCATCAACCCCACGAGGCTTTTGCGGGTTACGAGTTGCTGGAACAGATCGGCCGCGGCGGGATGGGCGTCGTCTTCCGCGCTCGCCAGCGGCAGCCGGAACGCATGGTGGCCCTCAAAATGATCCGGGCGGGCAAGTTCGCTTCAGCGGCCGACGTCCAGCGGTTTCATGCCGAGGCGGCAGCGGCGGCTCGGCTGGATCACGAAGGCATCGTGCCGATCTACGAAGTCGGCCAGTACGAAGGCGAGCACTTTTTCTCGATGAAGCTGATCGACGGCCCCAGCCTGGCCGAGTGGCTGCGGTCGCCGGACCTGCCTCAGCGGGAGGCGGTCGAAACGCTATACGCCGTATGCCTAGCCGTCGCTCACGCGCACGAGCAAGGGGTCGTGCATCGCGATCTGAAACCTTCCAACATCCTGCTCGATCGCAGCGGCCGCCCGCGCGTCACCGATTTCGGCTTGGCCAAGCTGCTGCATTACGACTCGTCGCTGACCGCCGCCGGGGACGTCATGGGCACGCCGGGGTACATGTCCCCGGAACAGGCCAGGGGCGCCGCGGACCGCGTGACCGCGGCCTCGGACGTGTATTCGTTAGGAGCGATCCTGTACGAAATCCTGACCGGCGGGCCGCCGATCCAAGTCGAGCCGGCGAATCTGCTGGATACGCTGCGGAAGATCCAGGAACAGGAAGTGATCTCGCCGCGGAAATTGGATCGCCGCGTACCTCGCGACTTGGATACGATCTGCCTGAAGTGCTTGGAAAAAGAGCCGGGCTTGCGGTACGCCACGGCGGGCGAATTAGCCGCGGACCTGCGGCGGAACTTGGAGGGCGAACCGATTTTGGCTCGGCCGCTGAGCGTGGGCCGCCGGGTTTGGCGATGGGCGCGGCAGCAGCCGGGGCTGGCGGCGACCTGGACCGCGGTGACGGCGTTTTATGTGTATCACTTGATTTGCTTCTGGATCCTGCAGTTGCCGGAACAGACGCTGCCGTTCCACGTGGCCTCGACCGCGTTGTGCGTTTCGTGGTGTTTGGGGGCCTGGATCTTTCAGCGCCGTTTGCGGCGCTGCGAGCGGCCCGCCGTGGTGTTTCTGTGGGCTACTTGGGACGTGTTGCTGCTGACAATTTTCTTGTTTGTCACAACCAGCGCGAAGAGTCCCCTGGCGCTGTTGTACCACGTGCTGGTCGCGTTTGCCGTCCTGCGGTTCCGCGCCGACTTGGTCATCTACGTCACCGGCCTGGCGTTGGCGGGCTATTTCTGCCATGTGGCATACACGGTTGCGTACCTGCCGGAACTGGAGTTGAATTTTCGGGAGGTTCTTCCGTTTGCGTTAAGCCTGGCCGTGATCGGGTTGATCCAGTACTTGGCTTTGCGCCGCGTGCGGGCGGTCTACGAGAGCGTGGGGATTTAGACCCCGGCGGCGGGAAGGAACAGATCGGCGACAGGGCAGCGAACGGCTCTTTCAATGCGGTCGCAGGTTGCGTTATGATTGATCCCCAAGCGGGAATTCGCCTGTCAGTTACAAGTCCCAGAACCGATCCCCATCAGGAGCCCCTTGTGAAACGATTCCTGTCGATCGCCGTGTTGCTGTTGCCGCTTTCTGCGCTGACCAGTTCCGCCGGCGCCCAAGATCCGAACTCGCTGACTGCCGACGAGCAACAAGCCGGCTGGCGGCTGCTGTTCGATGGCCGGACGCTGGCCGGTTGGCGCGGCTACAAATCGGCGACGGTGCCTGCCAGTTGGCGCGTGGAAAACGGCTCACTGCTGTCGCGGCGAACCCCAGGCGAATCGCACGGCGATATCGTCACGGTCGAACAATTCGCGGATTTCGAGTTGGTTTGGGAATGGAAGATGACTCCCGGCGGCAACAGCGGTGTCATTTACCGCGCGACCGAGGAGCGGAGCAGTGTCTGGGAGAGCGGACCGGAGTACCAGATCCTGGACAATCAAGGCCACGTCGACGGCCTTAATCCCTTGTCGTCGGCCGGAGCCTGTTATTCCGCGTTCCCGCCTGCCAAGGACGCCACCCGGCCGCTGGGCCAGTGGAACCAATCGCGGATTGTCGCTCGCGGCAACCACGTCGAGCACGGGATGAACGGCGAAAAGTTGCTCGAATACGAGGTCGGCAGCCGCCGCTGGCAAGCGCACGTCAAGACAAGCAAATTCTTCCCGGCGGCATACGGCCAGAGTAACTGGAGCAAGGTTCCCAAGGGCCACATCGGCCTGCAAGACTACGGCGGCGCGGTTGAGTTCCGCGGGATCAAGCTCCGCGTGCTGGAATCGGCCGCGAACTAAGGACCGGCTGGCGAGATCAAACCGCATCGTTCTGAGGAGTCATGGCAGGCAACGCAAGCCCGATCGCAGGATGAATTACTCGCCTGCAAGCGGCGAAAATCAAAGCCTGACCGCCGCGGACGGACCTTCGCGCGCCGGATATTCGCATGTCGCACGCCCAATCCGTCGTCCGTGGACGGTTCTTGCCAAAGCCAAAGTTTTCAGAACTCTCCAAGAAGACGGGGTGCGAATCCTTGACAAACGGCTGGACTAGGGCTTAGATTGCTTCATTCTGCGGCGGTGTATCGACGCGTGAGCGGGCGAACTAGCGACCTCCTATGGGGCGGCTATGGAAACTATGATTCAAATTGATCTAGGGCAAGTGGCGCGAGAAGTCGCTCTGCCCTTGGACAGAGTTCAGGTCACGGTCGAGTTGCTGGATGACGGCAATACGGTCCCGTTTGTCACGCGATACCGAAAGGATCAAACCGGCGGACTGGACGAAGAGCAGATTCGGCGAGTCCAGGAGGTGGTCATTCGGCTGCGCACTCTGACCGATCGCAAGCAGCGGATTCTCAAGTCGCTGGAAACGCAAGGCAGAGCGACGACTGATCTGGTTGCCCGCATCCAAGCGGCCGATTCCCTGCGACGTCTGGAAGATCTGTATTTGCCCTTCAAGCCCAAGAAGCAGACGCTGGCCGGACTGGCTCGCAGTCGAGGCTTGGATACCCTGGCTCACGAGATCGTCACCGCGCAATCGGCCGCGGCCGACCTGGAGACGCGAGCCGGCGAATTCGTCAACGCTGAAAAGGGCTTGCCCGCCGCCGCCGACGTGCTGCAGGGGGCAGGGCACTTGGTTGCTGAAATCTTTTCCGAGAACTACCCCCTGCGGGATGAACTGCGGGAATTGATGAAAAAAACCGGCAAACTCGTCAGCACGCGTATCGAGGAGGCCGAACAGACGGACGAGCCGGAAGACGACCACAGCGACGAGGATGAGTCGCACGAACACGCGGAAATCGACGAGGACGAAGAACACGACGAAGAACACGAAGAGGAGCGCGACGAGGAGCAGGCGTCTGACCAGGAAGTGCTGGCGGAGGCACAGCCGGCCGGCCAAACGCCAAGTGCCGAAACGTCGGCCACGGAAACGCCTGAGACGGAAACGCCGATTGCGGACGCGGCAGCCACTGAACCGCCGGGCGCGGAAACGATGCCTGCCGAGCCGTCGCCAGCCATTACAGACGCTGGGCCGATTCCCGGAGAGGCTCCACAGCCTGTCGTCCCGGATGAAACGCCTGGCTCCGTTGCGGAATCCACTTCGTCCACATCGGCGGAAGAGGCGTCTGTGTCAGACGAGATTTCGCCCGAAGCGTCGACCGCTGAGCCGGCCGACATGGCGACTGCATCTACTCCGGCGCTTGAGTCGGACGAAACAGCGGCGGAGGAGTCGTCCGTCGCCGCGCCCGGTGGACCGGCCGGCCAGGCCGTTCAACATCCTGCGAAACGTGCGACCAAAGCACCGCTGGCTGCGCGTGTCGAGGCGAAACTGTCGATCAAGCAGTTGGCCGCCAAGAGCCGCAAGGAAGCCAAACAGCGGAAGCGCGAGAAGAAAATCGAATCGTTCAAGGATTATTTTCGCTACCAGGAGCCGCTGGCAAAGATTCCGCCACATCGGCTGCTGGCCATCAATCGGGGCGAACGTTCCAAAATTCTTCGCGTCAAAATCGACGTCGATCTGGGGACGTTGTACCAGCGCGCCGAGCAGCGTTTGATTCGTCCGGATCATCCCCATGCCGAGTTCTTGCGGTACTGCTTGCGGGACGCGCTCAGCCGACTGCTGCTTCCCAGCTTGGAACGCGAGGTGCGGCGCGAGTTGACGGAATGGGCCGAGTTGCACGCGGTCCAAGTTTTCGCCCGCAATCTGCGCCAGTTGCTGCTGCAATCGCCGGTCCGGGATCGCCGCGTTCTGGCGGTGGACCCGGGATTCCGGAGCGGGTGCAAATTGGCCGCCTTGGACGAATTCGGGAATGTGCTTGGGCACACCGTGATCCATGTAATTGGCAAAGACGATATCGTCCGCCGCGGTCGACAGCAAGTGGTCGAGATGGTCTTGATGTATCATATCCCGGTGATTGCCATCGGCAACGGCACCGCATGCCGAGAAACCGAGCGGCTGATCGCCGACATTATCGCCCACGAGTTGAAGGATTCCGACGTCCAATACGCGATCGTCAACGAAGCCGGGGCCAGCGTGTACTCGACCAGTGGCGTGGGCCGCGAAGAATTGCCGCGTTTCGATCCGGTGCTGCGGAGCGCCGTGTCGATTGGCCGACGCCTGCAAGATCCTCTGTCTGAATTGGTCAAGATCAATCCCGCGAACATCGGCGTCGGATTGTATCAGCATGACGTCAAATCGAAGCACCTGGAGGAATCGCTGGATGCCGTCGTCGAGTCTTGTGTGAATTTCGTCGGCGTCGATGCCAATACGGCCAGCCCGGCGCTGCTGCGCTACGTATCCGGCTTGAACCAGTTGACGGCGCGGCGGATGTACGAGTACCGCCAGAAACATGGGCCTTTCCGCAGCCGCGATCAGTTTCGCAAAGTGCCCGGATTCGGCGATGCCACGTTCGTCCAAGCAGCGGGCTTCCTCAAGATCATCGGCGGCGACAACCCGCTGGATGCCACTTGGATTCATCCGGAAAGTTATGACATCGCGCAGCGCGTGATCGAACAACTGGGGGGCAGCGAAGCCGAATTGGCCAGCCAGTTGGCGAGCCGCGTCCAGATCGCGGATACGCCGCGCCCGGTGTTCGGCGCAGGTGTGGGCCATGAACCTGCTGCGGAATCGGGGGGCATCGCATCGGCCCTGGAAACGCAGCTTGCGGCGGAGACCGAACCGGCGGCGGAGACCGAACCGGCGGCGGAGACCGAACCGGCGGCGGAGACCGAACCGGCGGCGGAGACCGAACCGGCGGCGGAAGCTCCGCCGGATGATTCGCTGTCTGTCGTCGCGCTCGAACCCGCGCCAGTTCCGGAGCCGCTCGCGGCTGAACCCAGCTCCGAAGCGGAATCCCTCGAGCCGCTCGCCGAATCCACGCCGGCTCCAGCGGAACCCGCTGCCGATGATCCGTCGCAGATCTCGCTGGCCGAGCGAGCCGCCCGCGCGAACGTGGCCCAAATGGCTCGCGAGTTGGGCGTCGGCGAGCACTTGCTGCATGATATCTTGAATTCCCTAAGGCGCCCCGGCCGCGATCCTCGCGAGGATTTGCCGCAACCGGCTTTTCGCCGCGAGATCATCAAGCTGGAGCATCTGCATTCGGGAATGGAGTTGACGGGCACGGTTCTGAACGTCGTCGATTTCGGAGCGTTTGTGGATATCGGTCTGCCGGACAGCGGTTTGATCCACATCAGCCGCTTGGCGGATCGGTTCGTCAAAGACCCGCACGAAGTCGTCTGTGTGGGCGACATCCTGAACGTTTGGGTGGTCGATGTCGACAAGCAGCGTCGCCGCGTATCTTTGACAGCCATTAAGCCCGGCACGGAGCGGCCGGCCCCGGAACGCCGCGAGCGAACGGTATCGGCGGACAAACCGGAAGGCCGCTCGGAAGGCAGAACGGGACGGCCTCCGCAAGGCCGTCGTCCTGAAGGCCGGCGTCCTGACGGACGACAACCATACGGTCAGCGAGCCGGAGGCGGAGGTGGTGGCGGTGGTCGGCCTCGGGTCACCGAGGTCCGCCCCAGCAAACCCAAGCCGGTTCGGCCAATCACTGACGCCATGGCGGAGGGCAAGGAGCCGATGCGTTCCTTCTCCGACTTGATGCAATTCTACGTGCAGAAGCCTGACGACGAGGATCCCAAGAAGAAGAAAAAATCGTGAGGGGGCGAAGATCTGGAATCCGACACTCTCTAGGAGCACTGCGGACACCGTGCATCTGTTAGCCGTGGACATCGGCAACCACCAAATCAAGCTGGGACTATTCCTGGGCGGCGACGGAGACGGTTTGCCGCAGCCGGCGCAGATCTGGAGAATCCCCACGGGCGAAGCGCCGTTCGAGCCGCTGTCCGCTGTGCTGCCGCCCGTGCCGCTGGTTTGGTGCGCTGCGAGCGTGCATCGCCAGGTAGAACGCCGACTGGCGGCGTGGGTTCAGCGCTGTCGGCCACACGACTGCTATCGTTTGCTGCAACACGAAAATCTGCCGTTGACGATCCACGTCGAGCAACCGCATCGCGTCGGCAGCGACAGGCTGTTAGCCGCCGTCGCCGTAAATCGGCTGCGTGTGTCGAGCCGACCTGCGATCGTGGTTGACGCAGGTACGGCGATCACTGTCGATCTGGTATCCGCCGGCGGCGCATTCGAGGGCGGCGTGATACTGCCCGGATTTCGGCTCACCGCAAAAGCATTGGCGGAGGGCACCGATTTGTTGCCCGAGGTGGAATACGATCCGACCGCCGAACCGCCGCCGGTGGTGGGCAAGTCTACGGCTGCGGCCATCCGCAGCGGCTTGTTTTGGGGGCAAGTCGGAGCGGTGCGCGAGCTGGTTCAACGAATGTCGGATCAGCTGGAAGCCGCTCCCCAGATATTCGTCGCCGGTGGCGACGCGGAACGGCTCGCCGCGTTCCTGCCAGATGCCCAAGTCGTCCCGGAATTGGTGCTGGCAGGAATCTGGATCACAAGTTCGCTGAACGGCGGGGTTGGGCGGGTCGGCGGCTGAAGGCGACCTGAAAAACGAGTTGCCCAAAACTTTCGCAAGGTAGGCCAACGCTGGTAGGCAGAAAAGGCCGGTTCGCCTTGACCCTCAGGCCCAGCCCATTAGAATGCCTGTGGGTGGGTCGGCCAACGACCGGACCGCTGAATCCGTCGGGCAGGGCCTGCGACGTATTGGATGTTTAGCGTGACAAGGGTGGCAAGGGGGGGAGCGTCCACGGGGGTTATGTACGTTCGTCGTCGCGGCACGCTGGTCGAGGTAGAAGCCCCGGCCAAGGTGAACTTATTTCTGGAGATCTTATTTCGACGCGCAGACGGCTTTCATGAGTTGGAAACGCTCATGGCGCCGGTCGGCCTGTACGATCAAGTCTCGTTGGCTGCGAATTCGACAGGGGTTCTGAGTTTGGCCTGCCGCTGGGCGCGCGGTGTGGAGGGCTATCGAACCCGTCATGGCGCCGCCGGCACGGGGCTGTGGGAAGCGATTCCCGCAGAGGGAGACAATCTCGCGTTGCGGAGTTTGATTCTTTTGCGCCGGCGGGCCGGTGTGGAGGCAGGAGCCGATGTGAGGCTGGTGAAACGAATTCCCGCAGCTGCCGGACTGGGAGGAGCTTCGAGCGACGCGGCAGCGGTTTTGGTGGCCGCAAACATCGCTTGGCGATTAGGCTGGAGCCGTCGACAATTGACCGAAGTGGCTGCGGAGTTAGGGAGTGACGTGCCATTTTTCCTGCACGGCGGCCCTTGCCTGTGTCGCGGCCGAGGCGAGCGGATCGAAGCCGTCAAAGGCATTAAGCCGCTGAATTTGGTCATCGTCAGGCCGCCCGCGGGATTGGCAACCGCCGCGGTGTACCAAGCATGCTCGCCGGCTGAACAGCCCCGGCATGCCGAGGCGATCGTGGCTGCGGCCCGTGACGGCGACGTCGTGCAGGTGGGCCGGCTGCTGTTCAACCGGCTGCAGAACGCGGCCGAGCGTTTATCGCCGTGGATCGGGCGATTGCAGGAGGCCTTTGGACGGCTGAATTGTCTGGGGCACCAGATGAGTGGCAGCGGAACGAGTTACGTGGGGCTTTGCCGCCACGCAGTTCAGGCGCGAGCGGTGGCTGCGCGGTTGCGGGCGGCGGGTTTAGGGGCGGTTTTTGTGGTAACGACACGAAACGGCGAGCCAGTTTGAGGAGACGCTATATGGACATCACCGAGGTTCGCGTGAAACTCATGGAAGACTCGGACGATCGGCTGCGGGCGTTCTGTTCGGTCACCTTTGATGACAGTTTTGTTGTGCGGGACTTGAAGATCATCGACGGGACTAACGGACCGTTCGTGGCCATGCCCAGCCGCAAACTGACGTCGCATTGCCCGAAATGCGGTGCCAAGAATCACTTGCGGGCTCGCTACTGCAACCAGTGCGGCGGGCCGCAACCGCAGGAACGCGCGACGCGCGATGCTGAGGGGCGTACTAAACTGTACGCAGACATCGCCCATCCGATCAACTCGACGTGCCGGGAAATGATACAATCGCGGGTCATCGCCGAGTATCAAAGCGAGTTGGAGCGCGCCAAGGAGCCGGGCTATGCGTCGCGCTACGATGACGACTACGGCGAGGACGATTTCGACGCCAACCTTCTGCCCGAGTCCAGACCGCGATCGGCGACCAAGCAGATCGAGCCGGCCCAGTCGACGCCTCCGCCTCCGCATCGCACTCCCATCCAACCGATGACGGCTCCAACTGCCATCCATCGCCGCGAAGGCTTCGGCGCGGGAATCTTCGACGGCTGAGCGCCGGAGGGCGTCGACGCACTCGAACCTGGCGCCGTTTAGGGCGCCGGTTCGCGGACCAGGATCCTGCGTTCGGGCGGCTGGTTGCCCGTGAGCCAATACAGTCCCAGCTGCCGCACGGCCTCCGTAAATTCGTCAAAGTCCACGGGTTTCACAATATAGCTGTTCACACCGGCGTCGTAAGAACGCAGGATGTCGGATTCCTCGCGGGACGAGGTAAGCATCACGACCGGAATGCTTCGCGTGCGAGGATCGCTCTTGAGCCGCTGCAGGACTTCTTGACCGTTCACCTTGGGCAGTTTCAAGTCCAGCAGGACGAGCTTCGACGGAAGACCGCCGAGGGCCGCCGGTTCATCGCTTGTCTGCCCGAAGAGGTACTCTAAGGCCGCGACGCCGTCTCGCAGCCAGATCACGTCGTTGGCCAGACCTTCCCTGCGGAACGCCCGCAAGATCAGTTCCGCGTCATACGGATTATCCTCGACCAGCAGCACTTCGACCGCTTGGGGGAGTTGTTCGGTCGCCGATTGCATAGACTTCTCCTTGACGCAGCCGAAGGCTGCCACGAACCCGAAACTCGAAATCCCTCGTTCAATATTTTAAAAAAAACAAAAATAGAATCGAAGATTCTTGATTGCCACTTACTGGCGGAGCTTTCGCCGCCGTGGCGCCTAAACACGCCCTCGCCGGGGCAGCGTGAAGAAAAATGTGGCTCCCCGTTCCGGTTCGGATTCCACCCACACCCGGCCGTCGTGCAGCTGGACAATCCGCTGGACCGTCGCCAAGCCTACACCGGTGCCTTCGAATTCCTCCGGCTCATGCAAACGTTCGAAGACCCGAAACAGTTTGTCCGCATACCGCGTGTCGAGACCGACGCCGTTGTCGCGAATGTAGTAGACACTCTCGCCGTTCGCCGTGGAACCGCCGATTTCGATCCTCGCTCGAGCTTGACGCCGGGTGTACTTCAAGGCATTGTCGAGCAAATTCGCCCAAACCTGCCGCACCAGAACCGGGTCGGCCGTCGCGGCGGGCAAACGGTCCACATACAGTTCCACTTGGCGGCCGGTGGCGCCGTGGCGGAGTTCGCAATAAACCTCTCGGACCATGCCTTCCATGTCGACGTGTGCCACTTGGAGCGCGCACTTGCCCAGCCGGCAGAAGTTCAACAAATCGTCGATCAGCCGGCCCATTCGCTGGGCCTCGCTAGACACCACGTCCAGCACGCGCCGGCCTTGATCGTCCAGTTGCTGCCGGTAGTCGTCCATCAGGATGCGGGCGAAACCGTGGATGGCCCGCAACGGCGCCCGCAGGTCGTGCGAGACGGAATAGCTGAAGGCTTCCAGCTCGCCATTGGCGGCCAATAGCTGGGCCGTGCGCTCCTGGACCCGCCGTTCCAGCGATTGATTCAAGCTGCAGATCTCCGCTTCCGCCTGTTTGCGGCTCGTGATGTCCTCGAAGATCCCCAGGACGCCGACGACTTGGCCCAGATCGTCACGATACGGCACCTTGTGCACGTGAACCCAACGCTCCTGCCCGTCGACCTGATTCAGTTCTTCCAGTTCGCTTGGAATCTCGGCGGCCATCACCGCTTGGTCGTCCGCGCGATACTTCTCCGCCAACTCGCGCGGATAAAACGCAAAATCATCCAGCCCAGCGATCTGCTCCGGCTGCAAGGCGTGTTCGCGGGCAAAGTTCGCATTGCAGGAGACGAACACCGAATTCCGATCCTTGACGATGATTCGCTGCGGGAGGTGCTCGACCAGGCTGCGATACATTTCCTCGCCGCGCCGCACAGCAACTTCCGCCTGCTGCCGTTGTGTGATCCGCCACAGTTCGGACATCAGCAACGTCACCTGCCGGACGTCCGATTCATCATATTCGCCCGGTTTGTTCCCCACCCCCGCCACGATGACGATCCGCTCGCCGTCGAAAATGGGAACATTCATATGCCGCGTCAACGGAACATGGTCTTCGGGCAGCCCCTTTTTGTTCGAGTCGAGACTCGCGTAATCGTTGGTAATCATTGGCTGCCGCCGACGAACCGCCTCGCCCCACAATCCCGTCGCGACCACAGGATAAACCCGCGGCTTGTCCTGCATCGCGCATTGACGCATGGCCGTTTCCGACCAGGCATGCATCGTCAGCACGCTCTCATCTTCGTTGACGAGAGCGACGTATCCGACTTGGCTGCCGGTCAGCCGCACGGATTCCTCCATCGCGAAATGGATCAGTTCGGCGAGGGGCTCGCGGGATTTTTGGTTCAGTTGCAACAAGGCTTCCAGACGTGCCTCGTCCAGACGCAGGGCCTTCTCCACCTCCAACCGCTCCCGAAATCGCTCGCGAATCTGCCGCGAGCCCGCCACGATGCCAAGCAGGCCCAGCAGCCAGATCGAGGCGTGGGTCAGTGCCAGCGGAGACGTCATGGCCGCGTCGGCCGCCATGTACGGCGCCAGGTCCACGGCGACGCTGATGCCGCCCCGAACGTCCCCCAGCTTGTAGTCCTGCGCGCCGTGGCACTTCAAGCATTGCGGTTCGACCGTCATCCGTTGCATCAGCCGAAAATGAGGCCGGCCGCCGATCGGCACCACCTCGCTGACTTGCTCCTTACCTGCCACAAAAGCCTCCAGCGCCGCCAGCTCCCAAGCATCCGGCGCATTGTCGGGCCGCAGCGGATTGAGGCTCGTAATATGCCCGGGTGCTAGCCTCTCGCCAACATCGCCCTCGTAGATCTGGCGGAGGATATACGCCGAATTCATCAGGGTCAATTGCCGGCCCAATGGCGTGGTCACGTCCCGCTCCGGCACGTGTGCCAGACGGGGGTTGGGCGGCGTGTGCCTGGTGGCGGGAACGTACACGCCCCCGTGACGGCCAGCCCAGCGTACGAAGGCCAAGTCTCGGGCGATCGCGGTGCGGGCCTCCGTGCGAGCGAATTGCTCCAAATGCCGCTGGTGATTCCGCCGAACTGACAATAACGAACCTGCCACCAGGGCCGTCCAGAGGATCGCCACAAGGATCACCGACAAGGTGGATGGCGAAGTTAGATTGGCGTTCGAGCGTCCCATACGCACCGGTTTCGTTTCGTGCCGTCCACCGCCACACGAGGCAGACGCCCTGGACGCATCGCCGCTTTTTCGGCCACGCCAGGACGGCTGAGATGACCCCGATGACGAGCCTTGCGTCCTGTATCGAATTGATTGGCACCCTTTGTAGCATACTCAGAACGCCTTTCAAGGTGCAAAATATCATAATCCGACGAGAAAACTCGGTGGCGGGCTGCCAGACGCGAAGCGAGAAGACCAGTCCGTGGTGGGGGTGTGGTCCGGCGGGGACGGCTTAGGATCGGGCCGGCGCGTAAGCTATCGCTTCCTGCCGCTCATCCTGCCGACTCCGGAGAAGGCGGCACGAAACATCGCGCCCTCCCCCCCTCTCCCCTCCCGCCGCTGGAAACGGCGGAAGAGGCGGAAGGGGGGCCCCTTTACATGGGAAACTTGAAAACCGTTCGTCACGGAGATTCATTCCCCGCCGCGGGCAGGGTGAAATAGAATGTGGCCCCGCGTTCCACCTGGGCTTCGGCCCAGACGCGGCCGCCATGACGGCGAATGATGCGTTTGACCAGCGCCAGTCCGACGCCGGTGCCCTCAAATTCTTCCGCGGCGTGGAGCCGCTGGAATGCGCAGAACAGCTTGCCTGCGTACTGCATGTCGAATCCGGCGCCGTTGTCCCGGATCGAGTACACGACTTCGGAACCCTGTCTCGAACCGTCGATACGAATCTCGACGCGCCGCCGATGCCGAGTGTACTTGAGGGCATTGTCGAGCAGATTGAACCAAACCTGACGGAGCAATGCCGGATCGGCCCGCGAGGTCGGCAACTCGCCCAAACGAAAATCGACCTGCCGGTCCGCCACGCGATCCTTGACTTGCTCGAACTGTTCTCGAACCAGCGACGTCATGTCGGCATCCGCCAGACGCATCTCGTGTTTTCCGAGACGCGAGAAGTCCAGCAGATCGTTGATCAGCCGCCCCATGCGATGGGTTTCGCTGCGGACCACGCCCAGCACGCGCCGTCCTTGGTCATCCAATTGCGCGGCGTGCTCGTCCTCCAGGATCCGCGCGAAACCGTCCACCGCGCGGAGCGGCGCCCGCAAATCGTGCGAGACGGAACAGGCAAAGGCTTCCAACTCCTGGTTCGCGGCCTCCAACTGCGAGGTCCGCGTGCGAACCCGTTGCTCGAGAGATTCGTTCAGCTGCAACGAGCGGCCTTCACTCTGCTTTAAGGCCTCTTCCGCCGTCCTGTGGCGAACGATCCATGCGGCGGCCAGCCACAGGACACACGCGAACGTGGCCCGGTTGAAAGCCTCGACGAGCCACGACAATCCAGGCGGAGCCAGGAACCAAGCCAGAAAAAGCAGGACCGTGCTGGCGGCGGCCAGCGCGTAACCCTGCCCGACGCGCGGACTCCGATGCGACAATACCAGCGGGACCGCGTGCAGCAGCCACATCGCTACGCCCAACGGCGCACATGCGTCGGCCACAAAGGCGGCCATCACCAGTCCTGCGAGCATCCATTGCATGGTCATAATTTCGGCGAGCCAGCAAGGCAAGCGTCCCGCACTCCACGTTCGCGGACGATCGTCCTGCCAAGCAAAAAAACCGCCTCCCCCGATCATGGAACCTTGGACATCCGACTGGAATGTTGCCACGCAAGCGTCGTTCGTGTGGACTGCACTCATGACGTCATTCCTTCTTCCCGCGGGACGCGTTCGCGCCGGCGTGGCGCGTAAAGGTCGAATGAGACATGCTCACCTGCGTCGACGGGCACAAAAATCCGATGCCTGATCCGGCAAGCTCGACTCGCCCCTCGTGACGGTCGCACAACAATTGATCGACCACCAAGCGTTCGAGCGTATCCCGTGCCATCTCGCAAAACTGGTTCTTCAGCAGCCGCCGCGCCTCGTCCAGGACCCGCGCCTCGAAGTGCGTGCGACAGCTCTGGGTGCGGAGGATCCGCCGAACAATTCTTTTCAGTGTTTCGGCCAGCGTCGGATCCGCCATCTTGGCGGCCGACTGACTTGCCTGGACGTCACGCCCGAGTTGCCGGTCGTGAAAACTTGTCGATGAGTGGAGCATTTCCATTCCTTTCCAACATCAAGGTCCGGTCGCGTCTTCGTTCAAGGAATTTACTCAAGTGACATAGTCAAAGACAATGTTTGATCCCTGTAGGTCCTGGTCAAATGCCTGGGCGCTGACGAGTCCGGTAATTCCTGTCGGCAGAATCATCGAGAAGGAGAACGAGCCGTCGTTCTGCACGATCGTGGAATTTCCTTCAAACAAACCGCCGAAAACCACCGTAACGGTCCACGGCTTTACGTGCTCAACCGCTCCCTCGGCAAACCAAACACTGCTCGACCCCGCGATTACCGAGAACGCCGAGATGTACGGTGCCGCGGGCAACGTGTTTTCGTCCTGTCCTCCGGGGCCTCCGGGGCCGGACGGGTCGCCAGGGCCGGACGGATCGCTCGTGGGAGCCGTCGGATCGCTCGTGGGGGCCGTCGGATCGCTCGTGGGGGCCGTCGGATCGCTCGTGGGGGCCGACGGATCGCTCGTGGGCTCGCCCTCTCCAGGCGCCGGCGAGATGGTCGAATCGGGATTGGCGACGTGGCTGACGGCGCCGAGTGCGATCTGCGCTGCCACAGGCAGGTGGGGGCCAATCGCATTCATCGCTGCATGAGACGAGGCGTGCTCGTTCACGCGGGCGTGGGCCAACTCGGCCATCAGCATTTCGAGTCGCTCCATAGCGACTGCCCGGGCAACGGGATGGCAGACCTGCAAATCGTCCGTCACGGGGTCGCCGTCGAGGGCTCGTTGCGTGCTTGCCAACAACTCGGTGATTGTGGCGACGTTGCGGACCTCCGCGAACGTTGTCTCTGGGGTTGAGTCGTCTGCCGGCGCATCTGCCACGTCCATCGTGAGCGACAGCGCGGCGGCGCTCAGCGGCAAGCGGCTTTCGAGCGATTCCAAACGTAGCGTTCGGCAGGATGTCGGACGGCGGCGACGAGAAACCTTAGAGGGTGATAATGAGCGGATGCTAAACATGGTGGAATTTCCTTATTGACGGTACGCGGCGCGAATAACGAAAAGTGCCTATGATTGACTACAACGAATGGCACATCGGAAACCCATCGCATCGTGCCATCCATAAGGGAATCGAGAAGCGACTTGCACACCAGACAAGAAAAACACGAAAAGTTAAGGATTTTCCTTAAGAACGACAAAGGATTTTCCTTAAGGGTGTCTGCCGACTGCGTCGCCTCACCCGGGATCAGCGGCTTTGACAGCGTATCCGATGGCAAACCGCAGCCTGCGGTTCCGAAAATTCCCAACGTCCACATGCCTGTCCCGAGACAATTCCGTAAGACGAAGCTATTTCCGCAAGCCCCTGCCTGGGAGTTGGATAGACCTTAAGGTTGAATAACCATCAAACGATCACGAATATCCGGAAAGACGTCGACCAACAGATTGGCTGGGATCGGCTGCGTCGCAGCAGGAGCTTGCTTCAGTAGTCTCTGAAAACGAGGATCCTGTCCCAGGCGCGGCGCCAGTACAGGCAGTTCTTTCAGCCTGACCGGTGGCAAATGCAGTTCCACGGCCGCTTGACAAAAACTCCATGCTTTTTCGAGAAACTCTTGCTCCCAAGCGGCAGAATCGGGATCGGTTCTTCCCACCACAGCCGCTGCAGCTGAGGCGTAGATACTGGCGGCGGCAAGCTCGAGATCTGCTGACCGCGGCCCCGATGTCCGAGCCGCATCAATGTGCTTCCTTGCCGATTGGAGGAGATCTGCCGCACGAGCTTGATGGCGTGCCTCAATATCTTTCCCTCCATTGTCTCGTCGCTCGCGCTGCGCCCTGAACACCTCTTCGCCAGCCAATCGCCATTCGACAACAGCCAGATTATGGCGTGCTGCTTGGAGGGTGGAATCCAGCCGAACTGCGTCCTCCAGTCGCACGGCCGCGTCCACGAGCTTCTTTGCCTTGGCCAAACAGTAACCCCAGTTATTCAACACAGCGGGCGTCGCGAGCCCCAACTCGGCGGCTCTGACAAAGTAGTTTGTCGCCTCACCGTGATTTCCCATTTGCGTCTCGCACCACGCCAGACTCGCCGCCGAATCGGCGCTGCCGGTTTGCTTCCAGCTTGCCTCAAGAAACTTTCGGGCGGAACTGAGCTTTCCAGACCGTTCCACTTCACCCAACCCCGCACGTTGCGAGGCCATCAGGTCAGCCCAGCCGCGCAGCAGAAGGGCCTGGGCGAAGTCGCTCCGCGCGTCGAGCGCGCTGTCGAAACACCGGCTTGCCGCGGTGAAATCGCCCGCTTCCAGATAGGCAACCCCCAGGTTGTATTGGCGTTCATACAGCGGAGCACGCATCGCCAAGCCGATCCCCAAGGCGGTGCCAGCCATCAGGAGAATCGCAGCCACACTGGCCAAGACCAGCTTGTGCGCGCGAACCCAACGCCGGGCGCGCGGGACAGCCCGCAAATCATCGCGGAATTGTTGCGCGACCTGCTCCGCCGAATCCGGACGCTCCGCGCGCTCGAAGGCTAGGCAATCGGTGATCGTGCGGGCAATCGCCGGGCTCACCACCTGGTCCAATTCGCCGCGCAGTTCTCCCGCCTGCCGTTGTCTTTCGAGCAGCAGACGAGCGGCCTCTTTTCGGTCCTGCGGCAAATCCTCGGTCGGAAAGGGGAGTTTGCCGGTCAGCAACTGAAACATCGTCACGCCCAGCGCGAACAGGTCGGTGCGATGGTCGATTTCCGCGGCGCCGGCATGGGTGTCGTCCGCCAGGACGAACCGCAACTGTTCCGGAGCCATATAAGGAAACGTTCCGCCGACGATGGCGGCGGAACCCGCCTGTTGCATGGACAGGTTGAAATCCAACAGCAGGGACCGTCCCCCGGCGGTCAACAGCACGTTCGACGGCTTGACGTCGCAATGACAGATGCCTTGACGGTGAGCATAAGCCAGGGCCTCGCACAGTTGCGCTCCCGTCTCCAAGATTGCCTCGGCGTAGGAACCTCGCCGCAGCGTCCAGTGAATTCGGCTGGGATCTGCGAACTGCCCACCGCTCGGACCGCCGTGCTCCCGGTCGGCTTGCCGGATCGCATTGAGAACGTCGGCTCCCTGCGGACAGGTCTTGTCGGCAGCAAAGATGTCCGCGAGCACGTTCGCCAACGTCGCGCTGCCCAAGTAGGGCATGCAGATGATGGTCAGACCGGGACGGGGATGGGGTTGGACGGAGAAAACCGGCACGATGTGCGGATGTTCCAAGCGGCCGAGCCGCGCGGCTTCCTCGTTGGCCTGAAAGCAGATCTTGACGACGACTTCACGGTCTCCCAGGTCCCGCTCCCGCGCCAGAAACACCCGCGAGAACCCGCCTCTGCCGATTTCGCGAACGATCGTAAACCCGGCGACTTCGTCACCCGCTTCTGGCCATTCGGGCGGAGTATCGGGGGCAAAGGCGTCCGGATGGTGGTCCAGGTACTGGTGAACTTCCAGCACTTTCAAGAGCGATTGCGCAACGTCAGGAAAGCGGCGTGCAAACTCCTGCGGGTCCGCCGATTCTCCAGCGTCGACGCGCCGGCAGAATTCCTCGTACGCTAAATCGACGACAACCGACCGATATTGCGCCAACTCGGGATGGTTCTTCAGGATCGAACCTGCGTCAAAGTTATCGCTGTCTCCCGAGCGCGCAATGATTTCCGACGCCAACGACTTGGCTTCGTCAGCGTCCAAAGCGGGCGCATCGGGGTGGGCAAGCTCGACGCTCATGCTCCCCTTTCCATTCGGATGCGCAGCTTGTTCAGCACGCGGCTCACCGTCTTCTCGCTGACTCCGAGTTTGTCGGCGATCTCCTCCTGCGATTCGCCGACGGCGCGAAGCTCCACGATCCGGCGGTAACGGGACGGCACACCGTCTACCATCCGCTCCCATTCTTCATGCATGATGGCGATTTGACTCGCCGGCGGCTCCCGGCCAGGTACGGGGAACCCCTCCGAGGATCCGTCCGAAATTGAACGTTCGCGAGCGGCGTCCGCTTTTTGCGTTTGCCGGTGCCGGCACTCGTCGATCACTTTGTTGTTGGCGACCCGCGTCAAGAAAGCGACCAACTGGGCGGAATGCTCAAATTGGGCAATTTCACCTCGGTTGCAGAAGAACGAAGCCCACACCGCCTGGACGAAATCGCTGGTATCGAATTTGGGGCGCAACGTGCGATTCAGACGTCGACGTACGGCGCGGCACAAATGGTCGCCGTACAAACTCAGCAGCCGCGTGACGGCCGCCTCCGACCCCGTAGCGATCTGTTCCATCAAGCTTTGGAAACCGCTTTTCAATTCACTCATCAGCGCACCCCAGTAGAACCGGAATGTCGGCACCCGGAAAGTACCTCGCCGATTCTTCCTCGATGAAACTCCATCCGTCCGGGTGCCGTCTCAAGCGACATCGAAAGTCGAAAAACGCGCACAACTCCATAATTCAGGGTGAAGCATAGCCGAAATCCAAAGCCCAAACTATCCAACGATCGAACTGCCCATCAACCACTATCCAGAGTAGCTAGCGGTCATTGCGTTTCAGGGCTTAGGGGGTCGGGGGGGGAAAAAAAAAAATTTTTAAAACAAAACAACCGGAGGATGGTTGTGGGAAAAAAAGGCAAAAAATAAATTTTTTAAAAACAACCCCAAAAAACCCC
>Ga0351873_10121_pt1 | contig 21976 bp, 21 predicted proteins | sample TotcelFGM3001N11_FD_206764 | JGI IMG/M metagenome (GOLD analysis project Ga0351873, IMG submission 206764) | Enriched cells from coal bed in the Powder River Basin, Montana, United States - Total cells FGM rep2 HSBNCT.FGM.300.1.N11 ... | reverse complement strand
AGCGGTTTTTGTGCTCGCTTTTTGGGAATGGCGAGGATCTTTTCGGCCCACATTCGATCCTCCGGATAGAGAAGCCGAACCATCCTGGCCAGGGATTTCAGTGCCGCGAGACGCTGATTGCGCGTGCTGGGGCAGTTCTCCCGCTCATCTTCGAGATGATCCAGGAAGGAGAGAATCAGATCGGAGGATAGATGCTCGGTGGTGAGGGCCTTGACCCGGGCTTGGTGAAACCGGGCGGCGAAAGGCAAAAAGATCGAAAAGGCATGCCTGTAGGCCGTCACGGTGTTTTCCGCCACCCCCTTGATGCGGGGCAGATACCGGTCGAAGAATTCTTGAACGCAAACGGTAAGCTCCATCAGATATCCTTTTGCGCCTTGATGCTGAAATCGACAAGGTGCCGGCGCTTTTCGGCGTCAAGCACTTTAAGGTAGACGGCGGTATAGCGATATTTACGATGTCCCATGAAGGTGGCGAGCACCGGCAGTGCCGCCTGGGCGGATTGGCCCCTTTCGCGAATCTGCCTCAAGGTGTTGATGGCGAAGGAATGCCTCAGACTGTGGGGGGTGGGAGAGCCAAAGACGGTATTGGCGACGATGCGCCGGGGGGAATGGATACCGATACCACGCACGGCACGGGAAAAGGCGGCATATAGACGGCCTTTCGACACCATGTCTTTCTTGCCTGGCAAAAGGCGTGGATTTTGATCGCCTGGCATGAGCGAGCTTCTAACGCTCAGATAGTTGTCCATGTGGGCGATGACCTCCCCTGGCAGGGGTATGAGGCGGTCCTTGAAGAATTTGGTCTTTTCGATATAGATGCTTCCTTCTTCCTTGATGTAATGGTCGCTTTTGAGCCGCAGTGGCTCGGAGAGTCTCAGGCCGCATCGGGCAAGGAGAAGAATGGCCGTATACGTGGTAAGATCGTCAAGGAAGTGGGCCGCATCGGGTCTTATTGAGCTCTGAACGGCGCCAAGCAGTCGGTCGGTCTGGCGGGGGGAAAGGACAAACGGGATAAAGGCGTTTTCACTCATCGCCGGTATATCCTCGATGGGATTGTACTGGATGATGTCCTTCCTTACCAGATACTCAAAAAATCCTCGTAGCGCGGACAGGATATTGTTAACCGTGCTGGGCTCCAGCCTCAAGCTGTTTCTAAATTCAAGGATGGACCAGGGGGATAGGTCGGCAATATCGATGGGGGTGTTCGCCAGCCATCGATCAAAAGGCCTGAGCTTTCTCCTTATGCTTCCATCCGCATAGCCAAGTCCTTTCCGGTACTGAACATATTCTTCCAGGATTTCCTCAAGGGAGCTTTCAAAGGGTTTCATCCCATAATACCTTTCTCATCAATGAAACGTGGATCTTGAGATAGCGGCTGGTGGTTTGAATTCTATCGTGGCCAAGCATTTCCCTTATGTCACAAATCGACCTGCCGGCCTCGAGCAAGGTCTGCGCGTAGCTATGACGCAGGCTGTAAGCGGAGTGCGCGATATTGGCCCCGCGAAGGCAGGCGGTGATTTCACTGCTTACCGTACAGGGCAGCATAGCCTTATAGGGAGCGTGGAGGCTTATAAACAGGGCTCGTCTGTCGGACTTGGGTCTTGCGCCGATGACATAGGCGCAGATGGCCTTGAGAGTGTCCTCGGGCAGGGGGAGTCGAATGGGATGCGTGTTCTTCCGGTCCGGCACGGCGATTTTGCCCTCGGCAAAGAAGAGGTCATCAAGGCGAATCCGGCTGATTTCCTTGGGGCGAAGGCCCAGGCTGTAAGCCAGGTAGAGCATGGCATTGGCCCTGAGGTCCCTGGCGGTGGAAAAAGCCAAGCCCGAGAAGAGGCGCTTAATTTCATCCGGGCGCAAGAACCTTGGCGGATTGGCGTGGGCAAAATTGGGCGGGGCGGTAAGCATGCGGGCGAGGTCCCTTGAAAGGATATTCCTTTCTCGGTAGAGGTAGCTTACAAATCCGCGCACACATGACATGTATAACCTGTATAAGGAACGGGACGACGTGCCACGACTGGAAAGGTTGCGGGCTGACATTAGGAAACCATCCAGTTGGTCTATCCTTAGAGCGGAAAGATCGATATTTTCTTTTTCAAGGTAGCGCCACAAAGCCGTCAGCACCCTTCTTACCCGGTAAGCCTTGTCAGTGCCCACCTGTCGGGTCTTGCGGTAATAGATCAGGTATTCCCGGTAAATGGCGGGGAGCTCGGACTCAGGCTCCTGGATCGGCGCGCACAGCTTCTTTTGCCCATGGAGGTAGCGGGCAAGCCCTCTGACCGCCCCCGCACTCTGAGTGAGTCCGCATTTTTCTTCAAAAGCTTTCAGGGTGGCGGGAGTGAAAACCGAGTCGTGATCGATTTTGTGGGTTGTTATGAAGGTAAGAAAATGGTTCAGCATCCGCTCGTAGTGATTGAGCGTCCCCGGGCTGTAACCTGTTTCGGCCATCCAAAGGAGATACTCTTGCATGGCTTCGTCAATATTTATGGGGGCTTTATCATTCATGTCGGTTCGGCCTCTCCAATGTGAGCGCGAAAGAAACGGTGCCGCCTTCAACCATTCGTCCGCCGGTGAGCGGGCGCCTGGGGAAGATTCCTTGATCGAACATCATTTCCGCCCATGGCGGGCTTGTTTTGACAAGTTTTGAGAAACTCGACACTTTCGACAAAGCTCAGGTTCCTGCAAAGCATTACCATATCGATGGTGTTGAAGTTCTTTTCACATCGGAAACACCTTGCCAGGTTGGTTTTGGCATGGGTGGCTGTTCGAAACTCCCCGCAAAGCGGACAGAGAAAACGGAAGAATCCTTCCGAGAACTTACATGAAATCAGCAATTGCTTTTCAATCAACCAGTCAATGGGGATGAGGTTTCGCAATTCATACAGCTGCCGGTCGGAAAACCTTCTTTTCATCCTGTCACCTCCGTCGATGCGGACCTTTTTCTAGCGCTACGGCGCGTTTGCCGTAGCCTCTTCTTGTAAATCGGAGAACCACCACACCCGCGCGTCCGCAAAACCGGCACATGGATGCGGTGGAGTCGCCATTGACTCTGGATGATTCCCTACACTGGAACCGGGTGGGTGTGGAAGTTGGATCATCCAGTTTTTTTGAGGCTATTTGACGGATTCTATGACGGCGATGGTTTTCGGCTTGTCGGTGGGCCTTGATTCCCTTGTCGGTTTTGCGGTACTGGCTCTGAGCTTTTCGGTGCGATCGTCTCCGGCCCAGGACGCGGCACTCCTCACCGCAGTAGGCCTGGCCTCTCCAGCAAGAGCGGCATACACAAAAGAAGCATCCGCACCAACGACACTGAATCCGGAGCAGAACGGAAATTTGTCGCGCCTCCCGACTTGGAACTTGCAGCCTGTCGGAGGCTCGATTAAAATAGATTTGGTTGCTCGGGCTTCCGACCAGCTCGGTAGCTCAATTCTGGTAAGGCTCGGAGATTGCCGCTCTGAGCCTTACTTCTTAAACTCCCCTTAAAGCCGTCTCCCAATGGCGCCTTAGGGCAATTCACCATCAATTCTCTTTACTTTTCGCTCAGTCTCGGATGGAATGCAACGGATGGATCGCTCTTGGAGGCATACGGCGAGGAATCTTTGGGCCACTTATGCACATGCCGGACGGAACATGGCGAGACACAAAGGTTAAGGCGAAGAAGATATCTTTCCCATGCTTGAAATCCGCCAGCGGGGTAATGGCGGCAGGGTAGCAGGCGGGGTATTTCGCGCATGCGAAGGGCGGGGTTGCGGGATAGGCTGGGTACAATCCCGCAACATAATCAAACTCGCGACATAACGACCCCGGCCGCGACCCCGGCCGCTCCCTGAGAGGCGGCTAATACTGCCCCGGCACGACCTATGGGTAAAGGGCAGGTCTAGCTTTCCATTCGTGCCTTTCGTGTCTTGTGCGGCTAGCCGCCGTCCGTACCAGTTTCCATGAAGACACCGGAATCCATGTCGTATTTGCGAAGCAGCCCGTAGAATTCGGCCCGGTAGAGGCCTGCCAGCGTGGCGGCGCGCGAGATGTTGCCGCGGGTCACGGTCAGGACCTGGGTGAGCTCTCACTGGATGCGATGATGTTCTCGAAGTGGTAGCGCTTGGGGACCAGCGCCCTAAGTTGGTCCACTTCCACCTTCAGCCTGCCCACTTCCAAGGCCTTTTCAAGGCGATGGAGGAGCTCTTCGGTGTCGAAGGACTTGGCCAGGAAATCATAAGCCCCCTTCCTGATCGCCTCGACGGCATTCGCGATGGTGGCATGGGCCGTGGCCATAATGACCGGCAAGTGGGGCTGGATCTGGAGCAATCTCTCGAGCAGAGCGATGCCGTCCATTCCTTCCATCTTGAGATCCAGGATGGCCGCGTTGAAGATTTGAGCCTCGGCGCGGGCCAGAGCGTCTTCTCCCTTCTCGGCGAGACTCACCTCGTAGCCTGCGGCCTCCAACCAGGCCTGCATCAAGGTGAGCAAGTCATGATCGTCATCCACTACCAGGATCTTTTCTTTAGCCATGGAACCTCCTTTTGCCGCTCGGTCTACCGACATAAGGCGGGACACCTTATGTTGATAGCCTACAATTCTTATAATCATAACAGGCTTGGCACAAAATCCGCTACGGCCACCCGTGTTTATGATTCTTTCGGGAATAGTCCCATGAGATCCGGCGAGCGCCGGACTGGGAAGGGAGATCAGGAAAGACCATGGAAAGACGGCAAGCAATTACTCGTAAGGGAGAAAACGGCGCACACCTCGACAATCTCCTGGGTGCGCTGAGGGCTGTGCGGAACGGCGATTTTTCAGTCCGGATCGAGTATGCCGCGGATGGCATCATGGGTGAGATCGCCGAGGCGTTCAACGACGTGGTTACCCTGAACGAGCAGATCATCGGCGAGCTTGTTCGGATCAACACGGTGGTCGGCCTGGAAGGGAATATGGCGGAGCGCGCCTCGATGGGCGATGTGAGGGGCGGTTGGATGACGGGCGTGGATTCCATCAATTCCCTCATCGTCAACTTGGCGCAGCCGACCGCGGAAACGGCTCGCGTGCTCACGGCGGTTGCCCGCGGAGATCTCTCGCGCGGCATGGCCCTGGAGATCGACGACAGGCCTCTTCAGGGCGAATTTCTCGCAATCGGCAACGTGGTCAACACCATGGTGGCCCAGCTCAACGGTTTTGCCTCTGAAGTCACGCGCGTGGCCCGCGAGGTGGGCACGGAAGGAGTGCTCGGCGGCCAGGCTGAAATGCCGGGAGTATCCGGGGTGTGGAAGGACCTGACCGACAGCGTTAACGCCATGGCCGGAAGTCTTACCTCCCAGGTCCGCAACATTGCCGAAGTCACGACAGCCGTCGCCCAGGGCGATCTCTCGAGGAAGATCACCGTCGAGGCAAGCGGCGACATCTTGGAGCTCAAGGACACCATCAACCGGATGGTGGACAACCTGAATACGTTCGCGGGTGAAGTCAGCCGCGTGGCATGGGAAGTGGGCACCGAGGGAAAGCTCGGAGGACAGGCTTACGTTCGAGGCGTTTCGGGCGTCTGGAAGGACCTTACCGATAATGTCAACCAGATGGCGAACAACTTGACCGATCAGGTGCGAGACATCGCGCTCGTATCGACGGCGGTCGCCAATGGAGATCTTTCGCAGAAGATCACCGTCGAGGCCAAGGGCGAAATCCTGCAGCTCAAAAACACGGTCAACAAGATGGTGGATCAGCTCAACGCCTTCGGTTCGGAAGTCACCCGCGTGGCAAGGGAGGTCGGCACTGAAGGAAAGCTTGGCGGCCAGGCGCAGGTGCTGGGAGTTGCCGGCGTCTGGAAGGACCTTACCGATAACGTTAATGCCATGGGAGGCGCTCTCACCTCCCAGGTGCGGGACATTGCCAAGGTCACCATTGCAGTCGCCAATGGCGATCTATCGCAGAAGATCTCCGTTGGGGCCAGCGGTGAAATCCTGCAGCTCAAGGACACCATCAACAAAATGGTGGATCAGCTCAACGCGTTCGGATCGGAGGTCACCCGTGTGGCCAGGGAGGTCGGCAGCGAAGGAAAGCTCGGAGGGCAGGCGCAGGTAAGGGGCGTATCCGGCGTCTGGAAGGACCTTACCGATAACGTCAACCAGCTTGCCGGAAATCTCACCAACCAGGTGCGCGCCATTGCGAAAGTCGCAACGGCCGTGAGCCAGGGAGATCTCTCCCGGTCCATTACCGTCGAAGCCTTCGGAGAGGTGGCCGAGCTCAAGGACAACGTAAACCGGATGATCATCACCCTGCGCGACACGACGCGCCACAACGAGGAGCAAGACTGGCTCAAAACGAACCTTGCCCGGTTTACCCGCATGCTCCCGGGCCAAAGAGACCTGCAGACGGTCGCTCAGCTCGTGATGTCGGAGCTCACGCCTCTCGTAAACGGGCACCAGGGCGTCTTTTATGTCATGGACACCAGCGGCGAAAACGGCCTTTCGGGCGTGCTCAGGCTCCTCAGCAGCTATGCCTACGTCGCTCGAAGGAACGTCTCCACCCGGTGGCTTCCCGGCGAAGGGCTGGTCGGGCAGTGCGCTCTCGAAAAGAAGCCCATCCTGCTTTACGATGTTCCGGATGATTACGTAAGGATCACTTCCGGCTTGAGTGACGGCAAACCCAGGGACATCATCGTGCTGCCCGTCGTCTTCGAGGGACGGGTGCTGGCGGTGGTCGAGCTGGCGTCGTACCAGCGCTTCAGTGAAACGCACATAGCTTTCCTCGAGCAGCTCATGGAGAGCCTCGGGGTCGTGCTGAACATGATTCAGGCCAGCATGCGCACGGAAGAGCTGCTCAAGGAGTCTCAGAAGCTCGCCGAAGAGCTGCAGACCAAGCAGGCGGACCTTACGCGCTCCAACCGGGAGCTGGAAGAGCAGGCTCAGGCGCTCGAGCAGTCCCAGGATCAGCTCCGGGCTCAGCAGGAGGAGCTTAAGACAGCCAACGATGAACTGAAAGATAAGGCGAAAAGACTCGAGGAGCAGAAACATGTGGTCGAGCAGAAGAACAGGGAGCTAGAGCTGGCCCAGGCCTCGCTCGAGGAAAAAGCCGAGCAGCTCGCCATCACTTCCAAGTACAAATCCGAGTTCCTGGCCAACATGTCCCATGAGCTGAGGACACCGCTCAACAGCATGCTCCTCCTCTCCGGGCTCCTGGTCGAAAACAAGCAGCAGAATCTTACGAGTGCACAGATGGAGTACGTTCAGACCATTCACTCGAGCGCGCAGGACCTGCTCTCCCTCATAAACGAGATCCTCGACCTCTCGAAGATCGAGGCCGGTAGAATGGATCTAGACGTTACGGCCTTCCCTCCAGCCGAAATTCGCGTTTACGTCGAACGTGCTTTCCGGCAGTTGGCCGAGCAGAAGGGACTGAGCTTTCAGATCGAGGTCGCAGAGGATTCCCCTTCAATGATGAGAACAGACAGGAACCGGCTGGAACGGATTCTGCGGAATCTTCTATCCAACGCCTTTAAATTCACCGAGAGGGGCGAAGTCGCCCTGGAAGTGAGATCCGCGGAACCGGGTGTCCAATTTGAGAGCCAGGCGCTCATACATGCGGACCAGGTTATCTCTTTCAGCGTAAAGGATACCGGGATCGGAATTCCGAGGGAAAAGCAGAAGATCGTCTGGGAAGCATTCGAACAGGTTGATGCAACTGCCGGCCGCAGGTTCGGCGGAACAGGACTGGGGCTTACCATAGTTCGTGAAATCGCGCGGCTCTTGGGAGGTGAGATACACCTTGTGAGCGAGGAAGGTATCGGGAGCACGTTTACACTCTATCTACCCGTGCGCTACGTGCCAGTGTCCGCGGCGATTCCTGCCCGCCCGAAGGCGGCGGACACTCCCTCGCCGGGAGCCGGTGTCCATCCGGAAGGTCCCACAAGTGGGGCACCCCTGGAATCTGCGACGGTCGATGCCTCCGGTGTGGCACCGGACCTGGCCAGTGTAACCGGGGCCGATGTCTCGATGATGCCCGAGATCATCGACGACCGCTACGAGATTCGGGATGGCGACCGGGTGGTGCTCATTATCGAGGACGACGACAATCTTGCCTGTATCCTTAGAGACGTGGCGCGAGAGCGAGGCTTCAAGGCCCTGGTGGCCCTGAGAGGCGATACCGGCCTTGCCCTGGCCCATGAGCTCAAGCCGGATGCCATCATTTTGGACATAAAGCTGCCCGTGATGGACGGCTGGACTATCCTCGAGCGTTTGAAAAGCCGGCCGGACCTGAGGCACATTCCCGTGCATGTCATATCGGTCATGGAGGAGCGAAAGAAGGCCGCCTACAACGGAGCGATCGCCTACCTGACCAAGCCCGTGGACAGACAGTCAGTCGATGACGCCTTTGTGCTGGTTGAAAATTTCATCGAGCGGAATGTCAGGCAGCTTCTGGTCGTGGAAAATGACAAGGAGAAGCGCGACGAAATCGTGAGTCTCATCGGCGACAGCGACGTGCAAACCACAGCCGTGGAAAACGGTGCTCATGCGCTGGAAGCACTCCGCGGTCGCCGGTTCGATTGCATGGTGCTCGATCCGGCCCTGCCCGATATGAAAGGTGTCGATCTCCTGGAGCAAATGGTGGATGAGCCCGGGGCACACGAGCTGCCGGTTATCGTTTACGTCCCCGGGGAGCAGATGATGGAACAGGCCGAAGAGCTCGACAGGTATTCCAGCACAATGATCATCAAATATGCCGATTCACAGGCCCGTTTGCTCGATGAGACCGCGCTCTTCCTGCACCGGGTGGAAGGTAAGCTTTCCGAGGATGGACAGCGCATGATAAGGCAGCTCCATGAGCCGGCCTCAGGCCTTGCGGGAACAAAGGTTCTCATCGTGGATGACGACATACGGAACGTCTTCGCCCTGACCAGCGTTCTCGAAAGCCACGGGGTCGAGGTCAAATTCGCGAAGAGCGGAAAGGACGGCATCGAGACCCTGGAGGCCGACCCCGATATAGACCTGGTGTTGATGGATATCATGATGCCCGAAATGGACGGCTATGAGACCATACGGATCATCCGCGGCAATGATCGATATTCGCGCCTGCCCATTGTCGCCCTGACCGCGAAGGCCATGAAGGGAGACCGCGAGAAGTGCTTCGAAGCAGGGGCATCGGACTATATCAGCAAGCCCGTGGATGTGGCCCGGCTGATTTCCGTGCTGAAAGTGTGGGTGAGCCACGAAAGACACGAAATGCACGAAAGAGTGTAAGAGGCTGTCTGAAATTCACTTTGAGTGTGAACCCGGAGGGTTCGCAGCCATTAGCCGGTGGTTGAGCCCGCTTAAGCGGGCTCAACCACCGGAAGGTAAGCAGGAAGACGATTGCACCCCGGAGGGGTGCCAGCAAGGCTATCTGCGACCCCCTCCGGGGTCGTATCCCACGTACGCTCTTTTCCGGGGGTATCGGCCTACGGCCTCAACCCCCGGCTAATAGCTTTCATCCCTCCGGGATGAGGAAAAGAGCCTGTACGATATCATTTTTCAGACAGCCTCTAAGAAGGTTTTTTCCTGTCTTTCGTGGCTATTGGAGAAGAGATGAGCGGCGAGGAAAAAGATTACCCCGAGCCCGTCGAACGAGTCAACATTTTGCTCGTGGACGACAAGCCCGAAAACCTGGTGGCACTCGAGGCAATCCTGGCGGCCCCCGACTACAACCTGGTAAAGACCCTGAGCGGTTTCGGAGCGTTGGAGCTGATCCTCGATCAGGACTTCGCCCTGATTCTGCTCGACGTGCGCATGCCGGTCATGGATGGATTCGAGACTGCCAGATTGATCAAGCAGCGGGAGAAATCACGCTATATTCCTATTATCTTCCTCACCGCCATCAGCAAAGACGAGAAGTTCGTTACTGAAGGGTACGCCGCCGGGGCTGTGGATTATATCGTTAAACCGTTCGACCCTTACATTTTCAAATCAAAGGTTTCGGTTTTTGTCGAGCTGCACAGGAAAAATCAGCAACTCGAGCGTTTGAACAGGAAACTCAAAGAGACCGCGCATGCGCTCGAAGATGCCTACAAGGAGATGGAAGCATTCACGTACTCCGTCTCGCACGACCTTCGCACCCCACTCAGGGCCATGAGCAGTTTCAGCCAGAGACTCCTTGATAAGCATTCCAGGAGCCTGGACGAGGAAGGGAAGGATTATCTCGCCCGCATAAGCGGAGCCGCCCAGCGGATGGCGGAGCTTATCGAGGGGCTCCTTACGCTTTCCCGCGCCACGAGAGGGGAGATCCAACGCGAGCCGGTCGATCTCAGCTCCCTGGCTCAACGGACAGCAAGGGACCTCGCCAGGACGCAGCCCGAGCGCGATGTGAAATTCACCATCGCCGAAGGATTGACGGCGAAAGGAGACCCCCGGTTGCTGCGTTCGGTGATGGAGAATCTGCTCGGCAATGCATGGAAATTCACCGCCATGCGCGAGCATGCCCATATCGAGCTCGGGGTCGTTCCACAATCGGATGGAAAAAAGGCATACTTCGTTCGTGACAATGGCATCGGGTTTAGTATGGCCCATGTAGCGAGGCTGTTTGGTGTTTTTGAGCGGCTGCACCCCGAAAAACAATTCCCCGGAACGGGAGTCGGATTGGCTACCGTGCAACGGATCGTCCAGCGCCACGGCGGCCGCGCCTGGGCCGAAGGAGAGGTGGATAAGGGCGCCACGTTCTATTTTACCCTGGGGTGAGATCGAGGAGACCATGATTTTGCTCGTGGAAGATAATCCCGATGATGAGCTTCTTATGTTGATGGCCTTGAAGGACAGCAATATCGAGAGCGAAACGGCCGTAGCTCGCGACGGCGTCGAGGCCCTGGACTTTCTTTTCGGCGAGGGCAAACACGCCGGGCGGGATCTGAGCCGGATGCCCTCACTAATTCTCCTGGACCTGAAGCTCCCCAAAATGAATGGCATCGAGGTATTGCGCCGCGTTCGCGGCCACGAGCGCACCAGGTTAATCCCGGTAGTCGTCTTGACCTCATCGAGTCGGGACCAGGATATGATCGACAGCTACAAACACTGCGCCAACAGCTATATCCAAAAGCCGCTGGATTTCGATACGTTTGTCGATATCGTCCGGCAGTTGGGCGCCTATTGGCTTGAGCTGAATAAATTGCCTGGAGGTCTCAGATGAACAGCGGGGAGCTGAGGGTCCTTCTCATCGAAGATGAGGAGAACGACTATATTTGGTTAAGGGACATGCTCGCGGATATTCCATCCGCGAGGTTCCGTGTCGATTGGATTTCAACCTATGAAGAAGCGGTCTCGGAAATATGCCGCCTTCGCCATGATGTCTACCTCTTGGATTATCGCCTGGGTGTGCGGGACGGACTCGAGCTTCTACGCGAGGTGATGGGAAAGGGCTGCAATGTGCCGATCATTCTCCTGACGGGACAGGGAGACCACGAAGTGGACATGGAGGCGATGAAGGCCGGAGCGGCGGATTACCTGGTCAAGAACCAGATCAATGCCGACCTGATCGAGCGCTCCATTCGTTACTCCATCAAGGGCAAGCAGATGGAGGAGGGGCTTCGCAGGGAAATAGCCGAGAGGAAACAAATCGAGGCGGCATTGCGACACGATGAGGCCCGCCTGGAGGCGCTCCTGGAGCTGAGCCAGATGACGGAAGCCTCAATCAGGAAGATCGCCGACTTCGCTGTCGAACAGCAGGTGAAGCTCACCAGGAGCGAGATAGGCTGGCTCGGTTTCATAAATGAGGATGAAACGATTCTGACCGTTCATGCCTGGTCGAAGGCGGTCATGGAGCAATGCACCATTATGGAGCAATGTCTCATCGAGAACATACCCTTCCACTCTTCCGTGGAAGCAGGGGGCATCTGGGCGGATGCACTGCGGAATCGAACGGTTCTTATCCTCAACGACTACTCCCATTTTCACCCGCACAAGAAGGGTTATCCGGAAGGGCATATTCCCTTGTTCCGGGTAATGGTCGTGCCCGTATTCGATGGGAATCGGATCGTGATGCTTGCGGCGGCCGCCAACAAAAAGGAGGTTTACGAGAATTCCGATGTCCGGCAGGTGACCCTGTTGATGGATGGAATGTGGAAGCTGGTCCAAAGGGAAAGGGCTGAAAAGAAGCTGAGAGAAAGCGAGAGCCTGGCCGCCATAGGAAGGGCCCTCTCCGGCGTTGCCCACGACATGAAAACACCTCTGATCGCCATCGGCGGATTCACCAATCTTGTGCAAAGGGATATGGACGAAAACGATCCGAAGCGTGCCAGACTGGAAATTGTCATGAAAGAGACCCGGCGGTTGGAAAGCATGGTGAAGGACATGCTGGATTTCTCCCGCCCACTCGAGCTGAACCAGTCCGTGGAAGACATCAACCGGGTGGTGGGCGAATGCCTTGAGCTGACCAGGGGCCTGGCGGAAGAGAAGAAGGTCACTATTCGAGAAGTGTCGTCTGTGAATTCGGTTTCCTTTGATCCCATGCGCATGAAGCAGGCCCTCATCAATCTGATCACGAACGCCGTTCACGCCTCTCCCGAGGGAGAAGCCGTAACGATCTCATGTATCTCGGAAAACGGCAATCTCATGGTGGATGTAATCGATCACGGTCCGGGCATCCCGCAAGAAAAAAGAGACGCCGTACTTTTGCCTTTTTTTACCACAAAGAAAGAGGGAACCGGATTGGGACTGGCGATAGTGAAAAAGATCGTTGAAGCTCATCAGGGGCACCTGCTGATCCTCGACAATCCGGATCGGGGCCTTACCTTCAGGATGATGATGCCAAACTGCGTGGATTTAAAGCACGCGGCTTGAGAGTGAACGACGTTGAACTGTACGTGAGGTGTTGATCATGACCGAAATTCAGGGGAAGCCCGCCGTCATTTTGATGGCTGATGATAACCCCGACGACATTGTGCTCGTGAAGGAAGCTTTCAAGGATTGCAGATGCGAGGTCGATTTTCGCCACGTGGAAGATGGTGAGGAGGCCATGGAGTATCTCATGGGGCGCGGCAGGTATCGGAACCGTGAGATCTCGCCCCGTCCCGATCTGGTCCTCCTTGATCTCAAGATGCCCAAAAAAGACGGGCTTGAAACGTTGCGGAAGATCAGAACAACTCGGGAGATCCATGAAATCCCGGTCGTCGTGCTCACCAGTTCCAGGGAGCATGATCTCATTACGTGTATATACGGACTGGGAGGCAGTTCTTTTATCCGTAAGCCTGTTGTTTACGAAGATATGGTCAGGGCGATGGATGCGCTCTGTAGATACTGGTTTGGAACAGTTACCCTGCCAGGCCAGGAAGCACCTGTCGAACCACGGCCCTGCAGCGGTGGAGTGGAGCTTTTGCAGGCTGGAAGGAATTGTGGAGTTTCGTCTGGATCTGGCGCACACACGTCTTAAGCACCAGTGATATTTTATATTGCACAGAACACTGTGACCTGGATTCGTAAAGTGGCAACGAGCAAAGTTAACGAGAAGACTTGTGTCTGGCTGGTCGTCGTGCTGCTCCAGATCCTTCCTCTACTGACCACGGCAGAGATGGCCATCAGTGGCTCCGAGGACGAGGCCGGGACATCCTGCAGTTACATTAGCCGCACCGTCGCGGAAACGGACGGGGCGGAACAGCCTGATATCCAGTGGTTCAAAGACCAGATGAAGATCTCCCCCAAGTATCTGGAACGGCGAGAAGGCATAGCCGGAATGTCCTGGCTGCACTTTATTGCCACGGGCTTCCTTCTGATCTTCTTCGTGGGAGCGCTCACGGCCTTCTACTCATGGAACAGAAGAACCAGGCGAATCCTGGGCTCGCTACTGCAGGAGGACGAACATGGCAGGGATAAAAGTTGAATTCAGACAATCGGGAAAGACGCTGGAATGGGAGGACCGGTTCGAAAACCTCCTCGAGTTTGCCGAGGCAAACGACATTCCTTTGGAAAGCAATTGCCAGCAGGGCTTTTGCGGCACCTGCAAGACGAGGCTCATTTCGGGGAAGGTGGAGATGGAGAGGACTGATGGCCTGGAAGCAGAGGACATCGAGGAGAGCAAGATCCTTGTATGTGTTTCCGTACCTGTAACGGATGTTGTCCTGGAGGCTTAGGAGATGCCCGACCAAGGCAAAGTGCTGGCCCTGATGGCTGCTTTCCTGGTTGCGGTGATATCGAGCCCCACGTTGTTTCCGGCTCCCGATCATTCCGGGAGCCTGCCAGGGCATCTGCTGGGTATCATGGGGATGGCACTCATGCTGCCCACTTTGATCTACCCGTACAGGAAGTACATCCAGGGGAAAAAGGGGAAGCAGAATCCACTTGCTCCGCATATCTACTTCGGCTTGGCAGGACCGACATTGGTCGTTCTGCATGCCGGGGACGGTTACGTGGCCAGCCTGATTTCCACTCTGGGCTTCTTGTCCATGTTGCTTGTGATATTGACCGGGATCATCGGAGCATCTCTCTACCAAAGAGTGAATCGCTCGTTGAAGCACCAGAAAGCTGATCTGTTCACACTGAAAAGATTCTTTCAGAACCGGCGGGAGGAGCTGCTCTCATGCCAAGGTTACCTCGGGATTGAACCTCCGGTACCTGAAGGCAAAACCAGTGAAGGTGAAGCCGGGGATGATGCGGATGCTCCATACAACGGTTCACCCGAAAGGTGCGGTGCTTTGCTGGCCGTAGCTCAATCCATCTCGGAGCTGGAATATTCCACTGAGGTTTTCACCCGGACAAGAGATATCTTTTCCTACTGGATTCTAATCCATGCGTATGCGAGCGCATTCTTGTTCGCCGTGGTCGCAGTCCATGTGTTGACGATGCTGTACTACGGAATCAGATGGCTTCGATGAGAAGAATCATCTCCGCATCGATATTCGCCTTCATTATGGGGTTTTGCATCTGGCTGTTTCTATGGGACAAGGCGGCTGAGCCGAGAGACCTGAATCCGCCCCACCGTGAGAGCATCGCAGAATGCACGACATGTCATGAGCCTTGGAAAGGCGTCTCGGAAGGGAAGTGCGGGGAGTGCCATGTATTCAGCCACGATGTGGAGCTGAGAAAAGGGCTGAAGTTTCATGAAGCGAACAGGTATTGCTTGAACTGTCACACGCTGCACACAGGATCGGGTGGAAATGGCTCCGTAATGGATCACACTCTGTTTAGCGGCGAGCTTCTATGTGCACAGTGCCACTTCGATGAGCATGATGGTCTGTTCGGGCGGGAATGCCGCGAATGCCATTCTATCACCACATGGAAGATAAAGGGATATCGACATCCTCAAGCGGATAACAGGCATTGCCATCGCTGCCACGGAGCCCCCAGTTCGCACTGCGAACCGGGCACTTGGGAGTGCATCAAGCTGGAGGCAAAGGGGGCTTCCGTATCGCGGAAGGACTGCTGGTACTGCCATACGACTCGCGGCTGGTAGCACCCAAAATAGAAATCAGCCACGAAAAACACGAAAGGCACGAAAAGTGGACTAATTGTGGCTGTAAATCCTTTCGTGCCTTTCGTGGCAAAAGGTTGGTAATGAGTGATAGCGATCCAAAACAACTTGTCATCCTGATGGCTGATGATAATCCGGATGACGTCATGCTGATAAGAGAAGCCCTGGATGAAGGCAAGTTCGATATCGACCTGCGCTCCGTTCCGGATGGGGGAGAGGCGATGGACTACCTGCTGCGACGCGGCGGGTACGAAGACCCGGAGTTCTCACCTCGCCCGGATCTTATCTTGCTCGACTTGAAGATGCCGGTTAAAGACGGTATCGAGACCCTTAAAGACATAAGGGACAATCCCGAATTCCTTGAAATTCCCGTTGTAATATTCACCACTTCCAGGAATAAGGACCTCCTGGCCCGTACCTACAAAATAGGAGCCAGCTCCTTTATCACCAAGCCCATTACCTTCGGGGAGATTCGGAAGACCATGGACTCCCTTTGCTCATACTGGTTTAAGACCGTCTCTTTGCCGGATCAGAAGGAAAGCAGCGGGCCTGAGCCAAAAAACGGTAAAAAAACGACCGAGTAAATGCAGAGCAAATGGTTCAGCTCTTCCACGCCGAGGGGACCAAGGCGCGGCCGGTTTCCTCAACCGTCCGGAGAGGCACCGCTGGGAAAAACGGGCGCTGGTTGACAGGGTCAGATCAGGGTCATAGATTGATTTGACGCGAGTCTTCGGCGTTATTATCCTTGTGCGCCCGCGCGCGAGACAGGAAGAATTGCTTTCGCTGAGGTGTCCTGAAAAGGACCTGTGGCAACCGGAAAGGATGGATGCGCTCATATGCTCAGTGAGACGATGGAAAAGGCATTGAATGAGCAGGTCAACGCCGAGCTCTACTCCGCGTATTTGTACCTGGCCATGGCTTCCTACTTCAAGGCGGTCAGTCTGAACGGTTTTGCGCGATGGATGGAGGTGCAGTCGCTGGAGGAGATCACTCATGCGATGAGGATCTACGGTTATATCAACGAGCGCGGACAGCAGGTCATATTGGACTCCATCGAAGGGCCTCCCATTACCTGGGAGTCGCCCGCGGCGGCGTTTGAAGACGCTTACCGCCACGAGTTGAAAGTCACCGACCTGATCAATAACCTTGTGAATCTGGCCATTGAAGAAAGGGATCACGCCACCAACAATTTTCTCCAATGGTTCGTGAGCGAGCAGGTGGAGGAGGAATCCAGCACCAATGAAGTCGTCCAGAAGCTGAAGCTCATTCGCGAGGCGGAGGGAGGCCTTTTCCTGCTGGACCAGGAGCTGGGCCGGCGAATATTCACCATACCGCCCGGCACAACGATTGTCGCGGGGATGGTCGGCTAGAAACCGTTGCGCGACGCGAAGAGAAACGTTGAGCCTTTTGTTGCTGTATCCATTGAAATTCCAACCCATTTTACAGTTGTAGGAGCTTTGACATGGCCGAAAAGACTCTGGAGATGTTCTGTACCGTCATCGAGATGAAGGAAAGAAAGAAAGCTTTGTATGAAGACGCCATGAAGGCTTGCCCTGACCAGGTGGGAATCGAGACTTTCCGCATGCTGAAGGAAGCCGAGGAAGAACATCTCAAAAATATCCAAGAAGTTTACGACACCCTCAGACAGGGCAAGGATTGGGTGCAAGCCTGCAAGTTCCATGAGCCCGAGAGCGAGGACAAACAGACCCTACTGAGAAGGATCGCCGAAGAGCACGGAAAGATGCCCAAGGCTTGCCTGGATGACGTCGCCGCCATCGAGACCGGCCTGAAGCTCGAGAACGCGAGCATTCAGTTTTTCACAGATCGACAGAAGGAAACCACCAATCCCGTGGAGCTGGAGTTCGTGCAAAGAATGATCAGCGAAGAACGAGAGCATTATATTATGCTTGCGGATCTCAAGTTCTACTACGTCGATCCTCAGGGCTGGTTCATGGAAAAAGGCCGCGCGAGGTTGGACGGCGCCGGTGGAGTGGCGTAGGCCGATCCGGCAGCGCCAGTCGAATGATCATGGTCGCACATGTGATCTTCACGCCAGCCATTCCCGTGTTTAAACGGGAATGGCTCTCCCGAGAGACCGGTCCTTCTCGGGAGAGCCTCCATGGTCTGCGGTGAACGGCTCCTTATGACCCACCCCAAGAGCACGCGTCTCATCGCACGAGACGTAAGCGTGGCTGACCGCTCCTTCTATGGTTAACGGCATGATCCTCGAACGGAGTCAAGACCGCCGCCCCGTGACGAGCCTGAACATTCGATGGACAAAGATTTTCTCAATGAGGAAAGCGAGGAGCGCCGGCTTTAGCGCCGGAGCGAAAGGGTAGACATGCGGACGAAACATAACCTGATGATGATCTTCATTTTGTCGGTGGCTCTCGGGCTCATTTTGGGAGCCGAGGTCTGTCCCGCCGCCGACATGCCCCCCGCGGAAGGGGCCGTGCTTCCCGATTTCACGCTTCCGGCCTCCACGGTGTCGGACGAGAACAATTACCTGGGAGTGCGGCAAGAAGGGCCTTTCAAAGCCCAACAAATCCGATGCGACATTCTGATTCTGGAAATCTTCAGCATGTATTGCCCATATTGCCAACGAGAAGCCCCCAACGTGAACGAGCTCTATAATCTCCTCGCCGACCGCAAGGGCGACGGAGCAAGAATCAAGATCGTCGGGGTTGGGGTCGGCAATTCACCCTTTGAAGTTCAGACGTTCAAGAAGGCTTACAACGTGCCTTTCCCGCTCTTCCCGGACAATGACTTCACGATCCACAAAGCACTGGGGCAGACCAGGACTCCCTATTTCGTCGCGATAAAGATCAATCCCGACGGGACACACAAAGTCATTTACTCGAGAGTTGGAAGCATAGGAGAGCCTCGGGAGTTCCTGGAGCTCATCTTGAAGCAATCACGGTTGAAATGAGGACTGGGGAGTTGGGGCCATGAACAGCCACAAAAGATTGTTCATTTACGCCGCAGCCTGCTTCATGGCTCTGATGGGCATGGGCGCGGCGTATGCGAGTTCCGAGCAATTCAAGGACATGATCTATGATTCGGGAAAGCTCGAGCCTGTCGATAGCCGGACCATGCTTGCGGTTGGCGACAACGCACCGGATTTTTCTCTGCCGTCCCTGTCTGGAGAAAAGGTCACCCTGAGCCAGTTCCGCGGAAAGAAGAACGTGGTTATCTCCTTCGTCCCGGCTGCCTGGACTCCGGTCTGCTCGGAGCAATGGCCAGGATACAATATCATCAAGGATGTCTTCGACGCGGGTGATGCGATCCTCCTCGGCATCACGGTCGATAACATTCCTACGCTTCACGCCTGGACCGAACAGATGGGCGGAGTGTGGTTCCCGGTGCTCTCCGATTTCTGGCCCCACGGCAAGGTGGCCGAAGAGTACGGCATACTCCGGACCGGTGGAACCTCCGAGAGGGCACTCTTTGTAATAGATAAGCAAGGGGTCCTTCGGTATATGGATGTTCACGATATCAACGAAAGACCCGACCTCGAGACCCTGGTGCGGGAGATCGGAAAGCTCGGGAGCTGAGCCGTGATGAGTGCGATGCCGGGCGAGTGGCCGAATGATCATGTGCAAAGTCGGATCAGTGACATGAGGATACATGGACATTAACTTTAGGAGGTATTAACATGGCCAAAGTGAAAAGACACAAAGTGAGAGGGGAGTGTCCGCAGTGTGCGTGCGGAGATGTGACCTTCATCCCATCGGAAATCATGAAGGAAAAGTATATCGGGCCTGAAGAGGAAATCGAGATCATGTGTCCCAGTTGTGGCACCAAGCACAAGGGGAAGCTGACCATAGAGGAAGTGGAAGTCAAACAATAGAGCCCTCGGAAGTAGAGAGCGGCATTTTCACGATGGGGTCGAGGAGTGATCGTGTGTATCCTTCTCGAAGCAGCATCCCCCGAAAGGTCGGCAAGCCGGTGCTTTCGCCTTTCGGGAACGGATGGAATCAAGGTCGAACGGAAATCTAGAGGGAGGATAGGATGAAGACGCCTGCACATTGTCCCGGGTATGAGAATTTCAAGAATTTGAGCTCTTTTGTGTGTAAATGTCCGGGCTGCGGAAAAGAAAAAGAGATTTTTTCCGATGAGTTCAACAAGCAGCACATTTGTCCCGGATGCAAACAGGAGATCGACTTCAGCAAGTGCTCGATAGAGGGAACGGCGGGATCGGCCGCGCCAAGGTAGAGTGAGCGACTAAACGAAGAAGAGAGTGCCTCTTTCATGAGTCGGCTCTTGTCAGGAGCCGACATACGGATTCCGGGTTTGGTCTTCAGCGATGAAATCATTCCAGATCCGGGATCCAAAATACCTTTTCTTCCTGAGTCGAGCGGCGTTCTCCCGCCGGTGGAGACGCCTTCCATCCTCCGTCGATGGCAACCTTTGCATATTCGGGTCATTCAAGGGGGTGTATATCATGGCCAATCGTCTCAGTGGGGAAAAGAGCCCCTACCTTTTGCAGCACGCCAATAATCCGGTGGACTGGTACCCATGGGGAGAAGAAGCTTTCCGGAAAGCTCGGGAGGAAGACAAGCCCATCTTTCTCTCTATCGGTTACGCCACCTGTCACTGGTGCCACGTGATGGAGCACGAGTCCTTCGAGAATGACGAGGTCGCGAGGCTTCTCAGCCAACATGTGGTTGCCATCAAAGTGGATCGGGAGGAACGCCCCGATCTGGATCAGATATACATGACCGTCTGCCAGGCCTTGACGGGGAGCGGAGGGTGGCCCCTGTCCGTTTTCATGTCTCCGGACAAGAAGCCTTTCTTTGCGGGCACCTATTTCCCGCGGTCGAGCCGGATGGGGATGCCTGGATTCACCGATGTCGTGTCTCACGTGGCGGAGATTTGGAAAAACGACCGTGAAAAGGTGGTCAAGGTGAGCGAGGAGATCACGGGAGCCATTCAACCGAAGAAAAGCGTCGGCCATGGCACCGCCCCCGATCTTCGCACTCTCGTAAAGGGCTACCAACAGCTCAGGCGATCTTTCGACAGGGACTGGGGGGGCTTCGGTTCGGCACCCAAATTCCCGACCCCGCACCATCTGACATTTCTCCTGAGATGGCACAAACGCAATCCCTCCTCCGAAGCCCTGTCCATGGTGGAGAAAACCCTCGAATCCATGCGGAACGGCGGGATCTTCGACCAAGTCGGGCTCGGCTTTCACCGCTATTCCGTTGACCAAAGGTGGCTTGTCCCCCACTTCGAGAAAATGCTCTACGATCAAGCCATGCTGGCCATGGCCTACGTTGAGGCCTATCAAGCCACGGGAGAAGAACGGTACGCAAGGGCGTGCCGCGAGATTTTCCGTTACGTGCTCCGCGATCTCACCGGCCCGGAAGGTGGGTTCTATTGCGCGGAAGACGCGGACAGCGAGGGGCGGGAAGGTCTTTTCTACGTATGGACTCCTGATGAAGTGAAGGCAGTGCTCGGCGAGGAGCTCGGGAGCCTTTTCTGCCGCTTCTATGACATTACTCCTCCGGGCAACTTCGAGGACGGTAAATCCATTGCGCACATTTCCAAGCCCGCCGGCGTGTTCGCGCGGATGGTGGGGTTGAGCGTCGAAGAGGTTGAAACGGCGATGGCGGAAGCCCGCCGGAAGCTTTTTGACGAGCGGGAGAAGCGGATTCGTCCCATTCGGGACGACAAGATACTCACGTCGTGGAATGGACTGATGATCGCCGCACTGGCCAAGGGGTATCAAGCATTGAGGGAGCCCGAATACCTGCGCGCGGCTTCGGCGGCATCCGATTTCCTGCTGAATGAGCTGCGGACCGATTCCGGCAGGCTGTACCGGCGTTATCGCCAGGGAGACGTGGCGAACCGGGGATATTCCGATGACTACGCTTTTCTGGTGTGGGGACTCATTGAGCTCTACGAGTCCAGCTTCGACGTGCGGTACCTGGAAGAGGCCGTAAAGCTCAATGAGCAGATGCTGGACCTCTTTTGGGATGAAACGGACGGCGGCTTTTTCCACACGGCCAGGGACAGTGAAAGCCTTATCATCAGGGACAAGGAAATCTACGACGGGGCCGTTCCGTCCAGCAACGCCGTTGGCGCCCTGAACCTTTTGCGTTTGGCCAGGATGACCGGAAGAACGCAATGGGAAGAAAAGGCGGATCGTCTGCTTGCCGTGTTTTCGGGCCTTGTGGGCGATTTTCCTTCCGCTTACACCCAGTTCCTCAACGCCGTGGATTTCGCGTTGGGGCCTAGCCAGGAGGTCGTGGTGGCGGGCAGTCGGGACCACATGAATACTCGCGCCATGGTCGAATTCCTGCACAGAAGATTTTCGCCCAATCAGGTCCTGATGCTGGCGCCGGGCGGCGAGGAGGGAGATCGATTGAAGACTCTTTGCGGCCGCGTCAAGGATCTGCCCCCCATGGACCATGAGCCCGTGGCGTATGTGTGCGAGAATTACTCCTGCAAGGAGCCCGTGAAAGACCTGGAGGGATTGAAAGCCAGCCTTCAGTAAGCTTCTGAATCGAGCCGGAATCCAGACATACGGAAATCCTGTCGTGGTGCGGGTCTGGATTCCGGTTAAA
>Ga0351873_10120_pt1 | contig 22124 bp, 17 predicted proteins | sample TotcelFGM3001N11_FD_206764 | JGI IMG/M metagenome (GOLD analysis project Ga0351873, IMG submission 206764) | Enriched cells from coal bed in the Powder River Basin, Montana, United States - Total cells FGM rep2 HSBNCT.FGM.300.1.N11 ... | reverse complement strand
GCAACGTGTCCGGCTGAAGGATGTCCTCCCACAGGTAGGCGGTTTGATGCCCCATTGGGTTAATTGGGTTTTCGGTATCACGGTTGAACGGCAGAAAGCGGGTGCTGTCCTCCTGGAGCCGGGTGGTCATAAAAACCTTTTCACTGCCGATAGCGAAATGAACCAGGCACAGTTTGAACTTGAACAGCGGTTCTTTGGGGTCACGGTCGCCCTTGTATTGTTTGATGGCTTCTTCAACGAACTGACCGGTGAGAGAATTTTTTATCTCGGCGGTGATAATGGGAATGCCATTCAGGAAAATGCCCATATCCAGGGAGTTTTCGTTTTTCTTGCTGTATTTGAGTTGCCGAACGATGCTGAAATGATTTTGATAATAAAACACCTGGGCTTCCGGGTTCATGCCACTCGCCGGCTTGAAATATGCCATTTTGAAATGACAGCCCCTTGTTTTGAAACCCTTACGCAATACATGGAGGGCACCAAGTTTAGCAAGGTCATTGGACAAGCGGTATATGATTTTGCTATCGGTGTCGGTTCCCAATTGGGTCTGGAGTTTTTCGTATTCCCTGGACTGTGATGTCTGGATGAACTTGATGACTTCGGCGGGTATCAGGCACTGTTCCTTGTCGTATTCAGAAGGAAGTCGGCTGTGGTATCCTGAATTCAAAAGGTGCTGTTCTATGTGTTCTTCAAAATCCTGTTCCAGGTATGAAAGGACTGTCATGGAATAACCTCGTCTCTCACATCTATTTTGCCGGTGACGACTTCGGAGATAAGCGTGGTGCGGTATTCTTTAAGCAGATTGATATAATTTTGAGTTGTTGCGATAGCGGTTTCAATTTGCGATATTTTTTGTTCAAGAAAATGTAATATTTCAAACTGTTCATCTCTTGAAGGTGGAATAGCCGTAATCGTTGGGTGTATGTCATTTCGGTCAATTCCAGGCACGGCAGATTTAGATGAATTTAGCAGAAAGATAGGAGACAGAGTTCGGAGCAAATACCATAAATATTTTGATAAATTTCCATGTAAATTGACAGAATAAAGCGTTGTATTCAACGGCCAATAATCTTGTTCCAGCAAATAAAATATGCCAATTGTGCCATACCTACCAGTCACAATTCCCGGGGCTTTTGCTATCGCTTGGTTATGTAATCCAGTTGCTCCGGCTGAAGAAATTACGGGGATGTCACCTTCAACTCTTTTTTCTGATGGTAAATCATGTCCCCTCTGAAGTGTTACGATGTATTTCAAAGGTTTAAGTTCCCAATGCTCCGGCACCTCCCCCATCCATTCTATCCCTGTATCCTTCATTTTGACGTTGGGGTTCAGCCCTTTCGTCACGGCATGATTGATGATGGCTGTCCGTTGTTCTTGGAGCAGTTGGATTTGTTTCTGTTTCTTTTCGATGAGGGTGTCTATGTGACGGGTTTTGTGGTCGAGGTATTTGACGATGACTTTCTGATTTTCTTTATTTGGAGTTGGTACTTTGATATTGCCGATTAAGTCCCAGTTGGCTCTGGGCATTTTTGAGCCATAGGTTGCTCCATTGACAGTTGAGATGAAAGGGCTTGAAAGAAATCTAAAAAACAAGAACTTTTGTTCATAATCATATTTTGGTCTCAACACCAGCAACTCGCCGACAGCCACCCCATCATTCAATGCGACAAAAACCTTCGCTAAATACGGTCGGAGTTTATTAAATAAGACATCGCCTTTTTTGAAATAGTTGCCTACCCCCTCAAACATCTCGGAGCCATTGCGATACATACCCGTAAAACTTTCGATGTTTTCGAGTGCAACCTTAAATTCGTTTTCATTCGAGTTCTCGGCTTTTTCAACGATTAAATCTACAAGGAACTTCACTTTTTTCATGTCCCATTCTTCCGGAACATCACCAATCCAATCAACCCCACTGTCCTTATACGCCGGATACCGTTTCATCACGCCAGTATCTCCTTCAGCAACCCATCGGTTTCCTGTTCCAGAGATATTATATCCGCCTTGATTTCATCCAATGACCGCAACGGCTTATATTTATAGAAATATTTGGTGAAGTTGATTTCATAACCAATCTTATCCTTGCTTCGGTCCATCCAGGCATCCGGCACATGGGGCAGGACTTCACGTTTAAAGTAAGCGTCGATGTCGTCTTTAAGCGGTATTTTTTCATAGTCCCGTAATGAAGTGTCCGGCTTGGGATGACCGGTTTTGTCCTTGACCACCTTACCGTTTTTCATTTCCGGGCGTTCAACCGTCACTTTGGTAAAGCCAAAATGCTCGTTGTCAAAGACCTTACAGTATTCGCCATCCTCAAAGCCGGTAAAGATTTCTGTAATCTGCTGTATCTGCTCATCGGTCATATAATTTCTTTTGCTACCCAAACTTTTCCGCATCTTTTGAAAAAAATCGACCGCATTGATCAGTTGAATTTTCCCCCGGCGGCGAGAAAGTTTCCGATTGCTGACAATCCAGATGTAGGTGGCGATACCGGTATTAAAAAACAGTTCCGTAGGCAATGCGACAATGGCTTCCAACCAATCATTTTCAATAATCCATTTGCGGATGTTGCTTTCACCTGACCCGGCATCTCCGGTAAATAAAGGAGAGCCATTGTGAATGATGGCAATACGACTTCCGGTGGGCTCCATCTTGGATATCATGTGAAGCAGGAAAAGCATGGCGCCATCGCTGACCCTTGGCAAGCCGACATGAAAGCGTCCATTGGGGTCATCGGCTTCGTTCTGGATAAACTTTTCTTCCTTTTTCCAACTCACACCGAATGGCGGATTGGAGAGCATGAAATCAAACCGTTTCCCCTTGAATTGGTCCTGGGTGAAACTGGTGCCCAGTTGGATGTTGTCCGGCTCTCCACCGGTCATAAGCACGTCTGATTTGGAAATCGCATAGGTTTGCTCATTAAGTTCCTGACCGAACATGATGACTTCGAGGTCTGGGTTGATGTGCCTCTCAATGTGGTCCCTGGCGATGGTCAGCATACCGCCCGTCCCACAGGCAGGGTCATAGACGGAGCGAACAATGCCTTTACCTTGAAGCCCCTCCTTCTGTTCCGCAAAGAGCAGATTGACCATGAGACGAATAACCTCGCGGGGGGTGTAATGCTCCCCTGCTGTCTCATTCGACATTTCTGAAAATCGCCGTAGCAGGTCCTCAAAGATATAGCCCATCTCATGGTTTTTGACTAAATTCGGGTGAAGGTCGATTTCCGTGAATTTATCCACCATCATGAACAAGAGGTCGTTTTTAGCCAATTTGCTCACGATTTTTTCAATGGCGAAGTTGTCAATGATTTCCCGAACGTTTTTGCTGAACCCGCTGATGTAGTTGTAGAAATTGGCTTCCATATTACTGGCATCTTGGGTAAGGCGTTGAAGGTCATACCGGGACGTATTGAAAAACCTCAATCCGCCAGTGGCTTGAAGACAAACAGCCGATGGGTCCGGCAACTTATCCTTGAACTTTTCATAGGTCTTGATGACCTCATCCTTTTTACCATTGAGAACGCAATCAAGCCGGCGCAGAACGACAAAGGGCAAAATCACATCGCCGTATTCGTGCTGTTTGAAAACCCCACGCAAAATATCATCAGCAACCTGCCATATGAAGTTGGCTTTGTCCTGGAAGTTGTTCATTCGCTGGAAATTCCTCTTTCCTGATATGTTTAACACGGGCTGTGGGACAAGAGGCGTTGAATACACCGATATGTAAATCTGCGTATAACGCATTAAAATAATCCATTTCAATCAATATGTTAAAGCACATATATCTCGATATGACAATATTTTTTTGGATTGTATAGACCACGCCTATTGACGGAAAATGATGGAACCAATATCACTATTGGCCATCTCAATTATGTGCCAAGCCAAGAAATACGGTTCCACGCTTGTTGACAATCAGGGCTGCCGCAGGTTTTCTGACGACCTGATAGTCTGGGATCGGGAAGAAACCACTTTCGGCAAATCCGGCAGGGGTGTTTTCTGGATTTTGCTCGTGGCATTTCGTTTTCTCCTTGGTTAAGAATCAGAGAAAACGATAGGATGAAACACTGAAAAGGAAAAGTGGGGAAAGAAAAACAGAAGGGGAAATATCCGGAACAGAACTTTCAGCCGGGACATGATAATGAACCGGGTGAAGGGAATCAGATGAAGAAAATGGATCATTGCTAAAACCGGAATTAAATGGACCGAATCAGAGGCTCCCGATCCCTGCAAACTGCCAACATAATTAAATTCACAACATTACGTTCCCAACTTATCTTGTTATTTTTGTTTTTAAGGTCGTCCCCAATCCCAAAGTCTTGGCATTAAAAATAGGTGTAATACGCTGTAATAATTATAAAAACGCTCTCTCACGCCGGAAACACGGGTTCGATCCCCGTTGGGACCACCACTAAATAAAACAAGGGCTTAGGATATTTTCTTAAGTCCTTGTTTATTGCTATTTGAATAAAACCCCACCATCTACCCCACCAAACGAAACAAAAACCCGCAACCTCGATATGATAAAGCGGGCTCATCTGGTCAGACTTCAGCATTCGGATCCCAGCAGATTTTTTCATTTAACAACTTATTTATGTACGTGCCCTTCACCCGCTGCACTTATGGCCAGGAATCAAATGCCATGCCGGCGAGAATACTCGGCCAACCGCTGATAGCGATGATCCTGGAGTAATGCGGGCGATACCTTAGTAATGGCGTCGAGGCATTGCTTCAATTCCCTCGGAGCCCATGGTTGATCATTGAGGACTGCATTCAAAAGGCGCAATGCATCCTCTGGAAAGCGTCCTGCCAGGCCGGATTCGTTCAGCAGTTGTACAACGTAAAACGGGTGCTCGATTGGCTGCAGCCAGTCCAGAACCGCCGACAGAGCTGAAGGGAATTCATCACGTGCAGCGATGCTCAGTCGAGCAAGCGATTCAGCAATGCTATTCGAAGCCAGTTCACGGGATTTTGGCCAGATGTGTTGCCAGAACGGATGGATGCGATTTTTCCAGTTGTCCTCACGCTGCTCTCCTGCCCCCTCCAGGGCTTGAACGAGCGCTTGTGCTGATTCGTTCAAGCCTTCCTGTGGCAAAGTGCCAATGGCAGCCTGAAAGTCCTGCGAGGTATAGCTGTCCACCGGGTCTAAAGCAACGTAGGTAAGGAACACGGCATATTGTCGGCCGTGCTCACCTAATTGTGCATAGTGGTGAGCCGTGTAAAGGAATTGCAATTTAAACGCTATCAGCAGTGGCCTGTATAGTCGGGGGGACCAGAGAAAACCCTCCCAAACCGCTTTCGCCTCTGCTGGGTTAGTCGTCCAGTCGAACAGTGGCAGCAAGTGCTTCTCAGTCCAATGCCTATCGACGCGGAACAGTGCAATCAGTCGCGATGCCAGTAAAACCCGACCGTGGCGGAATTGCTCCACTTGGGTGTCGCAAATCTGAGTGAAGAATGGCTCCACATCGCCGGGCAACTTGTCGTTATCGTTCGGCTTGCGTTTGAACCAAAGATTCAGCAACGCTTCAGTGACGTGGCCTACGGGGTGATTGATGGCCTTCGTTACTGGATGATCGGTGTCCACAGCATCCTGATGCGGCAGAGCAAGAACGCGCTGGCACATATCAAGAAGGATGCTTTCATGCCTGTCTATTGATTTTGAAACCGCTTTCAGCCACCACGTGATACCATGCGCAATTTCCTGGAGAACTGCGTCGGGCATGCTTTGGATAAGCGGGGCAACGAATCGCCAAGAACGCAGTATCGCCCCTTCCTCACTCCATGCCTGCAAGGCCTCGCGCCAGCGTCCAGCCGGCCAAAGATTCTCTCTGGCGAGATCGCACAGGGCATAGGCACAATGAAAGAACCGTGTGCGGCAAGTCTCGCGCCAGGTGTCTTCGTGGAAAGGGCGTTGGGAAGGTGATGGCTGTTTCAACCAATTGACCAATTCACTTCGCTTGCGCGGAGCCAGGTCGATATCGCGACTATCTTCGTAATCCGGATCTCCGCTGCCGCTCATCCAGTGTGAAAACTCATCGCGCTCGTAGCTTGCCAGTTTCCATTCCGGGTTTGCCGTTGACAAATCACTCAATCGCTGCAAGGCTTCATGGCCGAGACTGCCGCCACTATCCTTAAGCTTTGCAAGATGGAGCCAAACCTCGCGATCGACGTGAAACTGCCAGCGCTCAGGTTTGATATCGTCCCGGTACATCACACGCAGCGGCCCCGCGAGAATTGCGGCCTCGAGATTTGCTCTGGTATCTATTGTGAGATGAGCTCCTTGCAGTACTAGCAGGCGCATCGTTTCCCGATTAGTATCTACCGACCACAGCCACCACGAACCGTCGGCCAATAGCCAATTCACCCATATATCCGCCGGGATACATCCATCGTGGCTGGCGGCGAAAAGCGCCAGACGCTTGAAGCTGGGGTACGGCAGGGCGAACCATCCCTGCGCTATCCGGGTTGCCCGAGCGGGATCGATTCCGCGGATGACTTGCCACGCATCGCGCAGCAACTCAATCAACGCAACCCAATCCTGGAATCCCCGATTCTGCCAGTGCGGACTGATGGATGGCAAATCCCAATGCGAACGATCACTCCGATCATCCGCCTCGCCCAGTTCGCAAAGCAAATCGAGAGCATCACGCAGCAATTGCTGAAAGTCATCGAGCAGAAGTGACAAAGCGTCGCGCCAGTGTTTGGCATCCGCCAGATCTCTGATCGATGAATGGACGTGGTCTGTTGCCAGCACCAATTCCCAATCAACAAGTTGTTTCAGACGTTCTGGAACCCCGGGTTCCTCTTCGTTCTCGCCCCAGCGGAAAGGCTTCTTCAACTCGATTTTAGGTGCAAGCAACTCACGTAATTCTAAGCGAAGCGTTGTGGTCAGGCCATCGCGTTTGAACCGATCCTTCCAACGGTAAAGATCCAGATCGCGCCACGGCGATTTCACCCGACCGGTCAACAACAGTCGCCACAGTACCCGCATCAGTGGCTGTGGGATCGCATTCGGGGCATTAGCCCGAATTTCTTCCAGTTCGGCCGTTTTCCCCTCTCGCTCCAACCGGGCAAATCTGTCCAATTCATGGTCGATCAGCCAAGGCCATCGGTCGTGAAGCTGGCCGCCACGCTGAGACAGCCAAAGAATCAATGCTGGGTCGTTCAGATGCCTCACCAGCCAACGGGCCAGTTGGAACATCACGTCATCCCATTGTATGTCCGCTGCCCCTCCGGATACCAACGACATCCACGGAGCGCGGGTATAGGGTGCGGGGCGGCGTATCAGGCTGAAAGCAAGCTTGTCATCCACCTCGGTGCGAGGAGAAACGCCAAAGCGTTTGAGATCGTCGTGCCGGTATCGATCTTCTGAGAAAGCCTCCAGCCACTCCAGCGGCGGTACGGGGTCGAATTCAGCGAAACGTTTGGCTGGTAGCCCGGATTCGTGTGACAGGGCCCAAAGCATACGGCCTACAAAATCGTCCTGCCGAGTGCTTGCTGTTGGGCGAGCAATTGCGTAATCAACCACGATACGCTCTTTGCCGAGAATGCCGTCACGATAGGTTTCCGCCCAGGTCTTTAGCGTTTGATGTAGGGCCGAATGATCGTGTGTTCCTGTAGGAACTTCGTAAAGAATAGGCACGACGCCTTTGGCCTCCCACTCAATTTTTTTGGTACCCTCCTGGCCAGGCTCGCAATCGCCCAAAGCATAGGCTTGGGGCGTGACCTCGCCCAGCATCCGGTCGGCGGCTAGGGCGTCCATCATGTAGCGCAGCACCGGGTCGTTGATGCTGTACCCCACGAAGCACACCACGTAGTTGCGAAACAACTCGCTGACAAAGCGCGCCGCCCAGCGTTCGGTTAGGTACGCCAGACCAAAATCTCCGCTGGTGAGCACCAACCGATTAAGAGCACTGTCGTCCGCGCGTTCAGGCAAAAGGCCGTGCAAATACACCAGCCCATTCCAGCGGCTGTTTTTAGGGATGGGCAGCATCGGGGCCGGATAAGCGTTTACCAACTGTTTTGTGTGCTTGGCCACCCTATCGAAGATGCGGTCGAAATTGGTTGTCACAAGCCTCAGCGCGCCTTCACGATCGCGTGCCAGTTGAAGCAATGCTGCATGGGTGTCGGTCGCCCCCTTGCGGCGCAACTTGGGTTGCAGCGCCTTCGTCAATGCCTTGCGCACAGCCAAGCGTTGCCCAGGCAATCGGCGCTCCAGCAAATCCAATGTTGCGTCGAACTGACTGCGGGAGTAAGCATCCTGTTCAATAGGATTGCGGGTTGTCCCGACAATGCCATATATCTCATCAACCAGTCCCTGGAACCCTGGCAGGCCAGCGGGGTAGGAAATTCCCGCGCCGCAGAAGAACACCATGCGGCCTTCCTCATGGGCTTGCAGAAGCGGATCAAAAATATCGGGTCCGTTGGCTACGAATTGCATCTTTTATCCTTACAACATAAGGGACGTTATGTTGCGAGTTTGGTTATGTTGTGAGTTAATAATCAATATTCCTTCTGATTCCTTTAATTCTTTGATCAGGTGGGTTCCCGCTGATATTGGCCGTTCTGTTGCGTTTCTGGAGCGTTAGGCGACGTATTTGGAGAGGTCCAATCCACTCAAAACATGGCCTGTTGAAAAAAATATATTATGGGGCTTGGTTCTAACTTCGCCCAAATAGAAGGATAAACGAAAAAAATCTCAAAAGTGAAAAAGTTCGGGACATTTGGAGCTCGATCTGATACGAGAAAATAAGAAAGCACCAACCAACTTATTTTCAACAACAAATACCAGATCGAGCTCATGAATACATCCTATATCGAATCACCATGCGTTGCAATTGGGAAAGATAAATGGAAGCGAATCGATACGGCGAAAATCGTTTCTGATTTTGAAACGAGGGATCAAGCCATCAGCCAGCGCGGGTTTGCACAAAAGACTGATGTTCCTCGATCAACGCTTCGTTTCTGGCTCGCCAGAAAAAACGGCATTGATGCACACCCTGCTCTAATCGATTTTTTTGAAAGCCCTGTTGGCATTGCCTTTTTACACAGACTGGTGACATCAGCTCATGTTTCGTTTACAAAGGCTGGAACCGCCAGTATCCACAATGTCAGCGATTTTTTGGAGAGAGCAGGACTTTCTCAGTTTGTTGGATCATCTTATTCGTCTCAGCGCCGGGTGTCTGAACAACTCAATGAACATATCATCCAGTTCGGAAAAACCGAGGATGACAGGCTTGCTCGGCAAATGCCGGTAAAAACAATCACACTTTGCGAGGATGAGACATTTCACCCTGAAATCTGCCTTGTCAGCATTGAGCCGGTGTCCAATTTTATCCTTGTTGAAAAATATGCCATGAACCGCGAGACCAAAACATGGAATGAGGTTGTTGACGATGTACTAAAGAAATTTCCGGTAAAGGTCATCCAGGTTGCCAGTGATGAGGGGCGCAGCCTGATCAGCCACGCCATTAAGGGTCTGAATGTTCACCATTCGCCTGACTGTTTTCACGTCAGCTATGAAATTGGGAAAGGTACTTGCTGCGCATTGATGTCCAATATCAAAAAAGCTGAAAAAGAATACAATGAAACAATCAAGCAAACCCAACTCATGGTGCAGAAGAAAGAAGAATTCGATGGCGCTGACAAGCGGCCCCAGGGACGAAGGCCAAACTTTGAAAAAAGAATTGAGCATGCCAAAGAACAGGAACAACAGGCTGAATCAATTTTGGATCAAGCCCGGTTAAACTGCGAAACTGTACGCAGTGCAAAGGCCGAGATAGGAAAAGTTTACCACCCGTACAACATCAAAACCGGCGAGAAACAGGATTCAGAAATGGTATCCGGCCTTTTGACGGACTGTTTTGACAGGATTCACATGGCGACAGCCAATCTTACGGATCGGTGCAAGAAGCACGTCCATAAAGCTCAGCGTGTTGTGGACAGCATGGTGGCAACCATCGCTTTCTACTTTCAACTGATTGATATTTGCCTGGGTAATTTGCACCTGTCGGATAATGACAAGCATTTGATGCACAGTTACCTGATCCCGGGTCATTATTTAAAACAGGTTGCAGATAAAGAGAGGGATGTTGACCGAAAAACGGACATTCTCCAAAAGTCCAGGGAACTGCTGTCGATTGTTGACAGGCATGGCGGTCCTGATGGCAAATGTTCAGATTTAAAAATCGAGGAACTGGATAAAGCGGCGAGAAATTGCGCTCAATTTTTTCAAAGATCAAGTTCCTGTGTTGAAGGAAGGAATGCACAATTAGCACTCCGCCATCAAGGAATCCATCGGCTGGGTCAAAAACAATTAAAAGCGCTTACAGTCGTACATAACTATTACATCAAAAGGAGAGATGGCACCACATCTGCCGAACGATTTTTTGAGGCAAAACCGAACGATCTTTTTGATTATCTTCTAACTCATATGGATTATCCAATGCGACCTCGGAACCAATTAAAATTAGACACTTAATGTCAAGTGGGCGAAGTTAGAACCAAGCCCATATTATGTTGTGTCATTTTGGCATGAATTAGCAACCAACTGATTTTAAAGGAAAATATTGCTGTTCAAAAAATGGCAATTTCGATCTATAATTTCAGTCACTTACGATAAACTCACAACATAAGGGACGACCTTAAAAACAAAAATAAATTGGATACGAAAAGCATGGAGCGTATGAATCTCCATATTTGTCAGGGTCCCTGTCATGAACAGGGCCAACCGGTCATACACCGAGGTGTGGGGATGTAAATCTGAGGAAAGCGCTTGTTTCCCACAGGTCTTCGGCATCACCCAGTTCGATGAGTGTGAATCCTTCGGTAAGGTAATAATCCAGGGCGCAATTGAAGATCAGGGAATTGGCAACAAAGTCGTCTGCGCCGATGCCGTCGCCGCGATGGGCGTCGGAAAAGAGGATGAACCGGGAGTCGGCTGTTGATGTGAGCCTGACGGTTTTCATGACCTGCATGATATCCCCATACCTGGCATTGGGCATTTTGCCTGTTCCATAGGGTTGTCCGGGTCCCAGAATATGCAGAAAATAACTGGAATGAGCCGGATTGTGGAAATCCGGGTGTCAAAGCCTATGGCACACTGAAAGTCATTTTTCAACCACTATTTGCAATGTTGGGGAATATATACAGGTAACGTCCTTCCTGGCTGACAAAACTACTGCAGTATGTCATCCCATGCCGCCGCCCAAAGTGACCGGATGAATTCCCTGTAGGGCAGGATGTCAATGCCATCTTCAGTCCGGCGAGGGTTCGTTTCCAGGCAAACCACGACGCAGTGGGCAACTTCCGGATACTCGCGGCGTAAGTGGCGCAGGCCGTCCAGATCATTCGCGGTGACGCGTGTTTTCCCCTTGGACTCAACGGCCATGACACCCGGCCCAAGGACAAAATCGACCTCGATACCGCTTGACAGGCGCCAGTAGGAAATGTCGTAGTGCAGTTCAGCGTATCTTGCGTGGGCGGAAAGTTCATGAAACAGCCAGTTCTCAAAGGCATTGCCGAATAACTCCGAACCCTGTTCGATGACACCCCGGCGAGCCAGATGATTGACCACGCCAACATCACGAAAATAGAACTTCGGCGCCTGAATCGTCCGCCTCCTGTTCAAATTCGAAATTCGAAGCGCGAAATCCGAAACAATTCCCCAAATTACAAACCCAAATGTTCAAAACGGTGCATTGTCTGACAGATCGTTTGGGTCATTCAGACATTTGAATTTTGAATTTTTTTCGAATTTCGAATTTTGTCTTTTTGAATTTCATCAATCGGGATGTATCAAGTCCATAGAACCGCCCTACCGGGAGGCCGATGCCGATAGCCCCGGGTTGAACCGGCGATTTTTTGATGCGTTGGATGACGCTGCGAAAATGCCGCTCCAGGTAATCCGGTGAGTTGGCCGCCAAAGTGGCCCCGTCATGGGGGGCGCCGTCACAGATCGTCAGCAGAATGCGCCGGGAGTCCGTCAAACATAATGGTCCTCAGATCTGTGGAAAGAACTGGATGGGCTAAAAAGCTCGGATTATGACCATTTGCACTATGCTTGACATATTTAACCTATAAGGTTATTTTTAGGTATGGAAAAACGTACACCACATTACGACCTTTCCTCAATTAAATCTGCTGTCCGGTTGCGTGGTGCCGATGCGTTTACTGCTTCGGCATTGATTGGTGCGCAGGCAATGGGACTTGAGATTGTCCAGGCAATCGATGTTATTTGTATGATGAATCGCACAAATTTTTATAAAAGCATGACAACTCATGAATCGAGTCAGATTTGGCAGGATGTTTATCACCCTGTAACGCCATGGGGAGTCGCTTATGTTAAAGTGACATTTCGACAGAGCGGGGCTATTGTGATTCAGTTCAAGGAGAAATGATGAAACGCGAATGTTTGAATTGCGGGCAACAAGAAATGGCTTATTCCGAAAAGGATGTGCCATATTCCTATAAAGGACATGATACCATTATCCCATTGGTAAAGGGATGGCATTGTCCCGATTGCGGCGAAGTTGAGTTTGAAGCGGGTGAAGGTGTGCGTTTTGCGGAGCTGATTGAAAAGTTTGCTTATAAAATTAATCAATTGGAAACGGCTGAACTGGCCAGGATCCGCAAAAAGTTGAATCTGACACAACAGGATGCTGCCCGACTGACTGGAGGTGGCCCGAATGCATTTTCCCGGTATGAGAAGGGTAAAGCCAGACCCATGCCGGCAATTATCAACCTGTTTAAACTGCTGGATAATCACCCCGATTTACTAAACGAACTGAAATCACCGTGATAAGCCTCTTATCAGTGTCTGGAGGCAACCATGAAAATTGCCTATGACCCCGATGTTGATGTGCTCAGAATCATTTTCAGTAATGCTCCCATTGAAGCAAGTGACGAGGAAAAACCCGGTATCATCCTTGATTTTGATAAAGACGGTAATGTTGTCGGCATGGAAATACTGGATGCGTCACATCGCGTGGAAAATCCGAGAGCCATCGAATATGCCATAGCCGGTTAGTGTCTGATTCCCCACAGAAAAAAGCTTCTGTTGGGACTGGCGGGGAGTTGAAGACGTCTTGTGTACATTCGTGCATACCCATTACCCTCGTCGCAGCGTCGAACGCTCGTCTGGGGAAATTGAAATGGCCAATCAGAAAATCCGCTTGATTTTTCCTTCCTGACCCTTTAATTTAGGATGAGTGGTTAAAATAAAATAAAGACCAATCTTATTTCAGGTTCGAGGAGGGGCAGGATGAAGCGGGAACTCCAGGGCAGATACGTGACCATATCGACGGTGGGTGAGAAGGCCCAGGCCTTCGTGCCCGCTTCGCTTCCGCCGCGTCCGCCCATCGACTGGACACCGGAGCTGCGCAGCAAGTTCGACCAGGCACTGTTGGCGCTCGGGCGCCTGGACAGCGTCTCGACACTGCTACCGGACACGTCACTGTTCCTCTACATGTACGTCCGCAAGGAAGCGGTGCTCTCCTCCATGATCGAGGGGACCCAGTCGTCCCTGTCAGACCTGCTTCTGTTCGAGCTGGATCAGGAACCCGGAGTCCCGCTTAATGACGTGCAAGAGGTCAGCAACTATGTCGCTGCCCTCGATCATGGCCTGCGCTTAATGGGAAACGGGCTGCCTCTGTCGCTTCGTCTGTTGCGCGAGATCCACGGCGTGCTATTGACCAAGGGCCGGGGCAGCAATCAGACCCCGGGGGAGTTCCGACGCAGCCAGAACTGGATCGGCGGCACCCGTCCGGGCAACGCAGCCTTTGTTCCGCCTCCGGCCGAAGAGGTGCTGGCGTGTATGAGCAAGCTGGAGCTCTTTCTGCACGACCAGCCGGAACCGACCCCGGTGCTACTCAAAGCGGCGCTCGCCCATGTGCAGTTCGAGACGATCCACCCATTTCTGGATGGTAACGGTCGTCTGGGGCGTCTGTTGATCACGCTGCTCCTGTGCGCGCAAAAGGTGCTGCGGGAGCCGATGCTCTACCTCAGTCTCTATTTCAAAACGCACCGTCAGTATTATTACGAACTGCTTGACAACGTTCGTCTAACCGGCGACTGGGAAGCCTGGCTCGATTTCTTTGCCGAGGCGGTGATCGTCACCGCCACCCAGGCGGTGGAAACCGCCCTGCAGCTTCTCGACCTGTTAAACCAGGACCGTGACAAGATCAGCGGCCTCGGTCGGGCGGCGGCATCCACCCTGCAAGTCCACCGGGCGCTGATGGAGCATCCCATCGCCACATCGGGCTCGCTGGTGGAAAAGACCGGCATCACCCCGGCCACGGTCAACAAAGCGCTCGGCCATCTGGAGCAGCTCGGCATCGTCAAAGAGTTGACCGCCCAGAAGCGCAACCGCCTGTTCAGCTACGCGGTCTATATTGAGATCATGAGTCGCGGCACGGAACTTCCTGGCAGGTAGGTCAATTCGATTGTTTCGGAATCGCTCTCACTATTTAAACTTGATATCATTGCGTGCTTTTGATTTTCGGAACGCATACCACGACAATCACGGATCGATGCACCCGGCGCCCTTCACCATGTGATTGGAAGGAGGATCAACCGCCAGAAGCCTTCTGTGTTATTGGACAGCAGTAGAAATGTCGGGAATCCGCATGACCCAGCTTTCCACCCCGGCTTGACATTTCGGTAAATGCGATCAGCAAATCACCTTCACGCCACCACCAGGATGATCCGGGCGGCTCCCCCACGACCCTTATTTCTGGCTCAACTGTCCCGGGGGGCAGACAAAAATCCCTTTTCCGATTTCGTAGGATTCGTCCACAGGGGCAATCACCCAGGCGGATTCAGGTTTCAGGGAATCGATTAATTCATGGAATCCGCGGGAAGGTTTGGGTGCTTTTGAAAGTTTGCATTCAAAAACCCGGCGCTGCCCGGCCCGCTCCAGGACCAGATCGATTTCAGCCCCGTTGGAGGTACGCAGAAAAGACGGCCGCCAGCGGCCATGCTGCGCGATGATATTTTCCAGGGCAAAGCCTTCCCAGGATGCGCCTGCAACAGGATTGGCCAGGAGATAATCATAGGTTTCAATTTCAAGAAACGTGTGAAGGATGCCACTATCCCGCAGATAGAGTTTTGGAGATTTGATCAGCCGTTTTTTCAGGTTTGCTTCCAATGGCGGCAAAAGGCGAACCATATAGGTCTGCTCCAGAACGGCAAGGTATTTTTTCAGTGTAGGGATAGAGAGATCGGCCGCGGCCGCCAATTTCTGATAGTTCACCGTTTGTCCGTGATAGTGGGCCAGGAGCAGCCATAACCGTTCCATCACTGGAATCGGGATATTAAGCCCCAGGCCGGGAATGTCCCGTTCCATGAATGTCCGGATAAAATTAAGGCGCCAGTCAAAACTATCTGAATCATTTCCCGCGAGAAGGCTTTCCGGGAATCCTCCCCGGAGCCAGAGATTGGACCAGGATGAGACATGGGAAATTTCTTTCAGCAAAAAAGGGGTGAGATCTGTATATGCAATACGACCAGCAAGAGATTCTGTGGATTGGCGAATCAGGTCACGGGATGCAGACCCCAGAATTAAAAACCTGCCTGGTCTCCGGTCTTTATCAATTTCCGAACGAAGCACGGAAAAAAACTCGGGCATGAGCTGGATCTCATCAAGACAGATCAGCTTATCGCGGTAATGATCAAAAAAAAGCTCGGGTTCTGTGAGCTTATTTCGATCCACCCGATCCTGGAGATCCAGATAGACAAAAGGGCTATCCCCAAGCAGCATTTTTGCGGTTGTAGACTTTCCGCATTGTCGGGGGCCAAGAATGGCCACAGCAGGCGAACGGCCAAGAGCCTGGCGCACTTCCATTTCAATAGCCCTCTGAATATATCCATGCATATCGATAACCTTATTTAGTAATTTGCATGGATACTATCAAGGGTGTATGCTCATTGTCAACCTTTTCCGTGGGTCAGCAGACTACTGTTTAGGGACCTTAAAAACAAAAATAAATTGGATACGAAAAGCATGGAGCATATGAATCTGTTTTTCTCACGGCCAATACCCGATTGTAACTGGCCTCCATTGCCCGGACTTAAAACAGGCTTGAAAAGAAGAAAGCGGAACCGCTGAATATTCACTTCATGGATAAAACCACGTAAAGACAATTTCAGGGCAGTTCAGTTCGCTGTCACATCTCAATCAACCACCGCACTGAATTCCGAAGAGCGCTGTTCCGCCTGTCAATATTCGCACTTCTGAGCCCTTCCCAGTATCTCCGTCGTGTCCCCGATGATGCAAACCCGGCAAATATGATATTCCTACGATATTCATCAAGCCACTCGAACAATCTCGAGTATCTATACAGGTAACGCCCTTCTTTGCTGACAAAACTACTGCAGTATGTCATCCCATGCCCCCGCCCAAAGTGACCGGATGAATTCCCGGTAGGGCAGGATATCAATGCCATCTTCAGTCCGGCGAGGGTTCGTTTCCAGGCAAATCACGACGCAGTGGGCAACTTCCGGATACTCGTGGCGAAAGTGGCGCAGGCTGTCCAGATCATTCGCGGTGACGCGTGTTTTCCCCTTGGCCTCAACGGCCATGACACCCGGCCCAAGGACAAAATCGACCTCGATACCGCTTGACAGGCGCCAGAAGGAAATGTCGTAGTGCAGTTCAGCGTATCTTGCGTGGGCGGAAAGTTCATGAAACAGCCAGTTCTCAAAGGCCTTACCGAATAACTCCGAACCCGGTTCAATGACACCCCGGCGAGCCAGATGATTGACCACGCCCACATCACGAAAATAGAACTTCGGCGCCTGTATCGTCCGCCTCTTGGGGCGCAGGGTAAAGGAGGGCAGGAAGGCCCCCATGAGCGTGTCCTCCAAAATGCCGTAATGGCCGCGAACGGTTGACGCTGCCATGCCGCTTTCCCGGGCCACGTTGGTCATATTCAGAATTTCCGTGTCGCCAATAGCCGCCACCCGCAGAAAATCACTGAATACCGGAAGGCTTCGAATCAACCCCTCTTCCAGGATTTCTTCCCGCAGATAATCCTGAATATATGCCCGCAATAGCGGCTTTGGGTTGTCGGCGGTGTAATGATCGGGCAAAGGACCGGCGTTCAGCATCCGCGTCAGTGAAAATTCGTCAGCCAGTTCTTCCGCAGTAAGCCCTAAAAGTTCGTAACGCATGGCGCGACCACCCAGCAAATTTATCTGGCCTCTCCTCAGCTTTCTGGCACTTGACCCGCATAACGCAAAGATACGGCCATACTCCTGGATCATGTAGTGGATTTCGTCCAGAAGGACGGGTGCTTTTTGAATTTCATCGATTACGATCAATTTTTCCGGCGGCACCGCCGCAACCTGCTCACGTAACAATGACGGTTGCTGCAAATACCGCATCAATTCATCGGTTCTCAGTAAATCAATGCGGAAGGCTTCCGGATAGGCAGACTTCAGCAGGGTGGTTTTTCCAGTCTGTCGAGGTCCCCACAGAAAAAAGCTTCTCTGGGGATTGGCGTGGAGTTGAAGACGTCTTGTGTACATTGGGTCGTCCTATGTGAATATACATGTATTTTGACTTCGGTGCTCACTTTATGCAGAAACAGAGGATGTGTCAAGTCCATAGAAGCGCCCTACCGGGTGGCCGATGCCGATGGCCCCGAGTTGAACCGGCGATTTTTCGATGCGTTGGATGACGCTGCGAAGATGCCGCTCCAGGTTTTTGGGGACGTTGTTGACAACGTGGACAATAATAATTCCGTTGCCGACATCATCTCTTTATCCCTTTCCACAATAGCATCTTGGCTACCGCTGAAGCAGATACCCCCAATAGCCTGGCGCTCTAAGAAAACGTCACCCCCGTGCTCTTGTATTAAAATATCAGAAATCTCCAAACGAATTTTGGATGAAAGTCGTAATATCCCCTGTGAATACAAACGCGCTGCTCTTGGCATATACCCACATTTATTCAATTTGTTACAAGCAAACATCTCATATTGTCCTTATTGTCAACAACGTCCCATAAAAGTGCGCTTTCTATGTCTGGTTTCCCGCGTATAGAGGACCGCCACGACAGGTTGAACAAGCAATTCTCATGGCTGACACTTTCAGTCAGCAAGATACACCAGGCTTGGCCTGGTGCACCAAAGACACAGAGGCACAACGGGAAATGTGAAACCGGTTCTTGAAAAAAAAAGGGGAGCGTATACCATACGCTCCCCGTAGATGCCGGATCAGAACAAATCCATGGACCGATCAGTTGATTTTCAACACCATCGCCGCTCCCGTATCGCCTGCGGCGCACCCGGCCCACAGCAGATATCCACCGCCGGCCATGACCACTTCCTCGATGCCCTCGATGATGCATCTGCCGGCAGTCGGTGCCTGGGGATGACCATATACGAGCGAACTGCCGAAGTTGTTGAATCCATTGACATCGATATTCAGTTGTTTTGCCATGTAGATATCATTGGCTGCAAATGGATTGTGTGTTTTAATGGCTTTGACGTCATTTACGGTAATACCGGCTTTTTCCAGCGCCATCCTGGCTGCCGGAACCACAGCCATGGCCATGAATCCTTTTTTGGCCCGGGCAAACCCATAGGAGACCACCTGAATTTCAACTTTTGAATCTGCACTGAGGGCTTTGGCGTTATCCCGCGTGGTCACAGTCACCCCGCAATGTCCGTCTGCCGGATGTGTCTGTGCGCCAAAGGTATGCACCCCGCCGGGAAGAACCGGTTTCAAACCCGCCAGCCCCTCTTTTGTTGTCGGCATGATGCCTTCATCATCCTCTACCAGAATGGTTTTTTTCTTGGAGATTTTCACTTCCACCGGAAACATGTAGCGCTTTTTGAAAGCCTTGTCATTGGCTGCGGCATCCATATACTGTTCATAGCGCCGCAGTGCCACGGCATCGCATTCCTCACGGGTGACACCGGCTTCCTTCGATACGTTTTCTGCCGTCTGAATCATGGCATTCTGAGCCCAGGGGTCCCGCCCGAAATTATCCATCAGCCAGTTTTCGGAAATGACCTCACCGCCGGGACCATTGGGATTGGGCCAGATGGTGTGGGGCCCGTTCGAGCACCGGTCGGTCATCAGACAATAGGCATTTTTGAAAAATCCGGTTTCAACCCCCATACTGGCCTGAAAAATACAGGTGGTCGAGGTGGTGCAGGCCTGACTGATCAACGCACCGGGGGTGGCAACGGCCCCGATCATCGCGGCGGCCCAGGGACTGCCATAAAACCACTGCGGCTGCCCCACGGTGATTCCCAGAAAAACATAGTCGAACGCCATCGGGTCCCATTTCTTTTCGGCCAGCCATCGTTTGGTGGTGTCTGTGGCCAGAATGATCGAATGTTCATTGGCCATGCTTCCCTGCCAGCGGGCGAAGGGACTGCTGTAATATCCTTTGTATGGAATGTATGCCTTGGTAAACATGTTCTGGAAGCCTCCTTGATAATGGGTTAAAAAAACAGAAGTCAGAAGTCAGAAGTCAGTATTCAGTATTCAGGAGAAAAGCGGTCGCAATCTCATCTGGTATCTAGACAGAAATCTTTTTTCGTTCTGGTCATTTTTCTTCGCGATCTTCGTGGTGGTCCAATCCATTGATTACCCGATCACTTGGAAAAGCGCTCCCGCAGAATCCGGTGAAGAATTTTTCCTGTGGCGGTTCGCGGCATGTCATCGGGTTTGATGAAAATGATCTGTTTGGGGCGTTTGTAACCGGCCATGCGATCCCGGCACCAGTCCATGATATCCTGCTCGGTGATATCCGTCTTGGGAATCACGATGGCAGCCACCTTTTCACCCCATTTTTCATCCGGCAGACTGATACATGCCGCATCAAAAACACCCGGATGTCCGCCGATCACCTCTTCCACCTCGCTGGGATAGACATGCTCACCGCCTGTGATGATCATGTTGTCCTTGCGGTCAACGATTTCATAAAATCCGTCCGCATCCCTTCTGGCCATGTCCCCGGCACTGAACCACTCGCCATGAAAGGCACTTTTCGTCTTTTCCGGAAGTTTGTAATATTTATCAAACAGCATGGGGCCTCTGGAGTACAGCTCACCGACCTCTCCCACGCCGACTTCATTTCCATTCCCATCCAGAAGCTTGATAAAATCCGTTCCCAGAGACTCATAACCAATAGACCCCAGCTTTCGAAGCTGATCTTCGGGCTTGAGAACCGTGACAATACCGGCTTCCGACGATCCGTATCCCTCATACAACTGAACTCCAGGAAAGAACTCCATAATGGCTTTCTTGACCTGACGCCGAACGGGTGCAGATGAACAGAGCAGTTTTTTGATAGAGCTGACATCCCGGTTGCGTGCATCCTCCGGGACATTCAACATCAGGTTGTAATGGGTGGGGATCAGCGAAATAAAGCTGATTTTCTTTTCCGCGATGATATCCAGAATTTCCTCGGCCCGAAACGATCGCGCCGGATGAAGATACACGGATCCCCCGATATAGAGAAACGTGAACGTGAAAAACGTGGAATTGATATGGCACAGCGGCATGACATTCATGCAGATGTCATGATGATCAAAGCCGAAATCAATGGCATTGATCAGATAAAATGCGATATGGGATTCATGAGACCGGACAACACCTTTGGGTTTGCCGGTTGTTCCGGATGTATAGATCAGAATCCAGGTATCGGATGGCAGAACCGTAACATTCGGTTCTGTTGTTGCTGCGTGAAGTAGCAAATCATCATACGGTCGATAACCGTCTGCCGGATTTCCCACCACCACAAAGTTCTCCGGTGGAACATCTGTCAGACTCTCTCGGACACCGTCCACAACCGGCGTGAACTCATCGTGGACAAAAATCGCTTTGGCATCCGAATCATTGACAATATAAGCGACTTCTTTGCCGACCAGTCGGAAATTGATGGGAACGATCACGATTCCGGCTTTGGCCGTTGCCAGATAGAGTTCGATGATCTCCACACTGTTTTCAAGCAGAACCGCGGCCTTGTCACCTTTGGACAGGCCCATTTTCATCATGCTGTCAGCCAGTCGGTTGACCCGTGCATTCAACTCCGGATAGGTGAAGTGTCGATCCCGGTCCTGAAGTGCAACCGTATCGGGAAATTTTTTGGCAATGACTTTCAGGTTTTGCCCAAGATTCATCCAGTGCGCCATATTTTCTTCCCCTGTTGTGAATGGTGATGTTAACTGTTTACGAGGCCATCCGAATTTCTGCATGCTACACAATTGATGGTTTCCTGTCTGCCATCAATTATCGTCATACCGATCATTTATGATTGGTGTTGGTTTGTTGCGGGGTTATCCATTGAACCCTGCAACGCTTTTAACATAAAATTTTGAATTGCTCAAGCTAATATGTAGCTAAAATGTAGCGTTTTTGGGAGGTGATGGCGACATCGGCGGGACAGTCTGGTTCGCGTTGAAGTTGGGCAGGCGCCAAAAAAACAACCCCCGCAGGGAAGGATTCTCTGCAGGGGTTGGTGTTGTTCAATGGCCTTGATTATTTTTTGACTTCTTCAAAATCGGCATCGACGACATCGTCTCCGCCGGGTCCGGGCTGACCGCCGGGCTGTCCCGCGCCAGGATTGGGTCCACCGCCGGACGGATCACCGCCAGACTGGGACGCCTTCTGATACATGGCCTCGGCCAGTTTGTGGGACGACTGCATCAACTCTTCACTCAGCCGCGTGATGGTTGCGGTGTCATCGCCTTCCATGGCCGTTTTCAGGGAAGCGATACCGGATTCAATCTGGCTTTTGGTTGCGCCATCCACTTTGTCTCCCATGTCTTTCAGGGATTTTTCAGTGGTATAAATCTGGTCTCCCTTGTTTTTATGGTTTTTTTATGTGTTTTAATTAGGGTATTCGGATTGTTTCGTGCTTCAACCAGTTCTTTTTTCTTTTTATCCTCGTCGGCATGGCGTTCGGCATCCCGAATCAGCTTTTCGATTTCGTCCTTGTTCAGACCGCTTGAGGCTTTGATCTGGATAGACTGTTCCTTGCTTGTGGCCATATCCTTGGCCGAAACATTGACAATGCCGTTGGCATCGATATCAAAGGCCACCTCAATCTGGGGAACGCCCCGGGGTGCCGGTGGAATGCCGACCAGTTCGAAACGGCCAAGGGTC
>Ga0351873_10074_pt2 | contig 22615 bp, 18 predicted proteins | sample TotcelFGM3001N11_FD_206764 | JGI IMG/M metagenome (GOLD analysis project Ga0351873, IMG submission 206764) | Enriched cells from coal bed in the Powder River Basin, Montana, United States - Total cells FGM rep2 HSBNCT.FGM.300.1.N11 ... | reverse complement strand
CGGCCAAGAATCATCACGAGAAAAATGGTCCCGAAAACGAAGGATAGAATGAGCAGAATGGCAATGCCTCCAACCTTTGCCAGACTCTGAATCGTATAGAGACACCCCAGCATGATGACGCCGGTTTTAATAAAAAGCCTGGTCGTTCTGAAACCTTCCTCAGCCCACGCAGGAATCCTCCCCCGGAAGAACACATTCCGGTAGATCATACCCACAATGATCGCCAGAAGGATGTAGTTGAGGTGGAGTACTTTGACCATCCAGCCCTTCTGACCGAAGACGACGGCGTTGGCCATCCATGGCTCCACATACATCCTGAGCCCGTAGAGGGTGAGTACCATCAGCGCAAGCCCGGGGATAATGGAAAGATGCTTTTTGAATACATTTTTTGGGTCCATCCGTGCCTCCATGATTTCTTTGTTTTGTTTCACTTCGTTCCCTGCCCATGAGTGCTTGTTGCATGTTCTTTGCTTCAAGAGCTTTCTTTCGGGAGCTGCTCCCCAATGTGTCATCGGCTGAAAGCTTTAGATCACATTCCGTGCCATGGCGGATAGAACTGGAATTCAAGACGGTTTGGCCCCATTGGGGCTCAGAGCGAGGGGCAGCGTGCACGATGCTGCCGCCTCCGCAGGGAGGCATCCTATGGGAGCGTGGCAGGGAAAGGAGGTGCCTCATTGCGGAGGCAATGCCGCCCGAAAGAGGCATTGCTTCTCTTTCCTTGCAGGGCTGAATGCGTTAGATATGTAAGCAATTGATCGAAGGTAGCTTTTTTCTTTTCCAAGGAGCCCGGCAAGGGAATGAATACCGAGATGATACCCAACGAATCCATGGAGCCTTTTGCGCAACGGCGCGGGAAAACGGCAGGCTACCTCCGTTTCCGCACGAAGTTCTTTCTTGGAATCGGAGCTATCCTGCTCTTCTTCAACTCCGCATGTGCCCTTCTCATCTACCGTCAGGGAGTCATACTTCTCGAAGAGGCAGCCTATAAGAAGTCTCAGATTGCGGTTGCCCTGGTGGAAGCCACGCAGACCTACGTCAGGGAGACTCTTCGCCCGAAGATGTACGAATTGCTTGGAGAAGATGCTTTCGTGCTCGAGGCCATGTCTACCTCCTATACTTCCCGGGTCGTCATGGATAACTTCAAGAACAACCTTCCCGAGTACGTCTACCGCAGAGTAGCCATCGATGCACGCAATCCGGAATCTGAAGCAAACTCCAAGGAAGCGGAGATGATACGCTACTTCGAGGAGCACCCCGATAGGGAGGCTTGGGAAGGTATGATTTCAATGGAAGACGGGGCCTTCTTCATGTGTTATCGGCCCGTGCGGTTCTATGCCTCATGCCTGCATTGCCACGGTGAACCGAGCGAAGCTCCCGGAGCGCTCGTCGAGAGATACGGCGATGAAAGGGGCTTCCGGCGCAAAGAGGGTCAGGTCGCCGGGGTGACAGCGGTAGGGATTCCTGTTCCTGGTGATAGGGCTTTTCTTCAACAGAGTGGTCATTAACGATCTGCGCAGCCTGCTCGATCTCTTCCGCAAAGGACTCAGGAAGGACGAGGATGGGCTTTTCTTCAAGGATACCGACACGAAAGATGAAGTCGGAGCGCTCAAGTCAGCAGCCGGCGCCATGGCTCTCTACCTTGCACAGAGCCGAAGGAAGCTTGAAGAAAACGCTGAGCACCTCGAGCGCACGGTTGCCGAGCGCACCAGGGAGCTTCTTGAATCCGAAGAGCGCCTTCGCAACAAGGTGGAGGAAAGAAACCTCGAGCTTAAAGCCCTTAACACGATCGCAGAGCTCACCACCAAGGCCAATTGCCTGAGCGATGTTTTCCCGAGGCTGCTCGATGAAACCCTCACACTGATCTCGGCGAGAGGAGCAGGCCTTTACCTGCTCCAACAGGATGCCTTCACCCTGGAGCTCATATGCCATAAGAATGCGCCGGGTCTGTTAGACCGGGTGGATCTGGACCCGGCTGCCTGCGAGCATACCTCCTCTCATCTTTCTCAAACCACGGAGGGGCAGATGGCTTCCCTTTATAAAGCGGCTTGCGGTCATATCGGCTTCTTTACCAGTGAGGGAATGAAGAAGGGCATGGACATACCCCTTGCCTGCAGGGGGCGTGTTCTTGGGGTCATCACATTCACCGAGGTGGATTTTCACGATCTTACCCAGGAGTTCAGCGAGCTCCTCTCCTCCGTGGGGCGCCAGATAGGAATTGCCATAGAAAGCCTTCAGACAATGGGGAAGCTCCTTCAAAGCAAAGAACTCCTCCAGTCGGTGTTCGACGGCATAACGGATATGGTGATCCTCATGGACGGTGAGTTTAAGATCAAGATGGTGAACAAGGCCTACCTGAAAAGGTACGGCTTCACAGAGCAGGAGGTCCTCGGGCGGCTCTGCTACGAGCTGAACTCGGAGGATGTATGCGGCTATCCTGACTGCGGCATGAAAAGATCCTATGGCAACAGGTCCCCCGTGGTGGTGGAGGTTCCGAGCAAAACCGGAGAGATCTTCCTGATGCACTTCTATCCCGTGGTGAACGACCACGGTGAGGTGGAAAGCGTCGTCCGGTATGCTCGTGATATAACCGATCAGAAAAGGATCGAGCAGCACATACAAAAGACGGAGAAACTCTCCTCTCTCGGCCAGCTTTCGGCAGGCATAGCACATGAAATCAACAATCCCCTGGGGGTAATCCTTACGTACACATCGCTTCTCAAGCGCCAGCTGGAAAATTTGCCCCAATCCCTCAGTGATGTTGCAACGATTGAAAAGCACGCCCTCAACTGCAAGAGAATCGTTTCGGATCTGCTCAAATTCGCACGGAACGAATCGACTGCCATGCAGCCGGGCTCTGTAAACCGGGCCATTGAGGAGGCTGTGAAGATGCTCTCACACCAATTCAGCCGAAAGGAAATAGAGGTGGCACTTGATTTGAGCGGCGATCTTCCCCTGGTAAGCATGGATTCCGGCAAGATAAAGCAGGTTTTTGTCAACCTGCTCATGAATGCCGAGCAGGCAATCAAGCGTCAAGGCTCCATACAAATCAGTACCTCCTTTTTGGAAGAATCCCGGCAGGTGGAAATCATTTTTCACGATACCGGGGAGGGCATTCCTGCAGAGATCCTGCCGAAGGTGTTCGATCCATTTTTCACCACCAAGGCCTTAGGAGAGGGAACGGGGCTTGGGCGTTCAGTGAGCTACGGGATCATCAGGGATCATCGGGGAGAGATCCATTTGCGCAGTGAGCCCGGTGTGTGGACTCGGTTCTCAATTCTGCTGCCCGTGGGAGACCGCTTATGAGCAAGCGTGGTGTTCGAGACAGAATCCTTATCGTGGATGATGAAGTGGACATGATCGAAGGTCTCAAACGCATCCTGTCATACGAACTCGAAGAGACGGACGTTACCACTGCCTCAAGGCCCCTCGATGCGTTGGATCTCATCAGACGGGAACCCTTCGACCTCATCCTGCTCGATATCCAGATGCCGGGCATGAACGGACTGGATCTTTTGCGGGAGATGCTGAAAGCCGATCAGTGGCTGACGATAGTCATGATGACCGCCTACGGCAGCATAGAGACAGCCGTTGAAGCGATAAAGCGCGGTGCCTACGACTTCATGACAAAGCCCCTCGATCATGACGTACTCCTTCGAACCATTAGGAAAGGTCTTGAGCGCAACCGGCTCCTTCGCGAGAACATGAACCTTCAGCAGCGGGTCTGTGAAAAGTCGGCATTTGAGAACCTCGTTGGACAGTCTCTACCCATGCGGCGCCTCTACGAAACCATTCAGGCTGTGGCCCGAACCAGCTACACGGCTCTCGTTCGAGGACAGAGCGGGAGTGGAAAGGAACTGGTTGCTCGAGCCATACACGCGCTCAGCTCGAGGAGAAACCGTCCCCTTGTGAGCGTCAATTGCCCGGCTATCCCCGAGCAGCTCCTGGAGAGCGAGCTCTTCGGGCACAAGAAGGGCGCCTTTACCGGAGCCGATTCCGAGCAGCGGGGGCTCTTCGATGAGGCGAATGGGAGTACCCTGCTCCTCGATGAAATTGGAGATATCCCCGTTCCCATCCAGACCAAGCTTCTGCGTGTTCTCCAGGAACAGGAGATCAAGCCCCTGGGGGTCACCAGGGCGCACAGGATCGATGCGCGAATCATTGCATCGACCAATCAGGATCTCGAGGCCAAAATCCGTAGCGGGACTTTTCGGGAAGACCTTTTCTATCGCCTGAACGTGGTTACCATTTGGACACCCTCCCTTGAGCAAATCCGGGGGGATATTCCTTTGCTCATCAATCACTTCGCGCAAATGGCGTGCTGCGAGCTGGGGGTCTCGCCCAAGCGGTTCTCCAGCAAAGCGCTTGAAATATGCATGAGCCGCCCCTGGCCGGGTAATGTTCGCGAGCTGCAGAATTTCGTTCGGCGCATCGTTATGTTCTGCCCGGATAGTCTGATACGGCCGGACGATCTTCCGGCCGTGGAGCGCACCACAATGGTTTCTGCGGCGATACCCGAGCCGAATGCAACCGATAGTGAGGATGTGGTTCCTTACGTGGAAGCAAAAGAGCGTGTGGTGAAACGGTTTACCCTCCAGTACGTTTCGGATCTTCTCGAGAAGACCAACGGCAACATTACGCGGGCCGCGGAACTGAGCGGACTGAGGCGAACCGCCCTCCAGAAGATCATGCGACGCATTGATATCAAGCCAGAGCTTTGAACCGGACCGATAAAGCAGCGGGTGGCGTATCTTTCAAAACAGTCCGGGAGCTCCGCCAGGCAGTGCCAAGTGGTCCTCTCGCCAAGTGAGTAGACTCACAGAATCCCTCATACCTGCATGCCCCACTCCGTCCTGCCGGCAGTCCTTAAGCCGAAATGCGGTCCGGTGCCCCTCTCCCCCTGGTTGATTGTAGAATTCAAAGACGTAACGCCGTCTTTTCTCTTCCAGACATGCCCGGCCGCTCGCCTTTCTCCCTGATGATTCTCAAGCGCCCGCCAGGAGGGTGGTCGCGGTATTCGGCCGCACTCCCCCAGCATCGAGAAAACTACTCACCTTCAAAACGATACGCTGGTTCTTCGGGAATTCAATCTATCCGTTCCACATGCGTTATGCTCACCCTGCATGCAGCAAGTGTTGGCAAAGGTGTGTTGACCCGTTTCACTTGCCAATGAGGTATTCGACGGTGGAGACCCCCCCTACGTGGTCTCAGCAATGGGAGAGCCCTACTGGAGTTAGCTACATTCTATAGTGTGGAAAGGCTCCCAGATGGATTCCATCATAGAGGACCCCTCTCCAAGTTCAGAAGTCAAGATATCTTCTCCGCCTTCTTGAAAAATAGGCCATTCCAAAAGGTCAGCATCACCCGATCATACCCTGAGAAGATCCAAAGTACATGTGTTGGCACGCAACTGTGGACAGTCTCTGTCCCTGGCCAGATGGCAAACCTAATGGTCTGCTAAATTTAGTAACAATTATCATTACCAGCTAAACTCCAAAACCGCAATCAAAGCGGTGTGGAACTCAAGACGAAGGAAAGGAGGGGGCTAATCATGAATTGACCATAAGATCTTCGAGGTAAATAGACTTTTTATTATTCGGATTAAACCAAAACGAGCAGGAGGTAACAATGATTCACAAGAAAGGTACGAAGCAAGTGGCGAAACTCATCAAGGACCGGCGAGAAGAGCTTAATTACAGTCGCCCGATGCTTCAAAAGAAGTTGGGAATTGAATCCCCGAACTTTGTCGGGATGATTGAAACGGGAGCCGCAAAGTTCCCGGACACGAAAGTCTGGGTGAAATGGGCGGACGCTCTTGAAATTCCTCGGAGGACATTCTTGGAAGCTGTGATAGAAGACCTCCACCCGGAATACCTTGCGCACTTGAGGTTCAAAAAAGAGAAGAAAGAAACATCCGAGCCAACCCCTTCGACGGAATGACCACGACCTCATGTCTTTTCACTGAAATGCAAATCTCTCAATCGGCCGAAGCCCCGGACTGGCCAAGGTCGGTATCGATCACAATCACGTGTGCTCGTTCGATGGGCCAACCCAGCGCCACGTCCCGCGGCCGAAGTGCATACTGGCGTTTCGTGCCTTCCGTGTTCTCGAAGACTTAAATCACGGTAGACGGGCGCACATACGAAGGTAAGCATCTCGCGAGAGGTGTGTCGCTCTGACCTTCGAAAGTGCATCGGCCATCTCTTTTTCCACTCTTGCCCAATCCAAAACCATGTCGGCAAGCGTTGTCTCGATCTCTGCTCGGATCTCCGAGAGAGGCGGAGATCCCGGATAGATTCCCTGCTGCGAGCTCTCATTCACCAACTCGGCCTTCCTCAGGCTAGCGGTAGCATGAGGGCTGTCCTGGGGCTCGCAGCTTGGGAAAGACAACGAGATAGATTCCACAAAAAGCGCAGCGCGAATCACTGTCAACCAAATTATCAAGTTTTATGTTTCCGATGTGAACCAAAAACTTTCCGCTCTTCAGTCTTATCGCGTGTTGCATAGCTGCATTGCAGTCATCTGCGAGGAATTCCAAAACGGTGGCAGCAAAGGTTACTTAACATTTTCTGGTCTCTCCCACTTGTTGTGGAAACGACAACGAACTCGACCCCGACTGTGCAACCGTGCCCGTGAGTTGTCAGAAGGCATCCCCTTGCCATACAAGGGATTGAGGGAGCGGGTAATCCTGAAAAATCTCCTCTTGCGCACATAGGTGAGGATGGAATGACAATGGCTCCTTCGCGGAATGTTAACGTGAGGTTTACGGCAGCTTCTCGTCAACACTTTTCGTGTCAACTTTCTCTTTCTTGCGCAAAACTGTCCGGCGTGTCATCGGTGGATGTTTCGATTTCGGTGCTTGGCACCACCATCCCTTGGGCGGTGGCATCGGTCCTGGTCGGCAATGTGTGATTTCTATGCCGGTGTTGGTGATTCGAACTCCACGTTTCGGGGGTTGAGTCTGCATCCATGGGAAGGTTTTCTTCGATTTCTTGGCTTTCAAAGATGCAACGTTTTGAAGTCTTCGGCGAGAATGGTCAAGGACTGCTTGGGTCCTGGGATTTGTGGAAGTGGGGCCGGTCCATGCGTTTGATATGTAAGCCGGGTCCAGGGTCCTTCGTTTGCGATTAGAAAGGGTTTTGTCATGGATGAAGAGCTTTCCGGCTCCATCTGGGCGAGATAGGTTCCTGGAGCCTGCGATGTAGGAGGTGACACCTTTGATGCTGCGTGTGGGGCCGTCATTGAGAACGGGACAATCTTCGGGTTGGATACGGTCGATTCGAGCGGTGCCTTTCCCGTGGGGAAACTTGCAGTGCTTCGGGGCGTGGGTCTCCTTCCCCTCGGATCGTTCCCAATACTCTTCCAGGCGAGCCTTTGCGATCTTATCGAAGGCATGCCACAAGGGGTGACCTGGGGTTTTGGTGAAGATTAAAAGATGAGCGTGGGAAGAGGCGGGGCCTGTTACGGTGCAGCCTATCGCTCCGATGGAGTGGAGCTTGGAGAGGTGGAAGTAAGCGGCGAGGTAATAGAGGAATCGTCTGGTCTCTCGTTCCAAGCGGTCGCGGCTGACGTTGGGGCCGTTGATCCGTAGGGTGGCGTAGATGTCCGGATCGTGCGCGGCAAGGTAGCGGGTGAGGTTGATGTCGTTGGGGAGGATGGTCTCCCCTGTCTCTTCTCTCGACCCTATCGGGTCAGACAGGGAATCGGCCGGGCACTCGCTACGCTCGTTGGCCTCACCGCTGTCTGATTTATTTTCATCTTGAAGGTCGTTGTCAGGGCTATGAGGTTGGCTTGCATCTATGTGGATCGTTGTGGATCGTTGTGGAGTGTGTGTCTGTGGTTGCTGTGTCTCTGTGAGGGTTGCTCGATAATCCTCTATTCATTAGACCGCTTTTCCCTGCCTTCCTGATGTGGTCGATTCGAGGTGGTTCCCCTCCCGGAATTGCAGCCCGCGTCCGCCGTCCGACTGTGGGGAATCCCTGTCTCGCGGCTGATGGATCGGCTCCGGAACTTAGGATGTGGGTCGGTTCTTCCTTCTTGGTCGAACCTTCATCCTTCTTTGACAGTAAATGATTACTGTCATGACCGTCAAGAAGTTTTTTCTGACCATCTGCCAGGGTTTCATCTATAGGCAACTTCACATCCACGTTGTTTCCCTCTGGATTGAGCGCTCACTGCCCGGTGGGCGCTTTTTTTGTGTTTATGCGGCCTCGGCTGCTTGGGCTGCCGGCGTTCTCAAATAGAAGACACAAACCTCGATTTCTTCAGGTGACTCAAGTCCAGGTCATACCGGAGCTTCATCAAGACTTCCTCCAAGAGCACCCTTGGTGCATACCGTTTGCCATACGTGCCCATGGTCATCGAGTCTACTTCGTGGCCTACCAATTCAGCCAACATCGTGCCTTCCGCCCGGTTTTGTTTAAGGGCATTGATGAAGGTGTGACGAAAGGAATGGAAGTCTTTTCTTTCGTCATTGGTTGCGGTAACACCACACTTGACCTTATACCGTTCATTGAACCACTTGCTAACAAGCTTACCATGACCGTCGCTCGTTCGTTTAAGCTCCGGGAATAGTTGCTGCTCACCTTGCCTTTTTAAGTGCTCCGCATAGTCCACGATCTTCAAATCATCCAAAAGGAATGGATGAATCGGCACTAGTCTTTTGCTTGGCGCATTCTTTGTTCTCTTGTCTTCACGTGAATTGATATCAAAGATCCATACTCCGTCAACCTCTTTAATATCCTCAAGGGAAAGCTGCGCTATCTCATTTTGTCTGCACCCGGTGAACAAGGCAAGAATCGGTGTCCAAAAGTAGTAGGATTGTTTGTGAGTGTCTTCCATGTACTCCGGTGAACAAAATAGCTTTGTCAAGTCTTCCGTGGTGAAGACACTTCGCTGTTCATCATTCCGTTTACTAATGGATATTTCCATCCCTCTTGCAGGGTTCTTATCCATGAAAACGTTGTTCATAGCAAATTCAAAGAGACAGCTCGCCCGGTTGAGGTACTTGTTTATAGTGGGTGTCGCCCATGTCTTTTCGATGTCCATCTTGAGGATTTCAGCAAGAGACAAGTCTCTATACAACGGAGACTTCTTCATGTTCGGCGGGAGTTTCATCAAGGCTTCCTTGTACTTCCGCATTTTAGCGTGGTCGATGGACTTCACCGGGATGTCCCCAAAGAAGTCTTTCATCAGGTTCAGGCATGCCGTGTACTCGACGGTGCTCTTCGTGGTCCAGCACTTGCCCTTCTCTTGCTCCTCGACGTACCGGTCAACCACCTTGAACAGTCCCTCTGAAGGCTTTTCCTGAGTGACGGGATTGAGCGTCGGTTGGGCCTTCTGCAAAAGCGCGGTCTCGAAATGATAATCGCCGCTGTCCCTTTTTTCGGCGATGGAGAGATATGTGACCATCACCTTTGCCATTTCCCTGCATAGTCTCGTGAACGTTTCCGATTTCTCTGGAACGGCCAACTCTTTTTGCTCGAACACGTTCTTCAGTACATCCTCGGTGTCGTCATAATCACCAAACTGCAATTCAGTCTGAAAGAGACCCTTCAGTTCTGCGTGCTCCTTCAACGCCTCTTGCGGAGTCTGTTTTTCGTCGGTGGGGATGTTTTCAAGGTCAACCCGGCTCTGTTCGTCAGCCTCAAGGGTTTCCCTCAAAACGTCGGCCATTAATCTCCTGATCTCTGCATCCGTCATGGTTCCACCTTTGCGAAGCCTGCGGAAAAGGTTCAGCGTTTCACCTGCCATTCTCCGAGCCATGTATTTGGCTTCCCCTAGAAAGCCAGTTCGCAGAGAATAACGAATCTCTTTCTTGCCGACAATGGGTTGGAGGTCAAGGGGAACCACCATTCTGAAGCACCATCCGGAATCCTGACGCACAAGCCACGAAGGGGAATTTCTGTTCACGGTCAGCCTCCACTTTGTGTAGCGGGTTTGTGTATGAAGGCTGAAAGTGGATCTAAAAAAAGAAAGAGCCTAGATCCGCATGAATCCAGGCTCTTTGGGAAATTCTATGGTGGAGCTGAGGGGAGTCGAACCCCTGACCTCTTGAATGCCATTCAAGCGCGCTCCCAACTGCGCTACAGCCCCCGACGAGTGCCTTTGAATATTCGAAACCGACTGTGATGTCAACCATTTTTTTGTGGACGGGAGCCGAGTCAATTTTCCTTGACACCCAGGAACATCACTGTTTATAGTCTCGCCACTTAGCCGGAGTGGTGAAACCGGTAGACGCGCTGGACTCAAAATCCAGTGAGGGCAACCTCGTGAGAGTTCGAGTCTCTCCTCCGGCACCAGCCAGAGCCAATCTACAGAGCCCTGTAGCACCGTTGCACCACCAGCGATGTTACAGGGCTCTGTTACATTCTGCGGATCGCCATCGCCCATGTAAGTCTAAAAGTTTTAGTCTCGGGTGATCCCGAATCGGTGGTCCAGTTGGACCACCGCAGCCACACGAAATTCCGGTGATAAAAATTCACTTATCTTCAGCGATAACGCGCGCGAAACCACGAGGCCAGGGGACTACAGGAAGCGCCACCATATTGCCCCCGGGTGGTTGCGGGTCCGGTGGATGCGAATAGGCCGTGGTTGTTTTGACTGAATTTCACTTGTTTCCGAAGAGCCTCAGGGCACAACAGCCTGCCATGTGGATAAAGTCCCTGTCAGACGTGAGAAGTTGAGCGTTGTGCTCGATCTCCATTGCTGCGATGAGGCAGTCCACGGTGGAAGTCGCTATACTATGGAGTCATCAGCGTCTTTACCGCCCATGCCATGAGCCAGTTACGGGGTGACCAACAACCATGAGGCTTGAAGAATCACTTGGACATGGCATGGAACCGAAGATTTTCTGGTCCACCTCGGGCGGAAAGGGTCCGGATCCGAGGGAAGGGATTCCGGTGAGAAGACCTTAATCCTTATGGGTGAGACTGGTGCGGCAAAGACTGACGCCTCAAAACCTAAAGAAACTACGGGAGTGGTATGGGTGTTGTTGACTGTCGTGATCGGCAGAGAAAGCCCACTCGTCTTGTCAAGTAAGGATGATATGGCACAGATGGGAAGCTGAATGGTTGAGCGTAATCCCTTGGAAGAACGAGAATTTTAAGAAAAACCTCTCGTCCTCTCCTTAGGAGAGCGAGGTATCACGGGGCAACAGGAAAAGCGGCCAAAGAAGAAATATTCCTCTCCGATCCCGCCGCCCCCCTGTGCCTGCTGGGAAATATTGTCTTGATGTTGATGCGCCGTCAGGTCCCGAGTGCTACTTGGTCAAGCAGCGTTTTCGGAAAAAGTAGTTTTTCTTGCAAGGGGGAGGTGTTTGCTCTTGCCCCCGAACCTTTTAATGGGTGACCCCTTTTCAGCTATTCGCGCCTTTCGGTTTGGTCCTGTTTCACACCCGCGCCTATTTCTCGCAATACTGGGAGACGGCCATGGACGCCTCGCTCCTCGGCATCGTCGGCAAGATCCGGTCCGGTGGAACCCGGCTTGCGCAGGGTCTCCTTCGAGCCATCGTTCAGGCAGGCGAGTTGCTGGGTTCTGACGTCACGGCGGAAAAGAGGCTTGGCTATGCGCTCATCTGCTCGGATTTCGCGCTGGATCCAAATGACCGGATGGCCTACCAGTCCATGTGCCTAAAACACCCGGTGCTCTCATCCATGCGCCAGGTCCACATCTCGGTCGGGCAAAAGCCCGCGCAAATGCCGGCGCCGCATGTGACCGTCGTGGCCAAGTCCTTCAAACAGGGAGCGATCGAGGCGAAGGATTTTCTTTTGGGGACCCGGTTCGAGCGGAGTTTTGGCATGAACCGGTATTAAAAGTGTACCTTGCCAACCCAATGATGATAAAGAATCTATATGACGCTCGACGAAGGGAAAGCGGAAGAAGCCCGACTTTTTCCGGCAACGTGGTATCGGAGAACGGGCAAGATGACCGACAAGTTGCACGGGTGAGAGATGAACGGGGTGATGATGGCGGAGAAAGCACCGATCAGCTATCAGGACAGCCTGGCAGTGATTAAGAGGTTGCTTGAAGTGGCCGAGGAGCGTAACGAGCCGTTCGAGGAGCCCATCGTCATGGTTGGCGGGACAGCCATGATGGCTCATGATATTCGAAAACAATCCCGTGATGTGGACCTCTACGCAGGGGATTTTTCAGACGATGTGGTCCACCAGGTGGAGGAAGAGTTTAAGAAACGACTTGGTGACGACTTCAAAATCGACGTGACCTCTGCTGAAAACATCTGGGGCTCCATCATGTTACGGGACATTCGTAATTCGGAGCCTGGAGTCCGGATGGCATTCCGGGACCATATACTCGTGATTCGAAAACTCAGTGTTGAGGACTTGTTTCTGCTTAAGCTGGATACAGAGCGTGAGAAGGACCGTGATGATCTGTCGGTTCTATATGAAAGGACAAATCTCGATCGACTGATCGATAGATTCAACATAATCTGGAAGTGGCATGGGGATCGTAATGCCGTCTTGGGATATGCGGACAGATTTGTGTCCACCATTCGGGTATTAGGTAATCATGAGCCCTTGCACGTGATCGATCGACTGAAACTGCCAGGGTTCATGGCCGAAATGTTACGGGAGACCCACGGGGTAAATTTTGATGAAACACCAAGACCGTAGCCGCATCGAAGCCCTCATTGGTCAAGAGGATGCCGTTTTGAGGGAATGCGCCGATCTTATCAAGCGACGGGTTCCCTTGAAACAGTGGCCCAGGGACACAATGGTGTCTTTTCTTTTGGCAATTCAACTGAAGGGAGAGACGCGAGAGGCGTACAAAGCCTATCGAACGGCTCGTCACTTGCATCTTGACAGAACAAGGCTCCCGCTTCCGCCGGATAATGTGGATGCCATCCATCGGCGTTGCGCTGAGCGTATTCGATCCGACCTACCTCGCCTGGTTCGGCTCGGGCAGGGGAAGTTCTTGCAGGATTTTGCCTGATTCCGCCGGCACGCCGCATTTGACTCGTAATTCCTTTTCTAAATGGGGAATGCGTTTGCGGCTGGCACGATGATTAATATTCCAAGCAAGCAACCTGTCAAGGAAGCAACGAAGATCTTTGAGAACGCTCGTTCGGCACTGATTCAACATAAGCTGACGCAGGAACAGCGAGAGAGTGAAGGCTCCAACACCAGGGGGTCTCTATAGGCATTGACCAAGATCGCGTCTGCCAGAGCGCCAGACGCCAGATTCTTCCCTCGTGATTAAGGGTGAAATGTTATGCAGTGAGAATCTCACAAGTACTCAGACGCTTTTATTGCTGAACTGGGGATATGAACGTGGGCTCCATGGAACGTCAGACGATAATAGGGAAAGGATTCCTCCCGAAGGAGTTGCCCCCGCTATTCACATCTGAGCCGTTCGCGGGATTTATCGAAGTTCAACACCCTTTTCGCATAGAGCCTGGTCCCCGCCATCCGAGAGGCAGCACAAATACCGTTCCGGTCTCGCACAACCTCGCTCGACCGGGCAATCTGCGCCGTAAATTGCAGATCCCAAACCCGTTGAGCTTCTATGAATTGGCCTCAACGGTTTCCGAGCACTGGGACGAAATCCAGAGTCACATCAGACGCTCTCCCTATTCCATAAGTGTCCCGGTTGCCGATCCTGCGGAGAAGCGAGCTCTCGTGCCTGAACACATTGGAAGTGCTCTGATCGAGAAACGTGCGATGAATAGGGCAATGGGTCGCGTGGTCCTGCGCACAGACGTGGCGCGTTTCTATCCTTCGATATACACGCACGTGATTCCGTGGGCATTTGTTGGCAAAAAGCAAGCCAAAGTCAATCGATCCGGGGGACTGGGAAATGAGCTCGACCGGTTGATCAGGTGTGCGCAGGACGGACAGACCGTGGGGATTCCCGTCGGCCCTGACACCTCATTGGTGATAGCGGAGGCGGTTGCAGCCTCTTTGGACATCGAGCTTTCCCAATTCGGGTTTCAAGGTTTTCGTTTTTAGGGTGTCACGAACAGCGCAAGGTCGCTCGGGCGGGTATCGGCTGCTAATCGCGTACCGTTCCGGTGATCGCGCGGTGTTCCTTTACGGCTTCGCAAAAAAGGAACGGGACAACATCGAATCCGATGAGCTTGAAACATTGCGAGAGATCGGCGCGGCCTGGCTTGAGGCGAGAGCAGATCGCCTCGATCACGCGATTAAGCTGGGGATTTTACAGGAGGCAACCTACAATGACAGAGAGCAAGAGACCTAGCAGGCTGGCCCGGGCAATGCTCGAGACGGCCAAAGATATGCGAAGTGGCGGGATTCTGGATGAGGCGGCTTACAACAAGATCACCATGCGTCACCTTGGCGCGAAGAATATGGCCGAAATCGAGCCGCTGACCGGCGAGGAAATCCGGGCCATGCGAGAACAAGCGCACATGAGCCAAGCGGTCTTCGCTCATTGCTTGAATCTGACGGCCGGCTATCTGTCGCAATTGGAGCGCGGCACGAAGCGTCCGACAGGCGCGGCGCTCGCACTGCTGAACGTGATCCGTCGCAAGGGAATAGAAGCGATTCTTTGAAGAGGTCGCCCCTCTTCGTGTCCCCACTGCCTTTTTGAATTCCTCATGGCCTGCCCAGCAGATCTTCCACGCTGGCTCGAACGAGCTCCTCTGGAGTCGTACCAAGCCAGGTCGCCATTTCCTTGAGCTCGGACAGCCTGTCCTCGGGTAGGGAGATCGGTATGTTGCTCATACCTGCCTCCATAGAGAAGCAGTGGTGTCACTTAATGTAGTATATTTCTCGGTGCACAGAAACGCTATTGCCTTCGGGCCGTTACATACGTGCGGAATTTGCACGACCGGGCGGGGCAGGGGCCTCTCGGCGCCTTTCCCCCCCCTCATCGAACCGAATGTGCTGACTTCGCGGTAGGAATGCCGGTCGCGCGGCCTCCCCCCGCACAGATCCATACACGAGGAGTTACTGCAGCCGGCTCCCACCTTGGGGATGATGCGAAGTCGATGATACTGCTTCACTCAATCTGATCGTATAATCACAGATGACAGATTCTGGTTGACTTGTTGGGAACAACTGCATTTGCCTTGGTGGCCTTCGCTCATCGAGCCTCGGAAAGTTCTCCAGCGTATAGTCGCGGCCCGCACGAGGGTAACTGGAACGTCAGCCGACCTCGTGGAGCCAGCGAAAGACAAGACGCTCATGCGGGGCACCCCGTCTTGAGGGTCTGAAAAGGCTCGTCTATTCTGGCCACAAGGGTACTACGAAACAGACTCCGGAGAGCTTTGGCAGAGGATCTGCTGTTGAGCATAAGCACCTCTGGATATAATCGAGAATGTCAGATCATAGAAACCTAAACGGCATAAAATGTGCGGAAAAAACCAAAATTAAATCAGTATAGTACAAAAAATCTCCTATTTTCTATGGTATTTCGGGTGCACCCTTGATCAGGCTGCCCAAAGAGCTGAAAAGGCGGTGACCGTGCCGGAGTTGTTGCACTCTCTCCGGCTGTACAAAGCCGATGATCTCATGCGCTTGGCCATGCCGGTAAGGCCCCTTCGATGAACCACGTGTCGCCCTCTCCAATGCGCGTTCGATATCCGCTTTCGACGTGTCTTCCAAATTCGTTTTAGGAAGCGGTCGAGGGTCGAAACCGCGCTTGAAGAACGTCCGCAGGGCGTCTTGATCAGAGAGTAACCAGGTTTCGACGAAATGCACCATTAGATACAGATGCCTTTCTGTGGCAAAAGAAGGACGTTTCCAGTTGTCTCCCTTTCTTCGAGCAACGACATCCCACACACAGGTACCCGCTGGAACCGCAGTTTCAGCATCAACCAGGAGTACACATAGATCGTCCGGATACTTGGTCTCGTGTTTGGTGAAACGGCGGAACGTATCTCCTCGCCCTTTGCCGCGAATCACCTCAAGCGAGTGGTAGCCATTTTCCCTCGCAAGCTCGTGCAGTCCATTCAGGAATTTCTTCCAGCCATACCGGAAACGACTGTCGGCATCCCTTCCTTCGGAGCCACCCTCAATATAGACGCGGACGCAACGTTTCACCACCGGTTGCCTCCAAGCTCCCCAGATGTCCAAAGCTCACCCAAAGTATGATCCTGTCGCCAATCCCCGTATTCCTCTCGACTGAAGCGCCTAACCACCGAGCCGTCCAGTCCTGCGTCGAAAGCGAAAAGTGCATCAAAATCATCTTGCAGCGCCGATAGCAGATGCTCTGAGTGGGTTGTAACGATCAACTGCGTTTTAACGGAGGCATCGATGATCATCCCGGCCACCATACGGATCATGTCCGGGTGCATTCCAAGCTCGGGTTCCTCCATGCAGATAAGAGATGGTGGATCTGGTTGAAGCAGGATGGCCGCCAGTGCGAGAAACCGTAGCGTGCCATCGGAAAGCCGATTTGCAGGCAGGGGGAGTTGCTCAAAGGGCGCCTCCACCAGTTCCAAACCGACGCGCCCAAACAGGACACGAGTTACGTAGTCGCGATAGGTCTCCTTTAACTCCTTTAGTAGAACTCGGATCTTCTCGTGCGCCGCGGTCTGTTCGAGACCATTCAGTGCTAGAGCCAGATCGTCCATTGATTCCGAAAGCCTGGTCTCAGATCGGCCGGCCGGAGTTGCTTCACGCAGGTTCGAATTGCGGCCGAAGGTCCACTCCGAGTAGATTCGAAAATCCGCATAAAAACTCGCCAAACGTGTGATCTCTGGATATTGACCGACGTCTCGTATCTGGCCAAGGATTGATCGGAAGGGATCGTAGTCGTGCGCATCGAGTTTTCTTTCACGTCGGCGCTTGCCTGCGCCCGCAACGCTCAAAGTCGCTTGGCTGCGATGTGACCCCACGAAGAACGGGTCCAGATCTTCGGATTCCTCCCCTACACTGGATATCACTTCTTCAAGTGGGGCGCGAGAGTTGAGAGGAGGGCCTAGCCTTAGACGGTGACGAATTGTGCGAGGTACATCAGCCACATTTGCCGTGATTTGGAGAAATGCTGTACCCGAATGCTTGTCGATGCCGTTGTAAAGCCACTCCTCAAAGCCGCCCTTTCTGAACGCCTCCTGGATATCGAGAGGGGCATAGTGGAATACACGGAGGCAGTCGATTACGTTCGACTTTCCAGATCCGTTGGGACCCACCAAGATGTTGAGACGACCGAGCTCAAAATGAGTCTTATCTCCGAAAGAAAGCAAACCTTCGATCACTAGTTCATGGAGAGCCGGTTTGCTAGCTCCGGTCGTCGTCTTGAGAGACAGCAGATCTTCCACAGTCAGGCGGCGGACTGGCGCGGGAGTGCGCATTGGGCTTACGCGTTCTCTCTGCCATGTCGGTTCGTTCATGCTGTTTCGAGCCAATCTTCCTCCCAGTCTTTCGCGGATTCAAGGCTGTACAATACTGCAAAGTTCTCATCGGGTGGGGCGCCGGCCTCACTTGCATAACCGAACTCATATGCGAAGATGCCGACGAGATCCTGAATCGTGGGAGAGTCGCCGAGTAGTCCGAAATCGCGGTAGAGGACGACGGCCAGATCGGCGGCCTGAACCGGGGTGGAATATAGCAGGTGCTCGAGTGCGCGCCGAGCGTGATCAGGATAAAGAGAGTATTTCCTTCCGTCGATGTTGACGACATTGAGAAAAGGTTGACCGGACCGGAGTGAGCTTGGTGCATAGGAGCCAGCAACGTTCTCGTTCAACCATAGGTTCTTGGTGCTTGCCTTTTGTTCGGTGAACGGCTTAATGTACGGGGTGCCGAGAGGATGGTTGCCCACGAGGAAGAAACGCTCAAAGAACTGCAGGAACTTTGGCTGGAGATCCTCAAGTCGGCCCAGCTCGGACGCCCGCTGATGCAGGTGCAAATAGCCCGCGAACAGTGTATGGGTTTTCTGCCCACGAAGGCGCGCCAGAGAGCGGGCAACCACGGCCTTTCGAACGACATACACCATCAGAGTGTCTCTTTCGCTTGGGATAGGTCGAGATCGACTCCGATAGCGGAGCGGCCCATCCGATTCGCGACATCCAATGTTGTGCCGGTACCCATAAAAGGGTCCAAGACAACTCCTGGCATAAAGGGAGCTTCGCAGCCGCAGTCCGTCCAGCCGACGGACCTTCTCTTGGCAAAGGTGAACTCTCGGAAATAGCCACCGAGCACTTGTTTTGCTTCCAATGCGAGTTTCCGAACACGTTCGGCGTTTCTGTCCGTACCGTTTTGCACAAGTCTCGCTTTGCCCGCGTCAGAGATGCCCGTCGCTTGGATCGCAGCGATATGTTCTGGTGTCAAATTGTTTTCCCGTGCGATCTCAAGGGCTCGTCTCGCTTGAGGTCGGGAACTATCCAGTTCCATCGTCCGCTCCACGATCCGCCGCCGTGGCTTGCCACACTCGGTGCACAGGTACTGTGGGCAAGCCAAAGCGATGGCTCTTTCAGCTATTTCACTGGGAAAAGGCGCGAGGTGCTTGCCCAGACTTCGCTTTGGAGTGATCTCCCAGACATCCCCTGGATTAGCTCCCTTCCGGCCAGAACTGTAAAGCTCCGAATACCCGAACAGATCGTAATAGTAACCGTTCATGGCGAAGTGTAGGATGTACTCGTGCCTGCTCGCCAATCTATCTTGGACAGGATCAGGCATACCCCCCTTCTTTACCCAAATGATTCGGTTGCGGAGGATCCATCCGGTTTTGCGAGCACGCGCTTCAACAAGACTGGGAATACCTTGCAGGCTCTTTTGCCAATAAGTATCGCCTATGTTAAGGAAAACGGAACCGGTTGGGCGGAGCACTCGGCGCCACTCTGCCATCGCGGCAATGATGGTCGCGACGTATTCCTCGGAAGTCTTTTCTTGCCCGATTTGTCCCTCGAAGCCATAATTGCGCTTTCGCCAGTATGGGGGAGAGGTAACGACCAAATCGACGTGATTATCGGGTAGGGGAAGATGACGTGCGTCGGCTTTGTGAACGTCGCGGAACAACTCATCTACTCCTTGCCTCAGGTCGTCTTGTAAGTGATGGCGAATTGCACTTGAGGTTTTTTGGATAACAGGTCCTCTGGAGGTTGTCAACAAGTTGTCAAGAACAAGTCCGTCTTGGTTTCTGAGGACCGTTGTAGCAGGATAGCACGTGGCATGCAGAGCGCACCATATCGAGGGAAGCTGTTTGCTTCTTCTTTGATCTGGTTCGATTACCTGTCATTTGACCAGAGACCCGCTGAACGTCAATCTCTTTTCGGAGCCGGGCAAGCTGCAATAGGTATCTTAGCCCCATTCTTGGCCGACATAGTGAAGGACTGGTCGGGTGTTTCCACATTTGCCGCGCCGAGGGTGTGCGTCCAATGCTGCCACGCCACACCAAGGGTCCCGTGTGTGGTGGCTGACCCTCGAAGCGATTGACCAAGCTTCCGGTATCGTCGGCGTTTTGTTCTGCGCCGAGCCTCAAGAAAGATGTGGCATAAGACGGCTTTCTTTGCCTTGGGCTTCACGGGGAGCTATGGATGCCTCTGCATCATCATCATCATCATCATCTCGCGACTCCGCGCTGCCGAGCGGAAAGGTTGGAACGCTCTCCTATGACGTGCCGGCAGCCGATGGCAAGCCGCCTCCGCCGAGGACTTTGTAAAGGGTTACCAGGTTGGTGAAGCGGGACAGGCGGACGGTGATCAGGTCCTGCTGGGCGCTGTAGAGCGAGCGCTGGGAGTCGAGGACCGCCAGGTAGCTGTCCACTCCCTTGCTGTAGCGGGCATCGGAGAGGCGGTAGCTTTCGGAGGTGGCGTCCACGAGGGACTGTTGGGCTTCCAGTTGGTCACCCAGGGTGCCGCGTTGGGCCAGGGCGTCGGCGACTTCTTTGAAGGCGCTCTGGATTGCTTTTTCGTATTGGGCCACGAAGATGTCCCGGTCGACTTCGGCTGCCTTCAGGTTGGCCCGGTTCTTACCGGCGTTGAAGATGGGCAGGGTGATTTGCGGCGCGAAGCTCCAGGCCGCGGAGCCGGGATTGAAGAGCGAGGCGAGCTGGTTGCTCGATATGCCGCCGGCTCCGGTGAGGGTGATGCGCGGGAAGAACGCCGCCCGTGCAGCGCCGATGTTGGCGTTGGCGGCTTTGAGCTGGTTTTCGGCCTGGAGGATGTCGGGCCGTCGCTGCAGCACTTCGGAGGGCAATCCGAAAGGGATGTCTTGGAGGACTGTAACCGTGTCCAGAGCGTCCGGCAGCAGCTCGGCGGGAATGGGCGAGCCGACCACCAGCGCCAGTGCGTTTTCATCCCGGGCAACCTGGGAGGTGTACTTGGCGATGTCCACCCGGGCGGAATCCACGCTGGTCTGGGCCTGGCGGAGGTCGAGCTCGGAGGAGGCGCCGAGCTCGAAGCGGCTCCGGGTGAGATTGTATGAGGCTTGTTGGCTATCTAAGGTGTCACGGGCCAGCTTCAACCGCTCGCGGTCGGCGGCGAGGGTCAGGAAGTCGTTGGCGACCTCGGCCACCAGGCTGATCTGCGTGGCGAGGCGTGCCTGCCCGGTGGCGAAGAATTGCTCGAGGGCCTGGTCCTCGAGGCTTCGTATGCGGCCGAAGAGGTCCAGCTCATACGAGCTGAATCCCAGGCTCAAGCTGTATTGCCGTACAATCTCGGCTTTCCCGGTGCCCGAGGTGGTCTCGGTCTGCCGCTCCACGGTGGTGCCGCCGGAGCCATCGACCGCGGGGAAGAGCTCGGAGCGCTGGACCTGGTACTGCGCCCGCGATTTTTCGATGTTGAGCGCGGCCTCGCGCAAATCGCGGTTGTTGTCGAGGGCGAGTGCGATCAGTTTCCGCAGCCTTTCGTTGACGAAGAAGTCCTGCCATTGAATGTCAGCGGCAGGCGCGGTGGTCGCGGCAGGCGTGGCAGTGGCGGCGGTCACGGCGCCCGGGCGGGTCGGCTCGGACGCACCGGCTTCGTAAGCGGGTCCGCTCGGCCACGCGGCGGGCGTGGGGGCCGCCGGCCGCGCATAAGTCGGGGCCATGGTCGCGCCGCATCCTGTCAGGAAAATAATCCCGGCGGCGGCCAGCAAAGTGGTGCGAATCATCGCGGAAGCCATCATTGCGGCCATCGCACGAATCGTGATGCAACGCATCGGACGAGTCATCGTGGGAATCATGGGAGGAATTCTCATGCTGATCATGCTATCGGCCCTCCTGGGCAATGGCGGGCTCGCGGTGCTCGACGAGCCCGGTATCGGGTTGCCTGCTCTTGAACAATCGGCGCACCAGGACGAAGAACAACGGCACGAAGAATATGCCCAGCACGGTGGCGGAAATCATGCCGCCCATGACTCCGGTGCCGATGGCGTTCTGGCTGCCCGACCCCGCGCCGCTGCTGATTGCAAGCGGCAGCACCCCGAGGATGAAGGCGAGCGAGGTCATGAGAATGGGCCTCAGGCGCATGCGCACCGCGGCGAGCGTCGCCTCGATGAGATCCATGCCCCCTTCGTGCAAGTCCTTGGCGAACTCGACGATGAGAATTGCGTTCTTGGCTGACAGGCCGATGGTGGTGAGGAGGCCCACCTGGAAGTACACATCGTTGGAGAGTCCCCGCAGGCTCGCCGCCGCGAGGGCGCCGATCACGCCCAGCGGAACGACCAGCATGACCGAGAACGGAATCGCCCAGCTCTCGTAGAGCGCGGCGAGGCACAGGAACACCACCAGGAGCGAAATGGCGTAGAGTGCCGGCGCCTGGGAGCCCGATTTCAGCTCCTGGAAGGAAAGCCCGGTCCATTCATACCCGATGCCTTGCGGAAGCTTGGCGGCGATCTCCTCCACGGCTTTCATGGCATCCCCCGAGCTTTTGCCCGGAGCGGCTGGCCCAGGATTTCCACCGAGGGCAGGCCGTTGTAGCGCTCAAGCCGCGGAGAGCCGTAGGTCCAGTGGGCCGTGGCGAAAGAGGAGAACGGCACCATGCTTCCCGAGCTGTTGCTCACATACCATCGGTCCAGGTCTTCCGGCAGCATACGGAAGGGGGCGTCCGCCTGCAGGTAGACCTTTTTGGTCCGGCCCTTGTCGATGAAGTCGTTCACATAGGAGCCGCCCCAGGCGATGGATACGGTGTCGTTTATGTCCGAGAGGGAGAGGCCGAGCGCGCCGGCTTTTTCCTGGTCGATATCGAGCTTGAATTCAGGGGTGTCGTCCTGTCCGTTGGGCCGCACCGCCGCGAGAAGGGGGTTCTTGGCAGCCATTGCCAGGAACTGGTTGCGCGCCTCCATGAGCTTTTCGTGGCCGAGCCCGGCGCGGTCCTGGAGCTCGAAGTCGAAGCCGGTGGCGTTGCCGAGCTCCATGACCGCGGGCGGCGCGAAGGCGAACACCAACGCATCCCGGATGCGGGAAAATTCCTTCATGGCTCTGCCCGCCACCGCGTCCACGCGCAGCTCGGGCTCCTTGCGCAAGGCCCAGTCCTTGAGCTGAACGAAGGCGATGCCGGTGCTCTGGCCCTTGCCGCCGAAGCTGAAGCCCGCCACCGAGAATATGGATTCCACGGCGTCCTTCCGGTCAACCAGGAAATGGCGCTCCACTTCCCTAACGACCTTGAGAGTGCGCTCCCGGGTCGCCCCGACCGGCATTTGGATTTGAACGAAGAGAATTCCCTGGTCCTCGTCGGGCAGGAAGGACGCCGTGGAATCCATATTCTCGGTGGCGGGCT